>Ga0224555_1000898_pt1 | contig 44772 bp, 30 predicted proteins | sample 714S23034metaG_FD_180687 | JGI IMG/M metagenome (GOLD analysis project Ga0224555, IMG submission 180687) | Peat soil microbial communities from Stordalen Mire, Sweden - 717 S2 30-34 | ecosystem: Environmental > Terrestrial > Soil > Wetlands > Peat | place: Sweden: Norrbotten County, Stordalen...
CGCTGCTCCTCTTTGTTCGTCGCTTTCCAAGGCATAGACCTTGGATTATGTCACGCATCAGCTGAGAACGTTCTGTCACTAATCCCCTGAGACCGTGCCGCTCGTCGCCACGTTTTATGGATTGCAGCACTCACCAGGCGACAAGCTGTCGCCTCCCCACAGTGCGATGGGGGCACACTTGCGCCCGGGACGGGGAATGGCTCGTTCCCCATCAGCCCTTGTGTTTCTGCAGCTTCACTGGGACGGGCCCCACCCCTTTCCGTGACGGGTGGTCCGGTTTTGCGCTCGCCACGGCATTAACGGGTTTGACTTGAGCCGGTTGCAACCGTAGATTGCACGCACATGTTAGCTGCTGAATCCAAAGTGGTGGCGGCGCCTTCTATTGATCCGCTTAACTCAGAAGTGGCCTGCTCATGGAAACAGATCGTTGAACCCGTTGAACCGTTTTTGGAAGCCGTCCATGCCCGGCTCGCCAAACAGGTGGAAGACTTCGATCCCGCGATCGGTCCCTATGCCGAATATGCGCTCAATGGCAACGGCAAACACTTGCGCCCGGCGCTCGTCGCCTTGACCGCAAATGCCCTGGGCGAACTCAACGACTCCCACGTCACCGTCGCCATGATCATCGAAATGGTCCATCTGGCGACCCTCGTCCATGATGACGTGATGGATGAAGGCCAGATTCGACGCGGCCGGCCCACTTTGGCCGCCCATTGGGGCAATGAAATCGCGGTGCTTTTCGGAGATTGCCTGTTTGCGCAGGCCCTGAAACACGCCGCCAGTTTCCCCACGCCCGAGATCTGTCGCGCCGTCGCCATGGCGACCAACACCGTCTGCTCGGGCGAAATCCTGCAAACGCAGCATCGCAGGAACTTTGAGCTTTCCCGCGGCGAATATTTCCGGGTGCTGGAGATGAAGACGGCGGAGCTGTTCGCTCTCTCCTGCGAGCTGGCGGCTCATCTCAGCGGCACCTCGCCCGCCGAACGCGCCGCCTTGCGACAGTTTGGCCTCGCCTTCGGCATCGCCTACCAGCTTTACGACGATTGCATCGATCTGTTCGGCTCCGAGACCACGGCGGGAAAATCGCTCGGAACGGATCTGGCCAAGGGAAAGCTGACCCTGCCGGTGCTGCTGTTGCGGGAACGCGCGAGCGCCTCGGACCGCGCGCGGGTGGAATCCCTGGTCCAAAACTGGCAGGAAGGCGCGCTGGTCCAGGTGGGCGCGTTGCTTTCCCACTATGACACCCTGGCTCCCTCGGTGGAAAGCATCCATCACTACCTGGAGAAGGCCCGCCAGATGTTGCGTGGTCTGCGCGAATCCCATGGCCGCGCCTGTTTGCTGTCTTTGACCAAATACCTTGCGCGCCAAACTGACGCTTTGGTAATTTGCGCGTGAAAGCGCCCTATGGGGATTATGACCGATACCGCAACCGGCAAGGGGAAGAACCTTCGGCCCGACGAACCGGGGGAGAGTTCGGCTGCTGCGAATCCGATCGCGGAAATGGAGTTGGTCAAGCGTGCGCGGCGCGGTGATTTGGCGGCTTATGACGACTTGGTGCGCCGCTACCAGGAGCGCATCTACGCCACCATTTACCACATGACGGCGAACCACGAGGATGCCAACGACCTTGCCCAGGAATCATTTATAAAGGCCTTCCACGCCCTCAAATCCTTCAAAGGCGGATCCAGTTTCTACACCTGGGTTTATCGGATCGCGATCAACAAGACGATCAATTTCCTCAAGCAGCGGAAGAACCGGTCGCAGATGAGCCTGAACGACCTGGATTTCAATGCCGAACACGATCCCGACCTGGTGGCGTTGATTTCCGATAAGACCCCGCGCCGGGAGGCGGGTCTGGCGGAGCTGCAAGAAAAATTGAACAGCGCCATGGGGAAACTGTCAGAACCACATAGACTAGTGGTGACCCTGCATGATGTGCAGGGCATGTCCCATGAAGAAATCGCGAAGATTATGGATTGCAACATCGGCACCGTGCGTTCACGGCTGTTTTACGCGCGGCAGCAGTTGCAGGGATATCTCCTGGACTACTTGAAATAGCATGAATCCCGATTCCGAAAACTTTAATGCCGTGCGCCGGTTGCTGGCGCTGAAGCGCCACGAGCAACCGCCACCGGGTTACTTCAACAACTTTTCAAGCCAGGTGATCTCGCGGATCAAGGCCGGTGAAGGTGCCGAACCCGCTTCCTCAATCGGCCGGCTGTTTGCCAAGGCAGGCTGGTGGCAACACCTCGTGGCCGTGCTGGAAGCCAAACCCGCCTTCGCAGGAGCTTTCGGCGCCGCCGTGTGCGCGCTCCTGATCTCTGGTATCGTGTATTCGGAGAATGGGCCGACGCCCGTCTCCGCCGCCTTGATGGAACCGGAAGCGGGCTCCTCCCTCGCGCCTGCAACGGTCGCCGTGAACGATTCATTGAACGAATCCCAATTCGTTTCCGCCGGCACCAATGCGATTTCTCCGAGCCCTGCTTCGCTTTGGAACGATCTCCAATCTCCAAAGGCCCAATTGATCAGCTTTCCAGCCTCCTCCAACTAAACCGCCGGAAGCCACCTCGCATAGCAGGGGTCAGTTAATATTGTCATATTATCATCTGATTAAGTGACGCCTTTGTCTTTGCGTTGTCGGGCGCGTCAAATCTCCAAAACGCGGGAGACGGTTCACGCTTCCACCATTTTCCCCGGTTCCGGCTGGATAACTTTGATCTTCGGATGCCGCGCGCGGATTTGCTCCTCGAACCAGTGGCGTGATTTCTCCTGGCCGTGGCCGAGCAACACAATGCGCGGTTCGACCCGGCCGACGAAATCGAGCAGGTCCTGCCGGTTGGCGTGCGCGGTCAGATCGAATTCCTGCACTTCACAGGTGCGCGTCACCTGGCCGCCGCCCGCACTGAACAAAAACGTCTCGCCGGGCCTGGCGGCGCGGAGACGCCCTCCCGGCGTGTCCGGATCGCTGTAACCGACGAAGAAGATCGCGTGGCGCCGGTCGCCCGCCATGCGCCGCGCCAGGTCGTGCGCGGCGGTTTTTTCGGTCATCATTCCGGCCGTGATGACGAACAGCCGCCCGCCGGTGAGGCTCATGGATTCCGACTGCCCCTTCTCCAGAACGATGAGATTCAACGCCTCGTGCAATTGCAGGCCCGGGTGCTGGCGGTGCGTGCGATGCGATTCCAGATCGTAGATTTCCGTGAACACACGGCCCAGGCCCCCGATATAGACAGGCTGCCGTTTCAGCTTCCCCTCGCGCATCAACAGGGCCAGCTGTGCCAGGACCTCCTGCGTGCGCCCGAGTGCGAACGTCGGAATCAGCACCGAACCTTTGCGCGCGAGCACGCGCTGGATCGACTGGCTCAGCCGGGCGACTTCCGCCTCGCGGTTGAACCCGGGCGGCAGCACGCGGTCGCCCCGCGTGGTTTCCATGACCAGCACGTCGGCCCGGACGCCGTCGAAGCGCGCGCCCTTCAGGATCGTCTGGTCGTGAAAGCAGACGTCGCCGGTGTAAAAGAGGGTTTCCTTCCGGCCGCGGACCAGGACACCGGCGGAGCCGAGCGCGTGCCCGGCGTCGTAAAACTCGAGGGTCGGCGACACAAAACCGGCGCGGGTCTTGCGAAACGCGGCCCAGTCCACCTCGCGATTGTATTTGAAGCCTTGAAACACCGGCGCGATTTCATCGACCTCGGCGTGGCTGTAGAGCGGATATTCCTTGAGGCCGAGTTCGTCGCGCTGGCGGATCATGACGTTGACCGAGTTGTGCAGCACGCGTTCCACAAGGAAATAGCTCAACTCGGTCATGAGCACGTGGGCTTGCGGAAAATAGCGCAAGGCAACCGGCAGGGAACCCACGTGATCGTGGTGGCAATGGGAAATCGCGATGGCATCCACGTCGGACTTTTTGACCAGGTCGTAGAGCGGCAGGCTCGGGCGACCCTCCCGCTTCGGATGCGTGCCCGCATCCAGCAGCATCCGGTGTCCGTCCAGTTCCACCAGCCAGGCGCTGGCGCCAATGTCGGTGTCCGGGTTCAGGTTGGTGATGCGCATAATTCAATCAAACACAGGCCATGCGGAAGTGAGGGTGATGCGAACCCGTTGCGGGTTGCAAGTGGCAAGTTGCTCCCGCACAGCCTTACGGACCGCGACTGTGTGCGTAGCACCAGTCGCTGCGCCCCAGATATCGTCACTACGCCGTGGGACTATCCTCCGAGGCTCCCTCCGTCCCCACCTTTCTGCGGCTGGTCCTCGGCGGACACAGCCGCGCTCCACAGCGTTGCCTCAGCCCGCCAGCTTGTATCCCGGCGGCGGCTCGAACTGCTTGATGTCCGGCCTGGCAAACTGGATCTGGTGGAAGTGCAAGATCGAGGTGGTGCCCTTGTCCTTCGTCTCGATCCGGATCGGAAAATCTTTCAGGTCGGTTGCATTCCAGGTGGTCGCTTCGAGAATCACCGTCTGCTGCTCTTTCACGGTAACATGGTTCTTCACACAAGAGTGGCCGTCGATGGTTTCCTTGCCCAACTCGGTGCGTTCGGTGTTCAAGGGTTTTCCAATGGCGTCCGCCTCGGCCTTCGACATGGGAACGACCGAATAATTCCGAAGCACGGGATAGAGGATGTAGCTGGCCTTTTTGTCGGGACGGATGATGGTGGCCATTTTGCCGATGCCCGCCTGGTTCATCGCGGAAATGATCTCAGGGGTCACGTGTTTGCTCCGGATCTGCGACACATCGATCTCGAGCCGGATTTTGCCCTCCAGGGCGGCGAAGTTCATCGGCATGCGCAGCAGCTCCTGCTGCGCGGGATCGAGCACGACGACGTCCACTTTGGCCGAGAAGAAGGTGGCCCGGCCGAAAAGCTGGGTCAACGCGGCGTTCATCCCCCCCGCCGCGCCCTCGGGCAACTGGGCCCGGCCGATGGATCCGAGGAGCGGGATGACAGCCGTCAAAAGGACCCATGCGGGTCGAAACGAGCGCAGCTTTTTCATACTGACTCCCGCCGAAATTAATTCGTCGCCGAAAATACACCAGACAAATCGAATGGCGGCTTGAACGGGCGGCGGTTCCCCCTAGTCTATGGCAACAACCAATGAAAACGAACCACCCGCAGGATCGGACCGTGCGACCAGGAGCGAGCGTCAACGCGCACACGGGACCGCGGCTGTGGCGAAGCCCAGCCGCAGCGCGCCAAGCCAATTCGCAGCCGCAACCGGCTCATGGACGGAACGCCGGATTTATCCGGCAGCCGGCCAAGCCGCCGGTGTGGCTGCCGGATGAATCCGGCGTTCCCGTGAGGGTGCCGGCCCGGAATCGCGGTCTCGGCCTCTTCGTTCTGGCACTGGCCTGTGCGTTGAGCCTCCAGGCGGCCGCCGCTGCGATGGCCACAAACGAAAACGTCCTGCGCGCCACGCTGGCCAACGGACTTCAAGTCATCATCGTGCGCAACGCTCTCGCGCCCGTCGCGACCACCGTCATCAATTACCGCGTGGGTTCCGACGAGACGTCCGAGGCGTTCCCCGGCACCGCCCACGCCCAGGAACACATGATGTTCCGCGGCAGCCCGGGACTGTCGGCCGATCAACTGGCGGACATCTCGGCAGCCATGGGCGGTGATTTCGACGCCGACACACAGCAGGCGGTGACGCAATATTTCTTCACCGTGCCGGCGGAAGACCTGGACGTGGCGCTGCACATCGAGTCGATCCGCATGAAAGGCATTTCCTCCACCGAAGAACTGTGGAGCAAGGAGCGCGGCGCCATCGAGCAGGAGGTCGCCCAGGATTTGTCCAATCCGGAATACGTTTTCTATACCCAACTGCTGGAAGCCATGTTCCACGACACCCCCTACGCCCACGACGCGCTGGGCACGCGGCCGTCGTTCGACAAAACCACGGGGTCCATCCTCAAACAGTTTCACAACACGTGGTATGTGCCGAACAACGCCATCCTCGTCATCGTGGGCAACGTCCAGCCGGCCGTCGCGCTCAAGCAAGTCCAGGACTCGTTTGGCGGCATCCGGCGACGCGAGCTGCCCGCGCGACCGTCGTATGATTTTCAGCCCGTCAAGGCCCAAACGCTGAATCTGGACACCGATCTTCCTTATGGCATGGCCGTCGTCACCTTTCGAATGCCGGGATCGGACAGTCCGGATTACGCCGCCTCACAAATCCTGTCGGACGTGTTGAGCAGCCAGCGCGGCAAGCTTTACGAACTGGTTCCCGACGGCAAGGCGCTGTTCGCGCAGTTTGCGTACGACAGTCTACCCAAGGCGGCCATGGGGTACGCCGTGGCCGGCTTCCCCGCGGGAGCGGACGCTCCGGCGTTGCTGGACCATGTGAAACAAATCCTGGCCACCGAGACCACCAACGGCGCGCTGGCCGACCTGGTCGAAGCCGCCAAACGACGCGAGGTGGCCGGCGCCGAGTTCGCGAAAAATTCCGTTTCCGGACTGGCGATGGCGTGGTCCCAGGCCGTGGCGGTGGAAAGCCGGCAGTCACCGGAAGACGACGTGGAGGCCATCCGGCGCGTGACGGTGGAAGACGTCAACCGTGTGGCGCGGAAATACCTGGATCTCGATCACGCAATTTCAGCCATTTTGAAGCCACAACCGTCCGGCAAGCCCATTTCATCCAAAAGTTTCGGCGGCCAGGAATCCTTCGCGCCCGCCCGGACCAAGGGAGTCCGGCTGCCGCGCTGGGCTGCCAAGGCCGTCAGCCGGGCTGAAATCCCCGCCTCGACGCTGGATCCGGTGGTGACCGTGCTTCCCAATGGCCTGAAGCTCGTCGTGCAGCCCGAATCCATCAGCGACACCATCAGCGTGTTTGGACGGGTCAAAAGCAACGCCGACGTGGAAACCGCAACAGGCAGGGAAGGAACGGATCAGGCGCTCGACGAACTGTTTTCCTATGGGACGAAATCCCTGGACCGCGTGGCGTTCCAGAAGGCGCTGGACGACATCGGCGCCACTGAATCGGCGGGGGACGGGTTTTCGCTTCAGGTGCTGACCAACGATTTCGAACGCGGCGTGGAACTGCTGGCGGAAAACGAGATCTCCCCCGTCCTGCCCGAGAAGGCGTTCACCATCCTCCAGCCGCAATTGGCCGCATCCCTCGCCGGGAAACTTCAAAGCCCCAATTACCTCGCGGACCGCGCCCTGAAGAAAGCGCTGTTCCCGCCGCAGGACCCCGTTCAGCGCGAGGCAACGCCGGAAACCATCCAGTCGCTCTCCATCCGGGACGTGCGGGATTACTACGAACACGTTTTCCGTCCCGATCTCACCACCCTTGTCGTCATCGGCAACGTGACACCCGAGCGCGCCCGGGCGGTGGTCGGAAAATATTTCACCGAGTGGAAGGCGTCCGGATCGAAACCGGAAACGCTGCTGCCGCCCGCGCCGGCCAATGCGGCGTCCACAACCCAGGTGCCCGATTCGAGTCGCGTGCAGGACGAGGTCACCCTCGCCCAAACACTGGGTCTCACACGGACGAACGAGGATTATTATGCGCTCCAACTGGGGAACCACGTGCTCGGCGGCGCCTTCTATGCCACGCGCCTTTACCGCGATCTCCGGGAAAAGAGCGGACTCACCTATTATGTCTCGTCGTCATTCGAGGTCGGGCAAACCCGGGGCGTTTACCGCGTGAATTACGCCTGCGATCCCCCGAACGTAGCCAAGGCGCGCACCATCGTGGTCAGCAACCTCAAGGCGATGCAGACGGCCGATGTGACGCCGCGCGAACTGCTGCAGGCCCGGGCGCTGTTGCTCCGCGAAATTCCCCTGGCGGAATCGAGCATCGAGAGCATCGCCAGAGGATGGATTTCCCGGTCGATCCACGACCTGCCGCTGGACGAGCCCACTCGAGCCGCGCAGCGTTATGTCCGGCTGACCGCGCCGCAGATTCGCGCCGCATTCGCCAAATGGCTGCGCGTGGACGATCTGGCGCAGGTGACACAGGGACCGGCGCCGCAATGAGCGGCGCAAGCCACCGTTAAATGTCACGGATCGACGTTTGACCCTTCGGGCAAAGTGACGAGGGACCAGCCCGGCGCGATCTTCCCCTGCTCCACTCGATGACCGACGGAAATCCCCGGCGACGCATCCGGATTCTTGCGGCACACAGATGGGAGGGTCGATCCGCCGTGGTCATTTCCGCAGGGGACACGAGTTAAAGGCACGAGTTATGCTGGAAAAACACACAACAAAAACAGAATCATGAAACTGAAAACTCTGCTCACCGGCCTGGCGGCAGTAGCGGCGTGTTCCACGAACACTCTGCGCGCCGATGTTTTGAAAACCGTCACCGTCACAATGACGGCCTACACACAAAACACCAACAACGACAATGGCACGGTGGATACGACCGCCAATCCGCTCGTCAAGACCTACAACACGCAGGCCATCCTGAATTTGTTGGCACAGGACAAGCAGGCCGAGGGCCAATGGGGGAGCAGCGTTTTCCCCGCCGGGTCGAAACTGGCCGCGACGAATGACGCATGGGTGGTGGTGGACAGCGCCAACACCGTGATGGCGGATGTTTCGGACATCCTCAGCGGTTCCAGCGGTGGCAATGAGGTTCTTTCGGGCAAGCAGAACGATACCACGCAATTGGCCAGTCCCACTCTCAACACGATGGAGGTGGTTAAAATTACGTTCGACGACACCGCCATCGCCGGAGGGAATAACATTTCGTTTTACCTGCAAGGTCTCTCCACCAAGACGGTCACCGATACGACGCCGACGAGCGCCGGCGTTTATACCGAGACGCAAACGGGCAAAATAATGGGTGCGGCGGGCGAAGGGACCTGGAGCAACAGCACGCCATTTGTCTGCAGCGGCAACATGACGACCACCGCCAAGGCGACGTTTGGACAAACCAGCATTCCGGGCGGCTTTGCGCCGGCGTCACTGGCGGGCTATGCGGCGACGCTGAAGTTCGGCGGCAAATCAACCATTGCCATCACCTGGGGCGATGCCACATGGGGTCAGACCGGCACGGGCAGCGACACCAACGCGGATGATTACTGCGCGGGCAGTTATGCGTATGTCAAGACCGGCCCCAACACCGCGCACATTACAAGCAGCGACATTGGCATGTTAAGCTGGCTCGGCACAACCAATGTCACGGACGTTGACGTCACATTCACCAGCGCCTCCGGCGGCAGCCTCACATTTTGGAGCGAAAATGATTCCGGGACGGGGCCGATGACGCTTTCGCACGTGAGCAACCTCGTGCCCGCGACGCTGGCAGGCAAGACGATTCAGTTTTACAAAACCCCCGGCGTGGTGGAAGTGACGATGAATTTTACCAATGATGTTTCATTCACAGAGACCAAAGCCGGGATTGTGACAGGTTATGGCACTTACACGCTCACCCAATACAGTCCCACAGCGGCAATCATCCAACAAAATTACACAGATCCCGGCGACTCCGGGGCCGTCTCGTATGCGGAGGTGGTCTTCACCTCAGCCACCGCCGGTCGGGCATTTCATAGCTTCTATCAAAGCCCGGCCTACGGCAGCAACCCCGACGATTCGGGGTTGGGCACTTTCAAGGTCCAGTGAACGGCGGGCGCCACGATTCCGAGACAAGCAGAATCCTTCACCCGGCCCATGGCCGTCCTCTCCCATCGAATGGGAGAGGGATGTGTACCGTCCCGCCTTGACGCATGATGGATACGGCGTCCTTTACGTCGGTCGAACTTCAAACGTAGCGATCACCACAGCGCCGGAGTTCGCGCACGGGTTGCTTGCGTCCGTCCACCACTTTTGCGAAAGTGGTGGCATGAGATTGTCGATTCGCGATTCCGTTTTTGGTATTGCTTTTGACGATTTTGGCATTCACGCCATCAATCCAGCGCAAGCGCAAATTGACGATCTCAGATTATTCGCAAGTAATTGTTCATAAATGATGGCCGGTGTGGCGAAATGGCAGACGCACAGGACTTAAAATCCTGGGACCGTAAAAAGTCGTGTCGGTTCGAGTCCGACCACCGGCACCACCAAACAAATCACCAATTAAATCAGCATGTTCAGCAATATTTGTGTTTTGGATAGAGCATTGGTATAACGTCTGGGTATAAGGTGTCCCTCCGTGTTGTTGGCGTTATTCGAGCTTCCTCGTGTTCCCTTCCAGCTCTCGCCAGAGCACAGTACGGTGCCGCTCCACAGTGCGGCAAGAGTTCGTCAAAAGTGCGGTGGTTTGGTGCGGCAGGGAGTCTCCCCGATAGTACGAGAATGCATCAAAGGTGCATGGCTTGTGGGGGCATTTTCGATGACGGGCTGCAGATCCGGCGTCGTTGCCATGTCTGCGCCTGGGTTGGGGTGACTGATGAATCACTAGGCCTGGCGGCAGAGCGGTGCGTGACTGGTTAAGTGGCTGTGCTATGCTCGTTTAAGGTCATGTCGGCAGGTGGACTGGGGTTAGGCAAGAGTTGGGCAAGAGTGGGGGGCGGCGGTAGCACGAAAGTATACCAAAAGCACGCTTTCTTCCTGTAGTGCCAGGCGCTCAAGGCCCCTTGGCCCGTGTGTCTGTCCTGGGGGTCTGCGGAGGGGGTGAGGATTGCGTGAGGCGGTACTGTCAGGAGCTGACCCATCAACTCCATTTCTTGCCAAGTTCATCAAGTCCGGCCCGCTTTAGGTCGTCCGGGGTCATGACAACTCGAACCTCGACATCAGCCTGAAATGTGAGGAACCACGGCTCTGCCAACGTGGGCACCTTCGATGGGTCCGGCAAATCGACGATGAGAATTGCTGACCGGCACCCATCCTGCTCAGTAAAATAGACAGCCTCTGGTTTCGTGGCTTCCAGAATCCGGTTCAACTTTGAACCGATCGTGCCATCCTTCACTGCGGCGTTGAATTGCTGATGTGGGATTTTGACGTTTAGTAGTATCCGCATTTGTCGTTTCTTTGTTTGGTTTTTTGTATTTCCCAGGGAATGTGGCGCCGCCTAGGCCGCTTTGACGGTGCCACCAGCAGCTTCCACTTCTATTTTCGTGATGCTGTCATAGGGGACATTCATCTTCTTGAACCAACCAGTGATTGCTTCCGGCTGCGGAGCCTGCCAAACACAGTAGATCTTGCCTTCGGTCAGGTTGGCGAAACTCTGGAGACATTTGACGGTCGGATCCTGCTGTGAAGCCGCCACTACCTGAGAGAACTGAAGCCGCAGCGCGGCCGGCGCTCAGGGGATGGGTGGGGGAGTGAACGGAAGCAGCAATCTGAATGACGGCAGTGGACCTGGCATGAGCAGGGACTGTGACGGCGTGAGGATTGGCAGTGTGAGTGAGTGCCTTGGGGTCGGAAATGATGGAGTCCAGAGGTCACTGACCTTTGGCGGATGTGAAGGGGTTTTCGGAGCGGAACTTGAAGTACATGATCCGATTCGCCCGGGAATATGGACCCCGGCCAATTGTGCAACAGCCTGTTGCACAATTGGCCGCATCGGCAAAAAGGCCAACACCGTTGGCCCATCTGATGGCTGGGACGCTGAATGGAGTAACTGTGCCGCAGGCTGCGGCACAATTGGAGACCCGTAATATTTCGCCACAACCGGTGGCGAAATTGGCCGTTCCAGCCGACCTCATAGAAGTGCAGCAGCTTGCTGCACAATTGACCGGCTCAGATGACTTGGCATTTTTGCAACAGCTTGTTACAAAATTGCCATGGGGACAAAACGTCATCTTGCTCGACAAGGTCAATGACCTCCGCGCCCGGCTCTGGTATGCGCAGCAGACCGTGACACACGGCTGGTCGCGCAGCATTCTCGCCCTCCAAATCAAGAGCGGTGCCCACGCCCGTGCCGGCAACGCCGTCCACAATTTCCACGCCACGCTGCCGCCGCCGCAGTCTGATCTCGCGGCGCAGGTGCTGAAGGACCCCTACATCTTCGACTTCCTCACGCTGGCCGAACCGTTCCGCGAGCGGGAACTGGAATTGGCCCTGCTCGACCAGGTGCAGAAGTTCCTGCTGGAGCTGGGCCAGGGTTTCGCCTTCGTCGGACGCCAGTATCACCTCGAAGTGAGCGATGACGACTTCTATCTCGACCTGCTGTTCTATCACTTGCGGCTGCGCTGTTTCGTCGTCGTGGACTTGAAGCGCGGCCCGTTCAAGCCGGAGTATGCCGGCAAGATGAACTTTTACTGCAATGTGGTGGATGACCACCTGCGCCATGCCGACGACAAGCCCACCATCGGACTCATCCTCTGCCAGGACAAGAACCGGATCATCGCCGAATAGGCGCTCAAGGGCGTGAAAAAGGCCATCGGCGTGTCGGAGTACCAGCTCACCCGCGCGCTGCCCAAGGCGTTCCGGTCCAGCCTGCCTACCGTCGAGGAAATGGAAACGGAACTGACCAAACTCACCGCGCGGGGAGCACGAACGGGCAAGGGGAACAAGGGAAAATGAACCAGGGAGAATTTAACCACGGATTTCACGGATGACACGGATGAAAAAAGGAGGAGAAATCTGTGCAGTGCGCGGTCAGGAAAGGCTGGGAGAAATGAGCGCTAGCATTGTAACGCAGATTGTTAATCTGCCGTATCCGCCCCGGCGGCCAGGCCCAGAGGACTCCTCCCGCGGCTGAGTTTACGCAGCCTTTTATTTCGCAACTACCGGTGCTACATAGTGAGGTGCAAAACGCGCTGTTGCCCGCAAACTTGCCGAGTTGACAAATCCCTTGTGAAAAAGAGCGTTCGCTGTAGAAGAAGAAAGATGTCGAAAACAAATACAGCCAACCGCAACGACATGTCGCCGTATTCCGACAGATCCGCGTTCAAAAGCGATATGGCCGGCATCGCGGGGTTTTCACGCTTGCCTCTGGAACGCCTCGGTGCCTCACCTGCCAAGCAGCAATCGCAGGTGGGGGTAACACCCCATATCATCCGCGCAGGTTCAAGCGCATCATGATGGGGGAAATCATCGCCAAAGCGGCAACGTTATTTCGTCGGGCCTGATCAGCGCCCGCGCCGAAACTGAACAGTGTCCAGCCGGCCCCGATGGCGACGGGCGAGCCGGCAGGTTCCCAACAGGATAAATTCCTGCGGGATGGTTAATTGCGGGAATCGCGACCGGAAGCAAGAACAACATGCAGACTCTGCCATTGCGCTTTCAAAACTGGGTGACCGGACATGCGCGTTCGCGCCCAGGCGCGGGCGAGCCGCCTTTGCGGGCCGAGTTGTTCAGCGTCGAACAACTCGCGCGCCATGCCCGAGCCCTGGCGGCGGATCACCAGTTCGTCACTCAACACAGCTCCAACCGCCTGTTGGCTCGATTGGACGGAAACGAGCAAAGCCTCCGAGCCTTCAATCGCGCGACCCTCGCCGTAAATCCAAGCCGGCGCATCACTCCCGCCGCCGAATGGCTTCTCGACAACTTCTACCTGATCGAAGAGCAGATTCAACTAGCCAGGCGGCATCTGCCCCGGGGCTATAGCCGGGAGTTGCCTCGCCTCTTGAACAGCCCTTCCGCCGGACTTCCGCGCGTTTACGACATCGTGCTCGAATTGATCTCGCACGTGGATGCACAGATTGATCCGGGACCGCTCCGCGCCTTCATCGCCGCTTACCAAACGGTGGGTTCCTTGAAACTGGGCGAGTTGTGGGCCATTCCAATTATGTTGCGGCTGGGGTTGATTGAAAATCTGCAGCGCGTCGCCACCCGGCTGACCATCGCCCGGGAGGATAGCGATCTTGCGAACTGGTGGGTGGATCGTTTGCAGGATATCGCGGAAAAGACTCCGTCCCACCTCGTGGTGGTGGTGGCGGACATGGCGAAGTCCGATCTTCCCTTGTCCAGTTCGTTCGTGGCGGAATTTTGCCAGCGTTTGTCGCGACAAAGTCCGGTGTTGCATCTCGCGCGCAGTTGGCTCGAACAGCGGCTCGTTGAACAGGGGTTGTCCATCGAACAGCTTGTCCAGATGGAGAGTCAAAACCAGGCTGCCGACCAGGTTTCCGTCAGCCACAGTATTGCCAGTCTTCGCTTCTTGAGCGCCATGGACTGGAAGGAGTTCGTTGAGAGCCTGAGTCTGGTCGAGGCGACTTTGCGCTCCGATCCTGCGGAAGTTTACCGCGCGATGGATTTTGCGACCCGCGATCGCTATCGCCATTCGGTCGAGTTCCTTGCCCGGCACAGCCAACTTTCGGAAGCGGACGTCGCGCAAAAGGCCGTCCAACTGGCCGCAGACAGTGGCCGGCAAAAGGGGCGCGAGGACCGGACTGCCCACGTGGGCTTTTACTTGATCGACAAGGGTCGGGCTGTGCTGGGACGCGCGGTGAACGTGCGGTGGCCCTGGAGAACGATTAAGGAACGATGCATTCACCGTTTTCCGCTGACGTATTATGCAGGCGGTATTGGGATGCTCACTTTACTCGCCACGTTCGGGTTTATGCAGCAGGCCCTGACGCTCGAAGTGCAGGGATGGAAACTCATTTTCTTCACCCTTGTTTTCCTCCTTTGTGCCAGCCAACTGGCCGTGGCGTTGATGAACTGGCTCTCCACGCTGCTGTTGAAACCCTGCCCGCTCCCCAGATTGGATTATTCCTCCGGCATCGCTCCGGCTTGCCGCACGATGGTGGTCGTTCCCACAATGCTCACCAGTCTGGAAGGCATTGATCGCCTCATCGAGACATTGGAGATTCATCATCTCGCGAATCGGGATCAGTACCTTCACTTCGCCTTGCTTACGGATTTGTGCGACGCGCCGGAAGAGGTCCTGCCGGGAGACGAACTGCTGCTGCAGCGGGCGCGGGCAGGAGTCGAGATGCTGAACCGCAAATATTTATCCGATGGCCAAGCCCTCTTTTTCTTGCTTCACCGCCCGCGCCGCTGGAACGCCAGAGAGGGCTTGTGGATGGGTTACGAACGCAAGCGGGGAAAGCTCGCGGAATTCAACGCCCTCCTCCGCGGCGGTTCTCGCGAATGCTTTTCCGAGATTGTGGGGGAGACGGCCATCTTGCCGGCCATCAAGTATGTCATCACGCTCGACACCGACACCCAACTGCCACGTGATGCCGCCCGACAGCTCGTGGGCACGATGGCCCATCCGTTGAACCGTCCGGAGTTCGATGCCGTGCGCGGGATCGTCGCCCAGGGCTACAGCATTCTGCAACCGCGCTTGGGCGTGAACCTGCTGAGCGCCCGGAGATCCTGGTTTGTCCGGCTTTTTGCAGGCGACGCGGGAATAGATCCTTACACGCGGGAAGTGTCCGACGTGTATCAGGATGTTTTCCAGGAAGGCTCGTTTATCGGAAAAGGAATTTACGATGTGGATGCCTTCCAGCGAGCCGTGAACGGACGCTTCCCGGAGAATACCGTTCTGAGCCACGACTTGTTGGAAGCGTGTCATGCCCGCTCCGCCCTCGTAAGCGACGTGGAATTCTACGAGGAATATCCTTCCCGCTACAACGTGGACATTGACCGGCGTCACCGTTGGATTCGCGGCGATTGGCAGATCACGCAATGGCTCCTGCCGCGAGTTCCCGGTTCTGACGCCCGTCGCATTGCCAATCCGCTTTCGGTGTTGTCCCAATGGAAGATTTTCGACAACCTGAGGCGCAGTCTCGTCCCCGTTGCCCTGACGCTCTTATTACTGGGCAATTGGCTGCTCCTTCCTGAACTCGGCGGCCTTGGATCGCTGCTGGTCGTTTCGATCATCACGCTCCCAGGATTGTTGTCGGCGTTGGTCAACGTGTTTCGCAAGCCGGCTGATTTGCCGTGGGCGATGCATCTGCGGGGAGTGGCCGGATCGTGCGGCCGGCAGCTCGGCCAGATCTTTCTCACCCTGGCATTTCTACCCTACGACGCCTTCATCAGCCTGGACGCAATTGGAAGGACGCTGCTGCGCCTGCTGGTGACGCACAAACGACTCCTCGAATGGCAAACGTCGGGTGATTCCGAACGGACAACTCGCGCCGACCTCACCGGCTTTTATTCCACCATGTGGATCGCGCCGGTTGTCGCGCTGGCGACCGGACTTTTCCTGGCCATCATGCAGCCGGCCCAATTGTCTTTGGCCCTGCCGATCCTGGGTGTCTGGCTGGCGGCTCCGTGGATCGCCTGGTGGATCAGCCAGCCCATTGAATCTCTGGCGCTGGATTTGACGGCAGAGCAATTGACGTGTCTCGGACACACCGCTCGCAAGACCTGGCATTTTTTCGAAACCTTTGTCACCGCGCAAGAGAACTGGCTGCCGCCGGACAATTTTCAGGAAGTTCCCGCCCCGACGATCGCTTCGCGGACCTCGCCCACGAACATGGGTCTGGCGCTGCTCGCCAATCTGGCCGCCCGGGATTTTGGGTATCTTTCGGTGGGCGGCTTGATTCGACGCACGCAAGACACCTTCGCCACGATGCAACGACTCGATCGGCATCGCGGGCACTTCTATAATTGGTATGAAACACGAACGCTGCGACCCCTCCTTCCGCTTTATGTTTCCAGTGTGGACAGCGGCAACCTTGCGGGACATTTGTTGACGCTCGGCTCCGGACTGAGGGAACAGGCCGATGAAAAAATGTTCACGCCACAGATTTTTGCCGGTCTGCGCGACACGGTGGGCGTCCTGAAAGCACAGGCCGGCGAAAATGTTGCGCTGTCGCAGCTCGACGCCGAATTGGAGACAGCGCCTTCAACTCTGCACGCGGCGTATGCTTTGTTGGAGCGGGCGACGAGCCTTGCGACCCAGATCGCCGCTTCGTTCGCAAACAGAGAGGAAGAACTGAAAGACTGGGGTCAAACTCTGAAGCGCAATTGCGAGGATCATTTGGAAGAATTGCGGTTCCTCGCGCCGTGGCTACGGAACGCGGACAGCCTTGTCCGCGCGAACTCATGGCCCGTGAAGGCCCTCGCGGACAAAGCTGTCCGCGCTCCTGGCGACCTCGCCGAAAAACTCCTTCCACTGGACCAGGCACCCACCTTGCGTGAAGTCTCGATGCTGGATCAATCGCTCAGTCCATTGATTGAAGAAGGCGTTGGCCTCACTGAACTCTCGCGCTGCTTGCGTGAGGCCAGCGACCATGCCCGTCAACGCCTGCTCGCATTGGAAACCCTGGCCAAACAATGCGACGAACTGGCCGCGATGGATTTTACTTTTCTGTTCGATCCAGCGAGGGATTTATTTTCCATCGGGTTCAACGTCACCGAACGCCGGCGTGACGCCAGCTTCTATGATCTGCTGGCCTCGGAGGCGCGCTTGTGCAGCTACGTCGCCATCGCTTTAGGGCAGGTGTCGCAGGACCACTGGTTCTCGATGGGCCGTCTGCTCGTCGCTTCGCGGGGCGAGCCGATACTGGTTTCGTGGAGCGGCTCGATGTTCGAATATCTGATGCCGCTGCTGGTCATGCCCAACTATGAGAACACTTTGCTCGATCACACCTGCAAAGCGGCGGTGCAACAACAAATCGAGTATGGCCAATTGCGCGGCGTGCCGTGGGGCATTTCCGAATCGGGCTACAACCGGACCGACGTTCACCTGAACTACCAATACCGCGCCTTCGGCGTGCCGGGCCTGGGTTTGAAACGAGGATTGGCCGAGGACTTGGTGATCGCTCCTTACGCCACCGCGATGGCGCTGATGATCGCGCCGCGGAAAGCGTGTGAAAACCTGCAACGGCTGGCTGTCGAGGGGCGCGCAGGCGCTTACGGTTTCTACGAAGCGGTGGATTACACGCCATCGCGCCTGCCCCCGGACGAATCAAGCGCCACCATCCGATCTTTCATGGCGCACCATCAAGGGATGAGCTTGCTGGCTCTGGTCAATCTCTTGCGGGAGTACCCCATGCAACGGCGCTTCATGGACTGTCCGTTGCTCAAGGCGACAGACTTGTTGTTGCAGGAGCGTGTGCCCAAGACCACCGCGAGCGTGTTCGCCGACGATTTGAAATTGGAGGAATCGCGGACGTTCGCCGGAAACGGCGAAGCCGTGATGCGCGTCTTCACGAATCCTACACCCCCGGCGCCGGAGGTTCATCTTTTGTCCAACGGTCGCTATCATGTCGCCATCAGCAGCGCCGGTGGCGGCTACAGTCGCTGGCGCGATCTGGCGGTCACCCGCTGGCGCGAGGACGCCACGCGCGATTGCTGGGGAACGTTTGTTTACCTGCGCGATCTGGCGACGGGAGATTTTTGGTCCACCGCGTATCAACCCACCTTGCGCGCGACGAAAGGCTACGAAGCCATCTTCACGCAGGCGCGCGCGGAGTTTCGGCAACGTCATGCCGGCCTCGAAATCCATACCGAGATAAGTGTGTCGCCGGAAGACGACGTGGAGTTGCGGCGCATCACGATCACCAATCGATCACCCGTGACGCGCATCATTGAATTGACCAGCTACGCGGAAGTGGCGCTCGCGATTCCGGCCGCGGATGCGGCGCATCCCGCTTTCAGCAATCTCTTCGTGCAAACAGAATTCGCTCGAACATCTTCCGCCATTCTCTGCACCCGCCGCGCCCGTTCCCCGGAGGAAAAACCGCCGTGGTTGCTGCATCTCATGGTGGGTCAAGGCGGCGAACAGGGTGAAATCTCCTGCGAAACCGATCGCTCCAGATTTATCGGACGCGGCGGAAGCTTGGCCAACCCTGCAGCGATGCAGAGCATTTCGCCATTGTCCAACACCGTCGGCTCCGTGCTCGATCCCATCATTTCGCTGCGGCGCACGGTTTCTTTGCCGCCTCATGAAACCGCCATCGTTGACCTGGTTCTTGGCGTGACAGAAAGCCGGGGAGGCGCGCTGGCGCATGTGGAGAAATATCAAAGCTCCCGCATGGCTGACCGCGCCTTCGATCTGGCGTGGACCCACAGCCAGGTGACGTTGCACCAGCTCAACGCCACGGAGGCGGAGGCTCAACTCTATGGCCGCCTGGCCAGCGCGTTGATTTATGCCGACCCCGCCCGTCGGGCCAACCCCGGCGTGTTGCGCAGCAACCGGCGCGGCCAAAGCGGCCTTTGGAGTTATGGCATTTCGGGCGACGCGCCTCTCGTCCTGCTCCGCATCAGCGACACGGAGAAGATCGAGATCGTTCGGCAGTTGATCCGGGCGCATTCTTACTGGCGCATGAAGGGGCTGACGGTCGAACTGGTTATTTTGAACGAAGACGTTTCGGTTTACCGCCAGTCCCTGCATGACCAAATCACCAGTCTGATTGCTTCGGGAATTGAAGCGCAAATGCTGGACAAGCCGGGCGGCATCTTCGTCAGACGCCTCGAGCAAATTCCCAACGACGATCGCGTGCTGCTGCAATCCGTGGCGCGGATTGTCCTGGACGACGAGAAAGGATCCTTGACGGAGCAACTGGAACATCGAAGTGTTTTGGAGCCCTTGGTCCCAGCCCTGACGCCCACCCGCTCCAGGTCTGCCGATTTGCCCACGCCACTCCCTCAACGCGAGTTGATTTTTCAGAATGGCTTTGGCGGCTTTACCCGCGACGGCCATGAATATGTCATCACCCTTCAGCCCGGCCAGATGACGCCGGCACCGTGGGTCAATGTGCTGGCCAATCCCTATTTCGGGACGGTTATTTCCGAGAGCGGCGCGGCTTACACCTGGGTTGAGAACTCCCATGAATTTCGACTGACGCCCTGGAGCAACGATCCCATCCAGGACACCACCGGGGAGGCCCTTTACATTCGCGATGAGCAGACCGGACAGTTCTGGTCGCCCACGCCGTTGCCCGCGCGCGGCACAACGCCCTATGTCATTCGCCATGGTTTCGGCTACACCGTATTTGAACACACCGAGAACGGCATCACCTCCGAGCTGTGGGTCTATGTGGCGATGGACGCACCGGTGAAGTTCACGGTTTTGAAATTGCGCAACGTCTCGGGGCGTTCGCGCCGCGTGTCGGTCACCGGCTACTGGGAATGGGTGATGGGCGACCTGCGGCAGAAAAGCCTGCTGCACGTGCAAACCGAAGTGGACCTCAAGACCGGCGCGTTGCTGGCGCGCAATTACTACAACACCGAATTCCACGATCGCATCGTGTTCCTTGACGTGAACGATGCAACGCGCACTCTTACCGGAGATCGGAAAGAGTTTATTGGCAGAAACGGAAGCCTGTCGCAGCCGGCGGCACTGAAGCGCGCGCGCCTTTCCGGCAAAGTCGGTGCGGGGCTGGATCCGTGCGGCGCGGTGCAAGTCGCCTTCAATTTGCTGGATGGGCAGGAACATGAAACGAGTTTTCGCCTCGGGGTGGGTCGCAACGCGCCTGAAGTGCAGAATCTTGTCCGGCGCTTTCGCCGGGTGGACGCCAGCCGTGTCGCGCTTGAAGGCGTCTGGGCCTATTGGAATCGGACCCTCGGCGCGGTGAACGTGGACACGCCCAATCCCGCCGTGAATGTGATGGCGAACGGCTGGCTGTTGTATCAGACCCTGAGCTGCCGACTCTGGGGTCGGACTGGGTTTTATCAATCCGGGGGCGCCTACGGATTCCGCGACCAGTTGCAGGACGTGATGGCACTCGTGCATGCCGAACCGGCGCTCACCCGCGAGCACTTGCTCCGCGCCGCCGCGCGCCAATTCCGCGAAGGCGACGTGCAACATTGGTGGCATCCACCGGCCGGGCGCGGTGTGCGGACGCATTGTTCCGATGACTACCTGTGGCTGCCTTACGCCACCTGCCGTTACGTCGCGTGTGTCGCGGATACCGGCGTGCTCGACGAAAAGATTCCCTTCCTTGAAGCCCGGCCGGTCAAGCCGGAGGAGGAAGCTTACTATGATTTGCCGAATCGCTCCGAGGAGTCGGCCACGCTGTACCAACATTGCGTCCGCGCCATCGAGCGCGGACTGAAATTCGGCGAACACGGTCTGCCGCTGATCGGTTGCGGCGACTGGAATGACGGCATGAACCGGGTGGGAAACCAGGGACGCGGTGAAAGTGTCTGGCTGGCTTTCTTCCTTTACGACGTGCTCACCCAGTTTGCACAACTGGCGCGAGCGCACCACGATCCCGCTTTTGCCGAACGCTGCCTCGCCCAAGCGCGGCAACTCCAACAAAACATCGACCAACACGCCTGGGACGGTCAATGGTACCGCCGCGCCTACTTCGACAACGGCGAACCGCTCGGTTCCCAGACCAATCCGGAATGTCAGATTGATTCCCTGCCGCAAAGCTGGTCGGTGATCAGCGGCGCCGGCGATCCGTCCCGCTCGCGCCAGGCGATGCAATCCGTGGATCGGCGCCTGGTCCGCCGCGACGCCGGACTGATTCAATTGTTTGATCCGCCCTTCGACAAATCTCCGCTCAATCCCGGTTATATCAAAGGTTACATTCCTGGCGTGCGCGAGAACGGCGGCCAATACACTCACGCCGCGATTTGGACCGCCATGGCCTTCGCCCTCATGGGAGAAAGCGAACGCGCGTGGAAACTCTTTGCGCTGCTCAATCCCATCCATCACGGCGGGACCCCCCGGCAAATCGCCACCTACAAAGTTGAGCCTTATGTCATCGCCGCGGACGTCTATGCGGTGGCGCCGCACACGGGCCGGGGCGGATGGACCTGGTACACTGGATCTGCCGGCTGGATGTATCGGCTGCTCATCGAAACCCTGCTGGGTGTGAACCTCGCGGGAGATCAACTCCGTCTGACCCCCCGTCTTCCGAAAAGCTGGACGACCTGCAAAATCCATTACCGCTACCGGCAAACGGTTTATCATATCACCATCACCCAACTCGCCGCAGATTCGGCCGACGCGAATCAACTCTTTCTCGACGGAAAAGAACTTGTCGTGAAAACGGTCCCCTTGGTGGACGACCGCCGTGAGCATTCCGTCGAATTGAAAGTCTGGAGTCCGGTGAGCGCCCCCGAAAACCGGAGTGTTCTTCCGACTGCGGTTTGAGCATGCTCACCCTTGTTTGTGCAAACGCGGGTAGCCGAGGCGATTCGCCGGCACCGCCAGGCAGTATTTTCGAGCAGCGCGACCGCCCACGAGACCAGGATCGCCTTCCAGAGCGGCCAGTCGTGGCCGTATTTCAAGTGGCCTTACCAAGCGAAGGTCATGAAGACATTCGACAAAACCAGCAGAAGGATGGTGCTCATGGGGTTGGATTCAGAAATCGTTTATCGCGTGTCTGGATCGCAGGCGGTCGACCAGAGCGCCCGCTGGCGTCTGGGTCAGGATTCCGGCGATTCCGCCGACGGTGAGAGCGATTCCCACGCGCTGCTCGTTCCACCCATATCCCGCGAGGTAGATCGCGAGGAATGGTCCGACTCCGGTCTGGACGTCGGCGAGGAAAAAATTCAACCAGTCCAGACCGCGGAGCGTTCGGGCGGAAGGCGTTTTGGCATCCCCTTCTTTCATGCGTCCGAGTTCCTTCCGCCATCCTTCCGCTCGCGCCGGCGATCTTCCGCCTCGCTCGCGCTGGCTTGTCCGCCCTGGAATGAATCGAAGCGGGGACCGCCGACCGCGGGTGAGTGGTTCCTTGGAAACAGTGCCGGCACGGCTATCCCCTGAAAATGTCGAAGGGCTCGATCTTGAGGACCTTGCGTACCCCGACATAGCTTGAGATTCCGGCGATCAGCACGACCATGCCGAAGGCCAGCCCCAGGTTCCAGAAGGTGATCGTGGCCGCGTAGTTGGGCAGCCGGGATCGGGCGACCCAGATCATCAGCGTCACGAAACCGACGCCCAGGCCGTAGCCGGTGAGCGCAGTAAAGGTCGCCATGAACAGGATCATGTAAACCAGCTCGCGCCCTTTTGCGCCGATGGCCTTCAGCGCGCCAAATTTCTCCAGGTTTTCGAGGATGAACGTGTAAAAGGTCTGGCCCGAGATCGACAGTCCAACGATAAAGCTGATCACTGTCATCAACAGGATGTTGGTGCCAACACCGGTCTTGTAGGTATAATAGTCAGCGATGCTTTGGTTGAATTCCTTCTTCGTCAGAGCTACATAGCCGAGCTTGGCGACTTTCTGCTTGATCCCTGCCACGGCAGCCTCGCTCTTCGGCTGCGCCAGAACATAGGACATGGTGAAACGCGTCGAAGGGAGGTATTCGATCGCGCGGTTGTAGGTGGTATAGAGGGTTGGCACGCCGTTCAATCCGTTCGAGGCGACCCGGGCGATGCCCACAATCGTGCCGCGGTGATCATTGAGTTCAAAGGAAGTTCCGATCTTCGGGTTCTCCAGCTTCGGGAATTCAGCGTCATCGACTACCAGGAACGTGTTGTCGGCATAGATGTCCTGAATACTGCCCTGTTCAAGTGCGGGACGGCCAAACAGGCTTTCGTCGTCCAGACCGACGACAGTGGCAGCTTGATAGTTACCGCTGTGGAGCTTGATCAGGGCGCCACCGATAAAGAGCGGCACCGCATAGCTGACCTCGTCCATGCTGCGCACCACGTCCAGCACGTAATCAGGCATAGGGATCGGACTGGTGGGAGTATTGACCGACGGGTCCATGATCCACATGTCTGCACCGATATTGGTGACTGTCGAATAGGAGTGGTTGAGGATGCCGGCGAACATCGCGGTCATCATCATCATCAGGAACACAGAAAAGGTAATCCCGATCAACAGCGCGGTGAACTTGGGCTTGTCATTGACCAGCAGCTTGAATCCGATCCGCAGGATGCCACCGTGCTTCATGGCGCCTCGCCTTTGCCCGCCGGGCGTTGCTCGTTCCACCAGCCCCCGCCCAGCGCCACGAACAAGGCGACGGTGTCCTGGTGGCGCTGCGCGACAGCCTGCAGATAGGCGATGGTCGCCTGGTGGAATTGCGCGTCGGCCGCCAACACGTCCAGGTAGGCAACCAAGCCAGCGCGGTAATTAGCCTGCACCAGGTTTAGTGCTTCGCCGGCGGCGCGCTGCGCGTCGATCTGTGCCTGTAGCCCCTCGGCGTCGTGCTCCAGCGCCTTCAAGGAGTCAGCGACTTGCTCGAAGGCGCCCAGCACGGTCTGTCGATAAGTTGCCTGTGACTGCTGGTAGGCGTCGATGGCGGCTCGCCGGACGTACCACAAACTGTTGCCCTGAAAGACTGGAGTCGTGGCCGTCGGGCCGACACTCCAGAACTTGCTGACCGCCGAAAGATTGGCGAGAGTGGTGCTGGCGCCACCGTAAGTGCCGCTCAAGCTGAAGCTGGGGTACATCGCGGCGGTCGCGATGCCGATGTTGGCGCTGGCCACATGCATCAGTGCCTCGGCCGACAGGATGTCGGGACGTTGCCTCACCAGATCGGACGGCAGGCTCACCGGCAGGTCCATCGGCAACGAGAGTCCGGTCAGGTCGATGTCGGGCAGGGTAGCTTTGGAAGGCACCACGCCTTCCAGCGTCGCCAGCAGGTGCGCGGCGTGGCTGGCATTCTGCTCCAAGGGCGCCAGTAAAGCCTGGTTGGCGGCAATCAGGCTGCGGACGCTCAACACGGTCGAATATGGAGCTGTGCCGGCGCGGACCTGCGTTTCGGCGAGGTGAAGTTGCTGGTTCTCCAGGTCGATGAGCTGTTCGGTCGCACGAATCTGTGCCGCATAGGCAGCGCGCGCAATGCTGGTGTTCACGACATTTGCGGACAACGCAATGTAGGCCGCCTTGCTCTCGTAACGCTGGGAGTCGGCCTGGGCCCGCAAGCCTTCCACCGTACGGCGCTTACCACCGAACACGTCGAGCGCGTAGCTGATGGTGCCGCTCGCAGTAAACAGATTGAAAACCGTGCCGGGCGTCTGCGAGCCTTGCTGCAATGGCGCGGTGAGCTGCCGGCTGGCGGATAGTCCAGCCTGGCCTTGCGGGAAGAACACGCCATAACCTGCGCGCAAGTTGTCCTGACTCTGACGCAAGCTGGCCTCGGCCGCCTGGAGGGTCGGATTGTTGGAGATGGCCTGCCGGACAACCGCGTCCAACTGCGCCGACCCGAAAAGCCGCCACCAGTCATTAGTAATTGCAGCGCCGGGCGTGAACTGCTGCGCGTGGCCATCCGCCGCGACCGTGGCTTCAGGTGGCGGCTTGCTCGTATAGCGGTCTGTATCAGGCGGCGCGGGACGAACGAAATCAGGCCCCACTGCGCAGCCGCCAAGCATCGCCATGATCACGCCAAGGCATGCGCCTCGCTGGAGTGATGGTCGAAAGTTGTTCATCGCATTCGCTCTGACGGGTGTCTGCTCGGGCGGAGCGCTATTGCTGCCCTATGTAAACATCCACCAACTGGCCCGGATAGACCGGGACGTCCTTTTTCTCGAACCGGAAAATCACCGGCAGCACCCGCAGATCTACCTGCTCCTGGCGCTCATTAGACAGCTCTATCTTCGGCGAAACATAAGGCTGCACCCGGACGAACTCCAGCGGCACCTTATTAGTGTAGGACCCGCGGATCGACATCTGCGCGCGAATATGCCACGGAGAAGGAAGCTGTGAGACCAGTATCTCGTCAACAAAGCAGCGCACGGCCAGATGGCCCTGGGGCGGTCCCATTATTACTGACGGGTCGAATAACTCCGTGTAAGGGTCATAGGAACCCTGCGACGACACATAGCTACCGACCGCGGCGTTGACGGCCAGTACGACTCCGTCAACCGGTGCTTTGACCGAATAATATTGCAGCAGCGCGTTAGCTGCCTTCAGTGCGGCCGCTGCCTGGTTGACGGTGTCATCCGCAGTATCCAGCACGTCCTTGCTGATCGATTTCGGGTCAATGTCGTAAGAGGCGCGGTCCTTGTCGTACTGGTCGCGGGCCACTTTCAGGTTGGCTTCGGCCAACTCCGTGTTTGCTCTCTGCACGGAATCATCAATGGTGAATAGCGGAGTGCCGGCCGAAACCTGTTGGCCTTCGCGCACCAGCACTTTGATGATCGGGCCGGCAACTTCAGGAAAGATATTGATGTTTTCACCGCTCGATTGGTCGCTCTCGATGATGCCATTGGCATAGATGGCCGACTCGTAAGGACTGCTGACCGGTTTAAACACGGGAGGCTGGGCCTTCCTCTCTATGCCGAAGAGGTAGGCGGCGACCAGCGCGGCCAGGACACCTAATATCGAAAGAGTAAAAATGATTTTGTTTCTGACTTCGCGCTTAGGCTTGGCTACTTTGGCGCCAGGCGATGAGTCGGCTGACTTGGCGTCAGGCTTAGGCTCGGCTGCTTTGGCTTCGGGTGCAGGCTCGGCTGCTTTGGCTTCGGGTGTAGGCTCGGCTGCTTTGGCTTCGGGTGTAGGCTCGGCTTCTTTCATTGGGTACCCTTGTCCGACGCGGTGAGATGCCCATCTTCCATATGGAGGATCCGGTCCGCATACTCGTTGATGCGCGCATCATGGGTGACAATCAGGATGCAGCGCTTCTCATTTAGTATTTTCTGCTTTACGAAGGCGATGATCATCTTCCCGGTGTCACCATCCAGGGAGGCTGTCGGTTCGTCGAGAATCAGGATCTCCGGACTGCTGATGATCGCGCGCGCGATCGCTACGCGCTGTTGCTCGCCGCCCGAGAGCTTCACTGGCAGAATCTCGCCCCGGTCTTTCAGACCGACGATCTCGAGGTATTTTGTTGCCTCGGTGATTGATTCGTCCCAGTCGCGCTGCTTCAGAATCAACGGGATCGCGACATTCTCGGCCGTGGTCAACCGCGGGAAAAGATGGTAGTCCTGGAAGACGAAGCCAATGGTGTTCAGACGGAAATCAGCCAACTGGTCATTGTTCAGAGTCCAGATATCGGCCCCTTTGACTGTCACCTTGCCGGCGTTGGGACGCAGGATGCCGGAAAGCATGCTGAGCATCGTGGTCTTGCCGCTGCCGGAGGGGCCGACGATGAACAGCATCTCGCCGAAGTGAGCGACCATCCCGACACCGTCCACGGCAGTCTTCTTGGTATTGCCTTCGCCAAACCATTTTGTCAGATCGGTTGCGACAATCGCCTGATTGTCTGTTGGTTGTACACTGTCGGAACTCATGGGCGTTGCCGGCATCATTTCTCGGCTAACACTGCGACTGTCAAAAGGCCGGCAAAACATGTCAATTGATTTGAAAGTTTCATAGGTTCATCAGGTCTGTTTCTGTCCAATGAGCTGGGCGGTTCACCGCTTTCCCCCATGCCCGCCGCCGCCGCCACGCCCGCCCCCGACAGGGTGCGCCACCGCACGACTTTCAGATCCGCGATGACTATAATCATGCACATCGCGTCCCCTATCATAGCCGCCGCCGAAAAGATACAGATCGGGCTCCGCCACCACCACCCCGCCGCCGTAACCTCCGTCCACGTAACCCACACAACCCGTCAATCCCGCCAATACCGCAATCCCCAGCCCAATCTTGATTCAGTCAACCGGACCGTTCGCCTTGTTCCGTTTGATTTTCATACGCCATAGAATATCCTTGGAAACCTTCCCCTCGCTATGGGGTGTTCACCCCACCCGGAGATTTCGGAAGGATCGTTTGCTCAGGAGGCTCTCCTCGGATCGAAGGTGGATTTGGTCGCCAACTGTTTCCACAAACGCTCTTCCTCTTTGCTGATGCGGGGCGGGACCTGGATGGAGACCCCGACGTGAAGATCGCCGCGCTTGGCCATGCCGGCGGGCAGCCCTTTGTCCCGCACGCGCGGTTGATGTCCCTGCTGAGTGCCTGCGGGGACTTGATTTGATTGGCCTCCCTTTGGTCATTCGACAGTCAGTTTGGCGGGATCGGCTTTGTCATTGCCTGGTACATCATTTCCTCGCTGAGGAACGGTGGACCATATAGTTCGTACCCGCCGCTTAGTTTTTCGTTAATTTTCCGCGCAAGCTCGTCATGGGTTGCGGCATCGGCGTGAAAAGGCACCGCGACGATTGTATATTCGATCGGAGTTTTCATGTTATCCTGAGTTACGAATTCTTTCCCTTTTTCTTACACTGCCCCACCAATTCGGCAGGCAACGGCCAACTGTGTCCGTGAGCCAGCAGCCCCTGAGTATCCTCGGGTCCCCAAGTGCCGGCGGCGTAATTGGGGAAATCACTGGGCGGAGCCGCCGCCCAGACCTCGAGCACCGGCATCAACGAACGCCATGCCGCCTCGATCTGGTCGGCGCGCATGAACAAGGTGGCATCATTCTTCATTACGTTCCAGAGCAATGTCTCATAAGCGTCAGGCGACCGGGCGGCGAAGGCGTCTTGGTATCTCCGGAGATAGTTTCTTTCGTGTCGGCACCCCCAGTCGCTGGTGCGTTCATAATGCGAAAATAATCCGGGTAAGCGCGCGGATGCTATGGGGTGTTTTCCGTATGCCAGACTTGATGAATCCAGCCCCGACACGGCAGGTCGGAAGGATGGTGAGCGAAACCTGACGCGACCGGGACAAGTCGGAGCGAGGCGGAGAACCCCAAAAGCTTCCGGCGCTAAACGATGGTCAACTGGACCGCATGATCGGCGGTTATTCGCCTCCCAGGCGCGAACGGTGCGGACGGGGGCTTCAATTGTGAATCTCGGTAGTTCATATTTGATATTTCGTTGACAGGCCTGCGCGCCCGCAGAGAATCGCGCTCTGGGAAGTGGCGTTGTGGAAAAGGATCAGTCCAGCGGAAAACCCTTTTCGTCCGCCGGATTGACGAATATCAATTTTTCCAAATGCGGGCCGAGGCGAAGCAACATCGCGGGCCTGGGCGCAGCCAACGCCAGCAGTTCATCATCGTTAATGATCCGAACGCCGCGGCCGGTTGCAGCCGTCTGAACAACTTCGACTGTCGTCGCGGGCGGAATCACTTTTCGAGTTACGAACGGTCGTGTGTCCACAATCGCGCCGGCAGGCATCGATTGAGTGCGGGCGAGTGAATAGCTCTTTTTGACGGTCTTCGCCGCAGGCGGAAGAACCGGCTGGCGTTTCGGCAGGTTTTGATGGACAACAACCGCAATCAATCCCAAGCCGACGAACACCGCCATTACGCGCGGCGTTTGCCGGAATCGGCGACGCCGGCGAACCAAACGCAATGTTTCGCCCAGCAACGCTTCGCGAAAATCGGGGTGTGCTGCTTCCGCCAATACGTCCGCGAGCAACTCGTTGTTGTCAGCCTCGCGATTCATTGTTCAATTCCGCCAGCACCGCGTCTTTCAATTTGCGCCGGATGCGGGACAATTTTGATTCAACGGCTTTTTCCGTCGTTTGCAATTCACCGGCGATTTCGAGGACGGCGCGCCGGGCAAAATATTTTTGCTCGATCAATTCTTGTTCGTCCGGCGGCAGCGACGCGACTTTCTGTTCCAACAGAATCTGCAAACGCTCGTCGGCGTGGTTCCCGGTTGAACGATGGAATTCGATGTTTGCGTGTTGCGTGAACCTGTCGAGGAATGAAAGGTAGCGACGACGTTTTCGCTTTTCATCGGCCAACGCCGTGCGTGCCAGAACCGTGAGCCAGCTCCAAAAGGAGTCTTCGTTCCGGAATAGTTTGATATGCCGCGTCACGCGAACCAAAGTCGCCTGCAATGATTCGCGCGCCTCGTCTTCGTTGCCGGCGGTGACGACCAGGAGGTAACGCCACAGGCGGTCGAAGTAATCGTCGTAAAATATCCGGTAAGCCATTTCATCTCCCTCGGCCATCCGGCGCGTCAACACCGCCGCATCCAGCGGGCCGCGCGGATTCTGATCCGCCGGCGCAGGATGCTGGCTGGACATGGACGGTTGGATGTTTTCTTCCAAGCTGGTGCATTGACCGCTGGCGGAAATCACTCGGCGACTTTGGACCTTTCTTTGGGCAGCGGCAATCCTGTGGTTGGATCAATCTCCGGCGGAGGCTTGACCTTGGGCGACTGCAACGCCTTGAGCACGGCGTCAATCACATCCAATTTGTCCGGCTCGCCGACGGCGATCAACAGCTTTGTCTCCTTGTGAAAACTGATGTCCGGCGGCGCAGTGTCGCCCTGCATTTTCCAACCGGTTTGAATCGCTGTCGTAATGTCGTCCACAGTCAGGCCGCGCTCCAGGTAGGGCGCCAATTGGTAGAAGCGGCAGGCTTTGGTGGGAATCGCGCGCGGCAGAGGAGGTTTTACGACGTAGAAGTACCAGATTGAGTTGTCCGCCGGATTGCCGGAGGTTTGAAAACCGTAGCAGGTTTGGATTGTCTGATAGTTTTGATTGGGCGTGGCGAAGGGTCCGTTATAAAAGGTGCCGGTCACATACGTTTCGAGTTTGGTGCTGGCGGATTTTAAAGCCTCAAACAATTGAGACACATCCACGTTGTTCATTTTGAGCGGCGGCAACGCCATTGTGGCATCTTCGGCTGGTATGATGGCGTTCAAGGGCTTTCCGGTGGCGTGTTCGATTGCGGCCATGAGTTGCCTCGGCGTGCCGCCCGGAAAATCGAGGTTGAATTTGGTTAGCCTGGGCGTGGAACCGATTTCCTGTCCCGTCGCCGCATCAATCGTGTGAACTTGCTGTCCAAAGACCGGCGCAAGCGTCAGCACGAACAGGGAGGCGGCCAAATAGATGGATTTATTCATACATTCGATGGTTTGATTTGTATTCTCTATACAGGAACACGACGGCCACCACCAAATCCTTCGCCAGAAAATCGGAATTCGATGTCGAGATTTTCGATCTCCGATTGACGCACGCGAATGGCAGGAATCCCCAGGCCGACAGCCGTGCATCGTCGCCAGGCCCAGCGACGTTGAATTCCCTGGATCCCATCTCATTCAGGGATCGGGGACGGAGGCACGAACCGTGCGAGTCACCGCGTTCTCTGAGACTTCCCCTGTAACGACGAGGCCGGGATGATTTTGTTTCAAAGACTGAGTTGGGACGATTCATTAGGCATTCTTACCGCCAATTGACCTTTTCTCGCTCAAGCCTGCGGTGAATGCGCCGATAAGGACTTAAAACGATCTTTCGTGCACGGCTTTCTCCATCAACGGAGGCTGATACTCCCGCCACAATTGACGGGGATGAAGTTCTTTTTGCTCCTATACGTCGTGATTGCGGCTCAGTGCTTCGCGCTGGACCCCGCCAGGACTCTTTTCCAGTATAATTGCCGGACCTGGGCGCGCCAGAACGGCCTTCCCGCCAATGGCGTGAGCGCCATCGCACAGACCAGGGACGGCTACATTTGGCTGGGCTCCGCACAGGGATTGATCTCTTTTGACGGAGTCGAATTCCGGCTTATGGACATGAGCCGATTTGGAAGTCCCATCGTCACCAGCTTATCTGCCTGCAAGCAAGGGGGTCTGTGGTTCGGGCTGGAACGCAGCGCATTCGGATACTGCGACGGTAAAAACATTTCATTTCGGGGTAACGACAGACTCGGCGGGGTCACCCTGAATGTTCAGTCCCTCCTCGAATCCCGCAATGGAGATCTCTACCTTGCCGCAGAAAGCCAGTTGGGATGCGTGACAAGGGACAAAACGTATAACATTGTGCTGCCTCAGCCGGGCGGCGTCAAGTTCATGGATGCAACCGCCGTTTACGAGGACTCGAAAGGGCGGATATGGATGGGGACGGCGCATCAAGGAATGTACTATTTGGAGCATGGAACGGTGAAGCAGTTTCCCGATCCTATCCTGGACAACCTGGAGGTTCGATGTGTAGCGGAAGACACAATGGGGCAGATTTGGATTGGCACCGATTTGGGTCCGCTTTGTTACGACTCGAACCTGCAAAGGAAACCATTTCCTTTTCCGTGGTATCCCACGCGCGCTTTGCTGGTGGATCGGAAGGGGACGCTATGGTTAGGCACGATTAGCGCAGGCCTGGCGCGATATCAGAATGGCAACCTGACCTACCTCCGAAAACAAGATGGCCTTGCGGAGGATGTGGTCGTCGCCCTTGCCGAAGATAAGGAAGGAAGTTTGTGGGTCGGGACCCGGGGCGGGCTCAGCCAGCTCACCGACGTAAAAATCCCCACATTTGGGAAATCCGAAGGCCTCAGCGCCGACGTGAATACCGACGTCTGCGCTTCAAAACGAGGAGGACTTTGGATAGCGACTGGAGATGGGTTCACATACTTCGACCAAAAAGAGGGCATGATCCATTCGGTGTCGCTTGGATTGACCAATAACTATGTCCAACGAATCTTCGAAGCTCAAAGCGGAGATATTTGTCTGGTGAACGGATACAAGGATATCGAGCTATTCTCGGGCGACAAACTGCTCGCTCGATATGCCAGTGAAAAATGGCCGTCTGCGATTGCGGAAGATAAACACGGACTCGTTGTCGCGAGGGATGGGGAACTTTTCAGAATCGGCACCCATTCTCTGGTGCCGTACCGATTCGCAGATGGCCAAAAACCTGACATGGGCTGGATTTTCAACCTTGCCACCGCTCGGGATGGTTCCTTGCTGATGGCCTGCACTGCCGGGATTTGCCGGGTGAAAAGCGACGGAACGTTCACTTTGTGGACCAGGGAAGACGGCCTGCCCACTTCAAATGTGACCTGGGTCTGCGAAGACCCCGATGGTGTCATTTGGGCGGGGACGGAGAGCGGCATCGCAATGCTCGAAAACGGGCGGATTCGGGTCATCACAAGAGAGAACGGGCTATTTGACAACATTACTTACGCCATTGTGCCGGATGACCGTGGCAATCTGTGGGTAGATTCGAGCAGGGGATTCTACCGTGTCAGCCGGCAAGGCTTGCGTGATTTCGCGGCCGGAAGAACCCACCGTGTAGAATGCGTGGCTTTCAACGGAGTGGACGGAGTGAAGAACGCGGAGCGCTTCCAGCAACAGTTTTCAGGGTGCAAGACACTCGACGGCCGGATCTGGTTTCCCACCGCCCACGGGATCGTGATGATCGATCCGGCCCATATTGCGAAGAACTCCGTTCCGCCGCAGGTCTTTATCCAAAGTGCGCGCGCCAACGGCCGGGAGCTCAACACCGCGGAAAAGGCCGTGATTGAACCGGGCAAAGGCGAGCTCGAGTTTCACTACACCGGGCTGAGTTATATCTCTCCTCTGGCGATCGGCTATCGCTATAAACTCGAAGGCTATGACCAAAACTGGGTCGAAGCCGGCAACCGCCGCTCGATGCTGTATACGAATCTGAAGCCAGGAGAATATCGATTCCTGGTCCAAGCCTGCAATGAAGATGGAGTCTGGAACACAGAGGCAGCCGCATTTTCGCTGAAACTGCTGCCCCATTTTTATGAGACGGCCTGGTTCATAGTTTTGGTGCTATCTATTTTAGGGGTGGGCATCGGGGGTCTTTACCGTTGGCGCCTGAAGCAACTGGAACGAAAACAGAAGCAATTGCAGGCAGCCCGTGATTTGCTGGAGGCCAAAGTGGAGGAACGAACAGCGCAATTAACCAGGGAAATCAAGGAACGCGAACGCGTGCAACTGGAGGTCGAACGCGTGCACCGCGAATTAGTGGACGCGTCCCGGCAGGCGGGACAGGCGGAGGTGGCGTCCAACGTTCTCCACAACGTGGGGAACGTCCTCAATAGCGTCAATATTTCGGCAACGATGATCAAAGATCGGGTGGAGGCTTCCAAGTCGTCCGGTGTGAACCGGGTTACCGAACTGCTCTCTTCGCATCGGCAGAATCTAACAGAGTTCCTGGCGGAAAACGGGCGCATCGACCAAGTGATCAATTATCTGGAGTGTCTCGGCCAATCCGTGGCTTCGGAACGCTCCGCGATGCTCGTGGAACTCGAAGATCTCACGAAGAACATCGATCACATCAAAGAAATTGTGGCCATGCAGCAGAATTATGCACAAGTTTCCGGAGTCATGGAATCCCAGTCAGTGCCGGCGCTCGTGGAAGATGCGCTGCGGATCCACGAAAACGCGCTCGCCAACTGCCGGATTCGCGTCATGCGAAAATTCGACCCGGCTCCAAACATCCTCGCGGACAGGCATAAAATTCTTCAAATTCTGGTGAACCTCATCGCGAATGCCAAGCACGCGCTGACCGAATCCACCGCGAAGGAACGATTGCTCACGCTCACAGTCGGCACGGCTGGCGAGGACACGATCCGGGTCGCCGTGACCGATAATGGGATTGGCATTCCCAAGGAGAACCTCACCCGCATCTTCACTCACGGATTCACGACACGCCCCGACGGGCACGGGTTTGGGTTGCACAGCGGAGCTCTTGCCGCCAAGGAAATGGGGGGGAATCTCTCCGTGCACAGTGAGGGTCGCGGTCAAGGTGCGACCTTCACACTTGAATTGCCGTTACAGAAGAAACTCGTTGAGAACCAATGAGCAGCCATTCGACTGTTTAGCGCCGATTCCAGTGCTTTCAGGGAGGCCCATTCAACACCAAAGCGAAATGCAGTGGTTATCCAGTTCCGAGAGGGACTGCCACTCGCCATCGGGATTGGTGACCGCGGCTTTTCCGCCTGCGGAAAAGATTGCCCGGTCCGGTTGGTTGATTCATTCTGCTTGAATGAAAGCCACCGTGTTCACCCGCTGCCTTGTGGCTGCGGTATCCCTCTCCACTTTCGGATTGAAGTTTGCCGCCGCGGGAACGACTGCTCCGGGCGATTATCCCGTCAAACCCGTGCCGTTCACCGCGGTTCATCTCAACGACCTGTTCTGGGCGCCGCGCATCGAGACCAATCGCGTCACAACCATCCCCTATGCGTTCAAACAATGCGAGTTGTCCGGGCGCATGGACAATTTTGAGCGCGCCGCCGCCGTGCTGCGCGGCGAGAACATCGTCAACCGCAGGCCGCCCGGTTTCCCGTTCGACGACACCGACCCCTACAAAGTCCTTGAAGGCGCGTCCTATGCCCTTGCCGTCCAGCCCGACGCGAAGCTTTCCGCCTACGTCGATCGTCTCATCGCGCTCATTGCCTCCGCGCAGGAACCGGATGGTTACCTTTACACCACGCGCACCATCAACCCGCAACACCCGCACGCGTGGGCGGGGACGAACCGCTGGGTGAACGACCCGGAAGCCAGCCATGAACTCTACAATGCGGGACACTTGTTCGAAGCCGCCGCCGCGCATTACCAGGCCACCGGCAAAACCAATCTGCTCCACGTCGCGCTCAAGGAAGCCGATTTGCTCTGCCAAACCTTCGGTCCGGCCACAAATCAACTGCATCTTTGGCCCGGACACGAAATCGTCGAAATGGGACTTGCCAAACTGTTCCGCGCGACCGGCGACCGGCGCTATCTCGACCTCGCGAAATACTTCATCGATGTTCGCGGCCCCGGCGGCAATGATTACAATCAGTCCCGCATCAAACCCGTGGACCAGGTCGAGGTCGTCGGCCACGCGGTTCGCGCCGCCTATCTTTACAGCGGCATGGCCGACGTTGCAGCCTTGACCGGCGATCAAACCTACATCGGCGCGATCGACACCCTCTGGGAAAACTGCGTCGGCAAAAAACTCTATATTACCGGGGGCATCGGCGCGCGCCCCGACGGCGAGGCGTTTGGAAGGAATTGCGAACTGCCCAATCTCACCGCCTACAACGAAACCTGCGCCGCTGTCGGGAACGATTATTGGAACGAACGCTTGTTCCTGCTTCACGGCGACGCCAAGTACGTGGATGTGCTTGAACGAACGCTTTACAACGGCTTGCTGTCCGGGGTGTCGCTCGAGGGCACAACATTCTTCTATCCCAACCCGCTCGAATCCGACGGTTCGCACGCGCGCAGCCCCTGGTTCGGTTGCGCCTGCTGTCCCGGAAATATCACACGCTTTTTGCCGTCCGTGCCCGGCTATTTCTACGCCCATCAGGGCGACACCATTTTCGTGAATCTCTACGCCGCCGGAGTGGCCGACATCCCATTGGACGACTTCCGCGCGGTGAAGCTGACCCAGGAAACCCGCTACCCGTGGGACGGCAAGGTAAAGATCATCGTCGCTCCTGGCAAAAAGTCGAGGTTCACCATCGCAATCCGCATCCCCTGCTGGGCCCGAAACGAGGCCGTGCCCGGCGATCTCTACAAGTTTTTGGATGCGGCGAATGAGCCCGTCACACTCAAGGTCAATGGCGTCGCCGTCCCGTTGAAGTTGGACAAAGGCTATGCCAGTCTCCAGCGTTCGTGGAAATCGGGCGACGCGATCGAGTTGAAGCTGCCCATGCCCGTTCGTCGGGTCGTCGCCAACGAAAACGTCCGGGCGGACCGGGGCCGCGTGGCGCTGCAGCGCGGACCGATAGTTTTCTGTGCCGAGTGGCCGGACAATCCGAACGGCAAAGTCCGCAACCTGCTTTTGCCGGACGACCAGCCCCTGACGGCGGAATTCGATCCTGCGCTGTTGAACGGTGTCGAGACGATCCACGGCAAGGCATTCGCCGTGTCCAGGCAGGCGGATGGCAAGCTTGTGAAGACAGAGCAGGATTTCCGGGCCATTCCGTATTTTGCCTGGGCCAACCGCGGCCGTGGCGAGATGGCCGTCTGGCTTGCCGACTCCGAAGACGGCACGCGAATGCCCTGACCGTGGCATCCACTGACGCGCCAGAGTGAATGCCTGGATGAATTTCCGGGATCGGGAAAACTGCGAGGACACTGCAGATCACAGACCTGCACTTCGGAGTGCGGCTCTGTAAGCCGCAGCGGCCGGTAGTGCCCGCAATCCGGAAATCACTTTTGGCAAACGTTCCAATCAGTCCACGAACGCAACGGCGTTCATTTGGAACTTCAGGACAATTTCTTTTTCGCCGCGTCAGGCACTTCCACCTTCGTCGCCCCGATGTCTTTGATTTCCACCGTCGTGTCGCGGTTCACATCCCGGTCGTTGCCGTTGAAACTGACCGTGCCCTGGACCTTGAACTCGTACTTCGTCAGCACGCCGTCCTTGAGCCAGAACTTCACCGAACCTTTCGCGTTGCTGACGGTGGCGTCGCCGCCCCGCCCGAAGGTGAGCAATGCCTTGGCGCCTTCTTCGGTCAGGTCGCTCGAATATACATCGCCGTCCTTCTTCAATTCCTTGGCGGCCGCCGCCAAATCGCCGGCCTGCGTGGCCGGGGATTTAAAATTGCGGACCATGCCGCCCAGGAACCGGCCCGGGCCATCGGAGGTATCCAGTTCCGACAGGGACTGCCACTCGCCATCGGGGTTGGTGACCGCGGCTTTGCCTGCCTTGAGGACGAACTCGGTCGTGTTGTCGCCGAAGCTCAATTTGACGTGCGTGAAGCCGTCCTTCTCGGTTTTTCCATCCGTGAGTCCGGGATGGAATGGGGAATCTTCGGGGACCACGACAGTGGCGGTCCAACTGTAGTTGGTTTGATCGGCGAGCTTTTTCGTCGCGTTGGTGACGTCATCCTTGGGGGTGGAATCCGCTGCGAAGAGCGATCCGGCCCACAGGGCCATTAAACCGAACACGAAGTTCTTTTTCATAATTGATTCTCCGCAAGTTCCGAAGTGGAGCGAGCCGGGTTGGTTGAATATCAAGCGGACAGTAGTCCCGAAGCGTCGCCGTTGGCAAGTCTGAAAGAGGGCGTTCGCAATCCTGAAAATTGAAGCAGCCATTACGCATCGCACGGAACGGCGCTTTTTGCCCGGGCAACGCTTCGGCGCTCCCTAAGCCTCAAAGGACTTGCCGCAACCGCAACTCTGGCGCGCGTTGGGGTTGGATATCTTGAATCCTCCGCCGGTCAACGCATCACTGAAATCCACCACGGCTCCACGGATGAACTTGGCGCTGAATGGATCCACCAGGACGGAAACCCCGTCCATCTCCACCGAAGCATCGTCGGGGCGTCTTTCGTCGAAGACCATCGAGTACTGCATTCCGGAGCACCCGCCCTGCTCCACGAACACGCGCAGGCTCCTGCCGCTGTTCTCCGGCTGCGAGAGCAGGGACTTCACCTCTTGCGCGGCGCTGGAGGTCAGCGTCACAACTGATCCGGTGCTGGTGTCGGTATCCATAATTGGGTTGCCGGAGAAATCTAGCGGCGGCGCGGACCGCTGTCAAACGGGCGGGCCTATTTTTTTTCAGAGGCGAGGCTTTTCTGCGCGCTCAGGATTTTCTTGTCCAGGCTGGAGCGCATCTGCGGGAGCCATTCCTCCAATTTGCCATAGAGGTTGATGGCGAGCGGCCACTGTTGCAGGCTTTCGGCGAGACGGGCGGCTTCGAGGCCGGCCTTTTTGACCCAAAAAGGATCGGGTTCCTCGCCATTGCGAAGCATTCTTTCGTAGAAGAAGACGTCCTGATAATCCTCGAGGGCCTGGTTGAGCAGCGCGGTCTGTTCGCTTCCGCTCTTGAGTTTGGCCATTCCTTCAGCCACCAGCCCCAGGCCGATTCTGGCCTGGCTGCGCGCCGGGAATTGCGCTTGCGGCGAGTTGATGACCTCCTGGTAGAAGCCGGCGGCTTTGTCATAGAACTTCGGATCCGAGTCGCCCAGTTGCAGGCAGCAATCCCCCATCCTGCCCAGCGCCACGGGAGCCAGCGGATGGGTGGGATAGGTTTGGGGGATCGTGCTGAACCAGGAAATGGCTTCCTGCAGGTCGGCGGGCCGGTTGGTGGCCCCGGGGTCGGTCCGCAACGACAGGGCGTCCCCGCAGGCGATTGTGGCCTGGATTCTGAGATCCAGCGGGCACGCGGCGTTGCCGGCGAGGTTGGTGAAGTAAGTGATGGCGTCTTTGTAATCGAGCCGGGCAATGGCTGCGCGGCCGGCCATCATCTGGGCCTGGTACGTCAGGCTCAAAGGGGGCCAGTTCGTGCTCTTGAACACCAGTTGATAGTTGATTTCCGCGTTTTGAAAATCTCCGCGGCCCCAATAGTAATCACCGATCCAATATTGGGCATCGCGGGCGAGGTCGTTGGTCGGGAACCGAACCATAAAATTGGTGAACGAAACGAACGCATTGGTTTCCCGGCCGGCCATGTAATGATCCCATGCGCGGAAGAATTCCGCGCGCGCCGCGCGCGGAAGTTCCGCGTGATTCGTGAACTGTGCGATCCAGCCGGTGTACTGACCGATGGCCGCGTCCCAGTTTCTCTCCTCCTCGTAACTGCGGGCGACGGCGAGACTCACCTCCGGCAGCAGCGCGTTGGTGGGATAACGTCTGGCGAAGTCGGCGAACAATTCGCGCGCGCCGGCGGGATCGCTCCGCCGGGTGTAGTTCTGCCCCAGAAGGAGCAGGCAATGCGGGCCGGCAAAGCTGTTCGGATACGACTCCAGGATCCTCCGCATCGCCTCCGTCGCGGCGGCCATGTCGTCCGGCAACGCCGCGCGCACGGTTTGATACAGAGCGAGCTCGAAGAGCTGCGGGTTGAGCCCGGCCAGCGTGGTGTAGTGGGTCACGATGGAATTGTAGTTCGCGATGGCCCCGACAAAATCGCGCAGCATGAACTGCGCGTCAGCCCATTTGAACCGCGCCACGGCCTGATCCTCGGAGAACGGCAACCGCTCGGCTGCCATCCGGAAGGCTTCCTCACTCTGGGCGTACCTTCCGTCCGACCAAAGGCACCAGCCCTTGTCGAGCAAGGCTTTCCCCGTCAGCGGACTCTGGGGCAGGGCCGCCAACAGGGTGTCGAAGCGCGCCAGAGCCTGTGGGATGAGGTTGGTCAGAGTTGTGGCCCGGGAAAGGGCGTTGGAATCGCCGCTGACGGCGGTCGCGAACTGTTTCAACTTCAGTTCGCCAATGGTCAGCAACGCCATGTCGCCGGCGGCGGAGTCCGGGTGCTGGTTCAAATAATCCTCGAGGGTTTTCGTGGCGAGGGCGTATTGGCCTTGCGCGAGGTATAACTGCGCAATTTTCAGGAGAGCCTGGCGCTGGTAATCCGGCGGCGCGTTTGTGACAAGGTTGTTTTGATAAGCTGCAATGGCGTCGTCCGGACGTTTCAATTGTTCCAGGATCCCGCCGCGGAAGGACCATGTCTCCGACAGAAGCGCCGGGGTCGGAATGTCCTGCTGGGGAATTCGCACATCGATTTGAGCCGGCGCGGCGTTGATTCCGGATCCCGCCGGGACGAGAGCGCCGGCCAAGGCCAGAAGATTGGTGGTGCTGGCCAGGGCCTGCTCCGGCTGCGCGCTCTCGAGTTGCAGGCGGCACCGAAGATACTCGCGGCGCCACATTAATTCGGGAGCGAACGTTCTGCCGCCCAGGAAATCCAGGGTGCTCTGGACGCTGTTGAATTCTTTCAACGCCAATTCGGCCTCCCCCAGGATCAGGTAGCCCTGAAGCACGAAAACATCGGCGGGATCGGATCCGGCCGCCTGTTGAAACGCGCCGTTGGTTTCCTGCAGCAACTGAGTGACTCCCGGCCAATCCCCGGACCAGGCCAGGGCCGCGGCCTCCTCGACCGTCGCTTCCAGCCGCCGGGGCGAATCGGAAAAATCCCTGCTCACCCGGGCGAAGACGGCTGCAGCCGCCTGGAAGTTCCTGGTCTGAAGATACGCCTGGGCCGTCCAGTAGAGATACTCGTCCTCCCAAATCCCCGCCCGGTTCTCGTTGGCGGAGAGCAACCCGATGGCGTCGGCGAAGCGTTTCAGATGGTACCTGGCCCGGGCCTGAAACAGAATCGCCGCCGGCACCCGGGACGATTTCGGATATTTCAGGACGAACTCGCCGAACCTCTTTTCGGCATAGTCCCACGACTGGATCTTGAACGCCCTGTCCGCCACGTCATAGGCGCGGTCCTCGGCCGAACTGGCGGCATGAAGCGAAACCACGCCGCAGATCAGCGCCAGGAAAATCGAGAGACATCGGCACAATCGGGCCATCTGCCGCCATTGTAGATAACCCGGTGGCGGCGCGCAAAGGTTGTTTGGATTTGCGATTTACTTGTTAAACCGGAAGTTGGTGAGGTCGTGGTCCTGCATGACGTAGGTCTTGATTTCCAGGCGCAACTTGCCGGCCCGCTTGGCCTGCGTCTCCCCGGCCGCCTCGATAAAATCCGCGAAGCTGATGATTTCCGCCCGAATGAAGCTCTTCTGAATGTCCGAGTGGATCGTGCCCGCCGCCTCCCAGGCCGTCATTCCCTTGCGAATCGGCCAGGCCCGGTTTTCCTTGCCTCCGACGGTGAGGAAGCAGATATAGCCGGCTTCCTGAAACGCCCTCAGCAGCAGGGCATCGGGATTGTTGAGGTCCTCACGCGAGGCGGTGACGATCGGTTTGTTGGTGTAAAAGCTGTGCGCTGCCACGGCCTGGAATTCCTCCGGGGCCAATCCCGAGTTGAACACAAATCGCTCGCTTTCGAGCAGCGTCCGGATCTTTTCCAGCGCGGCGCGCTCGGCTTCCTGCGGTTCCCGCCCCAACCGTGTCTCCACAAACTCCAGGTCCTTGAGGATCAGATCGGCTTTCGTGTCGTTGGAAGCCAGGATGGCGTCCGCGTCCAGGAGCTGGTCATCGCCGATCACATCGACTTGTGCGTGGACCTTCTTCTGCGCCTCGACCAGCTTGTCGGCCTGGTCGAATCGCGGATCTTTGAGATTATGTTTGCCGACTTTGATTTCGGGAATGCCGAACAACGCAATTTTCATAGTCAAATATCACGGGCGGCCGCCAACTTAATGGAATCAGCCCGGCTCGGAAACGCTTTTCGCGTTTTTCACCGCGGCGCCAGGAGGCGGCCGAGGTATTGGCCGGTGTAGCTGCCGGCGCATTCGGCGACCTGCTCGGGCGTGCCCTGGGCGACGATCTGCCCTCCGGCATCGCCACCCTCCGGACCCAGATCGATGATCCAGTCGGCAGTCTTTATCACGTCCAGGTTATGTTCGATCACGAGCAACGTGTTTCCGGACGCGCGCAACTTAAACAGCACTTCGAGCAGCTTGGCCACGTCGTGAAAGTGCAATCCGGTCGTGGGTTCGTCGAGAATGTACAACGTGCGGCCGGTGGCTTTCCGGCTCAATTCCGACGCGAGTTTCACCCGTTGCGCTTCACCGCCGCTGAGGGTCGTGCCGGATTGCCCCAACCGGATATAGCCCAGGCCGACTTCCGCGAGCGTCAGCAGCGGCTCGGAGATCTGCGGCACGGCTCGGAAAAACGCGGCCGCCTCGTCCACGGTAAGGTCGAGCACGTCGGCGATGTTTTTGCCCTTGTAAGTGATCTCGAGCGTTTCGCGGTTGTAACGGCATCCGTTGCAGGCCTCGCACGTCACATATACCGGCGGCAGAAAATGCATCTCGATCTTGATCAGGCCGTCGCCCTCGCATTTCTCACAGCGACCGCCCTTGACGTTGAAACTGAACCGGCCGGCGTCGTAGCCGCGGATCCTGGCCGCGGGCAGGCGCGAGAATAGATCCCGGATGGCGTTGAACATCCCGGTGTACGTGGCCGGATTGCTCCGGGGCGTGCGGCCGATGGGCGTCTGGTCGATCACGATGACCTTGTCGAGGTTCTCGAATCCCTGCAGGGCGCGGTGCGTCCCGGGGCGGTCTTTCGAGCCGAAGAATTTCCGGAACAACGCCCGCCGGAGAATGTCGTCCACCAGGGTGCTCTTTCCCGATCCGCTCACCCCGGTGACGCAGGTGAGCGTCCCGAGCGGGATGCGCGCGTCGATGTTCTTCAAATTGTTCTCCCGCGCTCCCAGGATTTCCAGCCAGCCCCGCTCTGGCGAGGGCCGGACGCGGTGTTTCGGCATGGGGATGCTGAGTTCGCCCGTGAGGTATTTGGCGGTGAGCGAATGCGGGTTGGCCAGGAGTTCGTCGAGGGTTCCGGCCGCCACCAGTTCACCCCCGCGCACCCCGGCGCCGGGGCCCAGATCCAGGACATAATCCGCATGACGGATCGTGTCGGCATCGTGCTCGACGACGAGGACCGAGTTGCCGATGTCGCGGAGGCCTTGGAGCGTGCGCAACAGGCGATCGTTGTCACGCTGGTGCAACCCGATGCTCGGTTCGTCCAGGATGTAGAGCACCCCCACCAACCCGGCGCCAATCTGCGTCGCCAGCCGGATCCGTTGCGCTTCGCCCCCGCTCAACGTGCCGCTCTCGCGGTCCAGCGTGAGGTAACCCAGTCCGACATTCCTCAAGAACCCGAGCCGCGCGCGGATTTCCTTGATGATCTCATGGGCGATTTTCTCCTGAAATTCGTCGAGCCGCAGCGTGCCGAAAAAGGCGTCGGCCTTCTCGACCGACAGCGAGCAGACGTCCATGATGGACAGGCCCGGGATTTGCGATTTGCGATTTGCGATTTGCGATTTGGGGTCGGGGTCTCCGGCACCCAGCGTGACGGCCAGGATTTCGGGCTTGAGACGCCGCCCGTTGCAGGCGTCGCAAAACTGCGGGCTCATGAAAGCCTTGAGCCGGTTTCGGGTGAATTCGCTTTCGCTTTCGTGGTAGAGCCGGGCCAGGTTCGGAATGACGCCCTCGAAGGGGCGGGTGATCTTGCTCATTTTGCCGGCGCGCCAGAAGTTGAATTCGATCTCCGCCTCGCCGGAACCCCGCATCAGGATGCGTTTGAAGTCGTCCGGCAGATCCTTGTAGGGCGTTTCCTGGCTCACGTTGCAGTGCGCCGCCACGGCGCGCAGGATGCTCTTGTAGTACACCACCATCCGCTTTCCCCCGCGGCGCCAGGACAGGACCGCCCCCTGCTCCAGCGACTTGTCCGGATCGGGAACGACCAATGCCTCGTCGAAAACCATCTTCTGCCCGAGGCCATGGCAGACCGGGCACGCCCCGGCGGGCGCATTGAAGGAAAAATGCTTCGGCGTCGGCGGCTCGTAACTCTTGCCCGTCGCGGGACTGAGGTTGCGATTGGAATGGAGCGTCTCGATCCACGTCGCGGTGTCGGAGGTCGAGGGCTGAGGATGGGGGGTTGCCGGGTCGGTTTTGGACTTTGAACCCTGGGTTTTGGACGGATCCTCCGGCCGCTGGTGCAACGTCAGCAGCACGCCCTCACCCCATTTCAAGGCGGTTTCGACCGAGTCGCTGAGCCGAACGCGAATTTTTTCGTCGATCACGAGGCGGTCCACCACCGCCTCGATGGTGTGGTCCTTCTTGGGATCAAGCCGTACGCGAACGCCGTCGGCCAATTCCACCAGGGTGCCATCGACGCGGGCGCGGACGAAGCCTTCGCGGGACAGCCGTTCGACGACATCGCGGAACTCGCCTTTCTGGCCGCGGACAACCGGTGCGAGCACCATGACGCGGCTGCGCGGCGGCAGGGCGAGGATTTTATCCACGATGTCACTGGTGGTTTGCGTGACGATGGGCACGCCGGTTTCGGGACAATGCGGCTGCCCGACGTGGGCGTAGAGCAGGCGCAGGTAATCATAGATCTCGGTGGTTGTGGCGATGATGGAGCGCGGGCCGCTGCCGGAACTGCGCTGCTCGATGGCGATGGCCGGGGACAGGCCTTCGATGAAATCCACGTCGGGCTTTCGCATCTGATCGAGGAACTGTCGCGCATAGGCGGAGAGCGATTCGACGTATTTGCGCTGGCCCTCGGCGTAAATGGTGTCGAACGCGAGCGACGATTTGCCGGAACCGCTCAAGCCGGTGATGACCACCAGCTTGTCGCGCGGGATGGTCAGCGTGAGATTCTTGAGATTATGCTCGCGAGCGCCGCCGATCCGGATGAATTCTTTGCTCACAACCGCGAATTTCCTGAGTTAAACAATCGATAAACCTACAACAATCGTTGTGGGAAGGAAAGAAGAACCGAAACGCACCCTCTTGACACTTCCTCCGATCGCAAACAGGCCGGAGCGCGGCGTTTAGAACCAGCGTGAAAAGCTGGAAGGGTAGCACGGGCCACTGGCCCGTCCCGTCCGGCGACCCGCCGGACGGAATGGAGAGGGCGCTCCAAGGGAGATTCGCGTCGAAGTGTCTTGAGTCCTCCGGCTCTTCCGGTCGGCGAGTCGCCGACCGGAACGGGCGGGTCGCCCGTTCCACCCATTTTACAATGACCGCTACGGATCGCGGCTACTGCAGCACCAGGACGCGGTAGAATTTGATTCCGCCCAACCCGCCCGTCAGGGTGCCATCGTCGAGGAAGGAGAACTGGCCGATGGTTGACGTAATGATGGTCGGCAGTGTCTGCCAGTTCGGGGGCGACAGC
>Ga0224555_1000899_pt1 | contig 44754 bp, 45 predicted proteins | sample 714S23034metaG_FD_180687 | JGI IMG/M metagenome (GOLD analysis project Ga0224555, IMG submission 180687) | Peat soil microbial communities from Stordalen Mire, Sweden - 717 S2 30-34 | ecosystem: Environmental > Terrestrial > Soil > Wetlands > Peat | place: Sweden: Norrbotten County, Stordalen...
TCCTCACGCTTCTCCACAACTCCGCTCACGTTCCAGGGCATCCTTCCCTTCTAAATGCCCCCGCTCGCGGAACACCTGTAAACCATCTCCCCGGTCTGCTCTGTAAAGTATGTGGCCGGTATGTACCCCTTTGCGGCACGAGTGAACTCGTGCCCTGATACAGGAGCCCCGGGGCTAAAAGCCCCTTGTGTTGTTGCGCTGTATTCCCCAGGCTAAAGCCCGGGGCTTCTACCGGTTTCGCAGGGCTGAAGCCCCACGAATTTATGTTGGCGGATTCCGGGGAGCGACGCCGCGCGAATTTATGTCAGTGGAATCCGGGTGCAGCCGTGCCTACTTGTGAATCCGCGCCGCCACGGCGTCCGCGTCGAATCCTTCCGGCGGCAGCGGCGCGTTATAAGTCGCTTTGAAAATGAAGCGCTGCTGGGTCATGTCGCCGTTGTGCAGGCGCGTGATGGTGAACGGCGTCTGGATGCCGTCGATCAGGTGGTAGTCATCGAACTCTTCGACATCCTCGTCCTTGTCCTTGTAGACCGGATCCCGCCAGGACCAGGAGCAACGCAGGGGCAAGTGGTTCATCGCGTCGATCTGGATGGTGATGGAGTCGTTGTCGGCGTTGAGCAGCGTGACCTGTTCGGCCAGGTGGCGCTCGGCGAGCGACTGGCCTTCATACATCAGGATCGTGCCCGGTTGCTTCATCCAGACGTGGACGGCCGCGTCGATGGAATGATCGTGGCGGCGGATGGCTGCGGCGCACTGGTCTATGGGGAGCGGGTTCTTGCCGCGGAAGGTGATCTCCCAGCAGTTTTTGCCCTCGAAGATCTGCGACCAGTTGTGCTTGTCCTTCGTCGTTTCGGTCAGGTCGGTGCGCTCCGCCGCCGGCGTGCGCCACTCCCAGTAGCGCACGGTGGCACCCGTGGGCTTGCCCTGGTAGAAGCCGGCGATGCGGCCCTCCGCATGGCTGTTTTGCTGGTTGAGCCACTTGTCGCCGCCCAGAGCCTGAACCATGGCGTCGAGCGCGGCGCGGGCCTTTTTTGCGCTGGCATCTTCCTGGGTCGAGCCCGGCGAGGAGAAGCTGGAGGCGGGCGGCGCGTCGGGGGTTGCGGTTTGCGCGCGCAGAGCGAAGGCGCAGCAGAAAACAAGCAGGGCCGAGAGGGTGGAAACCCGGACTTTGGAAATCAGGATCTTTCGCATGGGCTAACCGGCTAAAACAGCTCCTCCATTCACATTGACGATCTCTCCGGTCATAAAGCCAGCAAGAGGGGTACACAAAAACAGGATGGGACCGGCGATTTCGAGCGGATCGGCGGGGCGGCCCACCGGAATGAGCGACAGAAACCGGTCGCGGTTCTGCGGATCGTTCAGCGCCGCCGCGGACATGTCGGTGGCAACCCAGCCGGGCGCGACGCAGTTCACGCGAATGCCCTGAGGCGCCAACTCCGTTGCGAGGCCTTTGGTCATGCTGATGATGGCGCCCTTGCTGGCGGCGTAGTCGGCGTGAAAGGCTTCGCCTCGCTGGCCGGCGGTGGAGCTGACCAGGACAATATGGCCGGCCGGCGCGTTGCCGTTTTGGCCTGCCCTATGGCACTGCATTTGCGCGACCGCCGCCTGAATCAACCCAAAGACGCTGTCGAGATTAATGGCGAGGGTCCTGCGCCATTGCGCATCGGACATCGTGGCGATCGAGACCTCCTCTGACTCCCAAATGCCGTGGTTGGCAACGAGAATATCGAGGCGGCCGAACTGATCGACCGTCCTGCGGACAAGCGTCCGGCCCTCTTCGGGCGTGGAGAGTTCCTGGGCGAAGGCCGCGCAGGTCGCCGGTCCGCCGCATTCGGCGACTAGAGCCTCGGCAGCATCGCGCGCGGCGCGGTAATTGAAGGCCACGCGGGCGCCCGCCTGGCGAAAGAGCCGGACACAGGCCGCGCCAATGCCGCGGGATCCTCCGGTGACGAGGGCGACCCTGCCCTCCAGCGAAAGTGAAACAGGGGACATGGAAACAGAGTAGCGCGAGCCGGGGCGCCGATGCGGCCACCTGGGGGAGGCGGCGCTAAGCTGCGCGTTCCAGCCCCGGCACGCTCAGGCTCGAGTGCGGCTCATGATCGGGCTGGGTCTTCGGCAGCAAATGCTTGCCCTCCCGATGAACGAAGAGCCAGGCTCCGACGAAGAACAGCAACACAACTACCATGGCGATTGCAACGACCGCCATGAAGTTCGGATCTTTTGAACGCTTGAGCGGGTGGGGATGGGGAGCGACAGGATCAGGCATATTCTCTTGGATGCCGGGAAGGGGCACTGCCTGTTTCCTGCGCATTCAGACTAAATTCACCGCACAAAAAAAGAGCCTTCGGACGGTTATCCGGAGGCCCTTGTTTCCTGCTTTCCTGCCTGCCTGCTGCTCCAGGTTAACTATGGGTGATGCTCTTCGCCGAAGAGATCCGACATCGCCTGCACATCGGCATCGCAGGCATGGTTCAGGCAAGGCAGGCCAAAGGCGGACTCCATCGACCTCAGCAGCGAGAAGCTGTTGTAGTAGGTGTTGCTCTGCACGCCGGGGCTGTGACCGAAATTGGTCTCGACGGTCAGGACGACGCGGTTCTGGTTTTGGCTGGGAAAGAGGCCGGTCAGCTGCGTGGTGCTGCCGCTGTAGTCGTTCTCATCCCACACGATCACGATGGCGCTGCGTCCCTCTCCCCACGCAGGAGACCGATGGATCGCCTTCACGATGCGCTCGATGGTGACGTCGCCCTGCTGGATCAGGCCAGGGTTCAGTCCCACCTGCGTGCCGTAGGTGTAGCCGCTGTCGTTCTGGCCGTAGTCGAAGGCGCAAAAGGCGTCGCCGTTGCCGCGGCCATGCTGGTCGTCGCACTGGTTGGGAGCGATGAAGGCCAGAGCCGGCACATCGCCGCGGGTGAGGTCGGCGTAAAGTCCGCGCGGGCCGTCGAAGCCCACGACATTCTTCAGGCTGTTGTCCGGATCGTCGCCGTCCTGAACGCTTCTGAAATACGCGAAGGGGTTGTGCTTCACGGCGTACAACTGCACCACGCTGGACGAGGTCAGCGGCGCAAGTGTCGTGAAGTCGGTGAGGTTCGTCGCGGTCCCGTTGCTGTAGTTCACGCCATAAACGGACCCCAGCGGCAGGCTCTCCTGGTAGGACTTCCAATGCAGGCCGTTTGCGTCCAGCTGGTCGCCGATCGTTTTACCAACGGTGGGAGCCGCATGAACTGACTTGACCCCATCAAGGTCCGCCAGCGCCACAAACGGACCCGCGATTTCGTTCCATGTATCGACAGCCGGGGTCTCGGCATCGGTGCCGGAGCCCCAGATCGGGCAGATGTTGCCGGTATCGACCTTCACCGGCGCATTGCCGCCGCCATCGTCGGCATTGACGATGCCGCTGGAGATGTTCGGCGTGCAGGCGGTATTACCCCAGTCAGGGGCGTTATCGCTGCGAATTGCGAAGTTGGACCCGCCGACGACCTCAAGGTAGTTCGTGAGGCTCGGATGGCCGACCGCGAAGTAGTTGGTGGCGAGATTAACGCGGCCACTGTTGATGAGGCTGTTCAGGTACGGCTCGTTGGGATTGTCGATGACCTGCTGGTAGCCGTGGTTCTCCATCATGATAAGAAACACGTGGTCGAGATGCGGGACTCCCCTGGGGTGTTCCTGCTGCGCGAAGCTGGGAATTGCGAGCGCACCGGCGAGAAGACCCAGGACTGCTGCGTTCCTGAGCATGGGTTCAGACCTCTTTTCGAATTCGATTTGGGGATTGTCGACCGGGGGTGGGCCGACTTAGGTACTGTGCTGGCCGCGCGGAGCCGCACGCATCAACAGCGGGTTAACAGATCGCGAATAGATGAGGAATCGGTGGCGAAGGTCGTCCCGCAGCCGCGGTCACCGGAGCAGGCGTGCAGCGCGAAACCAATCGGCGAGAGCCTGCGGCGGCCATGACCTTCCGGGTTCCGGTTGTATTGTTCCGACGCGTTACGCCGTGTTAGGCTCACGCCAACACTCTGTATTCCCTCGAGCGCATGCGCTCAGGCATTTCATTGCCAGAGAGACTTTCCCTATGCGTTTTTCGTGGAGATTGTCCGCTTGTGTTGCGGGCTTTTTCGCCGCCGCCTCATGGATCGCCGGTTGTTCCGTAGCGCCCATCCACTCGACCTCGAATCCGTTGCAGCCGTCCACGCCCAGCACCGCTACTGTCAGTGGCCTGGTTCACGGCGGGCAGTGGCCGGTGAAGGGTGGGCAGGTCTACATGCTTGCCGCATCGCAAGTGACTCCTGGGGCGGGCGACGCCGGCTATGGCGACCCGTCAACGTCGCTAATCAGCAGCAGCCCAAATAATCCCGGAGTCAACGGCTGGAACTACGTGTTGACCGATGCCAACGGCAAATTCATTGTCCCGAGTAACACGTATAGCTGCAGCCCAGGCCAGCAGGTCTATCTGTATGCGGTGAACGGCGATTCGATTGACGAGCCCGGAACGATTTCAAGCCAAAACATGAATTCGGCGATCGGGCTCATGGCTCTCCTCGGCGAATGCGGGGCAAGCAACAGCCTGCCGACCGTGCACGCCGACGTCGAGATCAACGAAGTAACGACCGTTGCCGCGGCTTACGCTCTGGCAGGTTTTGCCACCGACGCCACGGATATATCGAGTCCCGCTTCCGGCCTGGGGTATCTGGGCATTCAAAACGCCGTGAAGAACGCGGCCCTGCTGGCGGACATCAATATCGGAGATATTCCGCAGAGCGAACCTTCGGGAGTTACAGTTCCGTCGGCCATGATTTATACGATCGCCGACATTCTGGCGGCCTGCGTCAACGGTCAGAACAGCCTGAGCGGAAACTGTCCAACGCTGATGGCCGATGAGACCTACAACAGCACTGTGCCAAGCGATACCGCCTCGGCGGCCATCAACATGGCGCACCAGCCGGGCGCGCATGTAGCGGATCTCTATCCCACCGCTGCAGCCGATGCTGTGTTTCAGCCTTATATCAATAGCGCTGCCCCCAACGACTTTGCCATCGGCATCGGTTATTCCGATGGCGGACTGAGAGCCCCGACGGCAGTTGCCGTCGATGCCAGCGGCAACGCCTGGGTGACAGATACTGCGAGCGATGGATCCAGCGGCGAGGTCATCATCCTCGGCCCGCAGGGATCGGCTCTTACCCCGACGGGCGGCAACACCTGCAGTGGTGAGCTGGCCCAGCCTTCGTTGATCTCTTTGATTCCGAGCAGCAGTCCCCCGGAGACGGCGTGGGTGGCAAGCCTTACCCAGCAAACCCTGACCCCTGTTCAGTTAGGCGGCGATGGCGGAAATTGCCAACAGATACCGGCGCCAGATTTCACCTGCGCACTCCGCTGGTGCTATCCATACATCACGGTTGGCAGCAGTTTATTTATTCCTGACAACGGGCGGCAGAACGTCTATAGCTACGATTACACGACAGGGATACAAAATACCTACTGGAGCGGATTCCAGAGCCCGATGGCGCTGGCTATCGATGGGCCGACGCAGGACATCTGGGTGGCCGACAGCGGCGGCGCGGTCAATCCTGCGATTTACGTGATTGACAACAACACGGTCGATACGGCCAACGGCAACGCGCCCATCAGCGGCGCCGGCAACGCGATGGCGGTCGGTCTGAACCGCAGTGTGTGGGTCACCGATGTGGGAAACAATTCGGCCTACCTGTTCTCCACTGATTTCACGGGTGCCACGCCCACGGCGAGTCTGGCCACAACGATCCAAAATACCAGCGGCGGCATCAACAACCCGGGCCCCATCGTCATCGATGGCGCGGGCACCGCATGGGTTGTGGACGGTGGTGGGGCCAACATCGCCGCGATCAGTTCCAGCGGTACGGCTCTGAGCCCGGATGCCGTCGCAATGGGAACCAACGGCGGGTACAGCGGCAACCAGGCGCTGGCCAACGGCGGCACGCCCACGGGCATCGCGGTCGATCCCTCCGGAAACGTGTGGGTGACGCAGCAAAACGCCGGAAGCCCGGTGGTGGAGTTCATCGGAATCGCGGCGCCCACCATCACGCCTTTGGCGGATGCGGTGGTCAACAACACGATCGCGACCAAGCCGTAAGGCCGTCTTCAACGGGATATCGTGCCTGGCCTTGAGGCGCGAAGCGCGTCCGCCTGGACGGCGAGTCCCGCGAAGCGCGTCCGCCTGGACCGCCAGTCCCTGTAAACTGGGCTTCTGACCTATGTTTGAGAACCTTTCCGAAAAGCTGCAACGGGCCTTCAAGAACCTGCGCGGGCAGGGGTCCGTGACCGAAGAGAATATGCAGGAGGCGCTGCGCGAGATTCGCATCGCCCTGCTGGAAGCCGACGTCAACCTGAATGTCGTCAAAGAGCTGATCGACCACATCCGCGAGAAGGCCCTGGGGCAGGAGGTGTTGACCTCGCTGTCGCCGACCGAGCAGGTGACGAAGATTGTCCGCGACGAGCTGATCGCGATCCTCGGCAAGGATGTGGCGCGCTTCCAGTTCGCCTCGCGGCCGCCCACGGTGATCCTGATGGCGGGGCTGCAGGGCTCCGGCAAAACCACGACGGCAGGCAAGCTGGCGGCGTGGCTGCAGAAGGGCGGGCACCGGCCCATGCTGGTGTCGGTGGACGTGTACCGTCCGGCGGCGCGCGAGCAGCTGCGCGTGGTGGCGAAGGCGATCAAGGCCAACATCTATGAGGGCGATGAGAAGGGCGAGCCGGCCGGCACGCCGCTGGTGGAGCGCCTGGCAAAGGAAGCGCGGCGCGAGGCGGTCATTACCGGTTGCGACACGCTGATCGTCGATACCGCCGGTCGTCTGCACGTCGATGAGCAGCTGATGGAGGAGATGGCAAAGCTGAAGGCGCTGCTCTCGCCGCAGGAGATCCTGTTTATCGCCGATGCCATGACCGGCCAGGACGCGGTGAAATCCGCCGATGCCTTCCATAAGCGACTCAGCCTGACCGGCACCGTCCTGACGAAGATGGACGGCGATGCACGAGGCGGCGCGGCGCTCTCCATTCGCCATGTCACCGGCCAACCCGTCAAGTTCATCGGCACCGGCGAAAAGCCCGACGCCTTCGAGCCCTTCCATCCGGATCGCATCGTCGGCCGCATCCTCGGCATGGGCGACATCATGGGACTCATCGAGCGTGCCGAGGAGAAGCTCGACAAGAAGAAATCCGAGGAGTTCGCGCGCAAGGCGCTCTCCGGCGATGGATTTTCGCTCGAAGATTTCCGCGATCAGCTGCGGCAAATCAAAAAACTCGGCTCGATGGAGAGCATCCTCAAGATGCTGCCGTCCGTCGGTCCCTTCGCCGGCATGCAGCAGATGGCCGGGCAGGTCGATGAGAAGCAGTTGACCCGCGTGGAGGCGATCATCAACTCGATGACGCAGAGGGAACGCGACCACCACGAGATCATCTCCGGGAGCCGGCGCAAACGCATCGCGAATGGCTCGGGCACGACGGTGCAGGAGGTAAATCAACTGCTCCGCCAGTACGCCCAGATGCGGAAGATGTTCAAGGGTATAGGCAAAGGCGGCGGCATGCTGCAGCGGCGGGCCATGGGGATGCTGGGCGGAATGCGGGGCAGGTGAGCGGATCAGCAGGGTGGAGAGGCTGCGGCGCGGGGTGGTGATTGCTGCCGGGGGAGCTGCTGCGCTGGGTGGGGCGGCGGCGATCGGGATGACGCACGGCCACCGATGGCTTGCGTTTGCGCTCATCGGCCTGCAAGTGGTGCTGGTGGTGGAGGCGCTTCTATTGCTGGCACGAGGGAAGAAGCTGAAAGCGGAAGAGCGTTAATCGAACAGCTTGCGGTCGACGTGCGACCCGATCCTCGGCTTGCGCGCGGGCGGGGCCGAAAGCACACCCAGCAGGTCGCGCAGCTCTCCCCGCACCTTTTGCAGTTTTGCCTTAACCCGCGTGGCGCTGGCTCCGCCTTCGATCAGCGGCAGCTGCGGTGAGCTGGCGCGCAGCTCGCGCGCTTCCTGCGCCAGCACCTGGCGCGCTCCGGCGATGGTGTACCCCTCGTCGTGGAGCAGCTTGCGGACGCGCATCGCCATCTCCACATCGCGCTTGCGATAGAGGCGCTGTCCAGTACCGCTTTTGTTGGGGCGCATCTGCGGGAACTCCGTCTCCCAGAAGCGCAGGACGTACGTTTCTACGCCGCAGAGACGCGCGACCTCTCCGATGCGGAAGTAGAGCTTGTCGGGAATGACGGTTTCGGGCCGGGGGCGGCGCTGCGCTGCGTTTTTGGGCATCGACAATCTGCACGGAGCCGCTGCGGACGCGGCTCGCTGCCCGCAGTATAGGTCACGCATCGCCAGCGCAGGCAAGATTGTGGAAAAAGTATCAGCTCTTGTTCCCGACCGGTGACCGGGCCGGGCTCTTCGCCGCAGCGGCGCGCAGATACTGTGCCGGCCAGGAGGCTGTCTCTCCAAGCGCCGCCGCGGCGTGCAAAGGCCAGTAAGGATCGCGCAGAAATTGACGCGCGATGAAGATCAGGTCTGCCTGGCCGGTGCGAAGAATATGCGCGGCCTGAGCGGGATCGGTGATCATGCCGACGGTGCCGGTCAGGATGCCGGTCTGCGTACGGATGGCCTCAGAAAACGGCGTTTGATATCCAGGGCCGAGAGTCATCGCCGCTCCGAGGACGTTGCCGCCGGAAGACACGTCGACCAGGTCGACGCCGCGATCGCGCAGCAGCGCGGCGAGCTGGACCGACTGCGGCAGATCCCAACCGCCTTCCTCGCCCGACTTCTCAACCCAGTCGGTCGCGGAAATTCGAACAAAGAGCGGTCGCTCGCGCGGCCAAACTTCGCGGACCGCGGCAACGACTTCGAGGAGCAGCCGGGCCCGGTTCTCAAAACTGCCGCCGTATTCGTCACTGCGACGGTTACTGATCGGCGAGAGGAATTCGTGGAGCAGATAGCCGTGGGCAGAGTGAATCTCGATGACGTCGAATCCGGCCTTGTCGGCGCGTACTGCCGCAGCGCGAAAGGCCTGCGTGATGGCGGCGATACCGGATTGGTCCAGTTCATGCGGCTGGGGGTAGTTCGGGGCGAACGGGATCGCGCTGGGCGCCAGCACGTTCGACCAGCCGCCGTTCTCGGGTGTGATGACGCCTTCGCCGCTCCAGGGACGGAATGTGCTCGCCTTGCGGCCGGCATGCGCAAGCTGAATGCCGGCGTGCGCGCCCTGAGAATGAAGAAACGCTGTTATGCGGGCCAGCGGCGCAATGTGCTCGTCCTTCCAGAGGCCCAGATCCTGCGGGCTGATGCGGCCTTCAGGTGTAACAGCAGTCGCTTCGGTGAAAACCAGGCCGGCTCCGCCGACAGCGCGGCTGCCCAGGTGAACCAGGTGCCAGTCGTTGGCGAAGCCGTCTTCGCTGGAGTACTCGCACATGGGCGAGACGACGATCCGGTTCGACAACGTGAGGGAGCCAATTTGCAGAGGAGAGAAAAGGCGTGCGGGGTTTTGTGATGTCATGCAGGCTCTTGGATGTCAGGAGAAGCAATTGGTCGCGCGAACAGGTGGGGCGACAGCAACCAGCAGACTTGGCGGGGGAGGTGGCCCGTGGCTGCGGCAATAAAAGAGAGGCTTCGCTCGGAACGAAGCCTCTGCGGAGAGCCGGGTATGTGGGGGAGGGGCTGACCGAGTTTGCCTCCGTGGGAGCTATTCTCCCTGAGCCCCCGGATGTCATCCCTCTACTACATCCTGGCCGATAGCCGTTAAGCCATCAATAGATTGGGGCTGCCACGCAGATATGTCAAGGAAAAAATTCGCTGCGGCACCCCTTTGGCGCGGTACGGCGAAGCGCGCCGCATCACGAAAAATCCGTATTTTCGCGGTTTGCACGAGGATCGAGAGGGGTATCCACCCAGGAACTAGCGTCCACCGTTGTCGCGGAGTTCTCCCTCAATAAAATACGTTTGCTGCGCCGGAGGAAGTGGGTTCAGCCGGTAAAGCACCAGCACATTTCGATCCGGATCATCGAAGGCAGAAAAACTGGCGACTGGCTGCAGCGCATCGAGAGACTGGATGTCCGACAGGGTTCCCGGATCGATGTCGTTCCACGCGGCGTACCAACCAGGCCCGTATTGGTGCATGCGATAGGGCAGATCCCAGGTGCCGTAGTCGTCGCAGATCGCGGGCAAGCCGGTGATCAACTCGATGTTGTCTCCGCTGACAGAAAGCAGCAGGCGATGCGGCCCAGGATGCGCGTCGATATACCGAGCCACGCCGCGAGCCGCATTCAGGAAGGTGTACTCGGGATGGCGCAGATAAGCGGCGGTGCGGAAAACGCCGCCAGCCGAGACTGCAACCACCGCAGCCAGCCCAGTGGCGCCACAAATCCGCAGATAAGCCGCTCGCCTTCGGGACAGCAGGTCGGCGATCCCGAGAGACAGGATGAAGCACACCGGGTAGATCACCACCTCGTAGTAGCGCGGCTGGGGGCTGTTGTGCCAGCCGATGAAGCCCATGTATCCGGCGATGGCAAGCAAGCTTGCAAACGTGAGAGGGCTGCTATACAGCCCCGGTGGGACCGGCCGCGGTTCGGCTGCGGTGACGACGAGTGCCGGTCTGGTTTCCCGGCGGAGCGCCAGCAGCAGCACTGCCGCGGCGACTGTGCAGAGCGCGGGAGAGATCCAGAGACATCCGTGCAGCGCCCACCAGAATGCGCCCAGCCAGCCGGTGAACGTTGTGGGCTGGGGCCAGTGGTTCGCTTCGAACAGGTAGTGGTAGTCGACCCGGTAGTGCGGGCGTACGGCCAGGAAATAGTACGCACACCACGGCAGTGCGGCGGCAGCAGCGCAGATGCCCAGCGCGCGGACGGCGGTGCGGCGGGGAGTCCAGGCGCGTGCCACAAGAAACAGTGTGGAGGGAATCAGGAAAATGGCTGTGGTCTTGGTGAGGATCGTCGCGAACAGCAGCAATCCGATTCCGGCGAGTGTCAGCGTCTGCCATCGCGCCGGCGTGCGTGGCAGCCGAAGCGCCAGCAGCCACGAAAGCAACACGAAGCAGACGAGTGGCGCTTCGAGTATCGCCAGCCGGCTGAACGCCCACAGAATCGGGCTGGTCGCGAGCAGCGTGACGGCCAGCAACGCCACCCGGCGCTCGGCCTGCGTGCGAACGACACAATACGCGAGGAGAAGATCAAGGCCGAAAAAGACCAGAGCGAGGCTGCGATCCGCAGCCAGGCTCACTCCGGTGAAGTGGAATACGCCGGCCAACAGCAACGGCCAAACGGGCAGGGCCACGGCGGGATTGAAGTCGCCGTGCAGGTACCAGTGCCCCGTCAGTGTGTAACGGATCGCGGCATTGCCATACCAGCCTTCGTCGGTGTATTTGGCGTAGTCCATCCACGGCGAGTGGTTGGGAAAATCGGCGAGCAGGTGCGGGAAATGGAGGCAAAAGAGCACCGCCAGTCCCAGCGTCCACAGCGCATAGAGCCACCGCCGAGGCTGCGTGCCCACAGCGGGATGTTCAGGGAGGCGCGGTTCGCGGGGCGCGAGGACAGGGCCTGGCCGCGTCCCGTGTTCGGCTCCTGCGCGACCCACCGCCCGTAGCTGATCACCGCGCGCTCGCGTTTCGTTCATGAACTTTGGCAGCTCCTCCTGAAAGGAGTCAACGCCGAAAGCGCACCAACGCTGCGCCGTCAGGCATCGATGGATGGGAGTTCAGAGCAGTATACCGACCCGGAAGGTTGCAGATCCGCGCCGCATTCAGGTCGCCCCGCCCGCTCGCACCGCCGGAACTGCCGCCCTAAAACGGCAAATCCCGCTCAGCGCGTTCGCTCCGACAGAAAACCGCAATTGCACGGCGCAAACGCGTTGGCTCTAAAGCATCGGGCCCTCGCCACGGAGGGAGGGCCCGGCAGGAAACGGAATCAATTTACCGTGAGCGTGAAGGTGGTGCTTTCGTTCGTGCTGGCTGAGTCGTTGCCGGTTCCCGCCACTGTGAAAGTATATGTGCCGGGGCTGGTTGCATTGCTCGTGGTGGTTCCGCTTCCTCCCCCGCCGCAGGCGGACAGACCGGCCGTCGCAACCAGGAGCACCACCAGGCCCAACAGCGACCGCCAGCTGCGCCGCCGTCCGGGCATGCCCAGGAAGACGAGCATAGCCAGAGTTGCGCCGCCAGCTGCGCCGTCCCACCCACGACCGTTGCCGCCAGGCAATGGATAGGCCAGCTCGCCAAGGGCGGATGTAGTGGAGATGGTTGCCGTTCCCGAACCGCTCTCGCCCGAGGAGGTGAAAGTAAGCGTTCCGGTTACCGCGCAGGTGGGCGGATTATTGGGGTTGGAGACGCTGCTGCTGGTGAGCGTGCAGGAGCTGAGCGTCACCGTTCCGATATATCCGGTGCTGGTAGCGCCCGTGATCGTGGAAGTAGCCGTACCTCCGGCCGCAATAGCCGCCGGCGAGGTGGCCGACAGCGAGTAAATGGCCTGAGTAACCGTAACCTGGTTTGTACCTACGCCACTGGCATAGCTAGCGTCACCGCTATATGTGGCGGTGAGGGTGTCGGTTCCGGCGCTAAGGCCGTTAGCGAGAATTGTGACGGTGACACTGCCGCCACTGAGCGCCGTTAGACCGGAGCTATAGCTGCCGCTGGACAACGTGATGTAGCCCGTAGGCACGCCAGAGTTGCCGCTCACCGCCACCGTTACGCTCAGGCTCTGATTGCTGTCGATGCTGCTCGGTGACGGACTTACTTTAACGGTCGGCGTGGCGGCGGCTGTGTTCACCATCAGGATGGTGGTTGCGCCTGTGGCCGCCGCGTAAGTCGAGTTGCCGCTGTAAGTCGCGGTCAGGCTATCCGTGCCCGTGGCGAGAGAGCCGGCCGGAATGGTAAAGGTGGCGGTGCCGGTACTGGATAACGTGGCCGCCGTGGAGCTGTAACTGCCGCCGGTGAGCGCTACTGTGCCGGTAGGGGTGGCGGACGATCCGCCCGGTCCGCTGACGGTCACCGACACCGGGACAGAGTTGACAATATTGTCGCTGGCGGGAGCAGCCACGGCCACGGTTGGAATCGCTGCGGCCACATTTACGGTTTCGGTTTGGCTGGTCGAGGCGTAATTGGAGTCGCCGCTGTAGGTCACGGTGAGCGTGTCGGTGCCCGGCGCCAGCGTGCCGGCCGAGATTGTGATGGTGGCGGCGCCGCTGGTAAGTACCTGCGTGGTGCTGTAGCCGCCGCCGGCAACTGTGATCGACCCGGTTGGGGTGCCCAGCGTTCCCGAGCCGGTCATCGTGACATCGATCACGAGGCTGACGCCGGAAGCCAGCGAGATCGTGCCCGAGGAGGCAGCCGGCGTGGTGGTTACATTCATGGTGGACGCGGCGGTGCCGGCGTCGGATACCCACGCGTTCACGACATTGGCAACATTCAGCGACCCGAGACCGGTAGCAAGGTTGAACCCGGCGGTTGCGTTGTAGGCCGGCGTGGTTCCGGAACTGACCAAAGTGCCGACCGTATCACCGGAATTCAGCGGCGTGCAGTTAGGGGAGACGATGCCCTGGTATTCGGAAGCCTGCGGATAAACCACCCATCCGCCTTCGTAGAAAGCGCCGCCAATGGAGGCACCGTAGTCGCAGGGCATGGCGTTAGTGCCCTGGTCGATGCTGTGGAAGTAGCAGCCGGAGGTGGAGGAAGACGAAGCCTCAGCGCTGCAGTCGGAATAAGTCTGCTGAGAAGCGAGCTTATAGAGCTGCGAGTTAGGCAGCCCCTGCGTCGCGCCCGCCTTCTGGTTAATCAGCGCCATCACCCCGGCCATGGCGGGCGAGGCGAAGGACGTTCCGCCGAATTCTTCCGCGGTGTTCTCGGTCGTGTCGCTGTAGCTGCAGCTCCCGGCCGCCGAGATGCAGACCAGGTAGGCACTGTCCAGGGTGCCATCCCCGGCAAAGAAGCTCACGTCCGGCAAATCGCGTACTCCATCTGCGGGAATGCCGGTGACGCTGGCTTGCCAGGACGGCTTTTGCCAGCCGTTATTGGTTAGCGGAATGGAGCCATTTGCGGTTCCCGTGGTGGTTGCGCCGGTTGAGCAGGTGGGATTGTTGGCGTCTGTGTCCGCATCGTTGGCCACGCAGTTGCTGGCGCCGCCACTGCCGCCGACCGTGTCGACCATCGGCGCCAGCATAACCTGGTATTGTTCATAGATCGAGTACCAGTCATTCTGAACGAAGTTACAGGCGGATTCAGCGTTCGAAACTCCGGAAGTCTTGATATACGTGGCCAAGCTTTCCAGATAGCTGGCCAGGATCGGGTTTTCGCAGGTATCGTTCCAGGGAATTTCCGGGACATAGCCGGCGGCACTTTCGTAGGGCTCGCTGGTGGTGTTGTTGGAAGTGTTCCAGTAGGCGGGAGTGCCCTGACTGGTGCTGGAGGTCGGGCACCCGGTAATGTCCCCGCTGCTGGAATTGATGGTTGGCTTGCACCAGCTGAAGTCCGTGCCGCCGACGGCTACGTTGTACGGCGTGGAGGCCAGGCCGCTCACCGACAGACCGTATTGCGCCGAGTACGGAAACCCAACCGAATCGCCGCCCTGGTCGCAGGAGGGAGAACCAGAGTCGCCGCTGGCAACGAAGACTGAGATTCCTTCGGCGGCGGCAGATTGCCAAAGGTCATAGTATGCGACATTCTCCGCGGTGCCATTGCCCAGCTCGCACTCGCCGTAGCTTACGTTGAGAATCTTAGCCGTAAGGTTTTCCACGACATACTGAGCCGAATCATAGATCGAATCGACGGTTCCGGCGGCGTTCTGGCCGGTGACAACCAGATCGATCTGGGCATCCGGCGCCACTGCGCCCGACCATTCGACATCGAGGGTGTTTTCCTCAAGGTCGCCGATACCACAGATTGCAGTGGAGCTGGTGCTGGTGCACTCTGTCGCCAGGCCGTTGGTGTCAAGCTCCTTAGGCGTCGATCCGGCCGGCAGTCCAAAGGTGCTGCGGAACGTGGCGACATCGGGGAGATTGATTTCGCTGGTTGCGGCGATGGCAATCGTCTGTCCTGTCCCGTTGATGTTGCTGTTCCAGAGCGGCGCGACGTTATAGATGGTGGCAAAATCCCACGGTGTTACGTCTTCTTCCAGATAGGCACTGCTGTTGCTGCCGGCGGGCACATTGATGCCGAAAAGAGGATGGGGTCCGGCCGAGTTGAGGGCGGCAGCGCGGGCCGCTGCGGCAGACGAAGTGAAGGCGGACGTGGAGCCAACGGCGGTGGAGGTCGCCGGCGTGGCGCTCGCTACCCGCTGCCATTGGCCCAGTTCGCGATTGAATTGCACCTTGCTTCCGGCCCGGTGCAGCGGGTGCGGCAGGAAGTTGTGCAGAGCCTTGACGCCCACCACGACCGGAGCCAGTGCCACGGGGATCTGCGGGTCGCTCATATTGCCGATGTGGGGAACGCCCTTGACTACCAGGTGATGAATCTGGGTATGGAAGGCGCTTTCAGCCAGGCCCGCAGTACCGCTGAATCGGATCGCCATAAGGTCGGGAGTGACCTGAGTGACGGCGAATCCCTGAGAGGTGAGCCATCCGGTGATGGTGGCAATGTCGGTTTCAGATGGTCCGAAACGCTGGCCGATCTCCGCCGGAGTGAGCCACTGGTGATAGTTCGGCGAACTGCGATCGTACTCGGTGTTGACGTACTGGTCGAAGGCTGCTTGCCTTTCCGGACTCCGGCTCAGCACCAGGGTCATGTCGGGCAGGGGCAGACCGTCGCTGACCGGGCCATGATCGTTCTTTGCTATGGCAAAGGGGCTGGTGTTGCCATGAAGCGCAACCAGCTGGTCGTTGTCGATGGGCTCAGTGATGCGAGCCGCCGGGGCGGCCGGGACGGCTGATGCCTGGGCAGCAGTCGCTGCTGAGCCGACATTTCCGCGGCTTTGTGCCAGCGCGGAGCCGGCGAGAATGGCACCGGAAACTAGGGAAGCGAGGACTGTGACGGAGCGCATCGTGCGGGCGATCGACGGAGACATGGCCATCCTTTACCAAAGGCGAGAGAAACAATCCTGTGCCGCGTGCGATCTGCGGCGAGAAGCTACGGGTACTTCACGGAGCGATGCGTTCCATCATAATCCCGCTCTACTTAATGCGGCGCCCTGTGGAACAGGCAGAATTTTGCAGGGCAAGTCAAGCTCAGGCCTGATCGGCGAAAGGCCTCGGGCACAAAGGAACTTTCCCGGAACCAGAAAAGCTCGGGAGCCAAAAAGAGAGAACCGGAACACAGGCGCTGCGATGCTTAGACAGAGACTGGCGGGATTAGTTGCGGCGGTGCGGGACGAAATTCGTTGCAGCGGGGGCTCAGGCACCGGCATCATCGGGACGAAGATTCACCCAGCGGCCCGCCTCGAAGTAGTGAATGGCCAGGGAGCGTTCCAGCCGCGCATCGTCAATCGCGTCGTGGTCGATGGTGAGCCCGCGGCGAATCGCCGGGGTGGAGCGCAGTTCGGCCACAGAGCGATCCGCAATGCCCCAGGCCGATCCAAAAACCGAGCCGCCAGGCTCCGTCCCAAGCCACGCCGAATCCGGCTGTGAGCGCAGGGCGATGGGCGACTCCGCCTGTCCGGCGAAGAACACGTAGAGGGTGGTCGTCTGCTGTGACGAGCACAGTGCCGCCCAATCGCTGCTGCCCGCGGCGCGAAACGCGCCATGGATCACATTCTCCGGCTGCTTCGCTTCGAAGCTTTGGGGGATCATGCACCCGCGCCGGTTCAGCTCGGCGGCCACGGCGCCCGGGAGATCGGGAAACGAAGAGACGGGCAACAGGCGGATGCGATAGGCCACGGGTTGGCCGTCTGCTGAAAGCACCGAACCGCTCTCGATACGTTCCGCATTGGCGGCGGAAGTTTGGCTCTGCCGTAAATCCTGGGGCGGGGCGGGAAGGGGGGCCGTCAGCAGGGCGGCAACAATACCCGCAACAACCCCAGCTTTCATCGTGGCCCGAGAATGTTGGGATACGAATTGTCTTCGAGCCACGCCGAGGCGGAGCGGAGCAGATCGTGCAGGTACCCGACGCCCGATTCCGGCAACCGGACCATGAAGCGCGGTTCGCGAAAATCGTCGATCTCCGGGATCGGCGCGACGGCGTCGAAGAAAGTCTCCGGCTCGGGCGGAGTTTCGGTGGGATCGCCCTGGACGGCGATGGAAAGTCCTTCACGGAATCCGTACTGCAGCCCGACCAGGCGCTGATCCAGCCGCTGGAATGCTGGCGGGAAGCGCGCCAGCCGCAGCCACGCGTCGAACATCGCCAGCGCACCCGGAATTTCTTCGGCATCCGCCAGCACGTATGCGGCGCGCTCGCCGTCGCTCATCCATATCTCCAGGCCTTTGGCGAAGCTGCCCGTTTGCTGGTCGGCCTCGGCGTCGGCTGCGGGGGCATGAGACGCTTCCGCAGGCTCATCCGGATCCCCCGCGTCGGCGGTGTCGATCGGTTGCGGAGGTTCGGTGAGGTTCACCGCCAGAACCGCCGCGACTCGAATCCGATTGCGGAGCTCCCCGTCGTCGTGCCCCGGGGCCTCCGCAACGTGATTACGCCGAAGCACCGCGGCACCGGGCTTTTCGAGGAGCGCGCGCAGCCGCGTGGCCGGCACCGGGTGCGGCAAAACCGGGACTTTCATTTCCAGACAGGGCATGCGTGTCCTCGCACGGATAGCTGACTCGAAAGTATACGAGAGGCGGGATTTCAGGTCAGGGAATTTCGCGGCTTGCGAGGGATTGAGCAGGAGGCCGCGCATCTGCCTGGGCAACGGCAATCGGACTGGCATTGTGGCTCTGATCTGTTTCCGTTATGCTTGACGTAACGCGTACAGAAAACTACCATCGGTTGTGATCGTCAATTACCGCGACAAACGGACCAGGGAGTTCGCCGAAGGCCGAAGAGTCCGGGCATTCTCGGGAATTGAGCGGCCTCTCAGGATGAAGCTCGATCGCCTGGAAGCCGCGACCACGTTGCGCGATCTGGCCGCACTGCCCGGCAATCGGCTGGAAGCGTTGCGCGGCGATCGCAAGGGCGAGTACAGCGTTCGCGTGAACGACCAATGGCGTATTTGTTTCAGGTGGGACCAGGGTGCGCCCGGTCCCTCGGATGTCGAAGTTGTGGATTATCACTGAGGAGAGCCTCATGACTGTGGTGGCAATTCATCCCGGAGAACATCTTGCGGAAGAACTCAGGGAACTTGACATGAGCGCATCCAGTCTCGCTCGTCAGCTGGATGTGCCGACCAACCGGATCACCGAAATCCTGGGAGGCCGGAGAGCGGTGACCGGGGATACCGCGCTGCGCCTTGCGCATTTCTTCGGCACGACGCCGGAGTTCTGGCTGAATCTGCAGAGTCTCTATGAGATCCGGCTGGCGCAGCGGAAGGTCGGGAAGGCGATCCGTGCTTTACCAACACTGGAAAAGCGCACCGCGTGATGGCGCCCGGTATCGCCGCGCCCGGTGAATGGCCGCGTTTGAGAGAATGATCCTGCGTGCGCTTTCGTCTATTGCGTCAGAGCGCGCCGGAGGAGCTTCAGCATCCATGCGACTGGGTATCGTGATCATGGCCGCGGGCAAGGGCACGCGGCTCAAATCGAAGCGCGCCAAAGTGCTCCACGAGATCGGCGGACGCTCTCTGGTGAAGCACGTGATCGCCGCCGCGGCTCAGGTGGTGCCGCCCCACGACATTCTGGTCATCGTCGGGCACCAGGCCGAGGCGGTCCAGTACGCCGTTCGCGACACGGGTGTGCGCTTCGCCGTGCAGACCGAGCAGCGCGGCACCGGTCACGCCCTTCAAATCGCGGAGCAGGGCACCCGCGACTACGACGAGCTGATCGTCCTCTCCGGAGACGTTCCGCTGCTGCGTCCCCAGACCATCGTCGCCCTGCGCGATTTCCATCTGCAGCAGCGCGCGGCCATGACCATCCTCACCGCTGAGCCGGCGGATCCTTTCGGCTATGGACGCGTCATCCGCCATTCGCCCGGAGCGCCTGAGGTGGATGCCATCGTCGAGCAGAAGGCTCTTCGTCCCGAGCAACTGGGTCTGCGCGAGATCAACTCCGGTATTTACGCGTTCCGCCGCGAGGCGCTGTTCAACCACATCGGACAACTCGACGCGGACAATTCCCATAAGGAGCTGTATCTGACCGACATGGCGGGCATCCTCCATCAAGCCGGAGAGCGCGTCCTGGCCATCAAGGCTGCTCACTCGGAAGAAGTGTTGGGTGCCAACACCATTGCCGAGATGATGATGCTCGATCGCGCACTGCGGCTCGCTACGGCACAACAGCTCATGGCGGCAGGCGTCACGATTTTGCAGCCGGAAACGGTGACGATCGACGCCGGCGTTGAGGTGGGGCCGGACACGGTCATCGAGCCCTTCGCGCAGTTGCTGGGGCAGACCCGCGTCGGCAGCGACTGCCGCATCCGTTCATATTCCGTGATCGAGAACTCCACGATCGGCGATCATGTGCTGATCCTGCAGTCCTGCGTGATCTCGGAGACCCAAATCGACAAGGGTGCGCATATCGGGCCGCTCGCGCATCTGCGTCCGGGCTGCCACATCGGCGAGGACGCCCACATCGGCAACTTCGTCGAGGCGAAGAAAACCCGGCTCGGCAAGGGCTCCAAAGCGAACCACCTGACCTACCTGGGCGATGCCGAAATCGGCAGCGGCGTCAACATCGGCGCCGGCACCATCACCTGCAACTACGACGGTGTCGCGAAGCACAAGACCGTCATCGGCGACAAGGTCTTCATCGGCAGCGACTCGGCCCTGGTGGCGCCTATTGTGATCGGCGAGGGAGCCTACATCGGAGCCGGCTCAACCATCACGAAAGACGTGCCCGCCGACGCACTGGCCGTGGCGCGCGGCCGCCAGGTGACAAAAGAAGGCTGGGCAAAGAATCGTCGCGCGCAGCGCGAAGCGCGCAAAGCGGAACTCAGCGAACAGAAAACCGGGAGCGGGGACTAATCGGGAATCAGGCTGCCTGGCGAGTGCAGTCGCGCATTGCAGCCAGCTCGGCGCGCAGGCGCATCCTGGCCGTCAGCGCGGTGCGCAGAACAGTGGACGGGCTTATGTTGAGCATCTCGGCGACGCGGGTGGCGGCGTAACCCTCGACATCCATCAGCAGAAACACCAGTCGCTCATTCGAGGGCAGGAAGCGGATCGCTTCCTCCAGCTCGGTGCGCAAAATATTGTTGCGCTGCGGCAGATAGCCGGCCGTAGGCGCGGGCAGGGGCGTCTCCCCCACAAGGACCCGCTGGTCGCGCAGCTGCTCCAGAAGAGCCGTATCGATGATCGCGTGATCTGGCTCGTTCTCCTTGAGGAAGGCGCGGATGAACGTACCCTGCAGTATTTCCTCGGCTTCAATCTCGCTGCCAGTCATGTAGTAGGAGACCGAGAACACCCGATGCCGGTGGCTGTCGAAGATGTCTCGCTGCTTTTCAGCCAGACTCTGCGGCGCCATCTCTCTCGCGGCAATTTTCGCGAACTGTCGATCGATTTCGAACAACATAATCTCTTCGGCCGTCCTGGGAATTGAGTCGGCAAGAGAAGATTAACACGAACTTTAGATGCACGATTGCCCCATTTGGGGGAGGGAGCTGGTGGCAGATTTTGGCGCAAAATAAATCGTTGGGAGCGGCACGTCGCCTGATTGTTGAGGCATTTCCCCGGCCATGAAAGTCCCGGCGCAGGAACCGGCGCGATGGGGGTGACCCGAAATGGTCCTCCTGGCTTCCACGTTCCGGGAATTGTCGCGTTCTGGCAGATTCGGCAGGATACGATAGAGCGGAATTCTTAGGGGTCTCGACGAAAATTCATTCGTTTGAACCAAGCCAAAGGCTGGAGGGGCAGTGGCTTCAGAGCGGATCCTGATCGTGGACGATGAGCCGTACGTCCGCACGCTGATGGCCGCCATGCTGGAAAAATCGAACTATACCCCGGTCCTTGCCTCCAACGGCCTTGAGGCCATCGAGCACCTCGAACGCGATCCCCCCTACGACCTTATCCTCTCCGACATCGTCATGAACGGCCTCGACGGCATCGGCCTGCTCGAGCGTATCCGCACGGCCCAGCCCGACACGCCGATGGTCATGGTCACCGCCATCCACGACGTGGGCGTTGCCATCTCCGCGATGCGCAAGGGCGCCTACGACTACCTGCTCAAGCCTTTCGAAAAAGAGCAGTTGCTGGTCACCGTCCGCCGCGCCCTCGACTATCGCCGCCTCGTCCAGCAGAATTCCGTCTACCGCCACAACCTGGAGCAACTCGTCTCCGCTCGCACCGAGATGCTCCGCCAGGCGATGGCCGACCTGGAACGCTCCTACGACATCACTCTCGAGGCCCTCGGCGACGCCCTCGACCTCAAAGACGCCGAAACCGAAGGCCATTCCCGCCGCGTCACCGCCTACACCATCGCTCTGGCCCGCCACTGCGGTGTGGAGATGGCGCAGACCCGCATCATCGCGCGCGGCGCCTTCCTCCACGACATCGGCAAGATGGCCATCCCCGACGCCATCCTGCTCAAGCCCGGCAAACTCGATCCTGAAGAGCAGCGAGTCATGCGCGAGCACTGCGCCCGCGGCTACCAGATCCTGCGCAAAATCCCCTTCCTTGAGGAAGCCGCCGACATCGTCTATGCCCATCAGGAGCACTACGATGGCAACGGCTATCCGCGCAACCTCAAAGGCGAAGAGATCCCCCTGGGCGCGCGCATTTTTGCCATCGCCGACACGGTGGACGCCATCACCTCCGACCGGCCCTACCGCAAAGCCCGCTCCTATGACGTGGCCCGCACCGAAGTCGAAAAATGCGCCGGTACCCAGTTCGATCCTAATATTGTCGAGGTCTTCCTCGGCCTCCCCGACAGCCTTTGGGAGGATTTACGCGCGGAAATGACCCGCCACCCGCGCTTCTCTCCGCTATCATTTGCTGGGGCAATCGAAGATCTGAAAGTCTGAATCTCACTTACGGCGAGTGCCTGAGATCCCCGAGTGCGGAGAAGAGGCCATGCCTGTCCTGGAAGACAGAGTCGTCGCAGCAAAAATGAAGTCGTTTCCGTCGTGGAGCCTCGAGCAGGGCGAGCTGGTGCGTCACTGCGAGTTCCATAACTTCGTCGAAGCCATGCACTTCGTCAACAGCGTGGCGGAGATGGCCGAGGGCGCCGGACACCATCCCGACATCGATATCCGCTACAACAAGGTGCGCCTCGCGCTCATCAGCCACGACGCCGGCGGGCTCACGGAGCGGGATTTCGACCTGGCGGCAGCGATCGACAGCCTCGGCTGAGCGCCCTGGCGCAGGATGGCGGTCGTCCTCAGCGGACGGGTGCCGCGCAACTTTTATCCCTCGTTCTCGTCAGCTCCTGCAGAGGGCTTTTTACCCGGCTCCGGGGGCTGCCGCAGACCCGAAAGTGCCTTGCGATTCCAGAGCACCACGGCAAGGCCACCGACCAGGGCGGACCCTGCGATGATCGCGCCGGTCACAAACGCCTTCAGCCTGGCTCCGGATTTGGGCTTTTCTGCTGTTTGTGGTTGATTGGACATGGGATGGGCCGTGGGGAGGTTCCAAAATGGGAGGATCAACCACCGCTGGAAATATTAAATTGTGTAGCGCACTTGTGCATTAGGGGGTTCAGGGTTACACTATTCTGGAGATTGAGCACAGCGATTTCGAGCCCTGTCGGCCAAAATAAATCGTTCGTCGCGGCAGTGCAAGGCATCAGAGTTTAGGTAGGGTTTTAAGCCAGATCGGCGACTCAAAATTCGCCGCTGGAGCAAGTTTATAAGTTGCGTCACTGGCCTCCCGGCACGGACAAAATACCGTTCGTGCCGCCTTTTTTTGCTTAGGCCTCTTCCATCTCCCGTCTTCTCCCTCCCCGGAGTCTGCGGCTCTCTCTAGTACGATTGAGGCCTGGAGAGTCCCCAGTGAAACGAGCCCTCCTTAGCTTTGTTCTGGGCCTGGCCATTGTCGCCGCCTACGCCATTCCTGCCAGCATCGGTCCCGCCAGCGCTGTGCGTGCGCAGTGGTCCGATCCGGCGCAGGACATTCCTGCCTATCACCCGCTCCCGCCCGCGAAGGGCCAGACCCTGCCGCCGATCATGTCCGGCAAGCAGCTCACCGGGCAATTCTTCCAGCAGAAGTGGCAGGTGGAAGTCTACAAACAGGCGGCCCAGATTCCCGAGGTCCTCTACCAGTTGCCCTGTTACTGCCACTGCGACCGGGCGCTCGGCCATGCCAGCCTGCACAGCTGCTTCGAAGGAACGCACGGCGCCATCTGTTCCACCTGCGCCGCTGAGGAAGCCTACGCCTACAAGATGACGAAGCAGGGCAAGACCCCCGAGGAGATTCGCGCCGGCATCGAACGCAGGGAGTACGAGTCAATCGATCTCGACGCCCTCGGCCGCAGCTGAGTGGAGTCAGGCACGTGCTCGCGTCCGCTGCGGTGCATGCAAACCGAATCCCCGCTTGCCATAATCCAGCCATGAAACTGCTCCTGCGTCTCGGACCCCTGCTCGTGCTCCTCTCCTGGAGCGCAGGATCGTTCTCTGCCGATACACACCGCCGGCCCGGCCCCTATGTGTCGCAGTGCACAGGCGTGACGCTGCAGGCCAGCTACATCGCCGAGGTCGGCACCAACGCCGGACCCGGATTCGCCTTTCACCTTGAGAACAAGACCGGCAAAGACATTCGCCTCGCGCAGCCGGTTCCCTCCAGCGCGCACTGGTACGCGCGCGTAGGCCCGCGCTGGCTGTGGCGTACTTCAGCAGGACGTGGCGGCGCGCTCGTCAACGCGCTCAGCGAAAAGGGGCCGATGTTCGCCTGGCAGCCCGCAACTCCGTCCGAGCACGCGGAGTATCAGACCGTGCCCGCGCACGGATCCGAGGACTGGACGGTGTCGATGCGCGACGATCCGGCGATTCAGTATCGCCCCAGCTGCGCGCGCTGCAACTATCCTGGCGAGACGGACTATCAGGCGATCTTCGCGTACGCCTATCTGCCCAATCCCGACGAGCATGTGCCGGATCTGCTGCGTTGCGGCCTGCGTTCCGCGCCCGTGCCCATGCCGCCTGTGGCGCTCCACGACGCGGCGCTGCAGACGCATTAATCCTCAGTCGAGACGCACTCTTCAGCAAAAATATTCCTCGCCTGTTCGACACAACACGCCGCATGGACGTGGGTTGGAAACAGCAACAGGAGGAAGTACCCAGCCCCTTATGAGAAACAAACTTTTCGCAATTGCACTCGGCGGAATGCTCGCGCTCAGCGCGAACGCCGCTCTCAACGCGCAGGACCAAACTCAGGCCCAGAACCCGCCGCAGGACCAGACCCCGGCAGCCACCGGTCAGCAGCACGGTCACCGTCGCCCCATGGACCCCGACCGGCAGCTCGCTCATCTCACAAAAACGCTGAATTTGTCAGCCGATCAGCAAACTCAGATCAAGCCGATTCTGCTCGACCGCCAGCAGAAGATGCAGGTCCTCTGGCAGGATCAGTCGCTCTCCCGCCAGGACCGCCGCAGCAAGGCCATAGCGATCCAGCAGGACACGAAAACGAAGCTGGAGGCGGCTCTCAACGATCAGCAGAAGCAGCAGTTCGACCAGATGCAGGCGAAGATGCAGGCCCGCCGCCAGCACAGGATGGGTGGCGACAATCAGGCGCCTCCCAGCAGCGCTCCGCAACCTGAGTAAACCCTCGCCGGGCGCGAATGCAGGCCGCCGGTCACTTCCGGCGGCCTTCTTGATGTGTAACGTTTGCTGTTACAAATACAGCTTTCTTTCGGATTGATGTGCGATGGGGCTGTATTTATTCCCCACTTTCCGCTAGTTAAGTTGCAATTGTTCAGGCTTTCACGGTACAAGGCCAGCCAACAGGCCTTGATTACATTTTCAGATAAAGAAAAGTCTGAGATGGCCATGGTCAGTCGGAAGCTGCACCGGAGTCGGGCCGCCGCGCCTGATGCTCCTGCTCTTCCTGTTCGGGAGTGACAAATCTAGCGACCCTGATCAGTTGGGATGCGGCGGCTTCTGCTGAAAACGTGTCGTTGACTGGATCAGGCAGGTTCACGAGCGAGCAGTGGTCGGGTCCGACGACAGCACCGTCAGCATTGCGATCTGGATCGGGATGAACATCCAGATGGAGGGGCAGGCCCCTTACCCTCCCCACATGGAGTGATGCGGCTCCGCGCATCTTCCTGAGTTTGCAGCGACATTCTCTCGCCGTCGCATATTTCTGGCGCGACAACGAGACCGCTTCCTCAACTCTCGGTTCTGAATCGGGATCGGGTCGTTTAACTTTGCGAATGAATGCTTCGGCAGGGATCGACTCCCCCGGCGCCCATCCCCTTTTCAACGCCCGATAGACGATTTCCGTACATTGCACATCTTCCGTGCCTGCTTCTGCTTCGCTCATCTATCAATGAAAACCAGCCAACCAAGCTAGCTTGTCCCACAGCGTTATCGAAGTGAAATTATTGATCAGAGGAAGGGGGGTATCGCCTTCCTCGATGTAGAGATAGTGCGGTCGGCGCATGTCAGCAGGGAAAACCGCCCGAATCTCCTTCTCGCCAGCCCTCCAGGTCAATCGGACGCCACCGCCGCCATCTGTGGCAATTCTTGGCCGTCGCCAACTGTTCGGCCTTTGTGCGTATGCACGCTTAGTCGTGAAAAGTGCAATTCCTAACGCGTTATCGGTAATCTGATCTTCATCATCTTCACTGTTGAAGGTCAGGATCTCGTTGAGAAACGCAAGGAACGAGTCGCTATCATGCATTACTGGCGCGACTGACCAATCCCTACGCTCGAACCATTTGTCGGATGACGCGCTGGATGTCTGCGTCGCAATCTCAGTGTCAAGATCGCTTGGCTCGATGTCAGATGAAATTACATTTGCGCTGTAATAGTAGGGCATCGGGTTAGCCACTGCCGTGCTCATCTAAACTCCAATCTCAATTGATCGGTTATCGTCGATTCAAACGCGAGATTCTTTAACCTTCTCAGGGTCTCGAATGTGGACCAGATATCATCTTCCGAAAACTCACCCAATCCTTTATTTATAGCGACGAACGACTGAACATTCATCATTATCTGAACTTTGCCGTCGGCACCAATTGATCCGAAGTTTATCGAGACTGCAAGTTTTGCCTGCGATTCTGGATCTGCCATCTGGATTGAAAACTTATGGGTCTCCAGTACTTGCGGCAATGTTTCTGGCACTTCAACGTATACATTGAAATAGTCTTCGATTCGTACGCCAGTCGGAATAGCAACGCGGTTGATGTATGTTAGCCCGAGTAGCTCAATGGCTTCCGGTTTTGCTATATCCCGATATATAGGCCAAAGACGCCGAGCTTCAGATCGAAATGATTCCCAATCTGTATATGGCTTGAGGCGATTATGACTAAAGCCATCTGGTCGAGCCTGAAATAGCTGCAAACCATCCTTGCTGGCGAATATGCACCCATTCGCGGCAGTCGAAGTCTCGGCGACTGGCTCCTCACCCGGCTTCTGTTCGAATTTGAACGTAATCTGAAACGGTTGCCTGATGGTTGGGTAGCGTTCCTTTTCGGCTGCATGGATCGCGTCCGCGGATTCCTTTGTCAGGCCAGACGAGAGTCTCGTTCTTATGTCGAGTACGGCTTCGATACTCGGCGCATGCTGGTATGTTTCTTGTGCCGCCAAACAGTGTCCTCTGTCTCTGACTCTCTAGAGATGGTGCTCGGCTTCGAACTCGCCTTTAGGACCTATATCGGCGCTGACCGATAGGTCCACGAAAATGCACACCCACTGGCGCAGCACTGCAACAATGACAGGGAAGTCCCTATGGCATTGCCCATTTAGGGCAATCCCTTTTCGTATCAGCATAACGCAGCGACTCCATAATCGGCCAAAAAGGTTACTTTCGGTTACCATTTAATGCTCTCTCGCGCATCCTTAGCTGGTGCTCTCGCGAATGCGCCGGGTGACGCTGTCGTGGGTGGTCGCGTTGCCACATTTGTCCCTCCGCCCATCCTGGCGTAAGCTGTTCTCGCTCCGGCGGCCCCGGAAAGAAAGAGGTTCGACATCATGGTGCGATTGCTCCTGAAGTGGCTCTTGCAGGCCTTTGCTCTGCTGGTCACGGCGCGGCTGGTGCCCGGCTTTCACGTCCGCAGCGTTGCCGCGGCCCTCATCGCAGTCCTGATTATCGGCCTGCTCAACGTCACCCTGGGATTGCTGCTGAAGATCATCACCCTGCCCCTCGGCATCCTCACCCTTGGGCTGTTCTTCCTGGTCATCAACGCCTTCATCCTCAAGCTGGCCGGACATGTCGTCCCCGGCTTCTACGTCTCCACGTGGACTGCGGCCATCATCGGCGCCCTCGTGCTCGCGCTCCTCAACATGCTCACCTCGGTTCTCCTCGACAAGAAAGAACCGTGATTCTCCGGGCGGCTACAATGGATTCATGCCGCCCGACCAACCCTCCCGAAGCCGGCACAAAACTCCACCCCCGGGCGAAACTGGACAGGAAGCGCTCTACCTCCGCTCGCTGAGCGACCGCCAGATCCCGGTTCAGGTGAAACTGCAGGACGGCGAAACCGTCACCGGCTGGATCGAGTATTTCGACGACCGCATGATCCGCCTGACTCGTGAAGGCAAGCCGAATCTCTTCATCTATAAGAATCAGATTCGTACCATCACCGAGCATGGCCGCGACGGCCGCCGCCGTCCGCGCACTGGGCCGAGCGAGGAAGCGGCGAGCGAGGGCGGTCATTGAGTCCGACTTCCGCACACGCCTGGATCCCGAAAGAAATGGCCATCGCAGCGCGCGCCGTTCCCATTGCGCTCGAAGCCGGCGCACTCATCCGCGGCTATTTTGAGCGCGGCGTCGCCACCGAATACAAAGGCGACGTCGATCTGGTCACCGAAGCCGATCGCGCCTCCGAAAAGCTCATCACCGAGCGGCTCACGGTGGCCTTCCCCGATCACGGAATCTATGGCGAAGAAGGAGTGCGGCAGCGCATCGACAGCGAATACCGCTGGTACGTCGATCCGCTCGATGGAACGACGAATTTCGCGCATGGCTTTCCCGTGTTCTGCGTCTCGCTCGGGCTCGAACATCGCGCCGAGGGCAAAGACGGCGAGCTCATCGCCGGCGTCATCTACGATCCCACCCGCGACGAGTTGTTCATGACGCAAAAAGGCCTCGGCGCCTGGCTGAACGGCCGCCGCATCCACGCGTCGAAAACGAAGCGCCTGGCCGAAGCGCTGCTCGCCACCGGCTTCCCCAGCCGTAAACGGCATGCCAGCCCTAACATCCACTTCTACCAGGAGTTCACGCTGCGCTCGCACGGCGTGCGCCGCGCCGGATCGGCCGCGCTCGACCTGGCCTACACCGCCTGCGGCCGCGTCGACGGCTTTTGGGAGTTCCATCTCAACCCCTGGGACACCGCCGCCGGTGCGCTGCTGGTGATGGAAGCCGGCGGAGCGATCACGCGTTTCGACGGAGCGCCGTTCCGGCTCGACAGCAGTGAAGTCCTCGCGACGAACGGTCTGATCCAGCAGGAACTCGTCGGCCTCTTCCGCGACATGTTCGCAGGCCGTGAGCTGCATCCCATTCCATCTCCCGCCGAATTCGCCGCCCAGCGCGCTGCGCAGCAGCGCTAACCCCGGCAGCCTCGCCGCGCCACATCTCCAAAGTAATTCTTCCTGCGCGTGCGCTTGTTTCCGCGCCTCAGTCCCCTGCTAGAATGATCCGTTGTCACTCCGACTCCTGAAGAGGAATTCATGGCTTACGTGATTGCGGAACCCTGCATCGGCACCAAGGATACGGCGTGCGTCGATGCCTGCCCGGTCGACTGCATCCATCCTAAAAAAGACGAGGCGAAGCACGCCGAGACCGACCAGCTTTTCATCGACCCGGTCGAGTGCATCGACTGCGGCGCCTGCGTGCCGGTCTGTCCGGTCTCCGCTATCTTTGCTGCCGACGATCTGCCCGAAAAGTGGCAGAGCTTCCAGGAGAAGAACGCCACCTTCTTCGGCCGCTAAGTTCTGCACTGGGTTGCGGGACGCATAGCCGCTGGCTGTGCGTCCCCCCTGAGTCTTTGCATCGCCCCCTCCCCGTTTCCGAAGCAACCCCGGACCTCCGATCTGCGTCCTAGTGCCATACCGCTTTTTCCCCCGGAAAAGTTTTGCCTATGAGCCTGACTGCGCAGAAGACCACGAACAGCAGAGCCACTGGAGCGTCCTCGCATGCAACAATTGCACGGGAAAGGTTTGTCCTGATGGCCGGGCCGACACAACCGAGACCGGCAAACCAGCACCTCCGCCGCAACCCCCCCATTGCCGGCGAACAGGAAGCGATCGACAAGGCTCGCGAAGGCGACGGCCGCTCCTTTGAAATCCTCTACGCCATGCACAAGCGCCGCGTCTACTCGCTGTGCCTGCGCATGCTCGGCAACGTCGCCGAAGCTGAGGACCTGACTCAGGAAGCCTTCCTCCAGCTCTACCGCAAGATCGGCACGTTCCGCGGCGACTCCGCCTTCTCCACCTGGCTGCACCGGCTGGCGGTCAACGTCGTGCTCATGCACCTGCGCCGCAAAGGTCTCCCCCAGGTTTCGCTCGAAGAAACCCTCGAGCCCTCCCAGGACGACGGTCCGCGCAAAGACATTGGCGCCCGCGATCTCACCCTTTCCGGGTCCATCGACCGCGTCACCCTGGAGCGGGCCATCGAGAATTTGCCCCCCGGATACCGCCTGGTTTTTGTGCTGCACGATGTCGAAGGCTACGAGCATAATGAGATAGCGGAGATGCTCGATTGCAGCATCGGAAACAGCAAGTCGCAGCTCCACAAAGCCCGGATGAAACTGCGCGACCTGCTGCGGACAGGTCAGCGGAAGGAGCAGATCGCGTGACGGTGATCCGCGCCATGGACAAAACCATGACCTGTACCGAATTTCAGGACGCCCTTCCCGAGCTGTTCGAGTCGCACGCCGATCTCAGCGGCCACGAGCATCTGAAGTCGTGTGAGAACTGCGCCGCTCTGGTCCGCGACCTCCAGTACATCGCTTCCCAGGCCAGGCTCCTGCTCCCCATTCACGATCCCAGCCCTGAGGTTTGGGACCATATTCAGCAGGCCATTCGTCAGGATAAGCCGGAGCCCCCGACGGCCGCGGCCAGGAAATAAGCGCCGCTGTTCTCCCCTGCCATTCATATAATCAGCAAAGCATGAGCGGGTCTCAGCCAGTGCCGGCATCGTTTCCGGCTCACCCTACGCGGATTGTCCTCACCGGTTTTATGGGTGCGGGCAAAACTACCGTCGGCACCCTGCTCGCCGAACGCCTGGGTTGGGACTTCCTGGATTCCGACGTTCTGGTGGAAGCCCGCGCGGCCATGACCATTGCCGACATCTTCGCCCGCCGCGGTGAGTCCGCTTTCCGCGATCTGGAGGCCGAAGTCATCCGCGAAGCCCTCACCTCCGGCCCCGGCGAGCCCTTTGTCCTGGCGCTGGGAGGCGGCGCGCTCGAACGGCGTGCGACTCGCGACTCCCTCGCCTCTCTCCGCGACACCCTGGTCGTTTTCCTCGAAGCGCCCCTCGACACCATGATCGCCCGCTGCGCCACCCACGAGGGCGGCCCCGTTCGTCCTGTCCTTGCCGATCGCGCGCGCCTCGATGAACGCTGGACCCAGCGGCTCCCCTGGTATCGGCGGGCGCATCTCACCATCGATACGGCGGAAATGACTCCGGAGAAGATCGTCGAGCGCATCCTCGAGAACCTGGACACCGACCATCGGCGGGGTTCCCACGAAGATGCTCGCCTCCCCATCGACGCGCGCCGCAAAACCGGAGCCCCCGCATGACCCCGACCCGGCCCATGAGCCCGCGCGGCATCGTGCTCTTCTCCTTTGGCGTTGCCATCGCGCTTTACCTCGCGTATCTGCTGCGTGCAGAGCTGGTGGTCATCTATGTCAGCGCGCTCTTCGCCGTCGTGCTCATGCCGCTGGTACGCGGCGTCATGAAGCTGCACATCGGCCGCTGGCGCCCAGGCCGTGGCATGGCCGTCTTTATCATCGTCCTGCTCACCGTCGGCAGCCTCGGCCTCTTCTTTGGCGTCGGGCTGCGTCCGGCTTTCAGAGACCTGCGCGAGTTCATCCGGGAGCTGCCCCAGCGCGGGCCGCAGTTCTTTGCCCGCATGCAGCAGCTGCCCATCCTGCACAGCCTCGACCTCGATTCGCTGCAGGAAAAGGTCCAGGACTTCACCGCAAATCTCGCCAGCTATGCCCTGCGCTTTGCCAGCAATGGCGCCGCCATCGCCGTCCGCATCATCACCGGCATCGTGCTCACCGTCTACTTCATCCTCGAAGGCGACGAGGCCTACGCCTGGTTCCTGTCTCTGTTTCCCATCGAGCGCCGACTCCGCCTCGATCAGACCCTGGCGCGCGCCTCCGCCCGCATGGGCCGCTGGCTGCTCGGCCAGGGCACTCTCATGCTCATCCTCGGAGTCCTCAGCACCGTCGTTTTCGCACTCCTGCACGTGCGCTACGCCTACGCGCTGGGCGTCATCATGGGGCTCTTCAATATCGTGCCGGTCGCCGGGGCTCTTGTCTCCGTTTCAGTCGTCGTGCTCATCGCCGCCCTCGACTCCTGGGGCCGCGTCGCCGGCGTCCTCATCTTCTACTTCATCTACCTGCAGATTGAAAACACCTGGCTCACCCCCAGGATCATGCGCACCCAGGTCGATCTCGCCGGCCTCACCATCCTCATTGCGCTTCTCATCGGGTCGTCGCTAGCCGGCATTATCGGAGCCATGGTCGCCGTCCCCACCGCCGTCCTCGTCGCCGTCCTCCTCAACGAGTACGCCGTGCACGAAGAGGGCATCATCGAGGAACCGCACCCGGTTAACGTAACGCCGCCCATCGAATTGCCGTAGGCATCGTCCTAATCGCCGGGAATGTGATCCCGGTACTGATCCCAGTGCGCGATCAGCGTGTGGACCACCGGCGAGCCGACCCGGTACGCCGCTTCCAATGCAGGAATCCCGCCGATATACGGGGCGGTCAGCGACTCAGCCGCGTCATGGCCAGGCGCCTGTTCGCAGTAGTTCGAAGCCGTCCGCAACACGAGGAACCGTCGAAAGTCGGCCCGGTGCATGCGATCGAGACGCGTGAGCGCCTCGGCGACGCCGGAATCCTCCATCGCTGTCATGGTGAAGCGTCCCTGCCCATGCGTGTGGATGCGCACCCAGTCCTCCGCCCAATGCCTCAGGATCGTGCCATGCCAGTACGAGTCCGACGCGAGCACGTCGCCAATCAGCACAAACGGTGGTTTCTGCGCATTCGGCAATCCGGTATAGGTCGCGCGGAAAGCGGCAACCTCGGGTGTGTCAATGACCGGCACCTTCGCCAGCGGCGTGTCCCTCGTCAGATTGAAAGCCCAGTCCACCAGCCTTGCGTTCAGCGGATAAGAACGAGGCTCGCTGCCCCACACGCGGTTGGGCTCAGGCACAGCCCCAGCCCGCGTGGATCCAATGGCGAAGATGCCGTACGGCCAGTCTTTAGGCGCCTCGCGCGGATCGATTTCCTGGCGGATATCCGTGACCACCCATTTCGCCCACGCCGCCGAGCCCACCGAAGCAACGTCCGGGTCGACGCCGGCAATGCCGGCCAGCAGCCAGTAGGCGTGGGTCAGGTCAAAACGCGGGTCCAGGCCCAGCGCCATGATCGAAGCCGCCGCGGGTCCAATCGTCATACCGCTGACCATGCCGAGGATGGAGCCGTCAGCATTGGTGCGCAGCGGGTGCACACCGCCGGGAAAGGGCAGCACGCGATCCAGATGCTCGCGCTCCACCCAGAACTGAAATTCGCCAGGCTTGTCGCCCGTATCGGCGCCCTGTTCGAAGGTCGCCACGATCACCACCTTCACCGGTATCGGCGCAGGTGCGGCCGCTGTCTGCGCGGCCCCGGCCAAAGACAGACACGAGAAAGACACGAGCAGCGCTGCGAATTTTCGCATGCGAATCTGGAACCCTTTTCGTGGAGTGAAATCAGAGTAGCAGAGGAAATTGTGCGGCGGCTCAGCAGTTTAGCGCGTCCGCCCCCCGCTCCGAAGGCCATCGACAATCCACCGGCGGCGCGATATGCGTACTTCTATGTAGTGACACGACTCAGGCTGCAAGGTAAATCTGACGCCGGGCCGCTGGCTGGTGCGTCGAATCAGGAGAGGGATAGAGTAGGACTCATGCTCATACGGACGAAAGGCGAGATTCCATCGTCGGAGATTACGCCGAAGTCGGTCTATATGAATCGGCGCAAGTTCATGGCAGCGGCGGCGGCGACGGGCCTTGCGGCGGTCGCTGGCGAATCGGCATCGCGTCTGCTGCGCCCCTCGAGCGCACAGGCCGCAGAGGAAAAGCTGACGACCGTCAAGAGCCAGTACTCGACGCCCGGGCTCACCCTCACGCCCTTCGAGGACATCACCCACTACAACAACTTCTACGAGTTCGGCGTCAACAAGGATGACCCCGCGAAGAACGCCGGGCGCCTGAAAACCCGGCCCTGGACCATCCAGGTGGAAGGCCTCGTCAAAGAGAAGAAGACCTTCGACATCGACACGCTGCTGAAGATGAAGCCGCTCGAGGATCGCATCTATCGCTTTCGTTGCGTCGAGGCGTGGAGCATGGTAATCCCCTGGGTCGGCTATTCACTGTCGGAGTTCATTAACGCCTGCGAGCCGCTGCCCTCGGCAAAATACGTGCAGTTCATCTCCCTTGCCGACTCGAAGGATGAATTGCTCCCCTGGAATGCAGGCATCAGCTGGCCCTACTCCGAAGGCCTGCGCATGGACGAGGCCATGCACCCGCTCACGCTGCTCACCTTCGGCTTGTATGGACAGGTGCTGCCGAATCAGGATGGCGCGCCCGTCCGCGTCGTGGTTCCTTGGAAGTACGGATTCAAATCGGCGAAGTCGATCGTGAAGATTAAGTTCGTGAAGAACCAGCCGTCGACCACATGGAACGACATGTCGCCGAACGAATACGGCTTCTACTCGAATGTGAATCCCAATCGCGACCATCCCCGCTGGAGCCAGAAGCGCGAGCGCGTGATCGGAGCGCCCATCTTCCGTCAGCTGCAGCCGACCCTGATGTTCAACGGCTACGGCGATCAGGTCGCGAGCCTCTACAACGGCATGAATCTGATCAAGGAATACTGAGCGAGCCGCAGGCGAGCATTGCGAGTCGACCGGAACGAAATGACTAAAAGACAGGCCGCCGCATGAGCAAGCGCGGAATCGTAGCCCTGAAGATCCTGGCACATGCAGCCTGTCTGGCGCCGATCGCATGGCTCCTCTGGCATCTCTACTTGTCCGTCACCTCCGACCCGACCGCTCTCGGACCCGATCCCACGCACACCGTAACGTTCTCCACAGGCCGCGGAACACTGCGCCTGCTGGTCATCACGCTCGCCGTCACGCCCGTGCGGCGGCTGATTCCAAAGCTCGCCTGGCTGGGCCGCTTTCGCCGTGTACTCGGCCTCTACGCGTTTTTCTACGGTTCCCTCCATCTGCTCACCTACGTTTGGCTCTATGCCGGCTGGAGCTGGGCCGCGATGGTCGACGATATCAGCCAGCGCCGTTTCATCACCGCCGGACTCGCCGCGTGGCTCATGATGGTGCCTCTCGCCCTCACCTCAACCACGTGGTCCATCCGCAAGCTGGGCGGCAAAAACTGGAACCGCCTCCACTGGCTCACCTACACGGCCGCCATCAGCGGCGTCGTGCATTACTGGTGGGGCGTGAAGACCGGCGTCAAGACTCCCCTCACCATCACCGTCGTGCTCGGAATCCTCCTCCTCGCGCGGCCGATTCTGCGCTGGCGCCAGGACCGTACAGCGCTCCGCGTCCAGCGATCGGAAGCAGCGTAATCGGCGCTGCCGATTGACCAACTGCTCTCTGCTTTACCCCTTCCCCAGCGGCTTCGTCATCCGGATGAAGTGGCAGGGCTGCGTCACGCGCGGAACCATCTCCGGGCGAATCGGCGCGGTGCCGTTCTCGGTGTAACCGAGTTTCCGATAAAAGGGCGGCAGCTCGGTGCGCAGGTTCACGACCGTCAGATCCATATGGTGCGAGCCCATCTCTCTCGCGAACTCCTCCGCGGCCGCCATCAGCCGGCGTCCCAGGCCCGTCTTCTGCAACTCAGGATTGACCGAGAGCAGCCCCAGATAGCTGCGGTCGCCGCGCAGTTCCACGTAGACCACCCCGGCCAGGCCCCCGTCTTCTTCAGCGAGCAAAAACCGCCCCTTACGGAAATATTCCAGGGCTTCCTCGGGAATCAGCCGATCCCGCACGATGAAGAACGCCTCGACTTTGAAAGCATGGTTGATCAGCGCAGTGAGCGCTGGCAGGTCGGACTCCTCAGCAAAACGGATTTCCATGGACATCGCTTTCGTTCCCAATGTCAGGGGCTCCTGATCCCCCAACTAACTTGAGCTCAAAGTGAAAGGGCCGGCTGCGTCGGCTGCCGGCCCTCGGAAAGAATCGCTGCTTCGCTTACTGCGAGACCGGTCCCTTGGTCAGCGCGGCATCCTTCTGGGCAAGCACCTGCTGCACATGCTGCTCCAGTTGGGCGGCCTGCGGCATCAGGTTCACTGCCTGCGTGATCTCCGGATCCCAATCGGCTTTCACCTTCAGCTCCGAGGTCAATCCGTACTGCGTGCCGAAGATCGTCGACTTTATGTTCATCTTCACCCAGTCGAGATTCGACTCCAGTTCCGCAGGCGTGTAGTCATAGTTCTGCGAGTTCAGGTACTGCTTAAAGTCGGTCACTACCGCATCGTCGACAGTGAAGTCCTTCTGCACCGTGCGATGGGAGAGGTAATCCTCAGTGAAGCCAAGGAAGGCATCGCGCTCGAGCAGCAGATCCTGGAACGGGTTGGACTTCGGCGCCTCGATCTTCACATCCGGGGCGATGCCGCCACCGCCGTACACCGTGCGCCCGGAGTCGGTCAGCTTCACCTCGCGGTCCTTATCGTCCTTCGGCTGATCGTGGTTGTAGTAGTAGTCGTAGAGCGAGACTCCGCTGTAGTTGCGCTGAATCAGCCGCCCGCTGGGCGTGAAGTAGTGGTATGTCGTCAGCGCCAGGCCGGTGTTGTCCGAAAGCGTATACACGGTCTGCACCAGGCCTTTGCCGAACGTCGTCTCGCCCGCGATCAGCGCGCGATCGTGATCCTGCAGCGCGCCCGATACGATCTCCGCTGCCGAAGCCGTCCCGCGATTCACCAGCACCACGATGGGGAAGCTGTCGCCATTGCCGTGCGTCGCGCGATAAACCTGCTCAGGGAAGGCCCGCCCGCGCTGCGAAACGATGATCTGCCCCCGCTTCAGCAGGCGGTCGCACACGCTCACCGCTTCCACCAGAACGCCACCCGGATTGCCGCGCAGATCGAGGACGAGACCCTTAAGATTCGGTCCAAAATTGCTCACCGCGTCGTCGAACTCGCGCCCCGTCGTCTCCTGGAACTGGCGGATGTGGATGTACCCGATGTCCGGCTTGATCTCGTAAGCCAGATCGATGCTGTTGTTGGGAATCTCGTCGCGCACCAGATCGAAATTGATCGGCGACGACGCACCGACGCGTGTCATGGTCACATTGACTTTGGTGCCGCGCGGACCCTTCAGGCGATTCGCGACATCGTCGGAACTCATGCCCGACGCCGCCGTGCCGTCGATCGACGTGATCACGTCACCGGGATGAACGCCGGCGCGGAACGCGGGCGATCCCTCAATGGGATACACCACCACAACCTTGCCGTTCTGCGGCTGGATCAGCATGCCCACGCCGTAGTACTTGCCGTGCTGGTCTTCCTTCATCCGCGCGTAGGCTTTGGGATCGTAAAAGCTCGAGTGCGGATCGAGCGTGTGCAGCATCTCCGGGATCGCGCCGTCGTAGATGACCTTGTCGGGCAAATCGCCGGTCAGCGGCTCCGCGTAATTTTTCGCGACGACGTCATAGACCTGGCTAAACGACTTCAGGCCGTCGCGGAAGGTGGACTCATCCTGAGCCGACTGCGCGCCGACCTTCTGGCTGAGGACCATGCCGCCGAGTGCACAGACGGCAAAGAAGATGACGAGGGAGAAGAGGGTACGGCGGGTGCGGATGGACATGCTGGTCGGGGATCCTGGCGCCTGCGTCCGAGTGGGCGGGGCAGTGGCGACTTTACTCAACAGTATAGCAGCGGAACCAGGCGGCATGCGGACCTTCCGGGCACCGGTAATCAGCCCGTCAGCAGGGCAACGCCGGGTCTCCGAGCAGCGGCTGCGCGGGCGTCAAAACCCGGCCTCGATGGGATGCTCTGGCTCTGCAACTCTTCGTTCTGTCGTTTCTCAACGCAGAGCGACTCAACGCTGCGTTAAGCGCCGGCGATCCGCTCCAGTTGCCCGATGTGGTTCAGGTCGTGCCCTGCCATCGTTTCCACAATCGTAGAAAAGGTCATCGTGCCGCGTTCCGGATGCGTCACCGGCTTCTCGGCATGCTCAGGCAGCGCCGCCTCAATCAGCAGCAGGTTCCAGCGCCGGAGCAGCGAAAACGTCGCCAGCGCTTCGTTCGCGTCCACATGGGCGTAGGGCGCCGCCCACTTCTCCTGGTCGAAGGGTTGCATCGTGTGGTGGTCTTCGGCCAGTGTTTGCCGCAGGCGAAACGCAAAGGCGATCTCGCAGTCGGCCAGATGACAGAGGATCTCGCGCGGCGACCACTTCCCAGGCGCCGGCGGAGTCGTGATGCGCCCCTGCCCGATCTTCTGGGCCAGAGCCTTCAGCCGTCCCGGCGTGTTGGGCAGCACGGCCATTGGATCCTGGCCATTCAGAAACTTGGCGTAAGGATTGAGGATGTCGGCAGTGGCGGACATAGCGGGCTCGCTTTCAGGGCTGGGTATCGAGTTCGACGATCCGGCGGTGGACGGATTCGCGGACGATGCGGACCGTTGCGATGACGTTTTCATGCAAAGGAGGATCGATCGGCGGAGGCTCTTCGTAGCGGAAATTGAGCGCATACAGAGTCAGATCCTCGAGCGGCACGGAGACAACCGGCAAGGCCTCCCCGGCCAGCCGGAGCATGGCGTCGAGCTTCTCCAGATCGTGGATGCGCGGATATTTCCCGCCGCGCGCTGCGATCAGGGCCTTCAGCAGCTTTTCGATCGCCTGCTGTGCGTGAAAACCGAACGCGGCGGCAGGGATGCCCTCAAGCAGCATCGTCGCTTCGTCTTCCGCAGATCGCTGCAACAGCAGTTCGGTCTGGGGATCCATGCGCTCCTCTCCTGTAGAGAACCACGCCTTCTTCGGCGATATCGTGATGGACGCTGTTAATCGAGTGGCGAAATCGCTCGTGCCGCGCCTCATCGGCAACGATGAGATCGACGGACATCTGAAGGCCGGAAACCGCGTGCCACAGAGAAAGAGTTGGTCTGGCGGAATCGGGGCCCAGAATTACGGCAAGGTCGAGGTCGCTGTCCTCGCGGGCGTTGCCCGTCGCCCGTGAGCCGAAGGCGATGATTTTCACGGGATCGGCTGCCGCAATCAGCCGCCGCAAGGCCTCGAGGACCTTTTCCTCGGTCACGGTCCAGTCGAGCGTGGGGTGGGCGGTGGCCATGGCTTTCGAGCCAGTATCCCACCGCAACGGCCGATTTGAAAGCTGTCCCGAAGCCAGTTACTATAGGTACAGACGAGTTTGTCCGGCCGTGCGGAGTGGCGGGCCGGAGAAATGAGTGGGCGCGAGCCCACTTTTTATTTGCTCATTTTATGGCATTCGATTTTCAGCAGATTGTATGGCATTTGATGTTGAACAGATTCGCGCTACGGCACAGCGCGTCGCGGCCTCCCACGGCCTCGACGTGGTGGAGATCGAGTTCCATGGCGGAGCGAAACACCGCATTCTGCGCGTCTTTATTGAGAAGAACGCCGAAGAGAGGAAGAGGCTGGCGCAGGAGATTGCAGCCACCGCGAATGTCGGTGCCGATCCTGATGCAGGTCTGAGCAGCCGCACCACGGCCGGACTCGATCAGTTGGCCGGCGTCACCCACACCGACTGCGAGGCTTTCAGCCGCGACTTCGGCACGGTGCTGGATGTCGAGGATCAGATCCCCGGCGGCGAGTACACGCTGGAGGTCTCCTCGCCAGGGCTTGATCGAAAACTGTACGGCCTGGACGACTACCGGCGCTTTCACGGATTGCTGGCGAAGGTGCAGACTTTCGAGCCGGTCGCGGGCAACCGGCACTGGCAGGGAAGACTCGGAGAAGTGAGCGGCACCTCGGTGAAGCTGGAATTGCAGCAGAAGGTAAAAGCAAAGGGACGTAAGAGCGCAGAGCGCCAGCCGGCTCACGCAGAAGAAGTCGAGATTGCGCTGAAGAACATCGAAAAGGCACAGCTGGTGCCGGAAATTTAGGGAAGCGCGGACACCGCGCAGAAATACAAAAGGGACTGAGAGAGAAGAAACAGATGGCGAGCGTGCTTTACGACAGCATTGAAGCGTTGAGCCGGGATAAGGGCATCAATCCGCAGATCGTGGTCACCGCGGTCGAGGATGCGATCGCGCTGGCGACCCGCAAGTACTACAAGACCCAGGAAAACATGCGTGCCGAACTCGACAAGGATACCGGCGAAATCCGTGCCTACGTCTTCAAGACCGTTGTCGAGGGCGAGGACCAGATCGAAGATCCGCTGAACCAGATCGCGCTGGAAGAAGCCCGCGCGCTGGCCCCCGAGGTCGAAGTCGGCGGCGAAATCCGCTACTACAAGCCCACCGACGTGCTGGGCCGCATCGCCGCGCAGATGGCCAAGCAGGTCATTTTCCAGAAGGTCCGCGAAGCCGAGCGCGACACCGTCTTCAACGAATACGCCCATCGCGTCGGCGAGGTCCTCAACGCTACCGTGAAGCGCCTCGAGCTCCAGGACGTCATCTTCGACCTTGGCAAAGCCGAGGCGCGCATGCCGCGCCGCGAGCAGTCGCGCCTCGAGCAATTCGCCGTAGGCGAGCGCGTTCGCGTTGTGCTGCAGCGCGTCGACAAAGCCTCTCGCGGTCCGCAGGTCATTGTCTCCCGCGCCGCGCCGGAGCTGGTGCAGAACCTGTTCCAGAGCGAAGTCCCCGAGATCTACGACAACACCGTCACCATCCGCGCCATCGCCCGCGAAGCCGGCGAGCGCACCAAAATCGCCGTCATGTCCCGCGACAAAGACGTTGACCCGGTCGGCGCCTGCGTCGGCATGAAGGGCATGCGCGTGCAGTCCATCATCCGCGAGCTGCGCGGCGAAAAGATCGACATCATCGAGTTCAGCGAAGAGATCACCACCTTCGCCGAAAAAGCGCTGCAGCCGGCCAAGGTCAGCCGCGTCAGCATCACCGACCTCACCGATAAGCAGCTGGAAGTCATCGTCGACGACACCCAGCTCTCTCTTGCTATCGGCAAAAAGGGCCAGAACGTCCGCCTCGCGGCCAAGCTACTGGGCTGGAAAATCGACATCAAGAGCGAGGAAGAGAAACGGCAGGAAGTCGAGCAACAGATGACGGCGATGTCGGGCGCAACCGCTACCCCCATCGAGCAGGTAGGCGAGCTGGGCGAATCCATCATCCAAAAGCTGGTGGCGGCAGGGATCACCACCGTCGAAGCCCTCGCGGACATGACGCCCGAGCAGCTGGAGGAGATCCCAGGCATCGGCGAAAAGACTTTGGAGAAGATCAGCGTGGCTGTGCGGCATTATTTCGGGCAGTACGAAGAGGGCGAGGAGCGGCCGGTGCAGGCAGCCGCCGCAGAGGACGCCGAGGTTGCGGCCGCTCGCAAGGCGGAAGAAGCCTCGACCGACGAGGAAATCGACGCTCTGCGTCAGGATTTGACCCAGAGCGGCGAAGAGTCCGTCAGTGAGGATGGTTCCGGCCTCATCGTCGACGACGTCGCCGAGGAAAGGCTCGCCGAGCTCACCGAAGTCGGTCCCGATCTCGACGAGGAAGGCGCCGAATCGCTCGATCCGGGGCAGCAGGATACCAGCGAAACCCTGGCCGAGCACCAGCCGAATCCCGAGCTCGACCGGGATGAGGCCGTCGTCGAGGGCAACATCGAAGAAGTGAAAGAAGAAGAGCTGGGCGAGAAGAAAGTTGACGAAGGTACGGGTGGATAAGTTCCGCAGCGCGCCGAAGCGGATTTGTTGGCTCAGCAAGCCGGATTGAGCCGCGAATCCGCGCATTTTCAGCGATAATGACAGAGGTAGCCGACCCACAAGTCAGGAGTTGTCCGTATGAAGAGCTAAGGACCGGTGGGAGTTTCTTACAACACGGGGACGGATGAGCACAGTTCGAATCAATGAATTAGCGCGGGAGCTGGAAGTTAAGAGCAGGGAAATTCTGGACGCTCTCACGGCCGTTGGAGTTACCGAGAAGAAAACCCATTCGAGCTCGATTGAGACGGATGAAGCCGAGCGTGTGCGCACCCACATCCTCAGAGCGCGCGGCGGAAGCAGCAGCGCGGCCCGGCATGAAGCCGACAACAAGCCAAAGATCGACTGGTCCCAGGCCCACAAACCGGGCGATATCGCCAGACAGATTCTCGAGAGAAAGCAGCAGGAAGCCCACCCCGCAACGCCACGGCCCGCTGCCCCGCCAGCCACCACCCCCATGCCGGTTGTTGCCCGGCCCGGCCCCACGCCCTCCCTGGCCGCCAGCGCTCCCGCCGCCGCCAAGCCTGTACCGGCTACCGCGCCCACCGCGCCCAGCGCACCCGCCGCGAGCACTCCAGTTCCGGCCGAGCCGAAGCCCGCGCCAAGAAGGGTTGTTCCCATCCCCCGCCAGGCACCCCCGATTGTCGCAGCACCCCCGGCCGCCAGCTCCACCCGCACCGGCGTGGTTGCAGCTCCTCCGTCGCAGACGCCGGCCATTGCCGCCAGGCCCCCGGCTGGCCCTGTCGTAGTAAAGCCTCCCGTGACCGCGCCGGCCTCTGCCACGGCCGCTGCGCCTGTCGAAGGACGTCCCGCTGCAGCCGCGGGTCCGGTTGTCGCGGCCAGACCTCCGGCTCCGGCAACTGCGGCAGCAACCGTCTCGGCAGCGCCGGTACCCGCGATTCCGGGAGCCATCATCGCAGCCGCTGCATCCCAGGCCGTCGGCGCAGCCGAATCTCCCAGAGCCGCTGCACCCGCCGCGGAAGCCGAATCCACTCCACCGCCCGCGGCCGTTCGCCCTGAGGCGCCCCCGCCGCGCCGCGTCATCATGCCCCAGACCGGACCCCGTCCGGTCTACAGCGCCCCGCCACCCGCGCCAACACCACCCCCCCCAGCAGCAACAGCGGCTGGGCCGGGCGTGATCCAGCGTGGCCGCCCCATCTTCGATCGCCGTCCGGGCGGAGGCCCAGGCGGCCCCGGTGGACCGCGTCCAGGCATGGGCGGTCCCGGCGGGCCCGGGCAGGGTCCCGCTGGCCGTCGTCCCATGCATCCCACGCGCTCTGCGCCTACGGGCCCAGGTGGCCCCGGGCAGCGCCCCGGCATGGGTGCGCGCCCTGGTTTCGGCGCGCGTCCAGGATTCGGTCAGCGTCCAGGCATGGGCGGCGCGCCAGGACTGCCGCCTCCAGGCGAGGCTCCGCGTCCGCCACGTCCAGGTCCGCGTGGCCGTGGACGCCCGCGTTACGAGAAGAGCAAAGAAGGCCCGATGAAGGGCTTTTCGCCGCCGAACCGCTCGGCTGCGCAGGTCCCCACCGGCCCTGTCTCCATCACGCGCACCATCACCGTCACCGAAGGCGTCAGCGTAAAAGATCTGGCGGAGAAGCTCGAGATTCGCGGTAAGGACCTCATCGCCACCCTGCTCGTGAAGGGTGTCTTCGTTACCGTCAACCAGACTCTCGATGGGGAGCTGGTCAAGGAAGTCGCCGCGCAGTTTGGCGCCGACGTCCAGGTCATCACCTTTGAGGATCAGATGGCCAACGAGGCCATGGAGAACATCCTCGCCCAGGAGAACCCCGACGAGCTCGAAGTCACCCGCCCGCCCGTCGTCACCGTCATGGGCCACGTCGACCACGGCAAAACCTCGCTCCTCGACGCCATCCGCGAGACCGACGTCGCTGGCGGCGAAGCTGGCGGCATCACCCAGCACATCGGCGCCTACAAGGTGAAAATCGGCAAGGTGGATTCGCCCGCCTTCGGCCGCGAAATCGTCTTCCTCGATACGCCGGGCCACGAGGCCTTCACCCGCATGCGTGCCCGCGGCGCCAAGGTCACCGACATTGTCGTCGTTGTTGTCGCTGCCGACGACGGCGTCATGCCGCAGACCCTCGAAGCCATCGACCACGCGAAAGCGGCCAACGTCAAGATCATCGTCGCGGTCAATAAAATCGATAAGCCAGAAGCCGATCCGGATCGCGTGAAGAAGCAGCTCGGCGATCGCGGCCTCGTTCCCGAAGCCTGGGGAGGAGACACCGTCTTCGTCGACGTCTCCGCCAAGAAGCGCATCAACCTCGATCTGCTGCTGGAGATGATTTGCCTGGTGGCCGACCTGCAGAACCTCAAGGCGACCCCCAACCGCGCTGCCGTCGGCACCGTGATCGAAGCCAAGCTCGACCGCGGACGCGGTGCCGTAGCCACGGTCCTCGTCCAGAACGGCACGCTCAAGAACCAGGACAACTTCGTCGTCGGCAACACCTTCGGTAAGATTCGCGCTATGTTCGACGATCGCGGACATGGGATCGACGAAGCCTGGCCGTCCACGCCGGTCGAGATCCTCGGCCTCGAAGCCATGCCGGACGCGGGCGACACCTTCCTCGTGGTCAGCGATCGCGACAAGGCCCGCGGCATCGGGCAGTATCGCAAAATGCGCGAGCGCGAAGCCCAGCTGGCCAAGTCATCGCGCGTCACCCTCGAGGGTCTCGCCGATCAGATCCAGCAGGCCGGCGTCAAGGAACTGCCCCTCATCCTCAAGGGCGACGTCACCGGCTCGGTCGAAGTGCTGGCCGACTCGCTCCAGAAGATGTCCACCGAAAAGGTGCGCATCAAGGTCATCCACTCCGGCGTCGGCGCCATCACCGAGAGCGACGTGCTCCTCGCCTCGGCCTCGAACGCGATCATCATCGGCTTCAACGTGCGCCCCGAGCGCAAGGTCGCCGATCTGGCCGAACAGGAAGAAGTCGAAATTCGCCTGCACTCGATCATCTACGAGCTGCAGGATGAGATTCGCAAAGCCATGCTCGGTCTGCTCGAGCCGGTCTTCCGCGAAAACTTCCTCGGCCGTGCCGAAGTCCTCAACGTCTTCCGCATTCCCAAGGTCGGCACCATCGCCGGCTGCCGCGTCACCGACGGCATCCTGCGCCGCGACTCCGAAGTGCGCCTCATGCGCGACGGCGTCCCGGTCTACAAAGGCAAGCTGACCTCGCTCAAGCGCTTCAAAGACGATGCGAAAGAAGTCAGCAACGGCATGGAGTGCGGCGTCGGCATCTCGAACTTCACCGACATCAAAGTCGGCGATACCGTCGAGGCCTTCGTCACCGAGAAAATCGCAGCCGAGTTAACGGCGTCGTAAGGACAGCGGGGAGCCTGTAGCGACTAGCAAATCGAAGCGCCCGGCGAAAGCCGGGCGCTTTTCGTTTGTGACAGAGCCTGAACGAGTGTCTCGTCCCCGATATGCGTTAAATCATTGAGGCTGTCATCGGGACCAGGCGGGATCCGGGACCCGTGGCACGGAATCCCGGACCTGGCGGAGAGCGGCGGTTTAGGGGCCGCAGACCGGCCCCGCGTCGGTAGTCAGCGTGTTGTTGCTGGAGTACCACCCGTTAGCCGCAAACGAAGG
>Ga0224555_1000900_pt1 | contig 44709 bp, 47 predicted proteins | sample 714S23034metaG_FD_180687 | JGI IMG/M metagenome (GOLD analysis project Ga0224555, IMG submission 180687) | Peat soil microbial communities from Stordalen Mire, Sweden - 717 S2 30-34 | ecosystem: Environmental > Terrestrial > Soil > Wetlands > Peat | place: Sweden: Norrbotten County, Stordalen...
TCAGGAAGAATTTTGAATAGTCGCCGGGACAAACGCGTCCAATCCCAAATTCATCAGACGCCATCCTGGAAAAAAATCGGGAGTTTCCTGCCGGACACTAAATATGCAATTTTCTTCACCAGGCTAATGATTCGGGTTTGCCGGGCGGGAGCGTTGGTGTTGGCGGTGGGATTCTGGTTTGATGGCGGTCTCTTTGAATTGCCTACGGCGGCGACGTTTTGGATTTTGCTGGAGCTTGGCCGCGAAGAGGCACAAAAAGCGCAAAAATGATAACGCCAAAGCCTTCAGTTCCTTTTGAGCCTTCTGCGCCTTTTGGCGGCTACTTTCCCTTCTGGCCTTTCTTTGCGCTGCTGTTTTTCGGCGCGCTCTTTTGGGCGCATTCGCGGGATTCTTTTCGGCGGAATGAATTTGCCGTCAAAACGGCGGCGGGCACGAAGGTTCGTGGAATAACGGTTTTGCCCAGAAACGCTTCTGCCGCCTCCTCTCCCCGGCCCTCCAAAACCCTCACCCTGGCCCTCTCCCAGAGGGAGAGGGGACAGGCGAGGGAGGGGAAACTACCGGTTGTGGTTTATGCGCATGGCTCCGGCGGGACTTGGATGACGGATGGAAATGATCTGCGCCAGTTCGCCGAACTCGGCATGGCGGCGGTGGGGTTTGATTATGACCAAACCAATTCCGGCGCGTTTGAGGGGGAGTTCGCGGCGGTGCTGGACTACGTGCGGCGGCAAAGCTGGGCGGATACCAATGCCATCGCCTGGGTGGGGTTTAGTCTTGGGGCGCAGAATACCCTTGCTTTCCTGCTCAAGCATCCTGGAAATCGGCCCCAGGTTTATGTCCGCCTCGCTGGCGGCTGGCTTCCAGAACTGGACAACTTCTCACTAACCACTAACCACTCGCCACTATCCACTGTCCTGCTCGTTCATGGGGAAAATGACAGCATTTTCCCGGTGGAGGATGCGCGGCGGTTGGCGGGATTGTTGCGCACCAATGGAGTGGATGTGACCTTGCGCGTCTTGCCCGGCCATGGACATGGGATGGATTCGGATCAAGCGGTGGTTTTCAGGCTCATCGCGGAGTTTTGCAAAGCCAAATTGACGCCGGGGAATCCTTTGCCGGAGTTTCCGCGATTGCATCCTTATGCGTTTTTGCTGTGCGTCGCGCCGGCTTTTGTCTGGCTTGGATTCTGGGCCGCGAAAAGGCGCAAAAATCGCAAAACGGAAAGACTTTGTCTTACGAAATTTGAGGTTGGATTGCGGGTGGCGGCGGTTGTTTTGGGAACGCTGGCGGCGGCGGATACGGCGCTGCATCTTGTTCCGCCCAGGATGCAGGTTTCCCCGCGCACCCTTGAGATTGCGCGGAAATACCTGCTTGCGCCCAAGTGGCATCAGGACTTTGAAACGCTGGCCGGGCTGCCCATCTGGCAAGGGCAACGGCTCCAAACGCTGCTGACTCACGTGGATTTGGCTCACTACACGGTCAACGAACTGGTCAATTGGAAAGTCCAAGATGCGCTTTACCGGCAGTATGTGCTTTCGCCAGTGATAGAAAACCCTCCTGATCTTAATCGTAATCTTGCGCCTAATCCCGCAACGGAATTGAATTGGCGGCGGGAACTTTGGGAGAACTTTTATCCGCGCATCCGGCACGAGAACACGACCTCCGATGCTGCTGCAATTGTGGTTCGCTTTCTGCGCCAGCGCGTGACCATCGCCCCCGGCTACCCCAAACAAGCCGGCGTCGAATCAATGTGGAATGGCCATATCGTGAACCTGGAGGATTTCGAGATTCTTTACACAGCGGCGCTGCGCTCGGCGGGAATTCCGACCCGTTTGAACGCTTCCCGCCAGGCAGAATTCTGGACGGGTCAAGAGTGGCAACCCGCCCCGCCTCCCTTGGCCGTCACCTGGGTGGAATGAAATCACGACGATTATCGCCGTTTTTTCGCTTGCCAACGAGGGTGGGATGGGTGGAAATTATTTGCAATTCAAAATATCTGAATTAATGACATCTATGAATAAGGAAAAAAAACATCTATGAAACATGGCATTCTCATGCATGAATCTGACGACGACGTTGGGGTCGCCGTGGAAGATTTGAAAAAGGGCAGCAAGGTGGGCGCAGTCACCCTGGAAGGCAAGGCCGCCGGCACGATCAAGCTGACGCAGGATGTCCCGCTGGGCCACAAAGTCGCCATGCGCGACCTGGCCAAGGACAAGCCGGTCATCAAATATGGCCGGCCCGTCGGCAAAGCCGTGGCGGACATTGCCAAAGGCGCTCATGTCCACGTTCACAACGTCAAAACTCAGAGGTGGTCCGTATGATGAAACCCGATAAAATGAAACTGACTGGCTACCGCCGCCCGGACGGGCGTTACGGCATTCGCAATCACGTCATCATCCTGCCGGTGGATGACATTTCCAATGCCGCCGCCAACGGCGTGGCCGCGCTCATCAAGGGCACCATGGCCCTGCCCCACGCCTATGGCCGCCTGCAATTCGGCCAGGACCTGGAACTGACCTTCCTCACTCTGGCCGGCACGGGACGCAACCCCAACATCGCCGCCGCCATCGTCATCGGCATCGAGCCGAAATGGACCCAGCGCATCGTGGATGAGATCGCCAAAACCGGCAAACCGGTGGCGGGCTTCAGCATCGAACGCTACGGCGATTTGCGCACCATCGAAATGGCCTCCCGCAAAGCCATGGAATTCGTGCAATACGCCACCGAACTCCAGCGCGAGCCGTTCCCTGTCAAGAAACTGCTCATGAGCGCCAAGTGCGGCGAGTCCGACACCACCACCGGCCTGGCCTCTTGTCCGACCGTCGGGCGCGTCTTTGAGCGCCTGGACGCGGCCGGCTCGACCATGATCTTCGGCGAAACCACGGAGTTGACCGGAGGCGAGGACATCATCCAGGCCCGTTGCGTCAACGCCAAGGTGTTGGGCGAGTTCAACCGCATGTTCAAGGATTACACCAACCTGATCGTCAGCCAGGGAGTGGACCTGATGGGTTCGCAGCCGACGGAAGGGAACATCCGCGGCGGCTTGACCACTATCGAGGAAAAGGCCATGGGCAACATCCAGAAGATTGGCCGCTGCAAAATTCAATCCGCTCTCGACCCGGCGGTCGAACCGGAGGGACCCGGCTTGCATTTCATGGATTCCTCCAGCGCGGCGGCGGAAATGATCACCCTGGCTGGCGCAGCCGGCTCGGTGGTGCATTTCTTCCCCACCGGCCAGGGCAACATCATCGGCAACCCCATCGTCCCGGTCATCAAGATATCCGGCAACCCGTTGACCGTCTCCACCATGTCCGAGCACATTGACGTGGACGTGACCGGCGTCCTGCGCCTGGAAATGACGTTGGACCAGGCGGCCGACGCCGCCATGAAGGTGCTGGAAAGCACCATCAACGGACGCTTCACGGCAGCCGAAGCGTTGCGTCACGATGAATACGTTCTGACCAAACTCTATCGCAGCGCCTAAGCGCGGATGTCATGGATATTCTGATCACAGAAGAGCTGGATGCGCCGGCCATCCAGCGGCTTTGCGCCAAGTACGACGTGGCGCGCGACGGGGCCTTATGGAAAGACCCCGTCAAACTCCAGTCGGCCCTGGCCGGAGCGCGCGCCGTCATGGTGCGCAATCAGACCCAATTAACCGCCGGCCTTCTCGCCGCCGCGCCCAAGCTCCTGGCCATTGGGCGCGTCGGCGTCGGTTTGGACAACATTGACGTCGCCGCCGCCTCGAAACTGGGCGTGGTGGTCATCGCGCCGCTGGAGGCCAACGCCACCAGCGTGGCGGAATTGGCCGCCGGCTTTTTGCTGGCCTTGGCGCGCAAAATCCCGCGGGCCGACCGCTCCACCAAAGCCGGCGGCTGGGATCGCAAGGGCTGCACCGGCGTGGAGTTGGACGGCAAAACGCTCGCCCTGTGCGGCTTGGGCCGGATCGGGCGCAAAGTCGCGCTGTTGGCCCGCGCCTTCGGCATGACGACGGTCGTGTTTGATCCCTATGTCAAATCAACTTCCCCCGTCCTGGCGGAAACCGGCGCCACACTGGCGCCCACGCTGGACGAGGCGCTGGCGCGGGCGGATTTCGTCTCCGTCCATTCGCCGCTGACGCCGGAAACCAGGCGGATGTTCAATCAAGCCGCTTTTGCGCGCATGAAGCCCGGCTCCTTTTTTATCAACACTTCGCGCGGAGGAATCGTGGATGAGGCGGCCTTGCTGGCGGCCTTGCGTTCCGGCCATTTGGGCGGCGCGGCGCTGGACGTGCGCGAAAAAGAACCGCCCGCCGCGAAATCCGGCCTGGAAGAATTGGACAACGTCATCCTGGCCCCGCACGTGGGCGCTTTCACCGTCGAAGCGCAAACGCGCACGATGGAAGCCGTCGCCGCGGACGTGGATCACGTGTTAAGCGGCGCGCCCGCGAAAAACTTCGTCAACATGGCCCGGCCGAAGCGGTAAGGATTGATATGCACCACCTGCTGGGCCTTCTCTTTGACCGGACGCCCCCATTTTCGTGGCTGAAAGTCCCCAGTCACGGGCACAATCCCTGGGCCTGCTTGTATGAAGTGGCGCTGGTGCTGCTCATGCTCGCGGCCATTCGCTGGTTGACCAAGTCCGGGAGTTCAGCGAAGAAAACGTCTGCTAATGCGGCGTAACCCATCCACGCTTGAATCCTAGATTGCGAAGCGGGGCCGGGTTTGATACCCTGAATTCATGTCAATCGCCGCGATATCAGCGCCACGGCAACGGCAAAGGGAGATGGGACAATTCCTCACGCCCGCTCCAGTGGCTGCCTTTATGGCTTCGTTGTTTGGGCCGCTTCCTGATGTGGTACGCTTGCTGGATGCCGGGGCAGGCGCGGGAGCGCTTACGGCGGCGTTTGTATCGCGTTTACGTAAAAAGAATGACAGCGTTCGCGCGGTTGAAGCGACGCTCTACGAGATTGATCCTCTCATTCAGGAGGCACTTTCAAAGACGATGCAGGATTGTCAACGCGCTTGTGCTCAGGCCGGCATACAATTTACCTTTGTTATCCATACAACCGACTTTATTCAGGAAATGTCGTCGCGGCTGGCCAAAGATTTATTCGGCGCGCCGCCACCAGCTTTTGACGCCGCCGTCGCAAATCCGCCTTACCGAAAGATCAGTATGGATTCACCCGAAAGGCGTCATCTGCGATACGCTGGCGTTGAAACGAGCAATCTATATACGGGATTTATTGCTTTGATTCAGCGTTTGCTCGTTCCTGGCGGGCAGCTTGTGGGCATCACGCCCAGGAGCTTCTGCAACGGACCTTATTTTCGCAACTTCCGCGAAGACTTCCTAGGCAATTTGGAGCTTCACAGGCTCCATGTTTTCGATTCCCGCCAAGCTGCCTTTCGCGATGATAGTGTATTGCAAGAAAACATCATCTTCCATGCCGTAAGAGGCCGGAAACAGCCCCGTGAGATAGTCATTTCCAGCAGCAGCGGAGAAAGTGGCGACGCTGTTGCGGAAGTGGTGATGCCCTTCGCAGAAGTCATTCATCCACGTGACGCGGAAAAGTTTATCCATATTCCCTCGGCTTCGAGTCATGCCACAGCCAAGAAAGTAATGGACAGTCTGCACTCAAACCTTGTCTCACTTGGGCTAAATGTATCAACGGGGCGTGTCGTTGATTTTCGTCTGAGAAGCGCGCTTCGTTTGCAACCGGAGAAAGGGACCGTGCCTCTACTCTATCCCTGCCATTTCAACGGAGGCATCGTTCATTGGCCGAAGCTCCAAGCCCGCAAACCAAATGCCATTCTCCACAATGACGAAACGCTTCCCTGGCTCGTGCCTACCGGCGTATATTTGCTCACCAAGCGATTCACCTCCAAAGAGGAGCCTCGCCGATTGGTCGCTTGCCTATTCGACCCGAAAGCCGTTGAGGCAGAGTGGCTTGGATTTGAGAACCACCTTAACTATTTTCATGCCAACGGACATGGGCTTGACCGAAGTTTGGCGGTTGGCCTTTTGGCCTTCCTAAATTCCACGGTGGTTGACCAGTATTTCCGCCGCTTCAGCGGCCACACCCAAGTGAACGCCACCGACCTTCGGCAGTTGGCGTATCCTGACCGCAACACCTTGCAAGCGATGGGAGCCGAAATGGAAACACTTGATCTATCACAGGCCGAGATTGACGAACTCATAGAAAAACATCTTCATGCCAGCCGATAAGCAAAACCGATTGACTGACTCCAGAAAACGGAGACTCACTGAGACCTGCGAAGCCCTCACCGCCTTGGAGTTTGGCCCAAAGCAAAGAAACAAGACGGCCGCCTACACACTGCTTGCCTTGCTCGATCTTCGCCCGGATGTTTCTTGGGCGGACGCTCAAGCGCCGTTGCGCGGCATCACCCCGGTTATTGATTTCATCGCAGAGGCTTACGCGGTTTCCTACGCACCAAACACCCGCGAAACAATCCGTGATGATGCCGTAAAGTTTTTCGTGGAGGCCGGATTGCTGCTGCGCAATCCAGACAATCCAAACCGCCCAACCAACAGCGGCAACACGGTCTATCAAATAGAACCTTCGGCTCCGGCTTTACTCCGCAAGGTTGGAAGCCTCGATTGGCTGCCCGCCTTGCAAAATTACCTTGCGAGCCGCGAAAGTATCAAGAACGAGATCGCCCGGAAGCGAGAATTAGCACGAGTTCCCGTGACGCTTCCCGATGGTTCGACTGTAACTCTATCCCCCGGTGGTCAGAATCTCCTCATCAAAGCAATTATCGAACAATTCTGCCCGGCTTTCGCCCCTGGTGGCGTCGTTATCTACATCGGGGACACGGAAAACAAGTTCGTCCATCTCGAAACCGCCGCGCTGGCGTTGATGGGCGTCACGTTGGACTCTGCCGCCAAGATGCCCGACGTGATCGTTCATGACACCAAAAAGAACTGGCTGCTTCTTATCGAAGCCGTCACCAGTGCGGGGCCGGTTGACGGCAAGCGTCGCAAGGAACTCAAGGAATTGTTCGCCGGGTGTAAAGCGGGCCTGGTTTTCGTCACTACTTTTGAGACCCGCCGCACGATGCAGTCGTTCCTGTCGCATATCGCATGGGAATCCGAGGTGTGGATCGCGGAAGACCCTGACCACATGATTCACTTCAACGGCGAGCGCTTTCTTGGGCCGTATCCTGACGTCTTGCCGAAATGAAACGTCAGCCAATTCACCGGCTATAAGAATTATGCTGGCCGCGTCTTTCGGTGCAGGCTCGCATTTTGGCGCGGGGTGTGTTTGAATGCTGGTTATGCGTAAGACTTTGTTATTTGCCGTCGTCCTGTCCACCGCCGGGCTGGCGGGCTTGGTCTTGCAAACCCTGGCCGAAAACCTTCCCGGTTATACCGACACGCCCATGCTGCCCTCCGGCAAATGGCACGTGCATGATCCCAAACGGCCCCAGCCGCCGGTCGTCACCCCCGCCGCCGCTTTCAGCCTCGGCGCGCCTGCGCCCTCGGACGCCATTGTCCTGTTCGACGGGACCGACTTGTCCCATTGGGAGGGCGACCAAGGCGCGGCGCCATGGAATGTTCACGACGGCTATATGGAAATCAAACCCCACAGCGGATATATTCATACCAAGGAGAAATTCGGCGATTACCAATTGCACGTGGAGTTTTCCGAACCGGTCAACCCCGAGGACCCGGGCAACAGCGGGGTGTTTTTGCAGGGCGTTTACGAACTGCAAATTTACAACTCCGACGACAACCATATTTATGCCGACGGCGTGTGCGGCGCGTTTTATGGACAATCTCCGCCGCTGGCCAACGCCAATAAGAAACCCGGCCAATGGCAGACGTTCGACATCATTTTTGAGGCCGCGCGCTGGAACCAAAACCATCAATTCGTCCGGCCCGCCATCGTCACCGTCTTCCAAAACGGCGTCCTGATTCATTACCAGCAGCCGCTCTTAGGCCCGACGGGCCACCGGATTCTGGCCAACTACGACAAGGAACTGCCCGCCACGGGGCCGATCGCATTGCAGGATCACGGCGACATCGTGCGCTTCCGCAACATCTGGGTGCGCAACATTCAGGATGAGGAAAAGCCCTGAGAACGTATCCGGGATCGCGGCCTTCGTTTTAGGATTGGCGCACGATCTCGACCATCGCAAAAATATTTTCCATTTTCTCCGGTTCGGGGGTAAAAGCCGCTTAACTCAGGGCGTATTCGTGCCGCTTGTTGAGGCCGGGCCTGGGGATGGGATAGGCGCCGTCCGCCGCCGACCGCAACGGCGGGGGCGAGTCCATGTTGAACTTGTCCGCCTCCGGCGCGTATTCGTCCGGGTGGTTGAGCATCTCGTCGTAAGTGACCTCCTGGCCGGTGTGGGCGGCCATGCGGCCCATGGAGGTCACCACGCTGGCTTGCACGCCGCGCGGGACTTCGTTGTAGGGCTGGTCGTTGCGGATGGCGTCCACCAAGTCCTTCCACTCATTGTCATAAGCATTGATGAACTCCGGGCTGACTTTGGAGGTCCAGATCGCGTTGTCGCGCCGCGGGTTCTGGCCGGTGTGGATGGAACAAGGGCCGTCGTCGCCGGTGGCGGTCACGACCGCCAGGCCTTTGGCGCCGTGCGCGGTGGTGGAGTAAAAATCCTCGCACCCCATTTCGCAACGTCCGTCCATGTACATTTTCGCGCCGTCGGCAAAGGTGTATTCGACCGAGTACCAGTCAAAATTCTGGTCCACCAGCGGGACGCCCCGCGGGGTGTTGCGATAATGGCGTCCGCCCAGCGCCTGGCATTTGACAGGCCAGTCGTTCTTCATCCAGCAAAGGCGGTCAATGTGGTGAATATAAAAGTCGCTGTAAAGACCGCCGCTGGCCCAAATAAAACTGTGAAAGCGCGAAATCTGCCACAGCAATTCCGTCGGGCTGCCCCCCGGCCATTTCTCCGAGAAGCAGGCCGCGATGGGATTCTGCATGCGGTAGCCGCGCAGCAACACGATGTCGCCGATTTGGCCGTCCTGGATGCGCTGGGCCAATTGCTGGAGCGCGCGGCTGTGGCGGCACATCAAGCCCACGCCGACCTTGAGGTTTTTAGCCGAGGCATCCTCCGCCAATTTGAGCATCCGGCGGGAAGCGGGGCCGTCGGCCGTAAGCGGCTTTTCCATAAACAGATGGAGTCCCTTTTGAATGGCGTACGCAAAATGAACCTGCCGGAACGCCAGCGGCGTGGCCAGGATGGCAATATCGCCCGGCTTCAAGCAATCCATCGCATGCTGATAGGCGTCGAATCCGATGAACCTGCGCTCCGGCGGCACGTCCATGACGGCGCCATAATTCTTGCTCAAAGCCTCGTAGCTTTCATTGAGCCGGCTGGTGAAAACATCGGCCATAGCCACCAGCTTCACGCGGCCGTTTTTGACCGCCGCGGCATTGGCGATCGTGCCGGTGCCGCGCCCGCCGCAACCGATCAGGGCCAGTTGAAGCGTTTCATTGCCGGCGGCGTGGACCAGCGGCACGGCCATGCCCGCCAACGCGGAAGCCGCCGCCGCGCGGACGGCTGTTTTGCCGCACTCGCCACGCGAAGGAAAACTTGTCGCTTCATTCATAGTTTTACGCAGATAGGCCAAGAGACTAGCGCGGCGCTCCTCGATTGCAAAGACATGAATTGCCGAAGAGCAAGAGCAGCAGGCGCATTTCACGTTTTTGGGTTGTCTTTCCTTATCTTAATCGTAATCTTGCTCCTAATCCGCACGCTGGAGGGGGGGACGAGATTAAGATTAGGAGTAAGATTAAGAGGGGAACTCAAAAAAGTGAAATGCACCCGCAAGAACAGCAGGCGCAAACTTGAACACGTCGGGCCGCCCGTATAATGTCAACGCCATGACGCAACATCGCATTGGTTTGATTGGCGGCAGCGGGCTTTATCACATCGAAGGCTTGACCCGCCAGAAATGGGTCAAGATCAAGACGCCCTTCGGGCCGCCGTCGGACGAGTTCCTCACCGGCGAACTGGCCGGGCGGGACGTGGTCTTCCTCCCGCGCCACGGCCGCGGCCACCGCATCCTGCCCAACGAGCTGAACCACCGCGCCAATATCTTCGGCATGAAAAAGCTGGGGGCGGAATGGATCATCAGCGTCAGCGCCGTGGGGTCGTTGCAGCAGAAGTACCGGCCATGCGACATTGTGTTGCCGGACCAGTTTGTTGACAAAACCAAGAAGTCCTCCGAGCACACTTTTTTTGGGCGGGGCATCGTGGCGCACGTGGCCTTCGCGGAGCCGATTTGCGGGGAGTTGCGTCAGTTGCTGCTGCAAAGCTGCCGGGCCGAAGGGGCGCGAGTTCACGACGGCGGCGTTTATCTCAACATGGAAGGGCCGGCCTTCAGCACGCGGGCCGAGTCGCTCACCCATCACGAATTGGGCTACGACGTTATCGGCATGACCAACCTTGGCGAGGCCAAATGCGCGCGCGAGGCGGAGATCGCCTACGCGACCATGGCCATGATCACCGATTACGATTGCTGGAAAGCGGACGAGGCGCACGTGACGGTGGAAATGGTGGTGGCCAACCTGATGAAAAACGCCAGCCAGGCCAAGGCGATCATCAAAAGGGTCCTCCCGCAAATCCCCCGCGAGCCAAACTGGCCCTGCCACAGCGCCCTCAAGAACGCCATCATGACTGACAAGCAATGCTGGCCGCGCCAGACCAGGCGGGATCTGGCGCCGTTGCTCAAAAAATACGAGTAAGCGTCATGCTGCAAGTCAAAGACACATTGCGGGCCACCGTCCAATTGAGTTTCGATGGCCGTGTCTTCAAGACTTACCACGGCCCGGACGCCCTGGCGCGATTTGAAAAGGAAGTGCGCGTCCTGCGCTTTTTGGAGGAGCGCGGCTGCGGGTTCGTTCCGAGGTTGCTGGAAGCCGACCCCGAGCGGCCGCGCATTGTGACCACCGAATGCGGCTCGCGCGTCGAGCACCTGGATGCCCAACGGGCCGGGGAATTGTTTGCCGAACTGGAACGCTACGGCGTCCGCCATGACGATCCCGACATGCGCAACGTGACCTACCGCCAATCCGACGGGCGTTTCTGCGTGGTGGATTTTGAATTGGCCACCATTCTGACGCCGTGAGCCAGCCCCATCATCCGTCCGCCTCCTATGCCGGCCTGCGCTGGTCCGGCTGGACCGATGGCGGGCGGTTCCGCCCCAATAACGAGGACGCCTTTTTGGGCGTTTGCTTTGACAGCCGGGAAATCCATCACCTGGGCAAGTTCGGCCACGCGCCAGCCCAAGGCATGGATTTCGCCTTCGCCGTCAGCGACGGCCTGGGCGGGGCCAGGGCGGGAGAGTACGCCAGCCGCATCGCGGTGGAGAAAATCGCGCTGTTGCTGCCGCGTTCCTTCCGCCAATCGGCCGTCGGGTTGGAAGCCGGATTTACCGAGGTGCTGGAGGAGCTGTTCGATCAAATCCACCGGGCGCTGGCGCTGTTGGGAAGCAGCTACCCGGAATGCGCCGGGATGGAAGCGACTTTGAGCCTGTGCTGGTTCACGCCGCGGTGGCTCTATTTCGGCCACATTGGCGACAGCCGGATTTATTATTTGCCGGCGGGGCAAAAGACGATCAAACAACTCAGCCAGGATGACACGCACGTGGGCTGGCTTCTGCGCCAGGGCCGCATCAATGAGCGCGAGGCCCGTTCCCATCCGCGGCGCAACCTGTTGCAAAAGGCGCTGGGCGGCGCCAACCAATTCGTGGACCCCCAGGCTGGCGCGGTGGATTGCCAGGCGGGCGACCTTTTTCTGCTCTGCACGGATGGATTGGTGGAGGGCCTTTACGACCACGACCTGATCGAACTGATGCGCGCGCCCGCGTCCGACGGAAGCGAAGCGGGTCCGGCGCGCTGCCTGGTGGAAGCCTCGCAGGCCAAAGGCGCGCGCGACAACGTGACCGCGCTGGTCATCGAGGTGGTTTGATTTCCAGGCTACGGCTGGATGGCGCGATAAAAGACGGCCGGGTTCGTGGGCGAGATGGTGAATTGGTTTGATCCCGTCGCGGCGCTATTGGTGCTGAATGCGGACCAGTTCAGCAGATTGGTCGAGGAATAGACAATGAAGTTCTTGGAGCCGGTCAAACCTTCCAGGCTGAAGGTGAGATTGTTGTTGGCGGCCGTGGAAACCCCAAGGAATTGCGGCGCCTGCACCAGACCGGAAGCCCCGGCGTTGTAGATGGATTGAACCTGGGCCGCCGTCAGCGCCTTGTTGAAAATCATCATTTCATCCAGGCTGCCTTCCATGTAATCCACGTAACCGGTGCCGCTGACATCGCTCGCGCCCATGGTCATGCGGCCCAAAGGAATGGCCGTGTTCACAACACCTTTCTGCGCGCCGTTGACGTAGAGCGTCGTCAGGCTTCCGCTGGCGACAAAGGCCAGGTGCGTCCAGGTTTGCACGGGAACACTGTAGGTTGCGGTTCCGTTGGTGAAAACCCAATCCGCCACGCTCAACTGCGAAAAACCGACTTCGTGCGAGTTGTCGTATTGCTCCAACTTCAGCGTATAGGCGCCGTCGGAAAGCAGGGCGGCTGAAGTTTGCGGGGTCTGTTGCCGATACACCCACAAGCAGACGGTCCACGGCACGGCCACGTCCGCGGGCGAATTGGTCATCGTGAGGTAACTGGTCGAGCCGTCAAAATGAAAGGCCAGGCCGGATTTGCCCGTGGAGTAATAGAACCCGTTGGCCGGAAGGCCGTTGCCATTGCTGACGATGTCCATGGCGTTGCCGTTGGCCGGCCACCAATTGACCAGCCCGGCGGGCGCGACGACGGAGCCGGTGGCGTTGGACAGGGGCGCCGTCACGGAAAGAAACGCCACCGAACTGAGCACCGACCCGTAGGCGTTGCTGACTTGCACCGCATAGTTTCCGGCATTGGTTAATTGCGCGTTGGGGATGGCGAAGGGCACTGGGTTGGTGTTGAAATTGGTGACCGAGGCCACGTTGGTCCCATCGAACCGCCAATGATAATACAACGGCGTCCCGCCGGAAACGGAGACCGACAAGGTGACGTTGGACCCCTGGGCCACGGTCAGGCTGGCCGGGTTGGTGGCGAGGTGCGGCGCGTTGGTGCTGCCGACCAGGAAGAGTGACAGGAACTGGTTGGTGGTGCCGTTGAACACATCCGCGTCGCCGCCGGACCAGTTGGTGTCGCCGTACTGCCAGATTTGCCAGATGGGCCACGGGTAGGCGGGAGAGGGAGAACTGGTCTGCGGAGTCGGGCTGCCGCAACGTGTGACGCCACTGGTCGTCGTGCAGTCGGGATAAGAGGAAACCCACGTCAGCCAATTGGTGACCGTGGTGTTCAAGCCCGGGTAGGCGCCCGGCTCGGAAAACCAGGAACCCGTGTACACCACTGGACGGATGGTCACACCGTTGGACCAGGCGTAATTGGAGACGGTGTTGCACCACTCGTTGACCCACTGCGACATCATGGACTGGGTGAGCGAAGGAATATTGGTCACGTACGGGTCCTCCCAATCGAGCATGGGCACGAGATAGGTGCCGCCCGCCGTCACGTAGTTGCTGGCCTGCTTCCAAAAAAATAACGCCTCGGTTTGCGCGCTGAATGAACCGGTGATGTTGGAGTCCATACTCGGACGAGCGTAATGATAACCGCCGATGAGCACCCCGGCGGCCTTGGCGTTGGCTTCGTAGGTGGTGAAATTGGCGTCGTTGTCAGACGTCCCCTCGGTGGCCTTGGCCCAGGCGAAGGAGATGCCGTCGGTTCGCAGGCCCGGCCAACTGAGGCTCAAGCTTTGGTAGCTGGAAACGTCCGTCCCCATCGGGCGGTTCTGGGCCATGGCCCGGCCTGGCCCGGCCGCGATCCCCCAACCAAGGACGACCACCGGCAGCCATTTGGAAAAACACCGGCACATTCGCATAAATAGGTTTGATTTTGCTACAAACAAACAATGCCACGCACAAACATCCGTTCCTGGTTGCCCCCCTTGTTTGGGGCCTGTGCGAAAGGAATTATCCGTCCTTTTTGGATTGCGCAAGGGAAATCCGCCGCAAAATAGCGTTGCATCCCGGCGGGGAAGCGGCTAAATAGGTTCAATAGCAGCAGGCGTTAACAGCGTCCTTTTAACAAAGTGAAAAGTTTTTCTCTATGCGCCGTCCTCTTGTTGACGGCGCTGTTTTCGGGCGTGGCGGCGGAGCAGCCCCGCGTTTTGGTTTACACCAGGAACCAAGCCGGCAAGGGCTTGTACGTCCACGACAACATCCCCGCCAGCGTGGACGCCCTCAAAAAGCTGGGCGCGGAAAACCATTTCGCGGTGGAGGTGTCGGACGACCCCGCCTCCTTCACCACGGCCAATTTGCCACGGTTCAAAGTCATCGTGTTCGACAACTCCAACAACGAGATTCTTGACACCGAGGCGCAAAAAGACGCCTTGCGGCACTACGTCCAGGCCGGCGGCGGGATCGTCGGCCTTCACTCCGCTTCCGGCTCGATGCGCCACTGGCCGTGGTTCCAGGCCATGCTGGGCGGGAAATTCGCGCGCCACCCCAAATTGCAGACCTTTACCATCCGGGTGAAAGACCCCAACAACCCCTCCACCGCCCATTTCCCGCCGTCGTTTCCATGGACCGATGAATGTTACTTCCTGACCAACATGCCCCCCGACTTGCACGTCCTGCTGGCGGGCGACTTGGCCACGCTCAACGATCCCGACAAGGACAGATTCAAGAACCCGCGATACGGCGATGAAATTCCCCTCTGCTGGTGCCATCAATTCGACGGCGGGCGCGAGTGGTACACGGCGCTGGGGCATCAAAAGGAGCACTACGCCGATCCCGTTTTCACGCGGCACCTGCTGGGGGGCATTCTGTGGGCCATGGGTGAAACAAACGTCAAACATTAACATCATCCTGCATGAAATCCAGTCCCCACACTTCGCGGCGTCACTTCATCCAAGGTTCCCTGGCCGGCGCGGCCGGCCTCATTTCCATGCCGGCCATTGTTCCTTCCTCCGTCTTCGGAGCCAACGCGCCCTCCAACAGAATCCAGGTCGCCCACATCGGCTGCGGACGCATCGCCAACGACATGGACATGCCCGGCGTTCTGCGGCAGGACATCGCCCGCGTGGTGGCCCTGTGCGACGTGGACTCCAAGCGATTGGCCCTGGCCAAAGCGAAGGTGGAACAACATTACCAAGGCGCCGTTACCGTCAAGACTTTCGCTGATTATCGCCAGTTGCTGCAGGAACCGGGCATTGACGCCGTGGCCATCAGCACGCCGGATTTCTGGCACTCCGAGCCGGTCGTGGCCGCCGCGCTGGCGGGCAAGGATGTCTATGTGCAAAAGCCGCTCTCAATGACCATTCACGAAGGACGCCAGGTCAGCGACACCGTGACGGCCAAAAAACGCGCCTTCCAAATCGGCAGCCAGCAGCGATCCGATTCTCCCTGGCCGCAATTCCGCCGCGCCTGTGAATTGGCGCGCAACGGACGCCTGGGCCAGTTGCACACCGTCAAAGTCGGCCTGCCCATTGATCCGCCCGGCGGCGACCCGACGCCCATGCCCGTGCCGGCGAATCTCAATTACGCCACGTGGCTGGGCTGGACGCCGGAGGCGCCTTACACCGAGCAGCGCGTCCATCCGCAGAACAGCATCACGGGCCGTCCGGGCTGGCTGCGCATCGAGCCTTATACCTTGGGCATGATCACGGCCTGGGGATCGCACCACGTGGACATCGCCCACTGGGGAATGGGCACGGAATTAACCGGCCCCATCGAAGTCGAAGGCAGGGGGGAATTCCCCGCCAGGGGATTGTGGAACGTGCATGGCGCGTATCACGTCGAGATGAAATACGCCAACGGCGTCACGATGATGATTGACAACAAATTCCCCAACGGCGTGCGCTTCGAGGGCGACGAGGGCTGGATCTTTGTCACCCGCGACGGCGCGAAGGTGACGCCCAGCGATCCGGCCGCCAGCGGCAGCAAGGCCCTGGCCGCCAGCAAGGCCTCCATTCTCAATTCAGAAATCAAGGCGGATGAAATTCATCTCTACAAGAGCCAGGACCAGCATGGGGACTGGCTCCGCAGCATCCAGACCCGCCAGCGCGCCGCCACCACCCCGGAAATCGCCCATCGCTCCACCAGCGCCTGCGAGGTGGCGTGGATTTCCATGAAACTCGGCCGCAAGCTGCGCTGGAATCCCGACAAGGAGGAATTTACGGACGACGCCCAAGCCAATGCCCTGCGCTCCCGCCCGCAACGCCCGCCCTACGGCACGGACAACGTGCTCAAAACCGCGTGAAAATGCCAGTCAAGAAAATCGTGACGGCGGTGGCCGGCTGCCTTTGCGCCGTGCCATCCCTGATTATGCCCGCTCCAATCCAAGCGCAACAAGTCCGGCTCATCACGCTGGACCCCGGCCATTTCCACGCCGGGCTGGTCCAGAAATTCATGTATCCGCAGGTGGATCCCGTCGTCCACGTCTATGCCCCGGCGGGACCCGACTTGCAGGAACACCTCAAGCGGGTCGAGGGCTACAACACCCGCGCCGATTCTCCCACGCACTGGCGGGAGGAGGTTTATGCCGGGCCGGATTTTTTGGAGCAGATGCTCCGCCAGAAGGCCGGCAACGTCGTCGTGCTGGCCGGCAACAACCTGCGCAAGACCGAATACATTGACCGTTCCCTCCGGGCCGGCTTCAACGTCCTGGCCGACAAACCGATGGCCATCACCCCCGAGGAATTCGCGCTGCTGCGGCAGGACCTCGCGCTGGCCGCCGACGCCAAGCTGCTCCTGTGCGACATCATGACCGAGCGCCACGAAATCACCACCATGGTTCAACGCGAATTGGCGCGCGCGCCGGAAGTCTTCGGCGCGCTGGCTCCGGGCGACGCCAGCCATCCCGCCGTGGAGATGGAGAGCGCGCATCATTTTTACAAGGAGGTTTCCGGCAAGCCCCTCCGCCGCCCCGCCTGGGCCTTTGACGTCCGCCAGCAAGGCGAAGCCATCCCCGACGTGGGCACGCACCTGGTGGATCTGGTGCAATGGGAATGTTTCCCCGACCGGGCGCTGAATTGGCAAAAGGACATTCAAATCCATGCCGCGCGCCGCTGGCCGACGCCGCTCACGCCGGAACAATTCCAGCGCGTGACCGGTCTGGCGCAATTCCCCGATTTTCTCAAGGCCGACACCGCCCCCGACGGACGGCTGAACGTGTTTGCGAACGGCGATGTCAATTATACGATTTGCGGCGTGGCGGCCAGGGTCACCGCGCTCTGGCATTTCCAGGCCCCGCCCGGCGGCGGCGACACGCATTTTTCCAGGCTGATTGGCACGCGCGCCATTCTGACCATCAAGCAAGGCGAGGCCGAACATTATCAACCCACACTTTACGTCGAGAAGAATTCCGGCGCGTCCGCCGCCGATTTCGAGCGCGCGCTCCGCGCCGCCGTCCAGCGGCTGTGCGGAACCTGGCCCGGCCTGGAAGTCAAGCCCGCCGGCGCGGGCTGGGAAATCACCGTGCCGGACAAGTACCGCGTCGGCCACGAGGCGCATTTCGCGCAAGTGACGGAGGAATATCTGCGTTTTCTGGCGGAGGGCAGCATGCCCGCCTGGGTCGCGCCCAACCTGCTGGCCAAATACTACACGACCACCGAGGCCTGGCGGCTGTCGCGCGCGCACTGAAGGCGTCGGGAAGCCCGTTTAAGCCGCCTGCATTTCACGCACGTGGGCCACATCACGGTGGGAAACCGGCCGCAGATTCCGGCTCTCAATCGTGGCCACCGTCAAGGTGCGTCCGTCAAGCGTGGTGAACTCTACTTCGTAAGCCACCCCGCCCTTGTGGATGTGGACCACTGTGCCGACATCGCCAGCCTCGAGTTTTTCGCCTGGCAAGTCCTCTGTCAAAACTACACAATCATGTTCCTTGATGTTCTTCACTCATCCAAAGGATACGCGGTCATCAGCCGCGGCGCAATTCCCCCGCCGCAATCCCGCAGGCTCACGCATTTCCGACAAGATTTGGCAGAGGAATGAGAGGCAGAGGAATGAGAAGAAAGACTCTCTGCTTTATTCCCCTGCCTCTCATTCCCCTGCCTCTCATTCCATTGTTTTCCCGTGGGCCGCGTTCGCCTTCGCTCTGATTGCGGTCTCCATGCCGCGCGTCAACGCAATCCCCCCGCCCCGCCGCTGCCAACCGCAACCCCACTGGCGGCGCTGGTGGTGGACACGCTGTTGGCACCCGGGAAAAGCTGCTTCAATTCGTCCGCGACCGGTCATGTCGAGCACAGCTTCACCTACGACCCTCACGCGGCGGACGAATGGCGCTTCGAACACGGCGTTGTTCCGCTCTCGCCCCTTCCAGTGACGAACAACGAAAAATAAGAGGCAGTGTCCAGATTTGAGCTTTCGGAATTTTCCAGGAGGCAAACAATCCAGAAATCGTTTTTGTTGATTACGGCTCCAAGTCCGAGGACTGCAATGATCGTTGGCCCGTTGCCGCGCATATTTGGAACTCCCCAACATCAGACCAAAATCTTTTGAAAATATCCCTCGACGTTGCAGATGTGAGACCCATTATTTCCCTATGACACGTGTCCCCTGTATCGCTTGGCGACGGAACGATTTCAGAGTTGCTTGGAAGGATTGCATCCTCGAACGACCAGAAAATAGGCGGCTCCCCTGCGCTTGGGTAATAGGTTCGCAAATGAGCACAGATTGAATTTGGAACGGCGAAGATGCAGTTCTGTTCAACAACGGATATTCCACCATTGCTTGATGGCTTGAAAGCAAGGCTGGCAAACCTCTGGTGTCGTTTGTTCCAATGTTCTCGTGGTATAAATCGGATGTATTGCATATCCTCTCATGTAGGCCGCCAGCAATGTTTTCTACTTCTGTTAGATTTAAAGCATAGGATTCCGTGATGACATCATCTGAGTGCTCGTGAATGAATGACCATTCCCCGTTTGGTTCCCTTGTAAATTCAAAGTAATCATTGTTGAAGTCCGCTGTCAGTTGAACTTCCCCGGACAAACCCGGAAACGCATCCGTCTCGAAAAATCCTTGCGTCAAAAGCAAAGCATTCAATGAGCAAGCCTCACACATTGCTCTGGCATCAATTGGGACTCCTTCGCCAAGGTGCCATCCAGACTCGAGATTGGCGAAATTAAGTATCTTCTCTTCAGTGTTGTTGGCCGCCGCCGAACAATAGAATCCCAGCAATTGCCTTAGACATTCGTTATATGCGGCAGAACTCATTGATTTTCTCCGGCGGGTAATTCAAGGGCTTTTGTAATTTCATCCACGAAGAGAACTTTCGTTTGGCTTTTTTCTTCCAGGTTCTTCACGGTGTCAGCTAATCCTCGGCCCAATGCTTTGGCTGTCGTGAAAGAGAGATTTAATGTCATCAAGACTCTTCCGTTTTGGCTGAATGTGACAAGGACATCCGGTCCTGTCACGGAAATTTCAAAGCCGTTTGCATAAAGCGCCTGAATTGGAGGAAACGGCTGGAACATCTGAGGCATCCCCGAAATTCCAGGCACGAACATAGGCAGCCCGGTCGGCTTTGCTGGCGCTGGCTTCTGCTGAGGTTGATCTGGCGATTTTTCCATGCTTTTGTACTCTCTTCTCTCTTAACGCTTAAATATCCTTGCAGGACGAGAAAATGTCAAGGCACCTTTATACATACTCAAGTTTCTCTGTTTCAACACTTATCTCTCCAGCCAACCTGAGACAAGCGATTTTGATAATTCTGTCGCGACTCTGCATTTCTCAAGCAGGTCCGGGCCGTAAGTTTTTAACCCAGAGAAGCTTGAGCCTCCCCAATTTCTTTCATTATTTCCGCCCATGCCCCCATATTTCAACTCAGAGGAGCCGTGCCGCAGGAGCTGAAACATGACCGACTTTCCTCCCATGCGAAATAAGTTTCGTAGCCTGCCAGTGTGGCTACGTATTGTTCGGATGCTTCGGTCAGCTTCAATGCATCAGCGATGCCGGGCTGCTTCATCGCCTCAGCGAGCAAACGATCCAACTCTGATTGCGAACTTGGCAGACAGGGATTGGCAACTTTAAGCTCTGTTTTCATACTTGATCCATTCGGCGACTGTATCGGCATTTTCCAAAAAAAGTCAACCCCAAAAGTCGTTTTAGCCAAGTTCCCTGGCCAATCGTGCTTCGCATGTTGTTCAATATCAATATGTTGTGGTCCATATTTGTCATAGCATTATATTCAGTGTTTATGGGTGCGTGGTGTTATGGGTGCAAAATTTGTGGCAGGTTGGAGCCGCGTCCCATCGGCCATCCGCCCGGCCCTGCACCTGCCCCATTTTTTTATTTTCCCATAGGCCGGATTGAGTCGGATTGGGTTGGATTGGGTCGGATTAAGGCCGGATCAGGGTTGGATGAATCCGGGGTTGATGGGGCCTCGGCCGGCGGCGGGACGGTTTCATGGCGTTCCTCCGGCGTGATGCCCAGAATCCTGTCAACGGCCGCCTCCCTTTGTTCGTAGGTGAAGCAGCGGCGGCGGCAGAATTCGTCGCGGTTGATGTTGTCATCGGCCCATTTCCAGAATTCCGCCTCAAGCTCCTCCTTGGTCTTGTGGCACAGACCGTATTTCTCCCGTTGCAGGCGGAGCCGCTCCAGATCAATGTCCCCGCGCCGCAAGGCCACCAGGCCGGCGGTCAACTCGCGCCAGGTTTTGGCCTTCTCGGCGCCGTCCGGGACCTCTTCGAGCCGTGTGAGTTCCAAGGCCATGCGGGCGGCGGCAAAAAAGGCGAGTTGTTCCGTCAGGCCGTCCTTGGCCACCGCTTCCAAGCCATCCACTTTCTCCAGGAACGAGGTCACCGTCTGTTGCGTTTCCTTTTCCTTCTTCCAGGTTTGGTGGCCGCCTTTTCTCCACTCCGAAAGGTTCTGCTCCCGGACGGGGCTGCCGTGGAATTGCGCTTCCATGACGGCCCGGACTTCCGGGAGGGCATTGAGCCATTCGAGCAACGGCTTGCCCTCCTGGCCCTCCAGCAGACGTTGGTTGAGTTGTTCACGGATGGCCAGCGGCAGCCGCGCGATTTTGCCGTTGCGGCAACGGACGGACGGGGTGGAATCGGTTTTTTGGGTGGGAGCGATGGGTGGGATGTTATCGGTAGTTTTCATGTTTGTGTTTTTGTTGTTCATAATGGGCATTGGCTGCGGCTGCCGCGGCTCAACCCGATGTCGTACGGGCCGGGACGCCTGGGGACGGATTGGACGCTGCAACGAACCGGGCCGTCGCCGCCGGCGCGCAAGGCCAGCGCCAGCGCCGTGCAACGGTCGGCGTGGCCGTCGGGACTGTGCGGGGCGCGGTAGCTGATTTGGCCGCTGGCGCTGCTGACGCGGTTGACGGAGTGCAGGTCTTCACGAATCGCCCGGTTGACCGGCACGCGCAGGGCGCGATTCTCGAAGGCCATCCGCAACTTGCTGAAAATATCCACCTTCAACGCCTGGGTGAAATTGCACAGCTCGATCTTGCCGAATTGATGCCGCTCCGGTTCGTAGGGCCGGAATTCTTTGGCCAGACAATCCCCCAGGCCGACGCCGGGGCCGGTGTAATCCAGGCAAACCCGCCCGCATTGCAGGAGGCGCGGGCGCAGGATTTCGACTTGTTGATCGGTGGGCATTTTGTCCAGCTCCAGGACTTCCACCGTTTGCCAAACGTCGCCGACGCGGGCCAGCACCCAGGCGACGGTCAGATCGTGCCGCCGCCCGAAGTCAAGGCCCATGACCAGCGGCCGGCGGCGGCCGCCCTGCCAGAAGCCGGCCGGGACCGTGGCGGTGGCGTCGGAACTTTCGCAGGCGGCGATTACATCGTAGGGCAGCAGGACGGTTTGGACGTCCAGGAACTGGCACTCGAATTCCTGGGCCCAGCCTTCGGGATCGTTGAGGGCGGCCTTGAGTTCCTCGATGTTGACGGGCAACCCCTGTTGGACGGCCTCATGGATGTCAATGAAATGGCAGGACCACAACGGCGCGGACGCGCCGGAATTTGAGATTTGAGATTTGAGATTTGAGATCGAATTTTTGCCGCGAAAATTCCGCACCCAAAGGTCGTGCGCCTTGTTGCCCAGGCCGTTGGGGGTGGTGATGAGGCGCACTTTCTTGACGCCGCCGCCCTGGCCATTGGTAATGCTGGGCAGAATGGCCCGCCAGGTGGCGTCGGGCTGCTCGAAGAAGGCGAATTCAGTCAATAATACGTTCGCGCTGAAGCCCCGCACCGTGTCGGGCTTGCCCGGCACGGCGATGACGCGGCTGCCGCGCGGGAAGACCATGACGGCGGATTGCAACAGGCTCTCGGAGCCGCCGCCGCGGTGTTCTTCGTAAGAGACGAGCGAGATGCCGAGGCTCTCGGCCCAGTTCTTCCACCTTTGCAACGACTCCAGCGACTGGCGCTCCGACGGGGCGGCGATGAGCCAGGTGGTCTTCTGCCGGTTCCGGTCGTATCGCAAACAATCGCGGATGCCCTCGAAGGCAGCGGCGAAGTCCTTGCCCACCTGGCGGGACATCAAACCGAATTTCCAGCGGGCCTGGTCATTGACCCAGGCCCGTTGGTACGGCAGCAGCTTGAGGCGGGGTTCGAATAGGGATTGCTGTGTCATGGGTCAATCGTTTTGCCGTTCAATCAGGCGGTCAATTTTGGAGTCCATTTGGAAGGCGCGCTGGCTGGCCAGTTCGGCCTCTTTTTTCAAGGCCGCCACGTCGTTGCCGATGGCGCTGATTTCCTGGTGCATGAGGCGGCGGGACTGCTCGGATTCCGTCTCATATTTGTCCATGCGGGCGGCCAGACGGAGTTCCAGGCCGCGCTCGACGCCGCCGATTTTGGCGAAGAGCTGATTGTGAATGGCGGCGTTTTCGGCCATCTGCTTGTCGAAGTCCTTCCGGTCCACCGGCTCGCCGGCGAAGGTGACCTCGCGTCTTTGCTTGGAGTTAATGGTGATTAAAACGGCGATGGTGCTGGCGATCTGAATGATGGTGGCCAGGCCATAGACCCACGCGCCTAATTCGGAGTTGGAAATGTCGGAGAGAATCATGGGAGTTTCAGGGTTGGGAGTTGGGAGGGGCAAATTTCCGCCGACGGCTCCGCGAACAGAGCCAGATAGCGGCTGATGTGATGGTCTTCCAGCAAGGCCAGGCGGTCGCGGAAGGCTTCGCGCAAAAGGCCGGGAATGTCGTAGAGGAGTTTCCTCGGCAGCGGACAATCCAGGACGGGCGCGGACGCGCCGGACGGGAAGAAAACTTCGTGGCCGGCGTGGCGGTAGCGGCCCAGCACCCAGGGCAGGCGCGGGACAACATCGTCGGCGTGAACGATCCTGAAGGAACGGTCCTGCAGGAGGGAGTTATAATGAGCGGCAAAGGCGGCGTCTCCGACGCGGGGCTGGCCGAAGGTGTAAACGCCGGCCACCGCGTGGCCGCGTCCGGCGGCTCGCAGCGCCCACAACTTGGCCAGGGCGCCCCCCAGGGAATGGCCCGTGACCCAAAGCCGCGTTGGGCGGGCCTGGGCGAGACTGTCATCCAAAGCCGGCTCCACCGCCCGCACGGCTTGGTGGAAGCCGCGGTGAACCCGGAAATCGCCGGCGCGGATGAGTTCGCAATCCAGGTCGGTCAGCCAATCGCGCAGATCGGCCGTGCCGCGAAAGGCCACCAGCAGGCCGTCCGGGCGCGGGTGGAGGCGGACATGAGTGCCGGCGGCTTCGCACCAGAGGCCGGGCGTTTCGGCCGCCGGGGGTCCGCCGTAGGCTTCGACGCTCAGGGCGCAAAGTTCCCGCGCATTGGCGGGGTCAAAAGTGTTGGGAATGGGATCGTTCATGGGAAAGGATGAAGGTTGCAGGAAGAAGGAGGAAGGTGGAGGCCGGGCCATCCCACCTTCATCCTTCCGCCATTTTATTTGACTGTGGTTTTGGCTTATTTGACCGCGGTTTTGGCGGCGGCGCCGATGACGTTGCCAACGGCCGTGCCGGTGGCGCCCAGAATGGAGGCGGTGTTGCTGTCCACCGCGATCGTGATGGTGCCGGCGCCAAAGACGGAACCGCCGCCCAAGGCCGATTGATTGGTGTGGGAGGCGAACAATTGGCCCGCGGCCGGGTCGGTCAGCAGGAACTCTCCCCCGCCCATCTCCGCGTCGCGCCAGGTCTCCCGATGGAGCAGGCCGTCAGGACGGCCGGCGAAGGTTTCCACGACGTGCGAGGATTCGCCCTTGCGGTGCGGACAGGCGCAGGAGGAGGAAAGGAAGAAGGAGGAAGGAAGAAGGATGAAAATGAGCAGTTTTTTCATGGGGCGGCTGGTCCTTTTATTTGCCGACGGTGACGGCGCCGCCGACGGTTTGGTTGGTGGTGGCATAGCTGCCGCTGACCGTGACGCCGTTGGTGGCGGCGGTGACGGCCCCGGTGATGGTTTGTTTGGGCGTCGCGTAATCGCCGGAGACGCTGACGGGGGTGTTGCAGCCGGCGCCGGCGGCCAGGGCGGCCAGGAGGAGGGGGGTGATTAATTTTTTCATTTTTTATTTTTTTTGTCGTTTGGCAGGCCCGTTTTGGCGCGGGCCGGTTTTGTCATGTTTCTCATAACGGGGGATATCATGCCACAAAAGCCGGAAACGCTAAAACCTACGGTAGGTTTTTAGTACGCTTTTTTTGAAAAAAAACACATTTTTACACGTTTTTGTGCATCATTTTTTAAAGGCGCCGCGGAAGTTCCACGCCGGCAATGAGTTGCGGGGCGAAAAAAAACGGCTCGTTCTTATGACAGCGCCGTTTTGGGGCGGGCGGCCCGGACGGCGATTTTCGGCGCAACCCATTGCGGGCCAGACGGATAGGCTCCAAAAACGGCGGGGCCGGGCGCCCCCGGTTTTTTGTCAACCATTTTTACACGCCTTGGCAAAACCCGTCCAAACGGGCTTTTTCGGGCTGGCGCGGGCCGGGTGGTTTTTTACTTCAAGCAGGTTGCGTGCCGAGGCCCCGCCCGGAATTCAGGGCAGAACGGCGGACCTGCCCTGCCAGGAAGGCGCGGCCGCCCGCGGGGAGCATTTCACTTTTTTGGGTGGTGCTTTGGGTTCTTAATCTTAATCCTAATCTTAATCTTAATCCATTTGCAGGAGGGGATTAAGATTAAGATTAGGATTAAGAGGGGAACCCAAAAAAGTGAAATGCGCCCGCCCTTGGCGGCAGGGCCTCTAAAAGGCTTTGCAGCGGGCGGGTTTCGAGTATGCTGGGGGATATGAAATCGCTGTTGCTTTTACTGGGGGGCGTTCTTATCGCCGGCGGCGCGGTATCGCTTGCTCAAAATGCGCCCGCGCCGCAACCGCCCCTGCCTCTCTGGCCGGACGGCGCGCCCGGCGCCTTGGGCAAGGAACCCAAGGACATCCCCACCCTGACGGCTTACTACCCCGCGGCGGAAACGGCCACCGGGGCGGGCATGGTGATATGTCCCGGCGGCGGTTACGCCGGCCTGGCGCCGCACGAAGGGGAGGCTTACGCCCATTGGTTCAATGAACAGGGCATCGCCGCTTTCGTCCTCAAATACCGGCTCGGCTCGGCCGGCTACCGGCATCCGCGGATGCTGGAGGACGCGGCGCGGGCCGTGCGGCTGGTGCGTTTCCACGCGGCGGAATGGAAATTGGATGCCAAACGCATCGGACTGATCGGCTCGTCGGCGGGCGGCCACCTGGCCTCGACCTTGCTGACGCATTTTGACGCCGGCCAGACGAATGCGGCCGACCCCGTTGACCGCGTCAGTTGCCGGCCCGACCTGGGCGTGCTGTGCTACGCGGTCATCACGATGGGCGATGAAACGCACCGGGGATCCAGGGACAATTTGCTGGGCAAGAACGCCCCGCCGGAATTGATCCAGGAGTTGTCCAACCAATTGCACGTGAGCAAGGAAACGCCGCCCTGCTTTTTGTTCCACACTTCGGAGGACGCGGCGGTGCCGGTGGAAAACAGCCTGGAGTTCGCGGCGGCGCTGCGACGCTGCGGCGTGCCGTTTGAATTGCACGTTTACCAGCATGGCGCCCATGGCATGGGTCTGGGATCGCGGGCCTTGCGCGCGGACCCGGCGCGGATGCACCCGTGGGCGGGGGAGTGCCAGCGCTGGCTCAAAGAACAGGGGTTCGGACGATAATGTTCCCTCCGACAGATTGAAGCGCCTATATGAAGCCAAATTTATTATTGATGTGCCTGGCGGCAGGCTCGCTGGTTTCCTGTGTCTCCAACGCTCCCTATGGCCCGGTCACGCGGCCGGAAAGGACCGAATTCCGCGAAGTCCGGCTGGAGGTCTATCCGGAGGACGTGCGCAAAGACCCCGCCCGCTATGCCAGGATGCGCGTGGCCTGGGCGGGCATCATCGCCAGCAACGACGCCAATGATGAGGAATACGGCGGCAAGATTCGCATGGAGACGCTCCTGGAGCATCATTACTTCGACTGGGAGCAGGATGAGCGGGTGGGAGGCGTCCGGCTGGTGATTTCGCCGCGGGGAGAGGGCCTGTTTCGGGTGCGGTGGAGCATGAACCGGAAGGACCCGGAGGCGTCGTGCGAGGACGCCATGAACTATGCCGCCCCCGGCAAGCTGGCCATCGTGTACGGCACGCCCGAATCGGTGGATGAAGACGGGACGATAGTGCTGCGCTACCATTACACGCGCATATTGGACGTGGAGCGTTTCACAACCAACGAACTGGATTATGGGCGGGTGGGCGAGCCGTTTCGTCCGGTGGGCGCCAGGCCCAAAGCCGCCGCCAAGCCGCCGTCTCATTGACATGGGGCGCAAACGCCCGTAGTCTCCACCCCCAATGTCGAGGTTGCCCTTTGAGGCTTTTTTAGCGCTCCGGTATTTGCGGCCGCGCCGGACTTTTGTCTCGGTCATCACGCTTATCTCCATCATGGGCGTGCTGCTGGGGGTGATGGTGATGATCATTGTCATCGCCGTGATGAGCGGATTTGACCAGCAATGGCGCGACAGGATCATGAGCTTCAACGCGCATTTGAAAGTGTACGGGGCCGATCAAGACCAAATGCTGACCAACTACCCATCGCTCATGCGCGTGGTGGCGGCCAATCCCGACGTGACGGGCGTTTCCCCTTTTGTTCGCTCCATTGTCATGCTCAAGACCGAGCCGGCGGAGGGCAAACCCAGAATCTACGCGCCCTTCCTGGCGGGGGTGGACCCGGAAAGCCTTGGCCGGGTGAGCATTGTGCCGGGCAGCATCGTGGCGGGGTCGTTCGATCTGGCCGACAACGGGCTGCTGGTCGGAAGCGACTTCGCGCGCGGGATGGGACTGGATATCGGCAGCCGGGTGGCGCTCTATTCCGCCAACAGCGTGGAACGGATGGAGGCCGGCATCGGCAAGACCAACGCGGAAGTGGTGCTGCCGGAGGATTTCACGGTGCGGGGCATATTTGACGTGGGCTTTCCCGAATACAACGGCACGATCATCATTGCCTCGCTGGAGGATGCCCGCGCGCTGCTGAAGATGCCCGACGAGAGCGCGCAGGCGCTGCAAGTCAAATTGCGCGATCCATTCCTGGCGGAAAAGGTCAAAGGGGAGTTGGGCAGGGTCCTGCCGAAGGGCCTGACAATTTATACGTGGCGCAACGAGAACCCGGCCATATTTGAGGCGCTGGCGGCGGAAAAGAACACGATGTTCTTCGTGCTTTTTTTCATCATGATTGTGGCCGCCTTCGGCATCGTCAATTGCCAGATCACTTTTGTCGTCCAGAAGACGCGCGAAATCGGCATCCTCAAGGCGCTGGGGGCCAGCCGGCGGCAGATTCTGTGGCTGTTTCTGAGCCAGAGCCTGGTGGTGGGAGTGCTGGGGGTGGGATTGGGTTTTGGCACGGCGCTGCTGGCGCTGGCTTACCGCAACCCGTTTCTCGTTCTCATGCGCAACGTGACGGGGATGGAATTGCTGCCGGCTTCCATATATAACGTCTATGATCTGCCGGCTTCCATTCAGGCGGGGGACATTGCCGTCATCTGCGGCACGGCTTTTGTGACCTGCGTGCTGGCGGGGTTGTTCCCGGCCTGGAAAGCCAGCCGCCTGCAACCCGTGGAGGCCTTGCGCCATGAGTGACGCCCCCGCCGTCGTTCCGCTGCTCAGAGCGCGCGCCCTCCAAAAAAGTTACGCCGTGGGCAAACGCACGCTGGAAGTCCTGCGCGGCATTGACCTGGAAGTGGCCCGCGGCGAGTTCCTCGCCCTGCGCGGGGCGTCGGGCGCGGGCAAGAGCACGCTACTGCATTTGTTGGGCGGCCTGGATTTGCCCAACGCGGGAGACATCACCTTTGACGGGACGAATCTGCGCGCCCTCTCCCCCGGCGCGCTGGCCCACTGGCGCAACCGCCGGGTCGGGTTCATTTTCCAGGCCTACCACCTGCTGCCCGAACTGAGCGCGCTGGAAAACGTCTTCCTGCCCGCCCGCCTGGCGCGCGTCGCCCCGGCTGAGGCGGCCGGGCGCGCGGCGGCGTTGCTGGAACGGGTGGGTTTGGGGCAGCGGCTGGAGCACCGGCCTTATGAATTGTCCGGCGGCGAGCAGCAGCGCGTGGCCATCGCGCGGGCGCTGGTGAACGAACCGGATTTGATCCTGGCCGACGAACCGACCGGCAACCTGGATTCGCACACCGGCGGGGAGATCATCCAACTGCTGGAAACCCTGCGGGCGGAACGGCAGGCGACCTTCATCATGGCGACGCACGACGCGCATATCGCCGCCCGCGCCCGGCGCGTGCTGGAACTGGCCGACGGGCAATTGGCGTCGTGAAACAAAAGTCTTAATCCCCCAGAAACGCCTTCAGCCCTTCGGCCACGCCGTGACCGCAGGGCAACTCGCTGACGTGGCCGTTTTGTTGACGGACGGCGGCTTTGACGACGTCAATGGCGTTGCCCGGCGCCGCCAGAAAATGCGCGTACTGCCGCGAGAGCATCGGCAGATCATTCAGATGATCGCCGGCGGCGAAGGTCTCCGCGGCGGTGACAAGCAATTGCCCGGCGATTTCCGCCAGGGCCGTGCCTTTGTGGTAGGCCGCGTGGCAAAACCGGGAATAGATGTCGTTGCGCATGACGTTGAGGTCCGGCACCTGGCGGCAGTAGCGGATCAGATACTCGTGAATGACGTCGGCGTCCCGGCTTCGTTCCGCGATGAGGCAGAAGGGCGAATAGGCGTCCTCGTAAATGGTGGCCGCGAAGCGCGCTTCCACCCAGGCGCGCAGGCGGGGCACGTCCTGGCGCACGCGCTCGAACAAGGCGGCGTGGGCGTCGGCGCAGGCGCCATTCCAGGCAAGGTCTTCGATGTATTCGGACTGGTGGTGGCGATAAATCTCGCGTTCCACGACGACCAGGAAATCCGGCTTGATGGCCAGACGGGCGCGGCCCAGGCCCTCCAGCAAGCTGGCGAGGTCGCGTCCGGTGTTGATGACCCACTTGGCGCCGCGGGCCTGCAATTGGCCGATGAGGCTTTGCAGGGCCAGCGGCACGGGCGGATTTTCACATTCCGAGACCAGCGTGCCGTCAAAATCAGTGGAGATGAGCCTGATGGGCATTTCCATTTTTCCTCAGTATTCCTCTTTCTCTTCTTCTTAATCGTAATCTTAATCTTAATCTTAATCCAATTCGGAATTGAAGAGATTAAGATTAAGGTTAAGCTTGAGAGCAAGAGCAAGAGACCATGCCAAGCGTGCAGGAACAATTTGACGAAGCGATGTTCGAGTTCAGCAAGGGCCATTGCGACGGCGCCATCGAGCGTCTGCAAGGCCTCCTGGCGCTGGCGCCGGATTACTTTGACGCGCAACTGTCCCTCGGCGGCGCTTATTATGCCAAGGGGGATTACGCCGCCGCCATCGCCGAGGGCCACAAGGCGGAGAAGATGAAACCGCACGATCAATTGGTCCACACCAATTTGTCCCGCGCTTACATGAAAGCCGGCGACAAGAAGACGGCCGAGCACCACGCGTTGCAGGCCCGCATCGCTTCCTGGCGCGGCAACATGGCCCCGCCCGCCGCGACCCCGGCGGCCGAAGAGGGGCTGGAGATGGCCACGCCCAAGCCGCCGCCCGTCAAATTGCCTGAAAAATTCCCCGACATGCCGTGGAAGAAGAAATGAGCCTTTTATGAAATCCGCCTACGAACTCGCCATGGAGCGTTTGAACAAAACGTCGCCCACGGTGAAAATGACCGCCGCACAGAAAAAGCAACTGGCCGAACTGGATTCCAGGTACGCCGCCAAAATCGCCGAGCGCGAGCTGTTCCTCAAAGACAAACTGGCCGCCGCCGCGACCCAGGGAGACGGGGAGGCGGTGGCGCAACTGGAGAAGCAAATCACCAGCGAACGCAAATCGCTCCACGCGGAGTTGGAGGAGAAAAAGGAAAAGGTGCGCCAGGCCGGTTGATGTCATCAAAAATGGCAACGGACAAAAACGATCAAATGAAGCCCCTGGCCGAGCCGGCGCTATCGCGGGTGATGCCGAACGCGCGCTCGAATTCGGCGGAGAACTTCGCCACTTCAGCCGTGATTCTGGGCGGCTGCTGGCCCAGGGTTTCGAGCATGCGGTCCCGCAAATCCGGCTTGAAGCGCATCAATTCCAGGGCCGCCACGACCAGGGATAATTGGTTGTTGATCTCGTGGCGCATGTGGGAAAGATGCTCGTTCAGTTGTTTCAACTGCTCCGGCGTGATAGTAATTGGCGCTGTTGGCACGGACATGCCCGCCACTATGCCCGATGGGCCGGGGCAATGCAAGACCCGGATTCGCCGGAGATGAAACGCGCAAAGTACCCGCCCGTGCCGCGCAATTTCTCCGGCGCGCCAAACTCCGTCAACCGCCCCTCCTCCAGCACGATGACGCGCGGGAACGCGGCCATGGTGGCCGGACGATGCGCCACCATCAGCGCCGTGCGCCCGCGCAACAAGGCCCGCAGACTCTCCGCGATCAGCGCCTCGCTTTGCTCGTCCAGCGCGCTGGTCGGTTCGTCCAGCAGAAGGATCGGCGCGTCCTTCAAAAAAGCCCGCGCCAGATTGATCCTCTGCCGCTCGCCGGCGCTCAACCGCGCCGCCCCTTCCCCGATGCGCGTTTGGAATTGTTCCGGCAGCTTTTCGATAAACCCCAGCGCGTTGGCCGCCCGCGCCGCCGCCGCGATTTCCTGCGCGCCGGCGCCGGGTTTGCCGTAGCCGATGTTCTCGGCCACGGTGGCGGGCAGGATGATCGGCTCCTGCAACACCAGGCCGATCTGGCGGCGCAGGTCTTGCAGGTCCCATTGCCGCAAATCCACCCCGCCCAATTCCACGCTCCCGCGCGCGGGATCAAAAAACCGGGGCAGCATCAGCAGCAGCGTCGTCTTGCCCGCGCCACTCGGCCCGATGATGGCGGCCGACTCGCCCTCCGCCAGGGAAAACGAGACCTCATGCAAAACCTCCCGCTCCCCGTCGTAGGCAAAGGAAACCCCGCGCCACACCAGGCCCGACGCGCCGCGCGGCCTGGCGGCGGGGCTGGCCGCTTTGATTTCCTCCGGCGTGTCAAGTATCTCAAAGACGCGCCGCGCCCCGGCCAGCGCGCCCGCCACCGTCGCGCCGACGTAGGACAATTGGCTCAGCGGCTCGTAGAGCAGCACCAAATAGGAAAGGAAGACAAAGAGTCCGCCCACCGTCAGATTGCCAGCCAGCACCTGCCTGGCCCCAAGCCAGGTCGTCACCGCCGTGCCAAAGCCGAAAATCACCGCCACGGCAAAGCCATAGCCCAACTCCGAGCCGTGTTGCGCCAGCCGCCGCGTTTGCGACTCGCCGGCCTCCGCGCGGAAGCGGCCGACCTCGAAATCTTCGCGCGTGTAGCTTTGCGTCAACGGCAGGGCGGCGATGGCTTGCTGCACCAGGGCCGTCACGCGGCTGTCGGCCTGTTGCGCGCGGGCCGCGCGCTCGCGCATGGCGCGGCCAAAATAGCGGATGCCAATGACCAGCAACGGCGCCAGCGCCAGCGCCACCAGCGTCAGGGACAGGTTCAACCGCGCCATGATGCAGGCCATCAACAGCAGCGAGAGCGACGCGGTGACAAAAGTCATCAGCCCTTGCTGAAACAAAGTTTGCACCGAGTAGGTGTCCCACGACGCGCGATAAATCAAATCGCCGGCCGTCGCGCCTTGCAGGCGCCGCAACGAAAGCCGCAGCAGGCGCGCGAACAACTCCTCGCGCAGCCGCGTCAACCCCCGCAAGCCGGCCTGGATGGAGTAATAATTTTGCGACGCCGAAAAGGCCGCTTGCGCGAAGTACAGCAGGAAAATGGCGGCGCTCAACCACACGATCATCATGGGCTTGGCGGCGGCCGCGACGGGCTGTCGCAGGCCCGGCAGCGGTTTATGTCCCAGCACCGAATCAATCAGCACCGCCACCGGCCACGGTTTGAGGACGTTCAAGGCGACACCGCCCAGCAACAGGCCAAAAACCCCGGCCAGCCGGGAGGCGTCAGGGCGGAAATACTTGAGAGCGCGCAGCAGGTCTTTCATCAAGGGGTATCAGTCCGGGCGCGGCGGGGATTCATTGAGGGTCAGGGCTGCCGCCGCAGCCCGCGCGCGTTCTTCCTCCGCGACGAACTGGCGCAATTCCTCGGCATTGCGAATGACGCGACCGGTCTGTAGATGCGCCTTTTCCCACTGCCGCAGGTTTTGAACAAAACGGTCAACGTCATATCCGGCCTCGCGAGCCAGTTTGTCTTTGACGGCCCACAACTCTTCCAGAATCGAATCAGATTTCATCGGATGAATCTCCCATCAGCTCCGCCGGCGTACAAACCTTCGGCAATCTCCAACCCAGCCGCCGGGCTTCTTGTTCCAAGCGAGTCAATATTTGCGCATTCGCCAAATGGCGGCAATTCCATGTCAGAAGATAGTCCACTGTGGCGGCTGCAGCAATCGCCAGATGCGCGGCATCGGCCTGTGCCTTTGGGGGCAGTGCCCGCGTCGCGAGCAACGCCTTCATTATCCGATCCGCTTCGGACGAGAATTGATGACGCCACACAGACAAACTGATCACGTCGAAGCCGCCACCAGTCCCGCGTGGTCTGTTGGTTCGCGGCAGTGATCAAGTCCCGGCTCGGGTTGCCCACGAGCAGACTGATGAAACTGGTTTCCAGATAAACGACTTCCATGTTTCAGATTCGCCAAATGGTAGCCCGGAGGAGTTTCCACGCAATTCAAAAGCCAACGATTCGGAAAGCGGAGTTGGACAGTGAGGCGTGTAGATGTGGGCATCAAATTGTTGTTCGCAATTCCCAATCCGCGCTCTAAACTATCGTCAATGAGCGTGGAACAACTCGAATCCAAGGTGCTGGCGCTGCCGCTGGACCAACGACGCGCCTTCACCCGCTGGCTCGACGAGCACCGCGACGAAATCGAGCAACCGTCCGTCCTGGCTCGCGCCCAGGAAAGCGAAGTTCTCCGGCGCCTCGCCGAAATGGAGACTCACCCCGCCATGCGCATTCCTTTCTCCGAAGCCGACGCCGAGAAAATGTTCCGCGAATTCGCTGATGCCCGTGCCCATAAGACATCCTCTTCGTGGCTAAAGTAGTTTCCAACCGCTTTCAATACGAACTTGAATTGCTCGAACAGGGCCTGACGCGCATCGTCGGCGTGGATGAGGCCGGGCGGGGGCCGCTGGCCGGCCCGGTCTTCGCCGCAGCCGTCATGTTTCCAGTCGAATGGCTGCGCCGCGGCCTGCCCGGGCCGTTGGAGAAGGTCAACGATTCCAAACAGCTTTCACCGCAAACGCGGGAGACGCTGTTTGCCGAACTGACTTCGCGTTCGGAAATTCATTATGCCATCGCGCATGTTGACGCGGCGACGATTGATGAAATCAACATTTTGCAGGCCACCCATCGCGCGATGAACCAGGCTCTGGCGCAGTTGCAGCCGCCGCCTGAACACGCGCTGGTGGACGGCTTGCGGGTCAAATCGCTCGCGCTGCCGCACACGGCGATTGTGTCCGGGGACGCCTTGAGCTACTCCATCGCCGCCGCCAGCATTCTGGCCAAGGTGAGCCGCGACCGTTGCATGTTGGAATGGGACCGATTATATCCCGGCTACGGATTCGCCCGGCACAAGGGCTACGGAACGGCGCGGCATCTGGCCGCCCTCAAGGCCCTGGGCGCCTGCCCGATTCACCGGCGGTCCTTTGCGCCCATGCGTCCGGCGGAGAAGGAGTTGTTCGATTGAACCTGCGCGCGCTGGAAAAACTCGCGTGGTGGAAGGATCGCCCGGAAGGCCCGGTGCAGCATCGTCATGGCCGAATCGGGGAAGATGCGGCCAAACATTACCTCCAACGCCGCGGGCTGAAATTCCTGACGGCCAATTTCAATTCCGGCCGGGGCGAGATTGACCTGATCTTTCGCGAGGACGACTGCCTGGTGTTCGTGGAAGTCAAAGCCCGCTCCAAAGGCGCTTGGACCCGCCCGGCGGCGGCGGTCAACGCGCACAAACGGCTGCGGTTGACGCGCTGCGCCTTTGATTATCTGCGGCTGTTGAAAAACCCGGCCATCAAAATCCGGTTTGACGTGGTGGAGGTGCTGCTGGAAGACGACCGGGTGACAGAAGTGCGGCATCTGCCCAACACGTTCACGCTGACCGCGCCGTATCGGTACGGGTGACATTCATTATGTCCCCATCTCGCGCATCAATTGTTGCAGGGTTTCCCCGGCTGGCCCCGCAAAACGATAATTCGCCAGGCTCGAAATGACCGTTCGTTCCGGGTTGATCTCCACCACCGGCACGCCCCGGCGGGCGGCGGACCAAATAGGCTGGCTGACGTAGGGAAAAAGGCTGGTGGTGCCCACGGAGAATACCACGTCAAAGCCCCTCTCTTGCTCGCGCACAAAGGACTCCAGCACCAGGACCGGAAGGGATTCTTCGTACAGCACCACGTCCGGGCGCGCCATGGCGTCGCATCGGGGACAGCGCGGCAGCGGCGGCATGCCCTCGAAAGTCTCCCTGTAATCCGAGTATTGACATCGGGTGCAAATCACCCGCCGAATATTGCCGTGCAGCTCCAGCACGACGCGGGAGCCGGCCTGCTGATGCAAGCCGTCTATGTTCTGCGTGGCGACACAGACATGGCGCCGGGGACTCTGCAACGCCGCCATGACCCGGTGCGCCGCGTTGGGCGTCTTGCCGCGGATGCTTTGTTCGAGTTTGAAAAGATATTTCCACGCCAGCGTCGGATTCGCGCGGAAGGTCGTGCCCGAAAGGACTTCCTCAAAGGGCATCCCGTCCTCCGTCATGCCGTCGGCAAAGGCGGCGGTGGCGCCGCGGAAGGTAGGGATTTTCGATTCCGCCGAGACGCCCGCCCCGGTGATGAAAAGAAGCCGTTTGGAACTCTCCAGAAGCCGTCCCACCGCCGCGAAATTGTTTTTCATAAGTTGATGCGCGCCCGGCGGCGCATTCAAAAATGCGCCTCTTGTGTTGCGCGGACAAGATTGTTATTGTACACTATCAATCGTTGAACGACGGAATATTACGAGATAAACATTAACAAGAAAAGAGACATACATATTATGGCATACGCATTACCGCCCCTCCCCTACGCCAAGGACGCGCTCGAACCCCATATTGACGCGCTGACGATGGAAATCCACCACGACAAACATCACGCCGCTTATGTGACCAATGTCAACAAAGCCCTGGCCGGCAAGCCGGACCTGGAAGCCAAAAGCGTCGAGCAACTCATCGGCAAGCTGGACGCCGTGCCGGCGGACATTCGCGGCGCCGTGCGCAACAACGGCGGCGGCCATGCCAATCATTCCATGTTTTGGAAGCTGCTGGGGCCGAAAGCCGGCGGTGCTCCCACCGGCCCGCTGGCCGACGCCATCACGTCCGCCTTTGGCAGCTTTGACGCGCTGAAGGAAAAAATCGAGACGGCGGGCCTGGGCCGGTTCGGCAGCGGCTGGGCCTGGCTGGTGGTTCACGGCGGGAAATTGGAGGTTTGCTCCACCGCCAACCAGGATAATCCCCTGATGGGCAAGGCCGTCGCCGGCTGCGAAGGGCATCCCATCTTCGGCGTTGATGTCTGGGAACACGCCTATTACCTGAAGTATCAGAACCGGCGGGCCGACTACCTCAAGGCGGTATGGCACGTGGTCAATTGGGCTGAGGTGGCCAGGAATTACGCCGCAGCCAAATAACAGCCCGATTGAGCCGGCGCCGCCCGCCACGATGCTGTGGCGCGCGCGCCAATTCACGTTTGCGTTCCCCCGCCCCGCCTTGGTGATGGGCGTGGTCAACGCGACGCCGGATTCCTTTTATGACGGCGCCCGCTTCGACAGCGCGGAGGCCGCCGTGGCCCATGCCTTGCGCCTGGTCAAGGAAGGGGCCGACATCATTGACATCGGCGGCGAATCCACCCGGCCCGGCGCGGCCCAGGTCAGCGAGGCGGAGGAATTGCGGCGGGTGATCCCGGTGTTGGAGGCCCTGTCCGCCAGCGTGGCGGTGCCGCTGTCCATTGACACCGTCAAGCCCGGCGTGGCGCGCGAAGCGGTGCGCGCCGGGGCCAGCGTCATCAACGACATAGCGGCCAATCGTCAGGACGAGGCGATGTGGCGGCTGGCCGCCCGCACCGGGGCGGCTTACGTGGCCGTCCACATGCGGGGCCGGCCGGCGACGATGCAGGAGCACCCGTTTTATGAGGACGTGGCGGCGGAGGTGGATGATTTTTTTAAAGATCGTTTGCAACGTTTGCTCGCCTGCGGTGTCCATGAGGAGCAAGTCGTGTTGGACGTGGGATTGGGGTTTGGCAAACGGGTGGAGGATAATTTGCGGTTGCTGGCGCAACTGAACCGCTTTATAAAATGGGGGCGCCCGTTGCTGGTGGGCGCCTCCCGCAAATCTTTTACGGGAGCGGTTTCGGGCGCCGGGGAGGCGCGGGGCCGTCTGCCGCCGTCGCTGGCCTGCGCGTGTTGGAGCGTGGAGAACGGGGCCGGGATAATCCGCTGCCATGACGTGGCGGCCACGCGGAGCGCCTTGCGGATGACGGAAGCCTTGATGAAACAGCAAGCAAATGCCGGACATTTTACACATCCTCAATGAAGGTTTGCAGCGCGGCTGGCGGCCGGCGATGGAGATCACCCTCCTGTCGGTGGGCATTTATTTCAGCTTCAAATTCGTCCGCGGCACGCGCGGCGCGCCGGTGGTCTATGGATTCGTGCTGCTGGTGTTGAGCCTGACGGTGCTGGCGTATTTCCTGAAGCTGGAAGTGCTCAGTTGGCTCATCCGTTCCTTCGTGGCCTTCGGCGCGGTGGCCATCCTGATCATCTTTCAACCGGAGCTGCGGCGGATTCTGGCCGAGCTGGGCACGCATCCTCTGTTCACCACCAGCCACGAGCAGCGCGAAAACATCGAAGTCATCATCCAGACGGTGGAACGGCTGTCGGAGGTGCGCATCGGCGCGCTCATCGCCATCGAACAAGCCATCAACCTGCAGGAAGCCACCGAGTCGGGCCTGCCCGTCAATTGCGAAGCCACGCCCGAAATGCTGGAAACGATTTTCTTCCCCAACAACGCCATTCACGACGGCGGCGTCATCATCAAGGGCGACCGCATCGCCTACGCGGCCTGCATCTTCCCGCTGACCCAGCGGCAGGATTTGAACCCGTCGCTGGGCACGCGGCATCGCGCCGCCATCGGGCTGTCGGAAGAGACCGACGCGGTGGTGGTGGTGGTGTCGGAGGAGACGGGAGCGTTGTCGCACGCTTACAAGGGGCAATTGGTGCGCGGCGTCAGCGCCGAGCAGTTGCGGGCCTTCCTGACTTCCGTGCTGATCAAGCCCAGCAAACCGCGCCACCTCCTGAAACTCTTTGGGCCGGCGGCGGAACCGCCGGGGAAGGACAGTCCCGCCCTGGTGGCGCAGGGGCCGAAGGTCAGCACCAAGATATAATGTCCTTGCGCAACCTCATCCTGCACAATTTCTGGCTCAAACTTTTCTCCATCGCCCTGGCAACGGTGATCTGGCTGGCCATTCATGCCAGCATCCACGACGCGCCCAACGCCAACAAGTCGCTGACCCCGGAATACGTTCGCGTGCCCGTGCTGGTCAGAACCGCTCCGGGTGACAAGCGTGTTTTCCGCGTCACCCCGGATGAAGTAGTCGTGACGGCCGTGGGCAAGGATCCGACCCTGTTTCAGACCACGCGAAAAGACATCCGGGTCAACCTTGATTTGAGAGGTTTCAACGTCAGGGAGGCGCCGTCGCAGAGACTTAAAGCCGACGCGCCGCCGGACATCATCGTGCTGGAAATTCAGCCCTCCACGGTGGAGGTCCAGCAAGTCAGCCCGTAAAGGCGCGGGCCGGACCCGCGTGTTGCGCGCTCCGGCCGCGAGGGCGCAGCCGCAACATCATCGTCCATGCCGCCCATGCCGGCAAGGGTCTGTGCCAGGTGTTTCAAACCAACTGAAACTGGATTATAGTTGCCAGGTTAGGCCAATCTGCCATCCTGAAGAAATGCAGGTTGCCGTCTTGAATGGTTGTGCCATGCACGGGTTGCGTTGGGCGGCCATCCGTCTGGCTCTCGGCTTGGCGGGATTATGGCCGCTCTCCGGCCCGGCCCGGACTCAGACCGCCGGGCCGGCTGTCAACACTCAATCCAATCAGATCAGCCTGGACCCGAAATATGGCGTTGGCGCCTGGATTTGGGCTTCTGAAACGCGTGATCAGCAGTTGTGCCGGTTTTGGCGGGAGTTTGAGATACCGCGATCGTCCGTCGTGGTCAGCGCGCTTCTGCGCGTCACGGCGGACAATTCGTACCGGCTGTTTCTGGATGAGCGGGAACTGGGCAGGGGCGGGGACTGGCAAGACCTGACGGAGTATGATGTGACGCTGCTGCTCAAACCAGGCCTCCACATATTGGCAGTGGAAGCGTTTAATGATTTTAAGGAGGCTGGAGTCCTGATGGGACTGGACATCGGCTTGGCGGACGGACGGAAGATCGAAATCGCGTCGGACCGGAATTGGAAAGTGGTTCCCCTGACGGATGGCGGATGGAGGTCAACAAGACACCCTGGCCCGGATTGGCCTGCCGCCACCTTGATTGCGGCCTTCGACACCGCGCCCTGGCCTCAACACCCGACCACCGTCATCAAAGTTCCCCCCATTGCGCCCATCACGATTCGCTTTTGGCAGACGGGCTGGTTCCAGGTTGTGTTGCTTTCCCTGTGCGCCGTGGTGGCGATGAACTGTCTCAGGTTGATGGGCAAGCTGGCCATCCAATCGCAGGCGCAAGCGGTGGTGCAAAGGGAGCGGGCCAGGATCGCGCGGGACTTGCACGACGACCTGACGGCCGGGTTGACGCAATTGGTGCTGATGGGGGAGGTGGCGCGAACCGCGCTGCCGCGGGATTCGGAATCGCGCCAGGAATTGGGCCGGGTCTGTGAGAAGGCCCACGGTCTGGCGCGTTCGATGGACGAGGTGATCTGGGCGATCAATCCAGAGAGGGACACGATGCGGGATTTTGTGGCTTATATCTGCAAGTTTGCGGAAACATTTCTCAAGTCCACCCCGATCCGCTGCCGGTTTGACCTGGAGGAGGAGATGCCGGATTTTCCGTGCGATTTGGAAATGCGCCGGAACGTGTTTTTTGCGGTGAAGGAAGCCATCCACAACGTGGTGCGGCATTCCGGGGCGAAGGAATTGGCGCTGAGGATTCACCGGCAGAAAGACGGCATTGTTGTGACGATAGAAGACAATGGCAAAGGATTTGACCCGGCGCGCCCGGAGCAGGGGCGCAACGGCCTGGCCAACATGAGGAAGCGCGCCAGCGAGGCCGGGGCGGTATGCAGCATCATAAGTTCGCCGGGGGCGGGCTGCCGGGTGGTGTTGACGGTTCCGCTGGTGCGGCCCGCAAAAGGTCCGGCTCACTGGCTGGTTTCAAAGATCCCGGTATGAGTCCGCCAGCCAGTTCGAAATCATCGGGAAAGCCGGCGGCCGCTCCGAGGCGCCGCATCGCCGTGGTGGAAGACCTTCCCGAAACCCGCAAGAGCCTGGTGCGGCTGCTGCAATCCTTTCCTGAATTCGACTGCGTCTGCGCCTGCGGGAATGGCGAAGAGGCGCTGAAACAAATTCCGCCAGCGCGGCCGGACGTGGTGTTGATGGATATTTTTCTGCCGGGAATGTCGGGCATTGAATGCACGGCCCAATTGAAGGTGTTGCTGCCAAGGATCCAAATCTTAATCCTGACCTCGGCGGACGACGAGGACATGGTATTCCCCGCGCTCAAGGCCGGGGCCAATGGCTACTTGTTGAAGCACAGCGAACCGGTCAACCTGCGCGCGGCGCTGCTGGATTTGGTCAACGGCGGGGCGCCGATGACGAGCGGCATTGCGCGGCGGGTGATCAGTTACTTCTGCGACCCAACGAAGCTCCGCGACATGACCGTCCACCTCAGCCCGCGGGAGAACGAGCTTCTGGTGTTACTCTCCAAGGGGCATAGCAACAAGGAGATCGCGGGGGAGTTGTCGCTGAGCGTTGAGACGATTCACGCCTATCTCAAGAACGTGTATCAGAAGATGCACGTGCGATCGCGCACTGAAGCGGTGGTGAAGTACATGGCGGCGCGTCCCCGATAGAACCTGCTCCGGCAGCACCATCCCCATTTGGGGGTAATGACAGCATGGCTCTCATCTACAATGCTAAAGTCACGAAATGACTTTGTGCCTGAAACAATTCCCAATGCAGAAGCACCCTGGCTTTTGCCGGCGCAACTTTTGAATTCAGTTCCAAACCGTTCTCATCCACGCAACCCAACAAACTCAACTCAACGCCATGAAAGCAAAACTCATCATCCTCACCGCACTGGGAGCAGCCTGCATTTGTGCGGCCGCCAGTTCGGCGCGGGCCTCGACGATCACAATCACCACGCCGGTGTTCCCGCAATCGTCCGCAACTTTTTGGACAGGTTGCGCCTACACTTTCAGGCCGGTCTTCACCGACTCCGGGCATACGTTAAGCTACGTATGGAAATTGGGATCCACGACCCTCTCTGACACCGCCAGCACCCTGGCTTTTACAAGCCTCTCCGGATTGACGGCGGGAAACCAGTACACCCTGTCGTGCGCCGCCTCGACCAGCGGGGCGACGACGGTCACAAGCACAGTGACCTTGAACCTGGTGGCGGCCCCGACGGGCGCGTTCACAAATTATTTGGACGGATTTGCGAGAACCGGCAATTTGGGCGGCAGCGCGCCGAATGTTGATCCTTACGGGGCCACGTGGCTGTCGGATTCCAGTTTTCAGTGCCTTGCCACCGGAGTCTGCACCAATGTCGCCTCCGGGAACGATGAGTCGTATCTTTCGTTCACCCCGGTCAACGGGCATGTCTATATCCTGACCTGCACGATGAATCCGCCGCTGGACAGCGATTGGGAGGCTTTTGGCTATTCCATAGGCACTGTCACGGGCAACCCGGGGTCTGTGCCTGAGAATGGAACCTGGCTGCTGTGCGGCAACAGCGCCAGCGCCCGCTCCGCCCAGATGTTTACTGGTCCCGAAGCCAACCTCGGAGTGACCCTGGCGCCCTGCGATCCCACAGGCCCCACCACCTATTCCATTGTTTTGGATACGACGACGTCCAGTTCCTGGAAGGCTTCCTTCTATGAAGACGGAGCCCGCGTTAATGGACCGAATACGTATTCAGACGGGGTTCCTGCGATTAATGGCGTTTTTATTGAAAATTATGACGGACCCGGAAACACCTGGTCCAATTTTCTGCTGACCGACAGCGTTCTTCCCAATGAGTCGCCGGTGTTTCTCCCGAACGTGCCGGCAACGGACTTCGTGATGCCTGGCGGCACGATGTCGCTCAGCTGCGGGGCCAGCGATATTGGCTCATTGCCGATCACCTACCAGTGGCAGTTCAATGGAACCAATCTGACCAACAGTTCGCTGATCAGCGGCGCGCAAAGCGCCAGCCTGACTATCAGCAATTTTGAAACCAACCAGGCAGGCTCTTACCAAGTCATTGCCACCGACAGTTCCGGTTCGACGACCAGCGGCGTGTGCGCGGTGACCCTCGGCGCCCTCCCGGTGACTTTCAGCGGCGTGGACGGGCAGGCTTGGACGGGGGACTCGCTGAGCGGCACTTTTAATAACAACAACCCCTTGGCGAGCAATTTGTTGACCCTGACGGACACCGACACCAGCGGCGGCGGCCAGGTCCGGGAGTTCTGGTTTAATTTCCCGCAAAACATAGGTGGCGCGTTTCAGGCTTCGTTTGTCTATCAGGCGACTGGCTCGGCTTTGGGCGACGGGGCCAGCTTCTGCATCCAGAACGATTCGAGGGGGCTGGCGGCGGACACTGGAGCCGGCAACACGCTCGGTGTGGATGGCCAGGGCATCACGCCCAACGTCAGTCCGAGTGTCGAACTGGCCTTTTACCTCTACCCGTATGGGCCGCAGTCGTCAACAGGATATTCCTGGAGCACCAATGGAAGCCTCAATGCGCCGGCCTCAACAGGAAGTGTCAACCTGCTGAGCCAGGATCCGATCGCCGTTTCATTGAACTACACCAACGACCAGTTGACGCTGACCATGGAGGACACCGTGACGGCGGCCACGTTCAACACCAATATCGCCGTGGGCAGTATTTCGACCCTTCTGGGCACGAATATGGCCTACGTCGGATTCACCGGCTCCGACAGCACCACCACTCCGACGCTTCAAACAATCACCAACTTCACCTATGTGCCCTATTCCCAGTCGCCTCTGGCTCTTTCCTATACGGCGGCGCAGAATGTGTACGCGGGCAACACCGCCCAGTTTTCCGTCGTTCCGCTGGCCGGCAGCATTCCCATTCACTGGTACTTCGTTTCCGGCGGGGCGACCAATGTCCTGAGCGACGGCGGCAATATTTCCGGGTCGCAGACTGGCGCGCTCACCATTTCCAACGTTTCGTCATCGGTGACAGGGTATTATCAATGCGTCATCACAAATTCGATCGGCTCCATCCTCAGCCCGTTGGCCCCGCTGACCCTTGTGACGGCAACCGGCAGCGTCATCAATGGGCCGGGCGACAGCTTGTCGGATTTTAACAATCCCACCGGTTCGCCGACGGGAGCGGGAGTGGCCGAAGTGGCCGACGGCACACTGGCATCCTACATCAATTACGGGTTAAGCGGCGGTCCGGGGAACGCCTTTGCCGGGCCGGCCGGCTTTATTGACACGCCGGCGGCGGGTGTGTCCATCATTAACGCGATGCGCGTTTACGAAGGGACAAGCTATGCATCGGAGCCGGCTAATTACGCAATCTACGGCGGCCCCGGCCCCGCCGGTCCCTGGACCTTGATTGTCGGCGGCAGCTTGCCCACCTATATGGCACAGAACCCGGCCACGGGGCAGATGGATTCCACGAATGAGGTGATGGCGGAGGTGGATTTTGCCAACACCAATGCCTACACGTCCTACGCGGTGTATTTTACGAATATCGTGAATGATGCCAGCCTCAACGGCTTGCAGGTGGCCGAGGCGCAGCTTTTGGGAGGATTGGCGCCCTTGCCGCCCGGCATTCTGACGCAACCGCCAGCCGCGCAATCCGTGCGGCAAGGCCAATGCCTGGTGGCCAGCGCACAGGCCAACGGGCCTCTGCCTTTAACCTATCAATGGTACTCCAACAGCGTGGCCGATCCCATTGCCGGGCAGACCAACGCCACATTGTCAATCTGCGGCGTCCAGTCCAGCAACGACGCGGCTTTCGCGGCTGATTATTTTGTGGTCGTGAGCAATGCCTACGGTTCCGTGACAAGTTCTCCGGTGGTCTTTACTTTCGTTCCCGTTGTCACCGCGCTGCCTTCGCCGATATTACCTGCCAGCCTGGGTGTGAACATCCACTTTGTGGCCAATTCAACCAACGATATTGACACGATCCAGGCCGCGGGCTGGAAGTTTGTCCGCACGGACTTTCTGTGGGGGGATTTGATCGAGACGACGAAAGGCGTTTACGATTTCACCCTCTATGACCAGTTGTTCGCCGGCCTTCAGCAACAGGGCATCCGCCTGTTGGGCATCCTGGATAACGCCAATGGCCTCTACCCGGGCATCACCGGCGCGAATTTCGTAGCGGGTTATTCGAATTTTTGCGCGGCGGCGGCCGCGCACTACGCCGGACAAGGAATCATCTGGGAAATGTGGAATGAGCCCAACAACACCTGGGGGAACGCTGACTATGAAGATTACATGTACATGGTCGAGGCCGCCGTGCCGGCCATCCGCCAGGCAGACCCCGCCGCTGTCATCATCTCTGGCGGATGCGGCTTTGATTTAACTTGGGAGACGGGCTGTTTTTCAATGGGCTTGGAGAACCTGGTGGACGCCATTGCCGTGCATCCGTATATCGGCACTCCCGAAGGCGTGATATCCGATTATGCGTCGCTGCGCAGCCTGATGTCGCAATACAGCACGAACTCTCTGCCCGTCGTGTCCTCGGAATGGGGCTGGTCTGATTATGCAGGCGGAGGCGTTTCGGAACAGACTCAAGGCGATTATCTGGCGCGCATGTATTTGATCAACCTCTCCCAGGGCATTCCACTCTCCATCTGGTACGATTGGAGGGACGACGCCGCTGATATCACCGATGAATTGGACAACTACGGCACAGTCACGATAACTAGTGTCTGGCCGAAAACTCATTACACGAGGGAAACGGCCTGAATTGAGTCGGGAATGTTGGTGGCGAGGTTGGCTGCGGCTGCGGGTTTTGGGTGGTTTCGTG
>Ga0224555_1000905_pt1 | contig 44600 bp, 35 predicted proteins | sample 714S23034metaG_FD_180687 | JGI IMG/M metagenome (GOLD analysis project Ga0224555, IMG submission 180687) | Peat soil microbial communities from Stordalen Mire, Sweden - 717 S2 30-34 | ecosystem: Environmental > Terrestrial > Soil > Wetlands > Peat | place: Sweden: Norrbotten County, Stordalen...
GCACGCTGTTCGCCGGGTCCAGCAGATCGGTTTCCCGGGTGCCCGGCGCACCGCCGCGAACGTCGACGGAACCCACCGTGCCGGGCGGCGTCAGGACGACGGTGACACCACGCGCCCAACCACTGCCCATGCCCGCGTCGGGGTCCAGTCGGTGGTGGTGGCCCACGAGAATGCCCGCGACGTCGGTGATCGCGTTCATTTGGACCCCATCAACGCCAGGACCAGGTACTCCTGCAGCACGGTCAGCCACTGATACACGTCAAGATGCGGAGCCAGCGGATGGTCGTCGGGCAGCCGATCTGGGCCGTCGGGACGGATATCGAGCATGGTGCCCAAAGCCAGGCGTAGGTCGTTGACGGCTGCGACCCACGCGTTCGCCGCGTCCTCGGTCAACTCGAATCGGCCGCCCTCGTCGGGAAGCGTGTCCAAAAGTTGTTGCGCGGCAACACGTTTAGCATCGATGATCGACGGCTCATGCAGGCTGCGCAGGGCGGCATTCAGACTATCGGCAGCCTGCTCATCCAGGGGTGCGGCATCGTCCGGGTTGGAGAAATCCGGTAGCAGCCGCTGCAGCGTCGGGTTGTCGGGGCGCTCCGAGTTGCCGGTCTTCATGCCGGTGATCTGCTCGAGTTCGTCTGGCGGCGAGGATGATTCACGTTCGTCGAGCAATCCGACCATCGAAACAACCAGATTCTTGAGCAAGGCCGCTTCATGGGAGTCCAGAGCAGACCGAAAACGGGTACCGCCGGCGGTCTCGACCCGCTTCCACTTACGCACCAGGCGACCCGGATGCCCTCGGTCTCAGCGATCCTGCTGCATGGTGGCCCACAACCCGGCCGCATGCAGCTTGGAGACGTCGGTCTCCATGGATTCCCGGCTGCCCGACGACACCACGGCCTTGCCTTCGTTGTGAACCTGCAACATCAACTTGGTGGCGTGCGGCTCGCTGTAACCGAACAGCTTCTGGAAGACGTACGTGACGTAGTTCATCAGGTTGACCGGATCGTCCCAGACGATGGTCACCCAGGGAGCGGCCGTGGCTTCGACCGAGTCGGCTTCCCGTTGACCGGTGGTTCCCGGCTTAGTCGGGGCTGACGCAACCATAGCTGCCAGGATACCGAGCCGCCGCGGCGCAACCGATACCGTCGCGGTATGAAGGACTCGGTGTACGGCGGGCTGCTCACCGACAAGTACGAGTTGACCATGCTGTCGGCGGCGCTGCGCGACGGCACCGCGGACCGCCCGTCCACGTTCGAACTGTTCGCTCGCCGCCTGCCCGACGGGCGTCGTTACGGAGTGGTGGCCGGGACGGGCCGATTCTTGGAAGCTTTGCCCGAGTTCAGGTTCGACGACGTCGCGTGCGAATCGCTGGCGGAGTTTCTCGACCGGGACACCCTGGCATACCTGCGCGACTTTCGTTTTCGCGGTGACGTCGACGGCTACGCCGAAGGCGAGTTGTACTTCCCCGGTTCCCCGGTGCTTTCGGTGCGCGGGAGCTTCGCGGAATGCGTGGTGCTCGAGACGCTGGCGCTGTCGATTTTCAACCACGACACCGCCGTTGCGTCAGCAGCCGCGCGAATGGTCAGCGCAGCCGAGGGACGGCCGCTGATCGAGATGGGCTCGCGTCGGACGCACGAGCACGCCGCCGTCGCCGCGGCCCGCGCCGCCTACATCGCGGGCTTCGCCGCGTCATCCAACCTGGAGGCCCACCGCCGCTACGGGGTGCCGACCGAAGGCACCAGCGCGCACGCTTTCACGCTGCTGCACACCGGCCCCGAGGGGCCCGACGAGCTGGCCGCCTTCGCGGCACAAGTCGACGCTCTCGGCGCCGGCACCACGCTCCTGGTCGACACCTACGACGTGACGACCGGGGTGGCCAACGCGGTGGCCGCCGCCGGTATCGGACTCGGCGCGGTGCGCATCGACTCCGGCGACTTGGGCGTGCTGGCCCGGCAGGTCCGCGAGCAACTCGACCGGCTCGGGGCCACGCAGACCCGCATCGTCGTATCCGGTGATCTTGACGAATACGCCATCGCCGGGTTGCGGGCCGAACCTGTGGACAGCTACGGGATCGGCACCTCGCTCGTTACCGGTTCGGGTGCGCCGACCGCGAACATGGTCTACAAGCTGGTCGACGTCGACGGCATACCCGTCGAAAAGCGCAGCGTCCGCAAAGAATCCCACGGCGGCCGCAAAGACGCGCTGCGGCTTTCCCGTTCGACCGGCACGATCACCGAGGAGATCGTGTATCCGGCCGGCCATCGGCCGCAGAATGCTGAGCCGTCGCGAGTGCTGTCGATTCCGCTGGTTCGCCGCGGCGAAGCGGTAGTGGACACGGATCTGGGCGTGGCGCGCGAGCTGGTGGCGTCGGGCTTGCGAAGCTTGCCGTGGGAGGGTCTGATGTTGTCGCACGGCGATCCGGCGGTTCCCACGACGCAAATCCCGGCCTCGCGCCCGCCGTCCGACACGCAGGAGTAGCCACGCCAGAAGACTTGCCGATGTCGGTGCCCGAGCTATTGGCCACCGCGGTGGCGGCGCTGGGCGGCCGCGAGCGCAGCGGCCAGTCGCAGATGGCCGCTGCCGTCGCCCACGCGTTTGAAGCCGGTGAGCATCTGGCCGTGCAGGCGGGAACCGGCACCGGAAAGTCGTTGGCGTATCTGGTTCCGGCGATCAGCCGCGCGGTGTCCGACGACGCGCCGGTCGTGGTGTCGACCGCGACGATTGCCCTGCAACGCCAACTGGTCAATCGCGATCTGCCCCAGCTGGTCGACGCACTCACCGATGCGCTGCCTCGCGCGCCGCGCTTCGCGTTGCTGAAGGGCCGACAGAATTATCTGTGCCTCAACAAGATTCATAACGGCTCCGCAGCCAATCCTGACGACGAGCCGCAGGACGAGCTTTTCCAGCCGCAAGCGGCCACCGCGTTGGGTCGCGACGTGCAGCGGCTCACCGCCTGGGCGTCGACGACGGAGTCCGGTGACCGCGACGACCTCAAGCCGGGCGTCGCCGACCGGTCGTGGGCACAGGTCAGCGTGTCCTCGCGGGAATGCCTCGGCATGGCACGCTGCCCGTTCGGCACTGAATGCTTCGCCGAACGCGCGCGAAGCCAGGCCGGCGGTGCCGACATCGTCGTCACCAACCACGCGCTGCTGGCCATCGACGCCGTCGCCGATTCGGCCGTCCTGCCCGAACATCAGCTGTTGGTTGTCGACGAGGCGCACGACCTGGTTGACCGGGTGACAGCGGTGGCCACCGGCGAGCTGACGGCGAGCGCGCTCGGGATCGTTTCGCGGCGCATCACCAGGCTGGTCGAACCGGAGTTCATGCAGCGGTGGGAACGGGCATCGGCCAATTTCCTCGCGGTGATCCAGGACGCGCCCGGCGGTCGCATCGACCACCTTGACGACGAGCTCGCGACTCACCTCACCGCGCTGCGGGATGCGGCCAGTGCAGCGCGGTCGGCCATCGACACGTCACCGGCCGACGCCAAGGCTGCGTCGGCCCGCGCCGAGGCGGTAGCCGGCCTTGCCGAGATCGCTGACACCGCAACGCGGATCGTGGCGTCCTTCGTGCCGAGGATCCCCGACCGCACCGACGTTGTCTGGCTGGATCACGAGGACAACCGCGGGTCGACACGAGCGGTGCTGCGGGTGGCGCCGCTGTCGGTGGCGGGACTGCTGCGCAACCGGTTGTTCGCCGGCTCGACGGCGGTGTTGACCTCGGCGACGCTGACCGTCGGGGGCTCGTTTGACGCGATGGCGACCGCGTGGGGCCTGGCCGACACGCAGGCCGACGACCAGCCGCGCTGGCGTGGCCTCGACGTCGGATCACCGTTCCAGCACGGCAAAGCCGGGATCCTCTACGTCGCGGCCCATCTGCCTCCGCCCGGCCGCGACGGCACCGGCACGGCCGAGCAGCTCAATGAGATCGCCGACCTCGTCACCGCGGCAGGCGGGCGAACGCTCGGGCTGTTCTCGTCGATGCGGGCGGCCCGTGCGGCCGCCGAGGCGATGTCCGAACGGCTGTCGACGCCGGTGCTGTGCCAAGGTGACGACAGCACCGCCGCGCTCGTCGAGCAGTTCACCGCCGACGCGTCCACGTCCCTGTTCGGCACCTTGTCGCTGTGGCAGGGTGTCGACGTTCCCGGCCCGTCACTGTCGTTGGTCATCATCGACCGCATCCCCTTCCCGCGGCCGGACGATCCACTGCTGTCCGCCCGGCAGCGGGCGGTGGCCGCCGGCGGCGGCAACGGTTTCATGGCCGTCGCCGCCAGCCACGCCGCGCTGCTGCTGGCGCAAGGAGCCGGGCGGCTACTGCGTGGCATCGACGACCGAGGGGTGGTCGCGGTGCTGGACTCCCGGATGGCCACCGCCCGCTACGGCGGCTACCTGCGCGCCTCCCTGCCGCCGTTCTGGTCGACCACCGATGCCGCCGCGGTACGCGCGGCACTGGCCCGGCTGCGCGGCGGGTTAGAGGGCAACTCGGCCCCACCGCCTCAAGCCAGCGTGACCAGACCCAGCTCGGCATCGGAGGCCAACATCGGATGATGCGGCAGCACCCGCACGGTGTAGCCGACCGAGCCGGCAACCGGTAGCGGCGTCGCCGCGGCGAAGACGTGGTCGCCGCCAGCCGCGGTGCCGGTGTACGGCATATCGACGGTGACCGGGTCCAACAACGTGTCGCCGGTGTCCACCCTGCCGACCACTGCCTGGACGGCGACCTCGTCGGGTCGCAGCCCGGCCAATTGGACGGTCGCGGTCAGGGTCAGCTTGGATCCGAGCACCGGAGTGTTCGGCAGCCCGGTGCTGTCGACGTCGGTGACGTGAATATGCGGCCACGCCTCGAAGACGCGCCGACGATAGGCGGCCAGATCGCGGGCCGGATCGAACGCGACCTGGCCGTCGTCGTCGACCGTCGCCGTCCTGCGCAGCGACTGCGCCGCCGGCAGGTAGTAGCGCTCGGTGTAATCGCGAACCATCCGCGAGGCCAACACTTTCGGGCCGAGCGTCTGCAGGGTGTGGCGCACCATTTCCATCCACCGGCGCGGCACACCATGCTCGTCGCGCTCGTAGAACTTCGGCGCGACGGATTTCTGCAACAGGTCGTAGAGCGCGGCCGCCTCCAAGCTGTCGCGGCGGTCATCGTCGGCGACCCCGGAGGCCGACGGTATCGCCCAGCCGTTCTCGCCGTCGTACCATTCGTCCCACCATCCATCGCGGATGGACAGGTTCAGCCCGCCGTTGAGCGCGCTCTTCATCCCCGAGGTGCCGCACGCTTCCAGCGGGCGCAGCGGATTGTTCAGCCAGACGTCGCAGCCCCAATACAGCAGCCGCGCCATCGACATGTCGTAGTCGGGCAGGAACGCGATGCGGTGACGCACCTCGAGCCGGTCGGCGAACTGCACCACCTGCTGAATCAGCGCCTTACCGCCGTCGTCGGCGGGGTGGGACTTGCCGGCAACGATCAGCTGGATGGGCTTTTCCTCGTCGAGCAGCAACTGTTCCAGTCGCTCCGGGTCGCGCAGCATCAGCGTCAGCCGCTTGTACGTCGGCACTCGCCGAGCGAACCCGATGGTCAGCACGTTCGGGTCGAATGCCGTCGAGATCCAGCCCAGCTCGGCCTCCGAGACCCCGCGGACCAGCCACGAACGGTGTAGCCGCGCCCGGACATCCTCCACCAGCAGCGCCCGCAGTTGCGACCGGATCCACCACAGATGACCCGCATCGACGTCGTTGAGTCGCAGCCAGACGCCGGGGTCACTAAACGAGTCCGATCCGACCAGTTCGCGGCCCAGCTCCAACCACTGCGGGGCCGCCCAGGTACGCGCATGAACGCCGTTGGTGATCGACCCGATCGGTACTTCGCCGGGGTCGAAGCCGGGCCACAGCTCGTTGAACATGGCCCGGCTCACCTCGCCGTGCAGCAGCGAAACACCGTTGGCGCGCTGCGCAAGCCGCAGGCCCATGTGGGCCATATTGAACTTCTCCGGATCATCCTCGGCGCCCAGCGCCAGAATCCAGGCGACCGGCACACCTGGCAGCAGCACCGATCCGCCCTTGTCGTCCGGGTCGGCGAAATACCGCTGCACCATCTCCACCGGAAACCGGTCGATCCCGGCAGGCACCGGGGTGTGCGTGGTGAACACCGTGCTGGACCGCACCACGGTCAGCGCTGTGTCGAAATCCAAACCGGCATCGACCAATTCGCGGATCCGCTCGGCGCCGAGGAATCCGGCGTGACCTTCGTTCATGTGGTAGACCTCTGGCGCCGGCAGCCCTTCAATCGCGGTGAACGCGCGGATCGCCCGGATGCCGCCGATGCCTGCGAGGATCTCCTGCTGCATGCGATGCTCTTGGTCGCCGCCGTAGAGACGATCGGTTACGCCGCGCACGTCATGCTCGTTCTCCGGGATGTCGGAATCCAGCAACAGCAACGGAACGCGACCGACCTGCGCGACCCAGATCCGCGCCCGCAACCGGGCGGAGTCCGGCAACGCCAGCTCCACCAGCGCCGGCGCGCTTGAGCCGTCAGTGAGCAGCCGCAACGGCAACCCCTGCGGATCCAGCGCCGGGTAATTCTCGTGCTGCCAGCCGTCGGCGGTCAGCGACTGCCGAAAGTAGCCGGACCGGTAGTACAGGCCCACCGCGATCAGCGGTAACCCGAGATCCGATGCGGACTTCAGGTGATCACCGGCCAGGATCCCCAACCCACCGGAGTAGTTCGGCAGCACCCCGGCGACGCCGAACTCCATCGAGAAGTAGGCGATGCCGTTGGGCATGGCAACGCCGCTGCTCTGTTGCTGCTGGTACCACAGCGGACGGCTCAGATAATCGTTGAGGTCAGCCGCCAGCTCATCCAACCGGTCCAGGAAGCCGCCGTCGAGCGCGAGCTCATCGAGCCGGCCCGGACTTACCGCGCCCAGCAAGGCAACTGGATCCTGACCACACTGGGTCCACAGGGTCGGCTCGATCGCCTCGAAGAGATCCTGAGTCGGCTTGTCCCACGACCATCGCAGGTTGGTGGACAGCTGTTCCAGCGCCGCCAGGCGTTCCGGAAGGCGGGCGCGGACCGTGAACCGACGGAGGGCTTTCACGTGTCACTACCTTACTGACGACCGGCCGAGTTTCGACCCCCGGACAACCCGCACAACCCGACCCCAGGTGTGGGTCGACACTACGGTGGGTATTGGGCGCAAAGGGCTCGGCGAGAAGAGCAAGTCGAAGACAAGCAGGCAGCGGTTTGGCCGCGCCCAGGACGACAACCGACTAGCGAAGGGACACTCTGGTGACTATCCAGGCCGTGCGCCGGCCTGACGAGGAAACCGGAGACTCAGAAGGAGTAGCGGTGCCTGGTCGTGTCGAAATCGATGACGTCGCGCCCGTCGTATCGTGCGGCGCCTATCCGGCAAAAGCCGTGATCGACGAGGTGATTCCGGTTCGCGCGTCGGTATGGCGCGAAAGCCATGACGCAGTCGCTGCGACGCTGGTGGTGCGCTACCTGGGGCAGCGTTACCCGCAGGTGGGCGAAACCAGGCGGCTCAAGGCTGTGCAGGCCCCTGTGGTGACCGACGCATCAGCCGACCCGGTCGTCCGGGTCAAGCCGTTCCTCGTCCCGATGAGCATGGGCGAAGAGCCCTATGTCTTTCATGGTCAGTTCACCCCGGACCGCGTCGGGTTGTGGACGTTTCGCGTCGACGGCTGGGGCGACCCGATTCACACCTGGCGGCATGCCATCGAGGCCAAACTTGACGCCGGCCAGGGCGCGAGCGAACTGTCCAACGACCTGGTGGTGGGCGCGCAGCTGCTGGAGCGCGCCGCGACCGGGGTTCCCCGTAACCAGCGCGATCCGTTGCTGGCAGCCGCGGCCGCCCTGCGGGCTCCCGGCGATCCGGTGTCACGTGCCGCACTCGCGCTGACCCCCGAGGTGGACGAACTCCTGATGCACTATCCGCTGCGGGAGCTGGTCACCCGCGGCGAGCAGTACGGGGTGTGGGTGGACCGGCCGCTGGCCCGCTTCGGGTCGTGGTACGAGATGTTTCCCCGCTCGACCGGCGGTTGGGACGCCGACGGAAACCCCGTTCACGGCACCTTCGCCACCGCGGCGGCGGCGCTGCCGCGCATCGCGCAGATGGGCTTCGACGTGGTGTACCTGCCGCCGATCCACCCGATCGGCAAGGTTCACCGCAAGGGCCGCAACAACACCGCGACCGCCGTGCCCGGTGACGTCGGATCGCCGTGGGCCATCGGCAGCGAGGAGGGCGGTCACGACGCGGTGCATCCGCGGCTGGGCACGATCGCCGACTTCGATAAGTTCGTGGCGGCGGTGCGCGGCCTGGGCATGGAGGTGGCCCTGGATTTGGCGCTGCAATGCGCGCCGGATCACCCGTGGGCCCGCGAACACCGCGAGTGGTTCACCGAGTTGCCGGACGGCACCATCGCGTATGCCGAAAACCCGCCAAAGAAATATCAGGACATCTACCCGATCAACTTCGACAATGACCCTGCCGGCCTGTACGACGAAGTGCTGCGCGTGGTGCGGTACTGGATAGACCACGGGGTGAAGGTCTTTCGCGTCGACAACCCGCACACCAAGCCGCCGAACTTCTGGGCCTGGCTGATCGCTCAGGTCAAAGCAGTCGATCCGGATGTGCTGTTTTTGTCCGAGGCATTCACGCCACCGGCTCGCCAATATGGGCTCGCCAAGCTGGGATTCACCCAGTCCTACACCTATTTCACTTGGCGCACGGCCAAGTGGGAGCTCACCGAATTCGGCCAGCAGATCCCCGAAATCGCCGACTACCGGCGTCCCAATTTGTTCGTCAACACCCCGGACATCCTGCATGCCGTCCTGCAACACAATGGGCCGGGCATGTTCGCGATTCGGGCTGTGCTGGCGGCGACGATGAGCCCCACCTGGGGGGTGTATTCCGGCTACGAGCTGTTCGAGGGCCGTGCCGTCGCCGAGGGTAGCGAGGAGTACCTGTACTCGGAGAAGTACGAGCTGCGTCCCCGCGACTTCGCCGGCGCGCTGGCGGCCGGACGATCTCTGGAGCCATTTATCGCACAGCTGAACAGCATTCGTCGACTGCATCCAGCTCTTCAGCAGTTGCGCAACATCACCTTCCACGCCATCGACAATGACGCGTTGCTGGCCTACAGCAAGTTCGACCCGATCACCGGCGACTGCGTAGTGGTCGTGGTGACGCTCAACGCCTTCGGGCCGGAGGAGGCGACGCTGTGGTTGGACATGGCCGCATTGGGTATGGAGCAATACGAGCGGTTCTGGGTGCGAGACGAAATAACCGGCGAGGAATACCAGTGGGGAGCGGCCAATTACGTGCGCATCGATCCTGGCCGCGCTGTCGCCCACATCATCAACATGCCGCTCGTACCGTCCCAATCGCGAACTACGCTACTGCGCAGGAGGTGACCCCGCGATGAAGTCCACCGACCAACTCGCCAAGACCCACCTGGCGCCCGAGCCCGGCGACCTTGCCCGACTGGTTGCCGGCGAGCACCATAACCCGCACGGCATCTTGGGCGCCCACGAATACGGCGACCACACGATCATCCGGGCATTTCGGCCGCACGCCGCCGAAGTCGTCGCACTCGTCGGTGAAGACCGCTTCCCGCTGCAGCACATCGACTCCGGTTTGTTCGCGGTGGCGTTGCCGTTCGTCGGCCTCATCGACTACCGCCTCGAGGTGCGCTACGAGGGCGCCGGCTCGACCACGGTCGCCGATGCGTACCGCTTCCTGCCGACGTTGGGCGAAGTCGATCTGCATCTGTTCGGCGAGGGGCGCCATGAACGACTCTGGGAAGTTCTTGGCGCCCACCCACGTTCGTTCACCACCGCCGACGGTGTGGTTGACGGTGTGTCATTCGCCGTGTGGGCGCCCAATGCCAAAGGCGTCAGCTTGATCGCGGACTTCAACGGCTGGAACGGCAACGACGCCCCGCTACGGATGCTCGGCTCGTCGGGTGTGTGGGAGTTGTTCTGGCCCGGGTTCCCGCACGACGGCATGTACAAGTTCCGGGTGCACGGCGCTGACGGCTCGGTCACGGACCGCGCCGACCCGATGGCATTCGCCACCGAGGTACCCCCGCACACGGCATCGCGGGTGAACGTGAGCGACTACGGCTGGGGTGACGAGGCCTGGATCACGGCCCGCGCCCAAGGCAATCCGGTGTTCGAGCCGATGAGCACCTACGAAGTGCACCTGGGGTCGTGGCGACCGGGTCTCAGTTATCGCGATCTCGCCCGCGAGTTGACGGATTACGTACTGGCGCAAGGATTCACCCACGTCGAGATGTTACCCGTCGCCGAGCATCCGTTCGGCGGATCATGGGGATATCAGGTTACGTCCTACTACGCCCCGACGTCGCGATTCGGAACGCCGGACGATTTCCGGGCGCTTGTCGACGCGCTGCACCAGGCCGGTATCGGCGTCATCGTGGACTGGGTGCCCGCCCACTTCCCCAAGGACGCATGGGCGCTCGGTCGTTTCGACGGCACGCCGCTTTACGAGCATTCCGACCCCCGACGCGGCGAGCAACTCGACTGGGGTACTTACGTATTCGATTTCGGCCGTGCCGAAGTGCGTAACTTCCTGGTGGCCAATGCGCTGTATTGGCTCGAGGAGTTCCACATCGACGGTCTACGAGTCGACGCTGTCGCGTCGATGCTCTACCTTGACTACTCGCGCCCAGCGGGCGGCTGGACGCCCAATATCTACGGCGGCCGCGAAAACCTGGAAGCCGTGCAGTTCCTGCAGGAGATGAACGCCACGGCCCACAAAGCGGCGCCCGGGATCGTGACCGTCGCCGAGGAGTCGACGTCGTGGCCGGGTGTAACGAGGCCGACTACCGTTGGCGGCCTGGGCTTCTCGATGAAATGGAACATGGGCTGGATGCACGACACGCTCGACTACATCGGCCGCGATCCGGTGCACCGCAGCTACCACCACCACGGGATCACCTTTTCGATGCTCTACGCGTTCAGCGAAAACTTCGTGCTACCGATCAGCCACGACGAAGTCGTGCACGGCAAGGGCACGCTGTGGGGGCGGATGCCGGGCAACGATCACGTCAAGGCGGCCGGGTTGCGCAGCCTGCTGGCCTACCAGTGGGCGCATCCGGGCAAGCAGCTGCTGTTCATGGGTCAGGAATTCGGGCAGCGCGCCGAATGGTCTGAGGAACGCGGTGTCGACTGGTTCCAACTCGACGAAAACAGCTTCTCTACCGGGACCTCACGGTTGGTGCAGGACCTCAATACGATCTACCGCAGCCGGCCGGCGTTGTGGAGCCAGGACATCACGCCGGCAGGGTACTCCTGGATCGATGCGAATGACTCCGCCAACAACGTGCTGAGTTTTCTGCGGTATGGCAGCGACGGCTCTGTGATGGCTTGTGTGTTCAATTTCGCCGGTGCCGAGCACAGCGGATACCGTCTCGGCCTGCCCAACGCCGGGCGGTGGCGAGAAGTGCTCAACACCGACGCCACCGTCTACAACGGCACCGGGATCGGCAACCTCGGCGGCGTCGACGCGTCCGACGAGCCATGGCACGGCCGCCCGGCATCGGCGGTGCTGGCGTTACCGCCCATGTCGGCGCTGTGGCTGGAGCCTGAATAGCCGGTCGACCGACTAATACAGCGCGTTGGCGAGATCCCGTCGCCCCGCGATCACTTCCGGGTCGGCGGGATCGAATAGCTCGAACAGCTCGATCAGCCGCGTGCGCACCGACGTCCGCTCGTCACCGGACGTCCGCCGCACCAGCGCCACCAGACGATCGAAGGCGCCGCGCACATCTTGACTGAGGATCTGGACGTCAGCCGCGGCGAATGCGGCCTCGATGTCATCAGGCGCGGCATCGGCGACGGCCACCGCATCCGGCCGGTGCGCGGTCGCGCGCGTCAGGAACGCGATCTGGCGCACTGCGCCTTTGGCTTCGGCGTCGTTGGGGTTGGCGTCCAGGATCGCCTGATACGAGTCCGCGGCGGCGGCGAAGTCGCCGTCATCCAGCTGCTGACGGGCCTGCGCCAGCGCCGGGTCCACTTCCTCTGGCTCGTCGGAATCCGTTGCACCGCCGAATTTTCCAGCGGTAGCCGACAGCAGCGAGTCCACCCAGCGACGCAATTGGTCCGGGGGTTGGATGCCCTGGAAGCTGGAAAGCGGTTGTCCGGCAGCCAATGCCACGACGGTGGGAACTACTTCGACGCCGAAGATCTGCGCTACCCGAGGCGCGACGTCGACATTGACACTGACCAGCGACCATTTCCCGTTGTCGGCGGCGGCCAAGCCGGACAAGATGTCGGCGAGCTGGAGGCAGACATCGCTGCGCGGCGACCACAACAGTACGACCACCGGCACCTGGTTGGAGCGCAGCAGTACTTCGTCTTCGAAATTGGCCTCGGTGACCTCGACACCGGCGGATGCCGTCGACCCTTCCCTGCTGGCATCGCCGCTGGCGGGAGGGCTTTGTTTGAAGGCGGACAGATCGACCGCGCCGGCCAACGCAGGCCCGATCGGAGGTCGAGGACGGCTCACGTGCTCAAGTCTGGCACGTCGCCATAGGTCGCGTTCCACCCGGTTCGGGCGGCCCTATGACCAACATCACATCGACCGTCTACGCGGCGACGCGATCACGGCGCCAGCAAAATTCTCGGCGCGGCATTCACACATGTTGGGACCGGCGGATACTGGCCGGTCACTAGCCGGCCCGAAGGATCAGCGCGTCACCCTGACCACCCGCCCCGCACAGGGCCGCAACGCCGTATCCGGAGCCCCGGCGGGCCAACTCGAGAGCCGCGTGCAGCGTGATGCGAGCGCCCGACATGCCGATCGGATGCCCGACCGCGATCGCACCGCCGTCGACGTTGACAATGTCGGGATCAACGCCCAGTTCCCGGGTCGAGGCCAACGCCACCGCGGAGAACGCTTCGTTGATCTCCACCACATCGAGTTGGTCGACCGAGATACCTTCGCGGCCAAGAGCTTTCTTGATCGCGTTGGCGGGCTGCGATTGCAGCGTCGAATCCGGGCCGGCCACCACGCCATGTGCGCCGATCTCGACCAGCCAGGACAATCCCAGCTCGGTGGCCTTGTCCTTGTTCATCACGACGACAGCGGCCGCGCCGTCAGAAATTTGCGATGCCGATCCGGCGGTGATGGTGCCGTCACGCCGGAACGCCGGTTTCAGACCGGCCAGCGATTCGGCGGTGGTATTGGCGCGAATGCCCTCATCCTCGCTGAACAGCAGGGCATCACCCTTGCGCTGCGGGATGCTCACCGGCACGACCTCGTCGGCGAAGACGCCGTCCTTCCATGCCGCGGCCGCCTTCTGATGCGACTGCGCAGCGAACTCGTCCTGCTCCTGGCGGGTGAACTTGTCGACATCGTTGCGCTGCTCGGTGAGCGCGCCCATGGGCTGGTCGGTGAAGACGTCGTGCAGGCCGTCGTAGGCCATGTGGTCCAGGACCGTCACATCCCCGTACTTGTAGCCGGCCCGGCTGTCCATCAGCAGGTGCGGAGCCTTGGTCATGGACTCCTGACCACCGGCGACCACGACATCGAACTCGCCGGCCCGTATCAGCTGGTCAGCGAGGGCGATCGAGTCAATGCCGGACAGGCACATCTTGTTGATGGTGAGCGACGGGACATCCCAGCCGATGCCTGCCGCCACCGCAGCCTGCCGGGCGGGCATCTGACCGGCCCCGGCGGTCAACACCTGGCCCATGATCACGTACTCGACCAGCGAGGGCGAGACGTTGCCCTTCTCCAGCGCACCCGCGATCGCAATGGCACCCAGATCACTGGCGCTGAAGTCCTTCAGCGAACCCATCAACTTGCCGATGGGCGTCCGTGCGCCAGCAACGATCACCGATGTCGTCATGACTACCTCCAGGGACGGGGTTGAGCGGCCGATCCGGCGGATCGGCGAGACAGAATCTTTCCCGTCAGGTTACCGTTACGTGATGACCACCGATCAAGTTGACGCCCGTCGAGTTCTCGCCACCGCGCTGGTGACGGGTGTCGATCATGTCGGCATCGCGGTTCCCGACCTCGACGCGGCGATCGCCTGGTATCACGACCACCTGGGCATGATCGTGTTGCACGAGGAAGTCAACGACGATCAGGGGATTCGCGAGGCGATGTTGTCGGTGCGCGGCGCCGCGGTCGGCAGCGCGCAGGTTCAGCTGATGGCCCCGATCGACGAGTCGTCGGTGATCGCGAAGTTCCTCGACAAGCGTGGGCCCGGCATCCAGCAATTGGCTTATCGGGTCAGCGACCTCGAGACCCTCAGCGAGCGCCTACGCGAGCAGGGAATCCGCCTGCTCTACGACGCGCCCCGCCGCGGCACAGCGAACTCACGGATCAATTTCATCCACCCCAAAGACGCCAGCGGTGTCCTGATCGAGTTGGTCGAACCTGCCGCCGACTCAGATTCCGCGCACTAAACGATCAAGACCACTTTCGGGTCGGTCCGCGGGCTGACCTGTTGGCCCAACACGGCGTGTGCCAGTGCCGTCGGTCGTCGACGGCAACCTCACCGAAATCTGCCGACCACACCACTACATGGGCTGTGCCCGAGCGTATTTCATGATCGCAGCCCGGGCAGCGATACGTTTTGACCGCACGAGCGCCGGCTACGGGTCGCACCTCGTAGTCGTAGCCATCGGGCCCGGCCTCCACCCGACTTTGGGCCGGCAGCGGCCGAGCGGACTGCTGCCGACGCGGCGGAGTGCGGCGTCGAGCCATGACAGCAGTCTAATGAGACACCTCAGAATAATCGGTACTCGTCGGAATCCATGCCGCGCATTATGTCGTAATCCAGTGTCAGACAGCGAATCCCGCGATCTATTGCTAAAGTTTTTGCTTGCGGTTTAATCTGCTGCGCGGCGAACACTCCACTCACCGGCGCCAGCAGGCTGTCACGGTTGAGCAACTCCAGGTAACGGGTGAGCTGCTCGACTCCGTCGATTTCCCCGCGGCGCTTGATCTCGACCGCCACTGAGCGCCCCTGTTCGTCGCGGCACAAGAGGTCGACCGGCCCAATCGGCGTCATGTACTCGCGGCGCACCAACGTGTAGCCGGCGCCCAGCAGCTCCACGTGCTCAGCGAGCAGCGCCTGCAAATGGGCTTCGACGCCGTCCTTGACCAGCCCAGGATCGAGCCCCAGTTCATGGTTGGAGTCGTGTTCGATGTCCTCGACGGTGATGCGCAATTGCTCCCCTGCCTTGTTTTCCACCACCCACACCAGCACCGTGCCATCGAGCTCTTCGGCGAACCAACACGGTGGGCTCATCCAGTTCAGCGGCTTGTAGGCGCGGTCGTCGGCGTGCACGCTGACCGACCCGTCGGCCTTGAACAGCAGTAAGCGACGTGCCGAAGGCAGATGAGCGGTGAGGCGTCCGACATAGTCCACGGTGCAGCGGGCGATCACGAGGCGCACGCAACTCACCTTAAGCGCGAGTCGCCGCAGCAATTAGGCTGACGCCACCATGATGGCTAAGCGAACGGCCGCGCAACGACTCGGCCGAGTGCTAGAGAGGGTCACCCAGCAGAGCGGTCGGCTGTCGGAGACGCCGGAGTACGGCTCGTGGCTCCTCGGGCGGGTGTCGGAAAGCCAGAGCCGTCGGCGGGTACGCATCCAGCTGATCATCACGGTCTTCATCCTTGCGACCAATCTGATCGGCGTTGGCGTCGCGGTGCTGCTGCTGACCGTTGCGTTCCCGACCCCCAGCATTTTCAGCGACGCACCCCGGTGGATCCCGTTCGTCGCAGCACCGGGCTACATCGCTTTGGCGCTGGCACTCGGGACCTACTGGATCACCCGGCGAACTGTATCGGTCTTGCGGTGGGCGATCGAAGGGCGAAAGCCCACGCCTGCCGACGAACGCAGCACATTTCTGGCGCCGTTCTGGCTGGCGTTCGGCGTGCTTATCCTGTGGGGGCTCGGGGCCGGGTTGCTGACGACACTCTGGGGACTTGCCGATAACACGTTCATCCCGATCGTGGGTTTCTGCGTGAGCTTCTGCGGCATTTTGGTGTCTACCGCGTGCTATCTGTTCACCGAGTTCGCGCTTCGCCCGGTGGCCGCTCAGGCGCTCGAGGCGGGACAGGCGCCACGGCGGTTGGCCCCGGGGATCATGGGCCGAACGTTGACGGTGTGGCTGTTGGGTTCCGGCGTACCTGTGCTCGGTATCGCGCTGACCGCATTCTTCGCCCTGGTGCTCGGCAATCTGAGCAATACCCAATTGTCGGTCGCGGTGCTGGTGATCTCGTCCGCTGCGCTGATCTTCGGATTCGTGTTGATGTGGATCCTGTCCTGGCTGACCGCAACGCCGGTGCGGGCGGTGCGCGCAGCACTCCAGCGGGTCGAACAAGGCGATCTACGCGGCGATCTGGTGGTCTTCGACGGCACCGAACTCGGCGAACTGCAGCGCGGATTCAACTCGATGGTCGACGGCCTGCGCGAGCGCGAACGCGTGCGCGACTTGTTCGGCCGGCATGTGGGACGCGAAGTCGCCGCCGCCGCCGAGCGGGACAAGCCGCAACTCGGCGGCGAAGAACGCCACGTCGCAGTGGTTTTCGTCGATATCGTCGGCTCGACGCAATTGGTGACGAGTCGGCCGGCCGCGGAAGTCGTGCAGCTACTCAACCGGTTTTTTGCGGTAATCGTCGAGGAGGTAGACACCCACCGCGGACTGGTCAACAAGTTCGAGGGAGACGCCGCGTTGGCAGTGTTCGGCGCGCCCAACCACCTCGACCGACCGGAGGACCAAGCGCTCGGCGCTGCGCGCGCCATCGCTCGTCGTCTCGACAGCGAGGTACCCGAGTGTCCCGCCGGCATCGGGGTCACGGCCGGCAAAGCCGTCGCCGGCAACGTCGGCGCTAAGGAGCGGTTCGAATACACGGTGATCGGCGAGCCGGTCAACGAGGCGGCCCGGCTGTGCGAGTTGGCCAAATCCGAGCCAGGCCGACTATTGGCATCCTCGGACACCGTCAACGCCGCAAGCGACAGTGAGCGTGCTCACTGGTCTCTGGGCGAGACCGTGACGCTGCGCGGCCATGATCAGCCCACGCAGCTGGCCGCACCCGGCTAACCAGTGGTGATCAGCCCACGCGGTTGGCGCGGCCGGTCACACCCAGGAGCCTCGCAGCAAACCCTCAGCGTGGTGGGCGATACTGCGATCGTGGTCGACAGTCCTCGTGCCAGATTTGCCGGATTCGCCAGCGCACCAGACACTTTGTCGCCTTCGCCCGTCCCCGGCGCTGAAGCCGCTTGAATCAAGAGCGACCCGTCGGCTAGGCAGTCCGCGCCGCGGTCGGTCAGCGACCACGATGTCGCTTTCCCGCTAGCAATGTCAGTGGTCGGGTGTAATTGTCGAACCGTGCACGAAGACTTCGACCGCTGCTACCGAGCCGTGCAATCCAAGGACACTCGGTTCGACGGCTGGTTCGTCACAGCGGTGCTGACCACCGGGATATATTGCCGCCCCAGCTGTCCCGTCCGGCCGCCGTTCGCCCGCAATGTGCGCTTCTATCGGACTGCGGCGGCCGCGCAACGTGCCGGTTTTCGGGCGTGCAAGCGCTGTCGCCCGGACGCATCGCCGGGTTCGCCGGAATGGAACATCCGCGGCGACCTCGTTGCACGGGCCATGCGGCTCATCGCCGACGGCACCGTTGATCGCGAGGGTGTCGCGGGTCTGGCCGCCCGCCTCGGCTACACCCCACGACAGCTTGAACGACTACTGCAGGCAGAGACCGGCGCCGGCCCTCTTGCACTGGCCCGCGCACAGCGCACGCAGACCGCGCGGGTGCTGATCGAGACAACGGATTTGCCTTTTAGCGACGTCGCTTTTGCCGCAGGCTTTTCCAGCATCCGGCAATTCAACGACACGCTGCGCTCGGTGTGCGACAGCACTCCGACGGAGTTGCGCAAACGCGCGATCGCGCGGTCCGGCCGTGCTGCATCGGATGTGCGCCCACCGGGGACGGTGTCGCTACGTCTGCCGGCGCGGGTTCCGTTCGCCTACGAGGGAGTATTTGGCCATCTGGCCGCCAGCGTGGTGCCCGGATGCGAGGAGGTGCGCGATGGCGCCTATCGGCGCACCCTACGGCTACCGTTCGGTAACGCCATCGCCAGCCTGACGCCGGCGCCAGACCATGTCCGATGCCTGCTGGTGCTCGATGACTTCCGCGACCTGACGACCGCGATCGCGCGGTGCCGGCGGCTGCTAGACCTCGACGCCGACCCGGAGGCGGTGATCGACGAATTGGGGTCTGATACGGCGCTGGCCCCCGTGATTGCCAAGGCGCCAGGTCAGCGCATACCCGGCACCGTCGACGAGGCCGAACTCGCCGTTCGGGCGGTGCTGGGCCAGCAGGTATCCATGAAGGCCGCCCGCACTCATGCCAGCAGGTTGGTCACCGCGTATGGCGAACCGGTCCACGACAGCAACGGCGCACTGACGCATACCTTTCCGTCGATCGATCAACTCGGCGAGATCGATCCGGTCCATCTGGCCGTCCCGAAGGCTCGCCAGCGGACCGTGACCGCGCTCATCGCCGGGCTGGCCGATGGCAATGTCGTGCTCAATGCCGGCTGTGACCGGGAGGCGGCTCGCAGTCAATTGCTGGCGTTGCCCGGTATCGGACCGTGGACTGCAGAGGTGATCGCCATGCGCGGTCTGGGTGACCCCGACGCTTTTCCCGCCAGCGATCTCGGATTACGTCTCGCCGCTGAACAATTGGGCTTGCCGAGCGATCAACGAGCGTTGAGCGCACGAAGCCACCGTTGGCGCCCCTGGCGTTCTTACGCCACGCAGCATCTGTGGACGACGTTGGAGCATCCGGTGAACCACTGGCCGGTGAAGGAGATCGCATGATCCACTACCGCACCATTGACAGTCCGATCGGTCCGTTGGCGCTGGCCGGCCGCGGCCGGGTGTTGACGAATTTGCGCATGGTGGACCAGACCTACGAGCCGAACCGTAACGATTGGGTACCCGATGACCGCGCTTTTCCGGACGCGGTCGAACAACTCGAGGCGTACTTCGCTGGCGAGCGTAACGATTTCGACCTTGAGCTCAGCTTGGCGGGTAGCGAGTTTCAGCGGCGCGTCTGGCAGGCGCTGCTCACAATTCCCTACGGGGAGACCCGATCCTACGGACAGGTCGCCGAACAGGTCGGCGCTACCGGCGCCGCCCGGGCGGTCGGATTGGCGAACGGCCGCAATCCGATCGCCATTATCGTGCCCTGTCACCGCGTCATCGGCGCGAGCGGCAGCCTTACCGGCTACGGCGGTGGGCTCGACCGGAAACGGTCGTTGCTCGAATTGGAGAGAAGACGTCAGTCCGCGACGTTATCTCTCTTCGATTGAGCATGCGGCCTACAGCCCCGGCAGCTGCAGCGGAAGTGGCGATGGGGGCCCTGGCGGGCCGAACGGGATGCCCGCCGGCGTGCCTCCGGGGATGGGAAAGGGCATGTTGCCGTTGGCAACCGAAGTCATGAATGACGGGCACTGAGACTGGATCGCCATCCCGACCAGGAAGCCGGCGAGAGGTGGGGCTAGGCCACCGTGGCCGCTGACTTGAGCCGCGCTGCTGGCAAAGCTACTGCCTGGCTGGACCAGCATCGGGCAGATGGATTGCCCGACTTGGGCGATGGCGCTGCTGACCGGACCGTTGTTGCCGATGCCCGCGCCATTGAGCACCGGCGCCATCGCGTCACCGACCGAATCCGCGCGCGCGGCAGGCGTTGAGCCCGCCGCGGCGGCGACTACGGCGAGCGTCACGATGACAGGACGCAGAGCCGTCGTAGACACTGCAATGACATCCAAAATGCCGAACGTGGTCCGCCCCGTGGTCGATACCGGTCGGCGTAAATACCCCGCCGGGTTGATCGCAACCATCACACGTTCCCCCCTCATCAGTTTGTGCACATAAAGCACAAATTTCACTTTGATAACGTTAGGGTATTTTTGTCACATTAACAACACGATTCGATAACCATTTGCGACCTCAGCGTTGCGCTACCGCGACCTACGAGACCTGAGTGCAACAATCACGAATTTCGTTGTTAGCGCGGGCTCCTCGGTGGCGCGAAGCACAGCGCGCGCTCTCTGGAGCGCGACGTTGGCGAACGGCAACCTGGACGCGAGGACACCGATCGCGGGATTTGATTACCCGCCGTCCCAACCACACCAGCCGGCTGATCCGCGGATAAGTTTGCTGCGTTTCCGCGAAGGCAGCAGCGATTCGTATGTGCAGCAGTGCGACGCTCAGCAACAGGGCATTAAAATGCCCGTGCCCCCCATTGTTGTTGGGGGGCACGGGTGTTGGGGGGTTGTGTTCGGCGGTGTCCTACTTTTCCACCCTGTTGGGTAGTATCATCGGCGCTGGCAGGCTTAGCTTCCGGGTTCGGGATGGGTCCGGGCGTTTCCCTGTCGCTGTGGCCGCCGTAACTTTATTAGGTTTTGTGTTTTGGTGGTGGGGTGGGGTTGTGGTTGGTGTGGTTGCGTGTGTGTAAGTTTTCGGCCGGTTAGTGCCAGTTCCCTGAGCGCATTGCTGCGTGTGTAGGTCTGGTCTATTGATCCCGTGGTCTGCGGGGGGCCTTATCCCACTTGATGGGTGAGAAGCCTGGTCTTGGAGGGGGTTTCCCGCTTAGATGCTTTCAGCGGTTATCCTGTCCGAACGTGGCTATCCAGCGGTGCCCCTGGTGGGACAACTGGTGGACCAGAGGTTCGTCCGTCCCGGTCCTCTCGTACTAGGGACAGGTTTCCTCAAGCTTCTGACGCGCGCGGCGGATAGAGACCGAACTGTCTCACGACGTTCTAAACCCAGCTCGCGTGCCGCTTTAATGGGCGAACAGCCCAACCCTTGGGACCTGCTCCAGCCCCAGGATGCGACGAGCCGACATCGAGGTGCCAAACCATCCCGTCGATATGGACTCTTGGGGAAGATCAGCCTGTTATCCCCGGGGTACCTTTTATCCGTTGAGCGACACCCCTTCCACTCGGGGGTGCCGGATCACTAGTCCCGACTTTCGTCCCTGCTTGACGTGTAGGTCTTGCAGTCAAGCTCCCTTGTGCACTTGCACTCGACACCTGATTGCCGTCCAGGTTGAGGGAACCTTTGGGCGCCTCCGTTACATTTTGGGAGGCAACCGCCCCAGTTAAACTACCCGCCAGGCACTGTTCCTGAACCGGATATACGGTTCGAGGTTAGAGGTCCAATACGATCAGAGTGGTATTTCAACAACGACTCCGCAATTACTGGCGTAATTGTTTCACAGTCTCCCACCTATCCTACACAAACCGTACCGAACATCAATACCAAGTTGTAGTGAAGGTCCCGGGGTCTTTTCGTCCTGCCGCGCGTAACGAGCATCTTTACTCGTAGTGCAATTTCGCCGAGTCTATGGTTGAGACAGTTGAGAAGTCGTTACGCCATTCGTGCAGGTCGGAACTTACCCGACAAGGAATTTCGCTACCTTAGGATGGTTATAGTTACCACCGCCGTTTACTGGGGCTTAAATTCTCCGCTTCACCCCGAGGGGTTAACGGGTCCTCTTAACCTTCCAGCACCGGGCAGGCGTCAGTCCGTATACATCGTCTTGCGACTTCGCACGGACCTGTGTTTTTAGTAAACAGTCGCTTCTCACTGGTTTCTGCGACCTCCTCCCGCTGCCCACCGCGAAGGTGTTGACGGTGTGAAGGCCCCCCTTCTCCCGAAGTTACGGGGGTATTTTGCCGAGTTCCTTAACCATAGTTCTCTCGTACGCCTTGGTATTCTCTACCTGACCACCTGTGTTGGTTTGGGGTACGGGCCGTGTGTGTGCTCGCTAGAGGCTTTTCTTGGCAGCATAGGATCACCGAATTCACCTCATCCGGTTATGCATCACCTCTCGGGATATGTGAAACCCGGATTTGCCTAGGTTTCTCCCTACGGGCTTGCCCCAGTGTTACCACTGACTGGTACGGCTACCTTCCTGCGTCACCCCATCGCTTGACTACTACCAACCCGGGTCCCACGCAGCCGGCGACTCTCGCACCCCCGAAGGGGATTGATCAGCCACCTTTTGGGTGGTTAGCAGGGTTGATTCATCACGGGCGCGCACACACGGGTACGGGAATATCAACCCGTTGTCCATCGACTACGCCTGTCGGCCTCGCCTTAGGTCCCGACTCACCCTGGGCGGACTGGCCTGGCCCAGGAACCCTTGGTCTTTCGGCGGGCAAGGTTCTCACTTGCCTTATCGCTACTCATGCCTGCATTCTCACTCCCCACACCTCCACCACACCATCACTAGGTGGCTTCACTGGTGAGGGGACGCTCCCCTACCCAACGATTACTCGTTGCCGCGGCTTCGGCGGTGTGCTTGAGCCCCGCTACATTATCGGCGCACAATCACTTGACCAGTGAGCTATTACGCACTCTTTCAAGGGTGGCTGCTTCTAAGCCAACCTCCTGGTTGTCTATGCGACTGCACATCCTTTTCCACTTAGCACACGCTTAGGGGCCTTAGCCGGCGATCTGGGCTGTTTCCCTTTCGACGCACGGAGCTTATCCCCCGCCGTCTCACTGCCACGCTGTACCACCACGGCATTCGGAGTTTGGCTGACGTCAGTAACCTAGTAGGGCCCATCGGCCATCCAGTAGCTCTACCTCCGTGGTGAACCACGCAACGCTGCACCTAAATGCATTTCGGGGAGAACCAGCTATCACGGAGTTTGATTGGCCTTTCACCCCTACCCACAACTCATCCCCTCAGTCTTCAACCTAAGTGGGTTCGGGCCTCCACGCGGTCTTACCCGCGCTTCACCCTGGCCATGGGTAGATCACTCCGCTTCGGGTCCAGAACACACCACTACACCCCTTGCGGGGATACGCCCTATTCAGACTCGCTTTCGCTGCGGCTACCCCTCACGGGTTAACCTCGCGACATGTCCCTGACTCGCAGGCTCATTCTTCAAAAGGCACGCCATCACCCCACCCTAAAAGGGAAGGCTCTGACGGCTTGTAGGCACACGGTTTCAGGTACTCTTTCACTCCCCTCCCGGGGTACTTTTCACCATTCCCTCACGGTACTAATCCGCTATCGGTCATCAGGAAGTATTCAGGCTTACCGGGTGGTCCCGGCAGATTCACAGCAGATTCCACGGGCCCGCTGCTACTCGGGTAACGACACAAGACAGGCATGCAGTTTTCACCTACCGGGCTCTCACCGTCTACGGCAGACCATCCCAGGCCATTTCGATTAACCACACACTACTGCCCCCCAGTCGGATAGAACTGAGACGCATCATCCCCACAACCCCGCACGCACAACCCCTACCCGGTATCACATGCGCACGGTTTAGCCATCCTCCGCTTTCGCTCGCCACTACTCACGGAATCACACTTGTTTTCTTTTCCTACGGGTACTGAGATGTTTCACTTCCCCGCGTTCCCTCCCACCGGCTATATATTCACCGGAGGGTGACACGACATCACTCGTGCCGGGTTTCCCCATTCGGACATCCTCGGATCAACGCTCGGTTGACAGCTCCCCGAGGCATATCGCAGCCTCCCACGTCCTTCATCGGCTCCTGATGCCAAGGCATCCACCATGTGCCCTAAAACACTTACAACACAAAAAAACACTTGAACAAAAACACTGAAAAATCAGCACTTTTGCTTAGATGCTCGCAACCACTATCCAATTACCAAACACCACACCCCACCACCAAGTGAGGCAACAACACCACCCCCAAAAAATCGGGGGCCCGGGTGTTGTCTCAGGACCCAATAGTGTGCCGGCAGCCACGTTCTCCTGAAACCAGAAGACAAATTTGTTGTTGTGCACCCGGTGCGCGCCACTACAGCAACACACCCCAGCACGGCTCACACCCCACCTGACGCGGGATGTTTTTCGTGGTGCTCCTTAGAAAGGAGGTGATCCAGCCGCACCTTCCGGTACGGCTACCTTGTTACGACTTCGTCCCAATCGCCGATCCCACCTTCGACAGCTCCCCCCACAAGGGTTAGGCCACTGGCTTCGGGTGTTACCGACTTTCATGACGTGACGGGCGGTGTGTACAAGGCCCGGGAACGTATTCACCGCAGCGTTGCTGATCTGCGATTACTAGCGACTCCGACTTCACGGGGTCGAGTTGCAGACCCCGATCCGAACTGAGACCGGCTTTAAAGGATTCGCTTAACCTCACGGCATCGCAGCCCTTTGTACCGGCCATTGTAGCATGTGTGAAGCCCTGGACATAAGGGGCATGATGACTTGACGTCATCCCCACCTTCCTCCGAGTTGACCCCGGCAGTCTCTCACGAGTCCCCGCCATAACGCGCTGGCAACATGAAATAAGGGTTGCGCTCGTTGCGGGACTTAACCCAACATCTCACGACACGAGCTGACGACAGCCATGCACCACCTGCACACAGGCCACAAGGGAACCGATATCTCTACCGGCGTCCTGTGCATGTCAAACCCAGGTAAGGTTCTTCGCGTTGCATCGAATTAATCCACATGCTCCGCCGCTTGTGCGGGCCCCCGTCAATTTCTTTGAGTTTTAGCCTTGCGGCCGTACTCCCCAGGCGGGGTACTTAATGCGTTAGCTACGGCACGGATCCCAAGGAAGGAAACCCACACCTAGTACCCACCGTTTACGGCGTGGACTACCAGGGTATCTAATCCTGTTCGCTCCCCACGCTTTCGCTCCTCAGCGTCAGTTACTGCCCAGAGACCCGCCTTCGCCACCGGTGTTCCTCCTGATATCTGCGCATTCCACCGCTACACCAGGAATTCCAGTCTCCCCTGCAGTACTCCAGTCTGCCCGTATCGCCCGCACGCTCACAGTTAAGCCGTGAGATTTCACGAACAACGCGACAAACCACCTACGAGCTCTTTACGCCCAGTAATTCCGGACAACGCTCGCACCCTACGTATTACCGCGGCTGCTGGCACGTAGTTGGCCGGTGCTTCTTCTCCACCTACCGTCACCCCCAACAAAAGCTGAAGGCTTCGCCAATGGTGAAAGAGGTTTACAACCCGAAGGCCGTCATCCCCCACGCGGCGTCGCTGCATCAGGCTTGCGCCCATTGTGCAATATTCCCCACTGCTGCCTCCCGTAGGAGTCTGGGCCGTATCTCAGTCCCAGTGTGGCCGGACACCCTCTCAGGCCGGCTACCCGTCGTCGCCTTGGTAGGCCATCACCCCACCAACAAGCTGATAGGCCGCGGGCCCATCCCACACCGCAAAAGCTTTCCACCACAAGACATGCATCTCGTAGTCCTATCCGGTATTAGACCCAGTTTCCCAAGCTTATCCCGAAGTGCAGGGCAGATCACCCACGTGTTACTCACCCGTTCGCCACTCGAGTACCCCCGAAGGAGCCTTTCCGTTCGACTTGCATGTGTTAAGCACGCCGCCAGCGTTCGTCCTGAGCCAGAATCAAACTCTCCAAACAAAAACGACTCGCACCCATAGGCACAAGCAGAATTCGAATCAGAACAATCTGACCTAACAAAAAGACACCAAAAACTGGCATCAAAAACAACCACACCCACACACGGGAATATGCAGACATGGCCAAAAAAACAACAACAAAAACAAAACCACCAAACACACTATTGAGTTCTCAAACAACACCCGTTTTCGGGCAACCCTGCTACTGTACTCCGTGGCGCAGGCGCCGTCAACTGGCACAAACCGCTCCCATCGAGCCGGTGTGCATCGCTATCTCAGACCTACTCTACGCGCTCGATCTCCGCGCCGAGACTGACCAGATTTTCCACGAACAGCGGATAACCCCGGTCGATGTGAAAGACGTCGTGCACTTCGGTGTCACCGTCGGCCACCAACCCGGCAAGCACCAGTCCGGCGCCAGCCCGGATGTCAGACGACCACACCGGCGCACTCGACAGTTGAGGAAGACCTCGCACGACGGCATGATGCCCGTCGGTGCGGGCGTCGGCACCGAGCCGGATCATCTCCTCGACGAACCGGAACCGCGCCTCGAACACGTTCTCGGTGATCATCGACGTGCCATCGGCGATCGACGCCAGACCAATCGCCATCGGCTGCAGATCCGTCGGGAATCCCGGAAACGGCAACGTCGCGACGTTGACGGCCTTCGGACGCTCATACTGGGTCACCCGGAAACTGTCATCCGTCTGGGTGACAGTGGCGCCCACGTCGTGCAGCTTGTGCAGCACGACCTGAAGATGCGCAGGATCAACCCCGGTCACCGTAATGTCGCCGCGGGTCATCGCTGCGGCGATGCCCCACGTGGCAGCCACGATTCGGTCGCCGATGACACGATGCTCCGTCGGGTACAGCCGTGGTACGCCGGTAATCGTCATCGTCGGCGAACCCGCACCTTCGACCTGCGCGCCCATCTGGTTCAACATCGTGCACAGGTCCACCACGTCGGGCTCGCGCGCCGCATTGTGAATCGTCGTGACACCCTCTGCCAGAACCGCAGCCATCAAGATGTTCTCGGTCGCTCCGACCGACGGAAACTCCAGCTGAATCTCCGCCCCCCGCAAGGTATCTGCATGGGCCACGACGCAGCCGTGCTCGATATTGCAGACGGCTCCGAGCTGCCGAAGCCCAGCTTGGTGCATATCCAGCGGACGAGAACCGATGGCGTCACCGCCCGGCAGTGCGACTTTGGCGCGCTTGCACCGTCCCACCAAGGGCCCGAGTACGCAGACCGAAGCCCGGAACTGACGGACCGCGGCGAAGTCGGCATCGTACTTCGGCTCGTCCGGTGAGGTGATGCGCACGGTCGCGCCGGCCAGTTCGACTGTGGCACCCAGGCCCCTCAAGACCTCCGCCATCAACGGGACATCGAGGATGTCGGGGCAGTTGGTAATTGTGCTGGTGCCTTCGGCCAACAGGGCCGCAGCCATCAGCTTGAGAACGCTGTTCTTGGCTCCCCCAACAGCGACTTCGCCCGACAACCGACTGCCACCGGTTACCACGAATCGCTCGGCCACCCGACCTAGTTTAGTGAAGCCGTATCGGCCTGTCAGTCGGCTAGGGCAGTCGGACCGGTACGTTTTACTCATGGCAGTACACCTGACCCGCATCTATACCCGGACTGGCGACGACGGGACCACGGGCTTGAGCGATTTCTCGCGGGTCTCCAAAAACGATGCGCGGTTGGTGGCGTATGCCGACTGCGACGAGGCCAACGCGGCGATCGGCGCTGCGATCGCCCTGGGACACCCGCAGCAGCAGATCACCGACGTGTTGCGACAAATCCAGAACGATCTGTTCGACGCCGGCGCAGATCTCTCGACACCGGTTGTGGAGAACCCGAAGCATCCTCCGCTACGCATCACGCAGTCCTACATCGACCGACTCGAGGCGTGGTGCGACGAGTTCAACGAAAGCCTGCCGCCACTCAAATCCTTTGTGTTGCCTGGCGGTTCAGCACTCTCTGCGCTGCTGCATGTTGCCCGAACGGTGGCGCGACGCGCTGAGCGTTCGGCGTGGGACGCGATCGAGAAGCACCCGTCAGATGTCAGTCCGCTACCCGCAAAGTATCTGAATCGCATGTCCGACTTGCTGTTTATCTTGTGCCGGGTGGTCAACCCTGACGGCGACGTGCTCTGGCGACCCGGCGGCGGGCGGTCCGAGAAGTAGGCGCCTAAATCAGGTGCTGCGGCGGCGTGCACGTGGAGAGGGACGTGATTCCAACCACGACTGGAATGCCGTCAATGCGCCTCGGTCCAGCGCGATTTCGTAGTCAGCTCTGCGCTCCTGCGTTGCGTCGCGCAGCTCCAGCACGATGATCTCTTCAGTCATGATGTCGAACTCGTCGCCTCGCGGCGAACGTCGCGAAACAACCTCCACACCGCGTCTGTTGAGTTGACGATCCGGCCACAGCCGAACGCTCGACAATCGGTAAAACGCGGCATCCGCACCGCGGTAACGAATCACGCCATGACGCCAACCGTGGCCCCCGACCGCAGGTATGTCCCGCATGATCGCCGCCGTTCCACCTTGGCGCAGCTTCCACAGGCGATAACTCAAGGCTAGGACCGCGATTCCCAGCAAGGCGACGAGCACGGCCATGACAGTCATGAGCGCGCTCATCGCCGCGGTCCGCTAGTCGAGCGCGCCGACGGCGCGCAATCTGGCGCGGCCCCTGGCGGCAGTGCGGGGATCGTCTGATTCCGAATCTTCTCTGGCCGAAGCCTCGTCGATCTCCGAGTCAAATTCCGCGGATTCGGCGAGGATGCTGACACCCTCCTCGGTAACCGACATGAAGCCGCCGTCCACTGCGACCCGCAGGTCGTCCTCACCCTCGCGCTCGACGCGGACCATGGCATCGTCAACCAGTTGCGCGACCAGCGGGATATGACTTGGCAGAATACCGATCTCTCCCACAGTGGTGCGGGTGAAGACAAACGTCGCCTCGCCCGACCAGATCTTCCGGTCGACGGCAACGATCTCCACGTTCATCGCGGCCATCTCACACTCGCCTTTCCCCGCTCAACCTTTCACCGCTCAACCTTCGCCGCCGGCAAGAACACATCACAGCTTGGCGCCGAAGCTTTCAGCTTTCTTTGCCAGGTCGTCAAGGCCGCCGATGAGGAAGAATGCCTGCTCGGGCACGTGGTCGAAGTCGCCCTTTGCCAGCTTGTCGAACGCCTCGATGGTTTCCTTCAGCGGAACGGTGGAACCGGGCTGGCCAGTGAACTGTTCAGCCGCCATCATGTTCTGCGAGAGGAACCGCTCGATGCGTCGCGCCCGGTTGACCTGCTGCTTGTCCTCCTCGGACAGCTCGTCGATACCCAAGATCGCGATGATGTCCTGAAGGTCCTTGTATCGCTGCAGGATTCGAATCACTTCCTGCGCCACCCGGTAGTGCTCGTCGCCGACGATCCCAGGGTCCAGAATGGTGGAGCTGGACGCCAGCGGGTCTACCGCAGGGAAGATGCCCTTGGAGAACACATTTCGCGAAAGCTCGGTGGTGGCGTCCAGGTGCGCGAAAGTCGTCGCGGGCGCAGGGTCGGTGTAGTCGTCGGCGGGCACGTACACAGCTTGCATCGAGGTGATGGACCGGCCACGCGTCGAGGTGATCCGCTCCTGTAGCTCACCCATTTCGTCGGCGAGCGTGGGCTGATATCCCACCGCCGAGGGCATCCGGCCGAGCAGTGTGGACACCTCGGATCCGGCCTGGGTGAACCGGAAGATGTTGTCGATGAACAACAGCACGTCCTGGCCCTGCTCGTCCCGGAAGTACTCGGCCATCGTCAACGCTGACAACGCCACCCGCATGCGGGTGCCGGGCGGTTCGTCCATCTGACCGAACACCAGCGCGGTGTCCTTGAGCACATCGGCTTCGTCGAGCTCTACCCACAGGTCGTTGCCCTCGCGGGTGCGCTCGCCGACACCGGCGAACACTGAAGTCCCGCCGAAGTTTCGGGCGATGCGGTTGATCATCTCCTGGATCAGAACGGTTTTGCCCACGCCCGCACCGCCGAACAGCGCGATCTTGCCACCACGCACGTAGGGCGTCAGCAAGTCGACGACCTTCAGCCCGGTCTCGAGCATCTCGGTGCGCGGTTCCAGCTCGTCGAACGGCGGCGGCTTGCGGTGAATGGGCCAGTGATCGAAGTCTTCTCCGTAGCCTGGCTTGTCCAGACAATCGCCCAAGGCGTTGAACACATGGCCCTTGACACCGTCGCCGACCGGCACCGAGATCGAGTCCCCGGTGTCGATCACCTCGACGCCACGTACCAGTCCGTCGGTCGGTTGTAGCGAGATGGTGCGGACCAGGCTGTCGCCCAGGTGTTGGGCCACCTCCAGCGTCAACGTCTTCGCGAAAGCCTCGTATGTGATGTCAGCGTGCAGAGCGTTGAACAGCTCCGGCACTGAGCCGCGCGGAAATTCGACGTCGACGACGGGTCCGGTAACCCGCACCACGCGGCCGTTGGCGTCGCCGCCCTTCGAGTTCGTCGACTTTTCAGCCTGTTTGGTGGTAGCAGCCATATCCTCTTCGCTTCCTGATGGGGCCTATTTCGCGGCGTCAGCGAGCGCGTTCGCGCCACCGACGATTTCGCTGATTTCCTGTGTGATTTGGGCCTGCCGCTCACGGTTGGCCTCGAGCGTGAGTGTCTTGATGAGATCGTCGGCGTTGTCGCTGGCCGATTTCATCGCACGTTGGCGCGAAGCCAGCTCGGATGCGGCGGACTCGAGCAGCGCCGTGTACACGCGGGTGGTCAGGTACCGCGGCAACAGCGACTCGAACAGTGTTGTGGCATCCGGCTCGAATGAGTACAACGTGTGCGGCCCGATGTCTTCCTCGACGTATTCCACCACCATCGGGGCGATGCGGTGCGCCGAGGCCGATTGCGACATCATCGACTTGAACTCGGTGTAGACGATGTGCAACTCGTCGACGCCGGCCTGCTCCTCAGAATCGCCGTTGTCCTCGCTACCGGCCATGAAGGCGCTGACCAGAGTCTCTGCCACCTCCGCGGCATTCTCGTAGCTGGGTCGCTCCGAGAAACCGGTCCATGACTCGCTGATGTCCCAGTTGCGGAACCTGTAATAGCCCAGTGCTTTACGGCCCACGGTGTAGAGCACCGGCGTCTTGCCGCTTTCTCGCAGCAGCGAGAAAAGCTCCTCGGCCCGTCGAAAGGCACCGGAGTTGTAGGCACCGCAAAGGCCGCGGTCGGACGAGACCACCAGCACGCCGGCCCGTTTCGGCTCGGGGCGCTCGACCAGCAATGGATGGTCCAGAGCGGCTTCCTCGGCGAGCGTGGTGAGCACGCGGGTGAGCTCGACGGCGTAGGGCCGGGACTCCTGGAGCCGGGCCTGCGCTTTGCCGATACGCGACGCCGCGATCATCTCCTGTGCCTTGGTGATCTTTTTGATCGACCCGGCGGAGCGGATCCGACCCCGCAGTTCGCGAAGTGTGGCAGCCATCCTCGATTACTTCTTCTTCCGCTCCGGTGGGGCGGGCTTGTGGACCTGCACCGCTTCTTTCGCCACCTGGTCTTCGTCGAGGGCTTCCACATGCTCGTCGGGTACCACCGATCCGCCGCCGGTCGCCGCGAAGCCCTTCTTGAACTCTTTGATCGCGTCGATCAACTTGTTTTCGGTTTCCTCGCTGAGCTTTTGGGATTCCCGGATCTCGGACAGGATGCCACCTTCGGAAGCCCGAATGTGGTCGAGGAACTCGGTCTCGAACCGCCTGACGTCCTCGACCGGAACCGAATCCAGGTGACCACCGGTACCGAGGAAGATGGAAACCACCTGCTCCTCAACCGGTGCCGGCTGGTATTGCGGCTGCTTGAGCAGCTCTACGAGTCGGGCGCCCCGCTCCAACTGTGCTTTCGATGCGGCGTCCAAGTCCGAGGCAAAGGCCGCGAACGACTCCAGCTCGCGGAACTGCGACAGGTCCAGACGGAGACTTCCTGCCACCTCTTTCATTGCCTTGATCTGTGCCGCGCCGCCCACCCGCGACACCGAGACACCGACGTTGATGGCGGGCCGGACACCCTGGTTGAACAAGTCGGACTCCAGGAAGCACTGGCCGTCGGTGATCGAGATGACGTTGGTGGGGATGTAGGCCGAGATGTCGTTGGCCTTGGTCTCGATGACCGGCAATCCGGTCAGTGAGCCGCCACCAAGCTCGTCGGACAGCTTGGCGCAGCGCTCCAGTAGCCGAGAGTGCAGATAGAACACGTCACCGGGGTAGGCCTCGCGACCGGGCGGGCGACGCAACAATAGCGAGATCGCACGGTAGGCCTCGGCTTGCTTGCTCAAGTCGTCGAAGACGATCAGCACATGTTTGCCGTCGTACATCCAGTGCTGAGCGATCGCCGAACCGGTGTAGGGCGCAAGCCATTTGAACCCGGCGGAGTCAGACGCGGGTGCCGCAACGATGGTGGTGTAGTCCATCGCGCCACCCTCATCCAGGGCGCGCCGGACCGAAGCGATCGTGGTGCCCTTCTGGCCGATGGCCACGTACACGCACCGCACCTGCTTCTTCGGGTCGCCGGATTCCCAGTTCTGGCGCTGGTTGAGGATGGTGTCCACGCAGACCGCCGTCTTGCCGGTCTTGCGGTCACCGATGATCAGCTGGCGCTGGCCGCGACCGATCGGCGTCATCGCGTCGATGGCCTTGATACCGGTCTGCAGTGGCTCTTTGACGCTTTGCCGCTGGACCACCGACGGGGCCTGGATCTCCAACGCCCGGCGAGCGTCGGGTTCGATGTCGCCCTGGCCGTCGATCGGGTGCCCGAGCGGATCGACAACCCGGCCGAGGAAGCCATCGCCGACTGGCACCGAAAGCACCTCGCCGGTGCGCTTGACCTGCTGGCCCTCCGCGATGGTCTCGTAGTCGCCCAGGATCACCGTGCCGATGCTGTGCTCGTCGAGGTTGAGCGCTACGCCCAAGACCCCGCCCGGGAACTCAAGCAGCTCTTGGGTCATCACCGACGGCAAGCCCTCGACGTGCGCGATGCCATCTCCGGTATCGATGACCGTGCCCACCTCTTCCCGGGCGGTATCCGAGGTAAAGGAGCTAACGTATTCCTCAATCGCGCCCCGGATGTCTTCAGCGGAGATTGTCAACTCTGCCATGGCTTTTCGTTCTTCCTAATTGTCGATTGTGTGGATTAGGTGTGTTTCAGTCCGGTAGCTGGGTCTGGGCCGCGGCGAGACGAGACGAAAGCGTACCGTCGATCACTTCGTCGCCGACCGAAATTGCGAGCCCGCCGAGCGACTCGGGGTCGATTTGCAGCTGCGCTATGACCGGATGACCGTAGATCCGGCTCAGCACCTCGGTGAGGCGGGTGTGCTGTGCGTCGCTGAGCTCGGCGGCCGCGCTGACCTGCGCAACGACTTCGCCGCGGCGGGCCACCGCCACTTCGGCGAGACCTTCCACCGCCTCCTCCACCGGTTGTCCTCGCAACAACTCGACCGTCTTGGAAAGCAGTTCAACCGAGATGGGGTTAACATCGGCGCTTGCATTCCCAAGCACGTTGCGCAGCAACCGAACCCGTCCGTCAGCGGGTGCTTCGTAGTCACCCAGCAAGATAACCAGGTGCGGCTGCACGTCGAGAATGCGGGAGAACCGGAACAATTGGTCTTCCACCTCGTCAAGCTGTCCGGCCCGCTCGGCGCGAGTCAACAATGCCTGCCGCGCCACCAGCTCGACAGCGTCGATGAGATCGGAGTCGGCCGACCAGCGTTCGGCAACGGCACTCTTGAGCAGATCAAGCGCGGGCTGACCGACTTTGTCCGACACCAGCCGCTCGATCAGTCGAACTCGGGGCGACGCGTCCTCAGCAGGCAATGTGAGGTAGCGCGTGACGACGGTTTCGCGAATCAGCATCGCGGCGACCGACGTCAGATCATCGGCGAGCGTCGACAACCCTTGGTCGTCAAGGCCTTCGGCTATCTCGTCGAACTGCTTCAGCAGACTCGTCAACGCCACCCGGCTGGCCGAACGCATCTTCGTCGCAACGGGATACTGGACGTCGGCCTCCGAGGGCGCCATCGCGTCGAGATCGTCGAGGAAGCGGTCTACCGTGGCTGACTGCTGAGCCGTGTCGGCAACAAATCCACGCACCAATTCGCCTGCCCGCCGGACGGATTCGGCGCCGATATCCTGGCGGAGCTGACGAATCAGTTGCGCACGCAACAGCTCGACCTGCTTGCCGCCCTGCACTTTGATCCGCTCGACTTCGCTATCGGCGTGAACGTGCAACTGCTCGACGATGCGTTTGGCATCTGTCTGCGCCTCTTCGGTGATCCGCTTCGCTTCCGCCTTCGCATCCTCCGTCGCCTTGCTGTGCGCGCGGCTCGCTTCCGCCAGCCGATCGGCGGCGGCAGCGGAATCTGCCAGTTGTTTGCGCACAGCGTCTTGGCGGTCCGCCATCATCTTGCGCACCGGCGGCACAACGTAGCGCCAGACCAGCCACACGATGACGGCGAACCCGACGAGTTGCCCGAGGAATGTTGACATCGTTGCTACCGCCCCGAGCCCGTCGCCGTGACCGAGGTGGTGATCTCGACGCCGAGGATGCGGCTCGCCAACGTCGTGGAGATGGTCTCCACCCGCGCGCGAAGCTCCGCCGCAACGGCGTCGCCTTCCCGTTTGAGTTGCTCAGCGGCGTCCTGCAGTGTCGAGGAAACCTGTTCCTCGGCACTGCCGCGCATTTCCTCGAGGACCTTGCGGCCCTCTGCCCGAGCCTCGTCGCGGGCCGCCGACGCCGTGACCCGAGCTTTGGACATCGCCTTCTCGTAGTCTTCCTGGGCAGCGGCGAACTGCTCGGCCGATTCCTTGTTGTGAGCAGCCGTCTTGGTGACCATGTTGTCGCGCTCTTTCAGCACCTTCGAGATCGGCGGTACCACGAAGGTGCCGATCACGCCGAGCACGATCAAGAAGATGATCAGCACAACGAAGAAGGTGCCGTTGGGCAGGAGGAAGTTTCCCTCCGCCTGGCTGGCGGCAGCCAGGACCACAGCGCTCATGTCACCCATCGCAGCTAGTTACTTGACCGGGGTGGCGAAGACGAACAGCGCCATGAAGGCCAAGTTGATGAAGTAGGCGGCCTCGACCAGACCGACGGTGATGAAGAACGGAACGAACAGCCGTCCTTGCGCCTCGGGCTGCCGGGCGATGCCGGAGATCAGTGCGTTACCGGCGACGCCGTCACCGATACCGGCGCCGATCGCGCCCCCGGCCATGATCAGGCCACCGCCGATGAGGGCGCCGGCAGCGATTGTGGGGTTCATTGCTTATCCTCCTTGATATTTGGTAGCGGTCTACCAGGTCTGTAATTGGTGTGGACACGGGGACTTTGTGGCCGTCCTAATCGTGTTCCCCCTCCAGCTCCATCGATTGGCTGAAGTACAAGACGGTCAGCAGGGCGAAGATGAACGCCTGGATTGCGCCGACGAATAAATCGAATGCCTTCCAGATCGCGTTCGGCGCCCACAAGATATAAGGCGGGAATAGCGCGATCAGCGCGACCAGGATGCCGCCGGCAAAGATGTTGCCGAAAAGTCGGAGCGACAGCGAGATCGGCTTGGCGAGTTCTTCAACCACATTGATGGGCGAGAAGATAACCCCGACGATTTTGGGCAGGGTGTCCCACACGTGCCCCTTGACAATCTTGACGGGGTAACCGATGAGGCCGCTGCGCCAGATGCCGGCCAGGTGGTAGCAGAGGAACACAAACAGCGCCAGCGCCAGCACATAGTTGATGTCCGACGCCGGCGGGGCGAACAACTCCTTCGGAGAGCCGCCCGCCTTGTCGGTGTATTGCACCGGCAACACCGACAGCCAGTTCGAGATCAGGATGTAGACGAAAAGTGTGACCGACAGCGGCAACACGAAGGGCGCGATTCGCATCCCGATCGCGGCTTCGATCTGGTTGCGCATCTGGATGGTGATTGCCTCGAAGAACAGCTGTACGCCGCCGGGTACACCGGTGGAGGTGACCTTGGCGCGCAGGAAAAATGCCAGCCCGATGACGATGACGGCGGCGATCCCCGCGGACGCCACGGTGTCGACGTTGACGGCCAGGCCGAACCAATCCTGCGTGTCGTGGTGGCCGACCTCGATGGCGCCCTCACCCAGCAGCGTCTCATGCATCGCTGTTTCCAATCCCTTCAGCACCGTCGGCAGCGCCAATACGCAGTTTCTTCCATACCGGCAGCGCGGTCGACAGCACGAGCAAGACCTGGAACAGCGCAAGCCCGAATACCACGCCGAGCCCGGCGGGTCGGAAGACAAATGCGACAGTCAGTCCGATAACGGTGATGAACAACAACCTGCTCGCGGAGTTCACCGCCATCTTCTTCTTCAGCGGATGCGCCTCCGCGGTGATCGCGGCCACCGAACGCTGCACACCGAGCGCGTTGAGCAAACCAAGCAGGAGCCCCACGCCCAAGAACACACCCACCATCGGGTGGCCAAGCGAACCTGCGACAGCGATCGCGAGGACAGTCAGCACGAGGGACGTGGCGAACAGCCGAACCGGCCGGAAAGCAACCGAGGGAAACACCAACGGCGCGTCCTGCGCTGGCGTTGTCACTGCTGCACCTCAGTCCTCTTTCGGGGGGAGTTGCCTGGTTGATCGTTGCGTGGCCCGTAGAGCGTATCGGAGGGCATTCATTGCACTCGCATCACCCAAGGGACAACTCCCCTTTGTCGGTCGTAAGTCGGCGCGATCGGAGGTGACTCCGATGGCCGGTGGCCGGCAACCCGCGAGGTTAATTCGGGTTCTACCAGCACCGTACCACATCGGCGATTGCCCTACTACTCCTCGTCGTAGACGCCATTACGGCGGCGCAGCAACGGAATCAGCGTCGCGATGAGCGCGATCGCGATCGCGCCCAGCATCACCGCTGCGGTGTCCCGCGGGTTGAAGAAGATCGTGCTCGCGGTGCCGAACGCGACGATGCCGACCCACAAATAAATCAGCAGCACCACCCGCCGATGCGAATGACCGATCTGCAGCAGACGGTGATGCAGGTGCATCTTGTCGGGGCTGAATGCGCTACGACCCGCCCGGGTGCGCCGCACGATCGCCAGCAAGAGGTCGAGCATCGGCACGAACATGACCGCCACAACCAACAGGAACGGCGACAGCAGAGCAAACACATCGCGGGCGCCGTAGGCGTTCTGCGAAATCGGTCCCGCAGCCGTCGTCGACGCGGCGGCCAGCATCAGGCCGATCAGCATCGAACCGGAATCCCCCATGAAGATCTTTGCCGGGTGAAAATTGTGCGGCAAAAAGCCCAGGCAGGCTCCGGCCAGCACCACCGAAATGACTGCGGGCGGGTAGAAGAGCACGTCGCCCCCGTGGTCGCGCAGCAGGCCGACGGAGAAAATGCAGATCGCCAGCGCGGTGATGAGTCCCAACCCGGCGGCCAGCCCGTCGAGACCGTCGACGAAGTTCATCGCGTTGACGATCGACACGGTCAGCGCCAGCGTGAGCAGAATCGAGGAGGCTTGGTCCAACACAATGGTTCCCACCCCGCCCAACGGGATGTAGAGAACGCTCCAGGCGACGCCCATGGTGACCAGCACGCTGGCCGCAGTGATCTGACCGGCGAACTTCGTCAGCGCGTCCAGGCCCCACCGGTCATCGATCAGGCCGATGCCCATGATCACCGCGCCTGCCACCACCACCGCGGGCATGCCCGTGGAGTAGACGAAACCGCGTGTGAGCGCCGGAAGCTGAGATGCGAGGAAAACCGCCGCGATGATCCCGACGAACATCGCCAGGCCGCCCATCCGTGGCGTCGGCGTCACGTGCACATCGCGTTCGCGCGGGTACGCCACCGCGCCGAGCCGGGTGGCCAGCACGCGCACCGGTCCGGTCGCAAAGTAGGTGATGATCGCGGCCGTCAGCCCGACGAGCGCGAGTTCGCGCAGGGGGACGCCGGCGCCACGATCGGACAAGGCGAGCAGACCGCCGGCGAGGTTGTCGGCACCGCTGACCATCCGGAAAACCGTACTGCACCGCCCTGAGATCGAACTAGGTTGCCCCGGCAGATCAGCCGGTCAAACTCCCGGCGTCCACACCGAGCACGGTGGCGATCCCCTCGGCGCTGACCGGTCCAGATCGCAGGATGCGCGGTTCAGGTCCGGTCAGGTCCAGGATGGTCGAGGCCGCCTGTTGGGCCGAAGGACCGGCATCGAGATAGACGTCCACGAGGTCGCCCAGCTGCTCGCGGGCGTTCTCGGCGTCGACCGCGGGCGGGCGGCCAGAGACGTTGGCACTGGATACCGCCATCGGTCCGACCTCACGCAGCACTTCGATGGCGACCGGGTGCAGCGGCATCCGCAGCATGACCGTGCCGCGGGCATCGCCGAGATCCCATTGCACGGACGGCGCCTGCCGGACCACGAGACTCAACGCGCCGGGCCAGAACGCGCGCACGAGGTCGCGCATCGCCTTGGAGACCGATAGGGCAAGCCCGTCGATGGTGTGCCAGGAGCCGACCAGCACCGGCACCGGCATATCACGCCCGCGGCCCTTCGCCGATAGCAGCGCGGCCACCGCCGCGCTGTCGAATGCATCGGCGCCCACGCCGTACACCGTGTCCGTCGGAAGAACCACCAGACCACCGTTTTTGACGGCCGCGGCCGCCGATGCGATTCCGCGAGAACGCTGTTCGGGATCGGCGCAGTCGAACAGGTCACTCATCAGCGCCGCTCTCCCCCGCAAGCGGGTGGGGGTACCCCCAGCCGCGCAGCGGCGAGGGGGCCTGCCCCCGCCTGCGGGCCGTCACAAATCTGGGCCGTCCATTGAGATCCATTCGGGCCACGATTTCATCGAACAACGCTGTGCCGCTCAGTAGTTCGCAAGTAAGTGCGGACGTTGTGTCGTCGTGCTCGACGGCGAACAGGCCGCCCGGGCGCAACCACCGTCCAGCGAGCCGGACGACGGAGGTAATTACCGCCATACCGTCAGGCCCCCCAAACACGGCGCGGGCCGGATCGTGCTCACGCACTTCGGGTTCGAGCCCAGCAGCATCTGGGACGTAGGGCGGGTTGGACACCACGAGGTCGACCTGCCCGTCGAGCTCGGGCAGCAAGCCGGGATCGGTGACGTCGGCGCACAGTAACTCCACTGAGGTGCCTTCCGCGTTTCTGCGCGCATAGTCAAGTGCCGCTTCGGAATCGTCGATGCCCACCACGTGCGCTTCAGGCCAGCGCCGCGCCAGTGCGAGCGCCAGCGCACCCGAACCAGTGCACACATCGACGATCACCGGCCCGGCGGGAGTTTCATCGAGACTCTGGGAGTTCGCCCACTCCAGCATGGTTTCGGTTTCCGGGCGCGGGACGAAAACGCCGGGCCCGACCGAAAGGGTCAACGGCCCGAACGCGGCCGTGCCGGTGAGGTGCTGCAGGGGCACTCGACGCGACCGTGCGGCGATCGCGGCGTGGTAGCGGTCGAAAAAGGTGTCGTCAGGCGAGTCGACCAGCGGCAGCCGCCCTCGCTCGGTGCCGGCCAGGTGCGCAGCCAATTCCTCGGCGTCGTAGCGTGCGGAGTCGATTCCGGCATCTGCGAGCAGCGTCGCTGCGGAGTCGATCGCATACCGCAGCCGAGTCGTCATGCCTGCTGCAGCCGGGTCTGCTTGTCGGCGGCGCCCAGAGCGTCGAACAATGCATCAAGGTCACCGTCGAGAAGCTGATCGAGATTGTGCGCTTTGTAGCCGATGCGATGGTCAGCCACACGGTTTTCCGGGAAGTTGTAGGTGCGGATGCGTTCGCTACGGTCCACGGTGCGGATCTGGCTGGCGCGGTCCGCCGACGCGTCGGCCAGCGCCTGCTCCTCGGCCAATGCCTGCATGCGAGCGGCAAGCACCTGCATCGCTCGCGTCTTGTTCTGCAGCTGAGACCGCTCGTTTTGACAGGTGACGACAATTCCGGTGGGCAAGTGGGTGATTCGGACCGCCGAGTCGGTGGTGTTGACGCCCTGGCCACCCTTGCCCGACGACCGGTAGACGTCGATGCGCAGGTCCGACTCGTCGATCTGCACCTCACCCACTTCTTCGGGCTCGGGATAGACCAGCACGCCCGCCGCCGACGTATGGACGCGACCTTGGGATTCGGTGACCGGCACCCGTTGCACCCGGTGCACTCCGCCCTCGAATTTCATGCGCGACCACACGCCGTCGGCCGAGTCGCCCTTGCTGGCGATCGCCAGCGTCGCGTCTTTATAGCCGCCCAAATCCGAGGTGGTTTCGTCCAAAACCGTCACCGTCCAGCCGTGCCGCTCGGCGTAGCGGATGTACATCCTGGCCAGATCCGCAGCGAAGAGCGCCGATTCTTCGCCGCCCTCACCGGATTTGACCTCGAGCACGATGTCGTCGGCGTCATGCGGGTCGCGCGGCGCCAGCATGTCGGTGAGCTGGGTGTCCAGCTCGGCGACTCGCGATTCCAATTCCGCGACTTCGTCGGCAAACGACGCGTCGTCGACGGCGAGTTCGCGCGCGGTGTCCAGATCGCCGCGGGCCGACGTGAGCTTGCGGTGGGTCGCGACGATCGGGGCCAATTGCGCGAATCGGCGCCCGACTTTGCGCGCATCGCCGGGATTGCTGTGCAGTTCGGGGTCGGACAGCTGACGCTCGAGGTCAGCGTGTTCGGCCACTAGCGCGTCGATCGCCTGCACGCCCTTCGTCATGCTCCTCCTTCCCCAACACAACCCGACTGATCCGAACACGAAACGACGCCCGGCCTGTGCGGTTTACGCAACAGTTCGGGCGTCGGTCCTGCTACTTGTCGGCCGAAGCTTCCTTCTCGGCGCCGGCCTTGCGCTTGCCGTAACGCTTCTCGAAGCGCGCGACCCGGCCGCCGCTGTCCAGAATCTTCTGCTTGCCGGTGTAGAACGGGTGGCACTGCGAGCAGACCTCGACCACGATGTGGCCGCTTTCTTTGGTGCTGCGGGTCTGGAAGGTGTTCCCGCAGCCGCAGACCACGGTGGTCTCGCCGTAGGCGGGATGAATATCGGATTTCATGGTGTCCTCTTCAATCGGCGGTCGCCGGGTCGCCCTCGTGTGCTGAGAATGGGACGTGAACCGGAACCTTGTTTCGGCTGCTCATTATGCCAGGTCAGCCGCTATGTCCCTAAACGCCTGCGTGAGGGTGTGCATTCCCGCCGCGACCGATTTCCCGCCCGGTTCGGTGAGACCGGAGCGCGCCGACGCTAACCCTGGCTGACCTGGTCGTTCACCGGGGCTTCGGCGTGTCGATCGACAACGGCATAGCTGGTGTCGCGGCCGATCCGGGTCCACAACAGGCCGCCTTCAGGGGTGCTGCCGCGCGCGCTGAGGTCTCGCTTGAGAATTTTGTTGGTGGCAGTGGTCGGCAGGCTGCCGGTGATCCACACGTGTCGCGGCCAGGCCTTGGGTGAAAGATCCGGCTGGTCGGCCAAAAACTGGCTGAACTCACCCGGCGTCAACTCGGCGTCGTCCGCCAGCACCAACGCCGCCATCACCTGGTCCCCCACCTGCTCATCGGGTACCGCATACACCGCGACGTGACTGACCGCAGGCAGTCGCTGCAGGATGCGCTCAATGGGCGCGGTCGTCATATTCTCGCCATCGACCCGCAGCCAGTCCCCGCTGCGCCCGGCGAAGTAGATCCAGCCGTCAGCGTCGCGGTAGGCCAGGTCACCCGACCAGAACATGCCGTTGCGCAGTCGCGCGTCGGTGGCGTTCCGGTCGTTGTAGTAGCCGGCGAACAGTCCGGCGCCTGTCGTGTTGACCAGTTCGCCGATCGCTTCGTCGGCGTTGATCAGCGAACCGTCGTCGTCGAATCTGGCCACCGGGCATTCGGCGAGCGTGTCGGAGTTGTAAATGCTCACACCGGGGAAACCGCGGCCCAATGAGCCGGGCGGACAGCCGTCCTCGCGGGTGATGATGATCGCGCCCTCGGTGGAACCGAAACCGTCCCAGACCGTGCAATCGAAACGGCGGCTGAAATCCGCGATGTCGCGGTCGCTTGCCTCGTTGCCGAACGCGACCCGCAGCGGGTTGTCCGCATCGTCGGGCCGCTCGGGGGTGGCCAGGACATAAGCCAATGGCTTGCCGACGTAGTTCATATAGGTCGCGCCGTAGCGGCGGAGGTCGGGCAGCAAGCCCGACGCGGAAAAGGTGGCAGGCACCATCGCGGCGCCGGAGCCGACCGCCACGCTCCAGCCGGCCAGCAACGCGTTCGAGTGAAACAGCGGCATCGACAGATAGCAGACTCCGGCGGAATCGACGTCGAACCGCTCAATCAGGTTGGCGCCGGCGAAGATAACGGTCAGGTGGGTCACCTGGACCGCCTTCGGCTCACCGCTGGTGCCCGAGGTGAAGATCATCATGAACGTGTCAGTGGGGGCGACCTCGCGATGCGCCACCAGCGGCCCGGCCGCCGCGAGCAAACCGGACCACTCCTCGGTGCCGATGTCCACCACGCGGACCCCAGGCAGCTCCAGGCCGTCCAGCAGCGCGCGATGGGCCGGATCGACGAGCAGTATTTGGCAGTCGGCACGCACGATGTCTTTGACCAGCGCCGCGCCGCGACGGGTGTCGTTGATACCGCACAACACGTATCCGCCGAGCGCTGCCGCCGCCATCGCGGTGAGCATGTCGGGGGTGTTGCCCAGCAGCGCACCGACGTGCAGCGGACGCTTGGGATCGGCGATGCCGATCAATGCGGCGGCGGCCGCCGACGCGTCCGTCAGATGCTCACGCCAGGTCCACACCCTATCGCCGTATCTCACCGCCGGAGCAGCGTCGCCACTACGTGAGCGAAGCAATTGCTGAACAGTGTCCGCCACGGCTCACCACTTTCCCGTCGATCCCGACAGGGCGCAGGTTACCGCTGCAACGTCAGCTGCCCGGCGGGAAGGGCGGTGTTATTCGACGGCGGTGATGTGCTAACCGGCTCAGCGCGGATTAGTCGTTGTCCATGCCCGGTGTCGTCTTGGAGACCTGAACCAGGAACTCGTAGTTGGTCTTGGTCTTTCGCAGCTGCGACATCAACAGATCGATAGCCTGGTGAGAATCCAGCCCCGACAGCACGCGGCGCAGCTTGTGCACGATCGCGAATTCGTCTGGCGAGAGCAGCAATTCGTCTTTACGAGTGCCCGAGGGGTTCACGTCGACGGCGGGGAACACCCGGCGCTCGGAGATCTTGCGGTCGAGCTTGAGCTCCGCGTTACCGGTGCCCTTGAACTCCTCGAAGATCACCGTGTCGCCAGTGGACCCGGTCTCCACCATCGCTGTGGCGATGATGGTCAGCGAGCCACCCCCCTCGATGTTGCGGGCAGCGCCAAGGAAGCGCTTGGGCGGGTAGAGCGCCGTGGAATCGACACCACCGGACAGGATGCGGCCCGATGCCGGCGACGCGTTGTTGTAGGCGCGGCCGAGTCGGGTGATCGAGTCGAGCAGCACGATGACGTCTTTGCCCTGTTCGACGAGACGCTTAGCGCGCTCGATCGCCAACTCGGCGACGGACGTGTGGTCCGACGGCGGCCGGTCGAACGTCGATGCGATGACTTCGCCCTTGACCGACCGCGCCATATCGGTGACCTCTTCAGGCCGCTCGTCGACGAGCACGACCATGAGGTGGCATTCCGGGTTGTTTTTGGTGATCGCGTTGGCGATGGCCTGCAGGATCATCGTCTTACCCGCCTTGGGCGGCGACACGATCAGCGCACGCTGGCCCTTGCCGATCGGCATGATGAGGTCGATGACTCGGGTGGTCAGCTGGTCGGGCGTGGTTTCCAGACGTAGCCGCTGGTTGGGGTACAACGGCGTTAGTTTGGAGAAATCGGGACGGTTCTTGGCGTTTTCGACCGGCCCACCGTTGACGGTGTCCAACCGCACCAACGGGTTGAACTTCTGCCGCTGATTGGGCTGTTCGCCGTCCTTGGGAATCCGCACCGCGCCGGTCACCGCGTCGCCGCGGCGTAAGCCGTTCTTACGCACCATGTTCATCGAGACATAGACGTCGTTGGGACCGGCCAGATAGCCAGAGGTGCGGACGAACGCGTAGTTGTCCAGGACGTCGAGAATGCCGGCCACCGGTTGCACGACGTCGTCTTCACGTAGTTCGGTGTCACCACCATCGCCGGTCCGCTCACCGCGGCGCTTACGTTCCCGGAACCGGCGCCCGCGGCGGCCGCCGCGGCCGTCGCCGTCGTCGTCTTGCTGGTTCGAGCCGCCTCGGTTCTGCTGACCACCCGAGCCTTGCTGATCGCCGCCCCTGTCAGACTCGCCCTTATCGGAGTCCTTCTCGGAATCGCCATCGTCGGACTTGCTGTCCTGGTGGTGGCGGAAGGGCTTGTCGGAGTCGGTCTGATGGTTCTTTTCGGCCTGGTTGTTGTTTTTCTCCTCCCCCGCATGTTCGACGGAAGACGGGGCTGCGTCCTCGACGACCGATTCGGCGTGGTTGGTCGCAGCCTTCGCGCCCTGGTTGCCTGAGTCACCGCCGGCGCCGCCGTTGGACGACGCGCCATTGGCGTGTCCCTGGCGGGTTTCCCGGATCGCGGCGATCAGTTCGTTTTTGCGCATTCCCGATGTGCCCTTGACACCGGCCTTATTGGCCAGCGCGCGCAGTTCGGGAAGCACCATGGTGGCCAGCGAGCCATCCGACGCATTCGAATGAGCGTCGGTCTCGCTGGAAGTGTCTGTGGTCACGGAATGCGGCAGCTTGTCATTTTCGGTGCTGTCGCCAGCCGTTACGAGGTCCGTATCGGTCACGGATTTCCTTTCTTTCCCTCGCTGATCGATTCAAGCCAGGGGTTCGTTGCATTCAGCCAAATCGGCGAGTGCTGCCAAAACTCGACTCTGCAGCGGTGATCGCCAATATTGGCGGTTTAAATGGCGAACCATCGTCCACGAGAAGAATTTGGTGTTCGTCCTAGTGTCAATGCAGATGCAGATGCTGCGATTACTGGACGGCTCCGAGGATAACCTGCTTCGATGCCGGAAGCAAGGAGCCCCTCCGCCATGCCCGCGGGACGCTAGCTGGGTACTGCCACTCCCGAGGTCCAACGGACCCCATCGCCAACCGTCATCTCGCTGACCGCGAACCCGTGTGCGCCAGCGTACTCCA
>Ga0224555_1000906_pt1 | contig 44515 bp, 39 predicted proteins | sample 714S23034metaG_FD_180687 | JGI IMG/M metagenome (GOLD analysis project Ga0224555, IMG submission 180687) | Peat soil microbial communities from Stordalen Mire, Sweden - 717 S2 30-34 | ecosystem: Environmental > Terrestrial > Soil > Wetlands > Peat | place: Sweden: Norrbotten County, Stordalen...
CAGTTCCTGCAACGGACTGAGGGCGGTGAAGCCGGCTCCGCCGTTGGAGCGCACGCCGACGGCCAGCCAGGCGGCGTTGCCGGCAAAGACCGGGCCAAAGTCCAAATTGAGAGTGAAGAGGCCGTTGCTCACACCCACATCGAATTTGGTCAGGGTGCCGCCGACCTGGCCGGCATTGGTGCTGCTGTTGTTGAACAAGGCGAAAGTGAAGTCGTAATCGCCATTGGCTGGAGCGCCCCCCGCGCTCAACTGGCCTTGATACGTGAAAGCCGTGCCCTGGGCTTCAGCGACGGAGAACGCCGCAGGCAGGGTACAAAGGCCGAGCAAGGCCGCAAGGAGGAGGTGCTTGGTTCTCATGATTGACTCTATGCTCTTATGAAGCTCCTCAACAATACAAGACACTGTGAGCAGCCTTCACTCAGGCAAAACACTGATAATACCATGAAAATGACCGGGGAAAAGCGAAAATCGAACATTTGCGCAGAAATTCCTGGCCGCTGCGCGAACTGAACATTCTTTCCCCTCCCCCGAACCGGGCTGGCAATAAATTCCTGCTGCAAGGGGCGGAAATTAAAGCCCGCCCTGAAAGGGCGCTGGAATTCCCGAATTGATTTCTTGGGCAGAGGGTTATTCCGCTCCCATGCCGACGTCGGTCGTGTGTAATTAGTTTGTTGCTGTTGCCTCATCAATGAGCCTTTCAATTGTCCACGGGGCATCGGTTATCTTCGCGCCGTGCGCTGGCGTGGTTCCAAGCGTCGAGTGAACCTTGCAAAAGTTGTGAGCGCAAACGAACACAGTTACCGCATGGCGATGATTCTCCAATGTGCGCGACCAGCCAAGGCCAAGGCGACCGAAACGCTTGTTAAAGTGCCTGACGCTCAAATTAGCCCTTTCCACGAACGATGTATTTATCCGATCTTTGCGCGGTGCGCCAGCTTGAACACGAACACGGACGCCAGTGCAAACCGGGGCCGCATAACGGCGGGTTGCCTCTGCCTTCATATTGTAAGGCGTGGCGTATATTTTCTGCATGGTGGCGAAGTCCAGCCGTCCCAAGAGGTGTTTGCGGACGATTGATTGATACGGGCGGAATGAATCGCTGGTGATCTGGATTCTTCCAGGAACACGCTCGGCCAAATCCCCGACAAATTCACCCGTGCTGTCGAAGTTCCGTTTTCCGGTGTAAAACGAGATAATCAGCTTCTCACGGGCCGCTATGGCCAAGTAGGCGTATTGGTCTCCGCGTTCTTCATCGTCTTTCGTGGTGTATTTCTGCGACACCCCGACGTCTTTCACGGTCTGGAAAAGCTTGACTTCGGTCTTGATGCTGGGCGCGATGAAGATTTCCGTTTCTTGGAATTCCCGTATCCCCGACGCGCCAACGCCCCCCGCTCGACGTCAGTTCAGCGTCCAGGTGGATGAATAGTTGTTTATCTGCGTGGCGGTGGTGTTCGGGGTGGCTTTGATGACAATGTAACCATTGGCGAGCGTGAATGGAACGTTGGTGACCGCGATCAACATGTGGTTGGTGTGCGTAACGGTTGTGCCCTCAAAAACACCATTCGTATAAACTTGATAGACCATATTCGTGCCGGGGCCTAAAAGTGTGGACCCGAAGTTCAGGTAAAGCGCAGTATAGCTGCAAACGCCAGGAATCAGCTGCGCGGCATTCGTCAAACTATTGGCGTTTGAGATGGAAGAGGTTAGAAAGCAAGTAACCGGCATCCAGGCAGGCGTGCCGGGGGAAAATGCTGTACTGAGGAAGCCGCCGCTTAATGGAATATGCAGATTGGCCAAACTGCTGCCATTATTGACGATGAGCGGTTGCAAAGCGGAGGGCAACTGGGTGGTCGCAATTGTTCCTGACACATTCGTGAACGGCAGGGTCCCTCCGTTTCTTAAAACGATATCCCCGCTAAAGCTTAGGGTCGTATTGCAGTCAATTTCCGGGCCAAAGCCAGCATCAGCATAGATGTCAATAAAATTTCCATCCTCTGCCCAAAAATGCATCGCGCCGGAGGAAGGAAGATAAAGTTGCATTCCGTAAGCCCCCCCCGGCGACATCCAGCCGCTCATAAGCGCTTGTCCAGGAGGGAATACTTGATTGACAAGATTGGTTTGTGCGAAAGCAAGCGCCTCCAACGTCGCCTCCCCGGTCGGTTCAACGGTCAGGGCTGGAGTCGTGCCCGACACGTCAAAATAGGCGACAAACGAGTTCGTGCCGCCGTTGATGGAGCTGGTGTCGTACGGGTAGGCGAGCACAAAATTGTTTGTGGGATTAGCCACAAAGGAACCTCCGGTGAATAATGTAAACCCGGGCAGAATCATTTTTTGGATTTCTGAGCAAATACCAACCGTGTTGTTGAGAATATTCGCCCGAAAAATACTCGGCCCTCCCCATTGAGTGTTGTAAGCGGCATCATAACCTACAACGTAAAGATTTAGTTGATTTGTGTTTGGGTCGTAAGGGTCAAACATAATGCTTTGAGCATCCATAATTGGCAGTGTCATCGGGATGCTTTGGAGAAAAATGCCTCTCGAGGAAAATTCAACAATACAGTTGGTTGGCGTCAGGCCCCTGTCGTACCATAGCGTTTGCGCCTCCAGCCACATGTTCCCCTGGCCGTCGAAGGTGATCGAATTAAGCACGTTGGACATGCCGTTTGGCAGGACGATGGCAATGCTGGGAGCATTGCTTTGGAGCGTTCTCTCGTCATAAAAGCTGAGCATTTCGCTGCCGCAAAAGAGCAGTTGGTCGTCTGTATTTGGATCCGTGCCCGAACACGTAAGGAGGCAGACCGATCCGTTGTGCAGGCAAAATGAGGCGGGAGAACCAACTCCAACATTATTGAGACAGTTACTAGTCAGAATGGTAAGCGGGCCGCTTTGATTCCTCCAAGCCAAGTCGTTGGCGATAACATATCCAAGAGCAACCGGGCATCCTGTGCTGGCAGGCGGTTCGACAACTATAACATGAGTATTGTGTACTGCATCATAAGCATATCCCTGTATTTGTCCCCATGAAATTCCCAAGGTGATAAGATCGGAGGAAAGCCAGATCGGATAAGAAGGGTTTGATCCAACAAACATGGTCGGATATTCGCCTGACAGGCCGACTTGATTGGCGCTCAATGAATAAGACCATGCATTTGAACCGGACCCAACGAATTGGTTGCCAGCCATAACCGAGCCCCCGGTGCTGTAAATGGTTCCGGCAACCTGCATATTTGCCGCCGCAACCCCGTTCAGCTGCGCCAGTGGAATCGTCCCGCTCAATTGCGCTGCAGGAAGTTCCCCGAGCAAATTGCTCGCGCTGTTAGCCATGATGGCATACGGCGAGGGCGTCAGTTCTTGCAACGGACTGAGCGCGATGAAGCCGGCGCCGCCATTGGTGCGCACGCCGATGGCCAGCCAGGTGGCATTACCGGTAAAAACGGCGCCGAAGTCCAGATTGACAGTGAAGAGGCCGTTGCTCACGCCCACATCGAAATTGGTCAGGGTGCCGCCGACCTGGCCGGCATTGGTGCTGCCGGTGTTGAACAAGGCGAAAGTGAAATCGTAATCGCCATTGGCTGGTGCGCCCCCCGCGCTCAACTGGCCTTGATACGTGAAAGCCGTGCCCAGGGCCTCCGCAGTGGAGGGTGCCGCAGGCAAGGTGCAAAGCCCCAGCAAGGCCAAAAGGAGGATATGTCTGGTTTCCATGATCGACTCGATGCTCTTATGAAGCCCCTCAACGCCACAAGGCGCAATGAAAGGCCTTTACCCAACTACGCGTGAACACTACCAAGAACATGCCCTGCTGACAAGCACTGATTTGACATTGCAGGAATTCGCGGCGGCGGCGCGAACTGAACATTCTTTCCCCTCCCCCGAACCGGGCTGGCAATAAATTCCTGCTGTGAGGGACGGACCACAGCTATTAGCCGCGCTGCCGGCCTCTTTTGCATTGTGGCACATGGGATGCTGAGTAGTTGATGAAGACATGGTTTTATGATTGATACGCACTACAGCCAACCCGATTACACGGTCGCGGAACCGGAACAAGAGGCCCTCCAGGAATATGTCCGCGCCCTGCTGGCCCGGCAACAGGCCCTCGATTTACTTGACATGCTCCATCAGCAAATCCAACAAATATGGGCGGTGATGCGCAAACTGTTGGACGGCGCCGGCGCCGCGGGCCGGGCCGCCCAGGCTGTTCGCGTCGCCCGGGCCGCCCTTTCCGCCCAGGCACAAAAGTCTTATCACTTGCTCGAAAAACGGCGTGAGGAGTGCATTGCCGCACTGCATCAAGCCGAGCGACGAGCCAACGCCGCCTTGCATGGCATGCTGGCCATGCGCGCCACCGCGTCCCCGGGGAAAACACGCGATCCGGCCTCATCCTCCAGAGCACAACACAGCCGCCACCCGACTTGCCGCAACGCGCGCCGCAAACTTGGGAATGCCTCGACAGATCGCTGTTAAGCGTCCGGCTGGCACGTCCGATGCTGTTATTGAAATCGCATGAAATATAGCGTCAATGAGAACGAGAATTCAGATGCAACGGCGAGGTCCGGCACTGTCCCGAATGGCACTATGGTGTCCCATTCCGGGGCGCAGACCCCGGCGCGCCTGAAAATTTCCTGGCATGTCGCCCCTGCGCAAAATGTGGCCATATTAGATTTGACCGGCCAGGCGGGCGGGTTTGGACTCGCCGTCGCGAACGCCGGCCATCCCACGCCGCAGAATTTCGATTGCCTATGACCGTATCGTCCACTGCCACGGATCGCCAACATGAGGGAGATGTCGCCGGTCCCGAGCATGCCGGCAGGCTTGTCGCCGGCGCAGGTGTGGACCTGACCATCATGGGCAATGGCTATTTCGTCGTGCGCGATTTAGTGGCCGAAAAGCAATACGCCACACAGTCGGGCCATTTTACCGTCGATAGCAACGGCTATATTTTGACCGGCAGCGGCGCGCGCCTTCAGGGAAGCATCGGGAGCCGCCTCGGCACCGAGGGCGATCTGCAAATCAGCGCCGCCGGCCTGCCGCCCGGCTCCATTCCCAGTTCGACCACGATCTGTTATACCATCGACGACTGGGGCAAAATCACCGTGCAACTCTCCGACGGCTCTTATTTTTTGTGCGGCCAGGTCAAACTGCAAAATTTCCAGGATCCACGGGCGTTAATCCATGAAAGCAACGGTCTCTACGCCAATCTATGCGCCGCCGGTCCCCTCCCCGCCCTGTCGGCCCCGGGCAGCAACGGCCTCGGCATCATTCGATCGGGAGCCTTGGAATTGGAAAACGCCGGGGAAATGGCCTGACCGGATTAATCCGGGACTTTTTTTATGACAAATACACTGACAGATCCTACGATAAACCCGCCGCAAGGCGGGACGGAAACCGTGCAAACTGCAGAGATCACCAATGGCCATGCGCCGAGCCAGGAAGGCTTCCTGGCATGGCTGCCCGCGCTGGTCATTCTGGTCGGCATGCCATTACTGGCCTTGGGCACCAGCAAGTATGTCCTGGTGCCAAAGATGAAACAGATTTACGCGCAAGAAATGGCCGCGGGCCGGGCGGATGCAGCGCCCGTGTTGGCGATAATCCCGTTCAGCGTCCCCGATGTGAAAGGCGCATCCTCCGGCTTCAGGAGCCTGGGTCTGATCTGCGCCGACAACGCATCCAAACTGAAGGTCGAACATAACAAGGCCAGACTGACGACTCTGGCGGCCAACGAGCTGAAAGGTAAAACGGCTTTGGACCTGTACGAACCCGGCGTGCTGGACGCCACGCGCGCCCGCCTTCTGGCCGAAATTGACCGCACGCTCGGCGGGCCGGCTGTCAAAGAAGTTTATATCGCGGTGTTTCCGCCACGCTGAGCTGTCAGCGGTGTTTCCACGGCACTTTCGGCGGCTCGGGCAGGCCTTGGGCGCGCAGAGCGGTGCGGAAATGCATCTTGGCCACCTTGCCCATTTCGTCCGCGCCGCGTTTAGCCACGAACTCTTTGGCGGCGGCATCCACCGCGGCGGAGGCTCCCTTGGGAAACGTCATGTTGTATTGCTTTCCCATGTCCCGCAGGCGGGTGACGAATTCATTGCGGGCCAGGATGGACGCGGCGGCGACGGCCAGGTCTTCCTCGGCTTTGTGACGCTGCACCAGTTCGATGCCGCGCCCGAGCTTCATCAGGGCCTTGCTGATCACGCCCTTGTCATGCGCAAATTGATCGCTGATGGCGCGCACCGGGGGCGGATTCATCTGATAGGAGACGGCCATCAAGTTTTCGATGACGCGGGCGTGGCCCCAGGCGAGCAGGATGTTGACGCTCTTCATCTTTGCGTAAAGCCGGTTGTAGGCTTCGTTGCCAATTGGCACGACGCTATAGACACAGCCGGGCGTGGAGCGAATCAGTTGGGCCAGTTCGGCAATCCGGCGGTCCCCGGAAATATTCTTTGAATCCTTGATGCCCGCTCCGTTCCAAGCCGTGATGGCCCCCTGGTTGACATAAACGCCCGCGATGCATAACGGCCCGAAAAAATCGCCCTTGCCGCTTTCATCCACGCCGATGCGCGGGGCGAGCAACTCCGGGTTGAGAACCGTTTCATATCCCAGCTTGACCTCCTGCAGAATATGCGGCTCGAGAACGAACTCGATGAAGTCCTGTGTGCCCTTGCCTTGCACGACCAGTTTGCCGCTTTGGTAGAAGACCACGTTGGTTTTTTCCTTTGCGGCGGCGAAACGCGCGTAAGGCACCTCGCGAAACTCAAAATCATGGCCGCGCAAGTATTTTTCCAAAGCGTCGGCCTGGCGGTCGGTCAACTGGCAAGTATGGCTGGTCAACGGTTGCACTGATCATCAATTGTCTTATAAAGGTGCGGCGGCGCAAGCCGGTATTTGCGCGTGGCCGCCCTTGCGACTCACTGTCTGTCAATCGCGCACTCGCCAAACCCGCCTCCAGTCTGTATGCTTCCGGCCGAGCATATGAAGATTCTGGTTCTGACCAATTTATATCCACCGCACCATGCCGGCACCTTCGAGAATCATTGTCAGACGGTGACAGAATCCTTGCGCCTGCGCGGCCATACGATCCTCGTCCTGACTTCCAGCCACGGCCTGAGCAGCGAGCAACGCGATGCCGAGATCGAGCGGAGGCTTCAACTCAATGGTGTCTATGGCCATCCGTCGCTGACCGGGTTCATGGAACTCAGGCCGGTGGAGATCCATAACAACGATGTACTCCGCGAAGCCCTGGATCAATTCCAGCCGGATGCCGTCCATGTTTTCAGCCTGTTCGGGCTTTCCAAATCGCTCATTTTCACGCTCTACAACTCGAAGCGGCCCGTGGTGTATGATGTCTTCGACCATTGGCTTTCGGCCAATGTGCGGGAAGATCCTTGGTTGCATTTTTGGAACTCGCCCAGTCTGCCGTTCCTGACGCATTCCACTCGCAAGGCCCTGGAAATGAGCGGGGAACGATCCCGGCTGGATTCCGCCGCTCCCACGCGTTTGATGAAAGGTTATGACCGTGCGCCCGGCGTCTTTGGGGAAGGCAAGGACCGCGCCGCGGTTGCGCCCAATTCCATTCCGGGCTTTCGCTTTGACCGCATCTACTTTTGCAGTCAGGCCCTCAAGCAACTGACCGAACAGGTCGGTTTTTGCGTCAACCATGCCGAAGTTATTTACCCCGGCATCACGGCGGCCTATATCGGCGACATTAAACCGGCCAGTGTGCCGATGAAAAGATTTCTCATTGTCTCGCGCCTGACGGAGGAGAGCGGCGTCATGACGGCGCTCAAGGCGCTGAAGATCGCCCGCGACGCAAGGCTCGACCTACACTCAGTATTTATGGGCGGGGTGATTCCAAATACGTGGCGAAGCTGCGTTCCTTCGTTGTGTCCAACCAATTGCCGGCGGACTTTCTCAATGTTTCCAATCAAAACACCGACCTGCCGGAAGTGTACAAACGGCACGATGCTCTTCTCCACACTCCCGAATGGGCCGAGCCGTTTCCGTTCACCCCCTTGGAAGCGATGGGCTGCGGCCTCCCGGTTATTGGCGCGCGCTCGGGCGGGATGGAGGAACTGCTGCGCCACGGCGAAAACGCGCTGACTTATCCCGCGGGCGATGCCGAACAACTCGCCGCTCGAATGCAGGAATTGCTGATCTCCCCCGCGCTCCGCTGCCAGATGGCCGAAGCGGCCCAAGACGAAGTGCTGGCCAAATTCAACGACACCACGGTCATCGACCAGATCGAAAACTTTCTCACCAATTCCCAGGCGCAAACGGCTTGAGTAGCGAGGGCTGTCACGGCGCGGGAAGCATCGAACGACGTTTTCTTGCTGACAAAGACGCTGGAAGACCATAATACAAGGAGTTGGTAGAATTGAGCCATTTTGTGAGCGAAACACTTCGATATTTGCAGTCGGAAACCGCCGAGGCCGGAATTGAGATCGGCACGCTGGTCAAGTACCTGCTGCTCGACGCCATCAAGGCCGGGGCCAGTGACATTCATATCGAGCCGTGGGAGAGCACGCTGGTGGTTCGCATCCGGCTGAATGGAGTCCTGACGGAGTTGGTGCATCTGCCGCTGGATTTGATGGAGAAAATATCCGGACGCTTCAAAGTGCTGGCCAATCTCGTCACCTACCAAACCAGCCTGCCGCAGGAAGGCCACGCCCCGGCGGACCCCGAGCTGGGGGGCGTTGAACTGCGTATATCGATTTTTCCAACGACGCGCGGGGAAAAAATCGTGGTGCGAATTTTTGATCCCAGCAACCGCAGTTTTGACCTGGCAGCGCTGGGCCTGGATGACGACATTTTGCAGCAATTTGTCAAACTGATCAGCAAACCGAGCGGGCTGATACTGCTGACCGGGCCGACCGGTTCGGGGAAGACCACCACGATCTATTCCGCCCTCTATACCCTGGTGCAGCGCCACGGGCCGGCCATCAGCATCGCCACGGTGGAGGACCCGGTGGAATTCAATCTGCCGATGATCGCGCAGGCGCAGGTGAATCTGGCGCAGGAGTTTACCTACCCCATGGCGCTGCGCTCGCTGATGCGGCAGGACCCGCAGGTCATCATGGTGGGGGAAATCCGCGATGCTGAGACGGCGGCCATCGCGGTGCAGGCGGGGTTGACGGGGCATTTGGTGATCAGCACCATTCACAGCGGCAGCACCGCCGGGATTTTCGCCCGGTTGATCAACATGGACATCGAACCGTTCCTCCTGTCCTCCAGCATCACCGGCGTGCTGGGGGTGCGGCTCATTCGCAAGAATTGCCGATTCTGCTCGCAACCGTATGAGCCGGACGCGGGCCTGATGCGCTTGGTGCCGTTGGAAGACCGGGAAACAGCCACGTTCCGACGCGGAAACGGGTGCGATCAGTGCCAGAACACCGGCTTCTCCGGCCGCACCGCAGTCGTTGAACTGCTTACGGTGGACCAGCCGTTTCGCGATGCGGTCATGCTGAAGTTGCCGACCAAGGCGTTGCAGGAGGTGGCCACGGGCCAGGGCATGCAGACCATGTGGCAGCGGGGATTGCGCCGGGTTTACACCGGACAGACCACCCTGGAGGAAATCATGCGCGTGATTTCCGTGGATGAACTCTAATCGTGCTGGACAGGGTTCTTGCCATACTCGCAGTTTTGAGTTTTCTTCTCACCCTTTGGCGCTGGGTGGTGTCGGAGCGTTTCCCCCTGCATCGCCGCGCAAGCACGCCGGATGCGCTGCCGGGCCTGACGCTCCTCAAACCGCTCAAGGGCTGCAACGCGGAAACCAAACCGTGTTTGCGAAGCTGGTTCGCGCAACAGTATCCAGGCCCGGTGCAAATCCTGTTCGGCGTGGCTTCGCCGGATGATCCGGTCTGCGGGGTGGTGCGGGAACTGCTGGCCGAATTCCCCGGAGCGGACGCACGGCTGGTCGTATGCGGGGAAAAACAGGGGGCCAATGGCAAGGTCTCCACGTTGCGGCAATTGGAGGCGCACATCCGCCACCCGCTGATCATGGTGAGCGACGCCGATGTCGAGGTGAGCGGGGATTTCGCGGCCGGGGTCGCGCCGCTCGTGGCCGCGCCGGGCGCCGGCCTTGTCAATTGTTTCTATGGCCTGGCCAACCCCGCCACCACCGCCATGCGCTGGGAGGCCGTAGCCATCAATGCCGATTTTTGGAGCCAGGTGTTGCAAGCCCGCAGTATTGCCCCGGTGGATTTCGCGCTGGGCGCGGTCATGTCCCTGCCCGCCGCGAGGTTGCGGCAGATCGGCGGGTTCGCGCCGCTGGCGGACCACCTGGCGGATGATTATGAATTGGGACGGAGCATCGCGCGGGCGGGCGGGCGGATCGAGTTTTCGAGCGCGGTGGCGGATTGCCGGGAAGCGCCCGCCGGCTGGAAGGAGGTTTGGAAACATCAACTGCGTTGGGCGCGGACCATTCGCGTATGCCGGCCCCTGCCTTATTTTATGAGTGTGCTGGGCAATGCCACAGTCTGGCCGTTGCTCTGGCTGCTGCTGGGGAGGCACCCCGCGGCTTTTCCCTTCTGCCTGGCAGCGCTGCTCTTTCGCATGGGCAGCGCGGCGCGACAGCAAAGACGCCTGACGCAATCCAACGCTCATCTTGCCTGGTGGTGGCTGCCGCCGGTCAAGGACTTATTGGACGTGTTGCTCTGGGCGGCGGCGTTCCAGGGCAGCAAGATTGAATGGCAGGGCGAACGCTACCGGGTGCTGGCCGGGGGAAAACTGGTGGCGGATCAGCCCTGAATTAGAATTTCCGCGGACAAGTCGAAACGTTCGAATACCAAGCCCAACAACCGGATGCCAAAGCCCGCTTCGACGAGGAGAAGCGCGGCGGCGGGGACGCCACCCAGCAGCACGCCGGGCGCAGCGGGGACCAGGCGAGATGTCAACAATAAAATAATGGCGAAAACCGCGGCGGCGGGCAGCAGCGACAAGGCCAGCACCAGCAATTGCCCGAACATCAGGATCAACTGTTGTCCGGTTGTTTCAAAACCGCGCGGCCCGTCCTTGCCCAATTGAAACCAGGCCGGGAAAAACAAGACGGCCGCGTTCGGAATGAGCAGGGCGATCAAATCCACGCAGGGCAGGACAATGGCCGCCGCGACGGCAAAGCAGGTCCGCTGGCCCAGGGTGATCGAATGGCCGTTGAATTGGTCCGGGAACAGAATCCAACCCGCGAGGAGCAGGAGCCATTGCACCGCAGCCAGGATGGCGGCGGGAGCCAGCACTTCGCCCAGCACCACCTGCCAGCCGGGCATGGGAAACATCTTGAGGACGTCGGTGGCGGGAAGATCCTGCCTTAAATCATTGCGCAACATCTGCGGACCCCAAAAGAGCGAAAAAGCCGCCAGCATGAGCGCGAAGAAGGCCAGCCCAGCCCCCACACCCCCGGCCTGCCTGGTTTGTGAGTGCAGCGCAAAGCCGGCGAAAATAACGATCCAAATTAAAAAAATCCAGGCCCTTGTCGTGACCAGGCGTCCTGCGCTGGTCAGGTTTTTCCAGACCAATGCCACCGCGGGCAAGCCGGTGGGACGCAATCGGAATGGACTGCGCCCCGGCTTCTTCGGTTTCCGCGCAGTCTGCCAGTTGCCGGAACGGACCGCCGCTACGCGCTCGGCCGTTTTGCGCGAAAGCTCAACGGATGCCTCCTCGAAGGCGACGTTGGAATGGATGACCCACCAATAGAGCAAGGCCATCACGGCCAGGGCCGGGCCGAGGGCGAGAAGGAACTGTCCGGCGCTCGGCGCAAGACAGGGCGCGATCACGAGGCGGAATGGGAGAAGCAACCAAGGGATTGGGCCGGAATGCAGGACATCGTTCGCATAACGGCCAAGCTGGGCCAGATCGGGATTCCCCTCCATTGCGGGTGGCAGCGGCAATGTGTAACGCACCCAAAGAACGATTCCGGCCACCACCAAGCCCACGGCAGCCAGGATGAGAATGCACCGCAGCCAGTTGGAGAGGCCGCGATCCATCAGCTTGGTCCGGGCAAAGGAACAGCCGAGCGAATGCAAGTTCAGGGTCGCAAAGATGATCCACCATCCAAGCGCGCGCAGGAGAAAATCCCCTCCGTTCCATCTCCGCCCGATAAGCGTCACAAAGATTGCGCTGAACAAAATGACGGTCTGGGATTTGAGCAGTTTGAAATGGATCAAGGTCTTTCGTCCGATGGGCGCAGGGAAAAGAAAGGCCACTTCGGCCTCAGAAAAGGAAAGCGCGGCCCGGGATTGCGGCAGAATCCAAGCCAGCAAGACCGCCACGAGCAGGAGCAGCGAGGCGATGCCTTGAGCCACGTCTTGATAATCCAGAGCAATGCCGGCACTCCGCCCGCCGCGGCCCAGGGTGCGGAAAAAGTACCAGTAGAAATAAATCCCGCCCACAATCGCTCCGAAGAGGTACTTGGGCTGGCGCAAACGCCGCAGGCGCGTGAGCAGGCGGTTGAACCACCAGTGCCGCTGGTAATAAAACAGCGCGCCGGCAATCATGGGGCGTCCTTGCTTTCCCCCGTGGCGCGAAAGAACGCGTCCTCGAAGGAAGTGTCCCCGGATTGTTCGGAAAATCTCTGGCGCACTTCGCCCAGGCTGCCGTCAACGATCTTGCGGCCGTTTTTCAAAATGAGAACGTGGGAGCAAACTTCCTCCAGCAGGTGCAGCAGATGGGAACTGATGAGAATTGCCGCGCCGGCCCGGCTGCGCTTGAGGATGGAATCCTTCATGCGCCGTATGCCAATCGGGTCCAGGCCGGTCAACGGTTCGTCGAAGAAGATGACTTCGGGGGAATGCAGCAAGCCGCAGGCGATGGCCAGCTTTTGCTTCATGCCGCGCGACAATTCGCCCGGCAGTTTGTCCGTCTTGTCGGCCATTTCCAGTTCTTCCAACAAGGGGCGCGCGATCTCCCGGTAGTTGGACACGCCGTAAATGCGCGCCGTGAAATTCAGGTGCTGCTCCACCGTCAGGTAATCGAACAGGCGCGGTTCATCGGAGAAAAAGGCCAGGCGGCGCTTGGCTTCGATGGGCTGGGTGGCCAGGTCCCGGCCGCAGATTCGCACCGAGCCGCGGGTGGCCGGAATGATGCCCGCCAGACAGCGCAAGGTGGTTGTTTTGCCCGCGCCGTTCGGCCCGACCAGCCCGATGACCTCGCCCGGACGCACGGCAAAGGACAAATCCGTCACCGCCGGAAAGTCGCCGTACAACTTGGTCAGGCCTTCGACCTCGATGAGAGCCGGGGCGGCGGCTTGGGCTATGACGGGCGGCGCGGTTTCCATGCAGCGGAACATAGCAGCCCGCCCGCCGCGAAAGAACACCAAATTTCGGCCCTGGCGCGAAAACATCGAGAGACACGAAGCCCGTTGTGTTTTCGGGGGTCAGGAAGATTGTCAAAGGAATGATTGGCAGGGGAATGATTTGCTTGGGAGTGTCTTTCCCGCCCGTCTCCGCATGAATCGGCAAGGCGCAACAATCCATCTTGCCATGCGGCATCGCTTGCCTTTTTATTCCTTGGTGAAACCGGGTCGAATTCTTTTGGACATGGGCGCGGGGAACTGCACGGATGCCCAGCTCCTGGCGATTCTACTCGGCAGCGGCGGGCGGGGTTATTCGGCGCTTGATAGCGCCAACGCTCTCCTCGACAAATACGGCACACTCGCCGGATTGATGAACCGTCCGCTCAATGACGTCGCGGAAGTCAGGGGCATCAAGGCAGTGCGCGCGATTCGTCTCGCCGCCGCGTATGAAATCTGTCAAAGACTACTGAAAGAAGTCGCCCGCGACGCCTGATGAAAACACGTGAACTAGCCAGCGCCAAGATTGGACGGATCACCCCGCCGGCCTTCGAGCACATTAACCGGCAGATTCCGCCCGAGGCGCACACGGCCATGTATGTGTGGCACAAGTACTGGTCGCGCAAGACTTGGAATGTTGTTGGCGAGCACATTCAGAATTATACGAAACCGCATCAGATCGTGTTCGATCCATTCGCCGGTAGCGGTGTGGTCGCAATCGAAGCTGCGCGCAACAAGCGCCGCGCCATCGTGTGCGATCTCAATCCAACAGCCAGTCTCATCACCGAATTAACGTTGCGTCCGGTTAACACGCTGAAACTTCTCGAGGCTTTTGAGCGCGTGCGCGGGAAGGTCCAGCAGCGCATCGCGGAGCTTTACACCGTTCATTGTTTGAAGTGCGACAAACCGCTCGTGGCGGATTGTTGCGTGCGCGAGGGAGATCAACTTGTGGAAGTGCGATACAAAGGTTGTCCGCACTGCGAAGATCGTTGCGAGACGGGCTGCAAACCGAAAAAGAAAGACATAGAGGCTCTGGCCGAACTTGAAGCCAAGCGCATCAAGGAATGGCATCCACGCAACAGGTTGTTTTATCCCGACGGCGCAGCATTCAAGGAAAAACAAAAATACGATTCGCTCGACCAACTCTTCACGAAGCGCAATCTGCGCGCGGCGGCGATGATTTACGAAGCCATCGAAAAGGAAAGCAGCCCGCAGTTAAAGAAGTTCCTGCTGGGCGCATTCACTTCGATGATTCATCTCTGCACACGGATGTGTCCGGCGCTTTCTCCCGGCGAAGGCAACCACCAGACCGCGTTTAGCTCGACTTGGACGCAACACAGTTATTGGTCGGCTCCGCGTTACCTTGAGTCGAATGTGTGGGAGAAATTTGAAAGCGCCATAACCGGCCATCAGGGGATAATCAAGGCGAAAAACGAATCCAATGGATTGCTCGGCAACGTAAAAATCACCGATGACTGGAGAAACGTTCTCGACGGCGATGCGGATATTGCCGTCGTTACGAACGATTGCGTGGAGTTGATGAAAAAGATGCCGGACGAGTGCGTGGATTATATCTTCACCGATCCGCCTTATGATGCCTCCATTCAGTATGGCGAGCTATCTTTCCTTTGGAATGCCTGGCTCAAAAAAGATTATCTGTATGCCGACCGGATCGCGGTGCATGAAATTGTGCGTAACGAGCGCCAAAAGAAGCCGTTTGATCTCTATTACGCGCTGCTGAACAGCAGCGTTCAAGGGATGCACCGCGTCCTGCGGCCGGAGCGGTATCTCACGCTGACCTTCCATAACCCGACCTTCATGATTCGTAATGCCACGGTGCGCGCTGGGGTGTTTGCCGGTTTTGATTATGAACACATCCATCATCAACCACTGGGCCAGGTTTCAGCCAAGGCGATGATGCAGCCTTTCGGGAGCGCGCAGGGCGATTTCTATCTGCGTTTCGCCAAAACTGGCCGCCCGGCGCGCCAGATGGAGGAAATCAGCGAGGAGCGTTTTCGCCGCATCGTCATCGAAACGTGCCGTGAAGTAATAGCCATGCGCGCCGAGCCGACGCCTTACACGATTCTCATCAATCAAGTTGACCCAGTGCTGGCCAAGCGCGGGCTGTTCGGAACGTTGCACACAGGCTTGGATGTCAAAACAGTATTGCAAGAAAGTGTCGGCAAGGAGTTTGAGTTGGTGGAAGCAAAACTCGGTGGAGCGACTGGGAAGTTGTGGTGGTTTGCGGACAAGACATTTGTAGCGCGTTTGGAAGCGGTGCCGCTCAGCGAAAGGGTTGAGGAGACGGTATTCCGCTACTTAAACGAGAAAGGCCGTGTCACGTTCACGGAAGTCTGGGACAAAGTTGCGCGGGAATTTCCGAATTCGCTCACTTCCGACAGCACCAGCATCACGGAGGCGCTGGAAATTTTTGGCCGCAAGGCCAGCGGCGGCGTATGGATACTGAAGGAAGAAGTCCGGTTGAGCGTGACGCGTCACAGCGAATTGATTGTATTGCTGGCAAAAATCGGCAAAGAGCGCGGACACAAAATCTGGATTGGGCAGCGTGAACAACGCGAGACGGCGAGCGGACTGTTCGAGCCAACCAAACTGGGCGATTTGGTCACGGCCAAACCGGCCGCATTGAAAGAGGTAAAGAATCTTCGTCCCGTTTTAGATATGGATTTGCTTTGGCTTGAAGGAAATAAAGTTGTGCGAGCGTTTGAAGTGGAGTGTACGACAACCATGACGAGCGGATTGCAACTCGGCTCGAATCTTTCGGCAACCGTGCCCAAGACGATGGTCATTCCCGAAGAGAGAGAAAACGATTTTGAGCGGAAGATGAAATCACCGCTGTTCAGCGAGCACTTCATAAAGGACAATTGGACGCTGGTTTATTTCAATGCTCTCCGCGAAGCGTTCACCAAGACAAAAGCAAAGACGGCGCTGGAACCACTTTTCGGTCAAAAGAAAAAGGGGGCGGCGCGGGAAACATTCAAGGAAGCAAACGGAAGCCAGCGGCTGATGGAGTTCGGCGGCTCATCCACGGGAGAGCCGCCAGCAGAAGCGTTGGAAAACGAGGAAGCAAATGAATAGTTGCGAATACTTAGCGTCATGAAGAAATGCTGTAGCCGCAGATTCTGAGGATGGGTTCGGCGGGACGGCGAACACGGCAGGCTGGTCCGCCTTCGCGCTGCCGCGCCGCGATGAAACGCCCGGGCTTCCCAGGAAAACTGAATGACCACCGAGGGAAGAATGGGACTTATGGGAAGCATGGCGGGGATGGGACTCTTAATGGACAGTTGATAATGGATAATGAACCACGGGGAAATCGAAGTGTTTCGGGACTGGGAGGGGCGTTCGCTGTTTCGCGGGCGACTGGTCTCCAATTCTGCCAGCCGGCCAGAGTCCTGTTCCACGGTGGGAAGTCAATCGAGTCAGGGTTCGACGGAGATGGAACAACAGGACTTGACGCACCGCTCGCGGATGCTGTCTCACCCCACCGGGATGCAAAAATTCCAAGCCCTAGAATTTATGGCTGGCGCCGATTTTGAGGAGGTGCAGGCGCAGGCCGGCCGCGCGGAATTTTTCCATGGCTTTCCCGTGGTCGATCACGATGGGCGGGAAGCTGTCGTAGTGGACGCCCACAATGTCGTTGCAGGCCACAAACTTCGCGGCCCGAATCGCGTCGTCCACGTCCATGGTGTAATTGCCGCCGATGCATAAAACGGCGAAGGTCAAGCGCACGGATTCGCCCACCAATTTCATGTCATAGGTCAGCGCGGTGTCGCCGGAGTAGTAAAAGTTCCCCGCGCCGCTTTCCACGACAAACCCGCCCGGGTTGCCGCCGTAGGAGCCGTCGGGCAGGCTGCTGGAGTGGATGGCGTTGACGAATTTGACCCGGCCAAAATCGAATTGGCCGCCGCCGCCGTGATTGATGCCATGGTTTTTTGGCGCGCCTTGCCTGCCCAGCCATTGGGCGATCTCGTACGAAGCGATGATGGTTGCACCGGTGCGTTTGGCGATGGCCGCGGCATCGGCCAGATGGTCCCCGTGACCGTGTGAAACCAGAATGTAGTCCGCTTTCAGGCTTTGCGGGTCAATGGCAGCGGCCAGGGGATTGCCGCTGATAAACGGGTCGAAGAGCAGTGTTTTGTTCCCGATCTCCACCGCAAAACAAGAGTGTCCGTAATAGGTAATATTCATGGTATTAGATGGTTCACGAACTCAGTTACCGCCAGGTTTTCCAACGCGGCCGCATTCCGGCACAATTCGATGATGCGTTCGGTCTGCGGCGGGTTGAAGTGCGTGGCCAGATTTTCCCGGGCCTTTTTGACCAGCAAGGGCATGCCCTGCGCGCGCCGGCGGCGATGGCCCAACGGATATTCCACCTCCACTTTATCGGTGTGTTCTCCGTTCTTGAAGAAGACTTGCACGGCGTTGGCAATGGAGCGCTTGTCCGGCTCCAGATATTCGCGGCTGTATCGCTTGTCTTCGCTCACCGTCATTTTGGCCCGGAGCGCGTCAATGCGCGGGTCGGCGGCGGTTTTGTCCTCGTAATGCTCCGCGCGCAATGTGCCGAAAATCAATCCAATGGCCGCCATGTATTGCAGGCAATGATCACGATCGGCGGGATTGTGCAGCGGGCCTTGCTTGTCAATAATTCGGAGGGCGGATTCGTGGGTTGTCAGGCAGACGCGCTCGATGTCCGCCAGACGGTTTTTGACCCGTGGATGAAGCTGGATGGCGGCTTCGACGGCGGTTTGGGCGTGGAACTCAGCGGGAAAGCAAATCTTAAAGAGGACGTTCTCCATCACGTAGCAGCCCAGCGGGCGGGCCAGACGAATCGGCTCGGAGCCGAAGAGCGCGTCGGAAAAACCCCAGGTTTTGGCGGAGAGAACGGAGGGACAACCCATTTCGTTTTTGAGGGCCATGAGGGCGTGTTGCACGGCCCGGGCCGTGGCATCCCCCGCCGCCCATGATTTGCGCGGGCCGGTGTTGGGCGCATGCCGGTAAACGCGCAAGGCGCCGCCATCCGCCCAGGCATTGGAAAGGGCGTTGATGATTTGTTCGCGCGTGCCGCCCAGCAACCGCGCGGCCACGGCCGTCGAGGCCACGCGCACCAGCAGCACGTGATCCAGCCCCACGCGATTAAAACTGTTCCGCAAGGCCAGGACACCTTGAATCTCGTGGGCTTGAATCATGGCCGCCAGCAAGGCCCGCATGGTCAAGGGCGGCTGGTTGGGCGGCGCCGCGCGCCCGACATAATCGGCCACGGCCAGAATCGCGCCGAGGTTGTCAGACGGATGCCCCCATTCGGCGGCGAGCCAGGTGTCGTTGAAATCAAGCCAGCGGATGAGACAGCCAATGTTGAAGGCGGCGGTGACGGGGTCCAGTTCGTGACGGGTCCCGGGAACGCGCGCGCCGTTGGGCACGATGGTTCCGGGCACGACCGGCCCCAGCAGTTTGGCGCAGGCGGGAAAACCCAGGGCCAAAATGCCGCAGCCCAAGGTGTCAAGCAAACAATAGCGCGCGGTCTCGCAGGCCTCGCCGCTGAAGGGCGGCGGCGCGCACACGTAGTCCGCGATTTCCGCCAGGAGCGGGTCGGGCGGGGGCCGCACATTGGCGTGGGGCGCATTCATCATGGCTTTCCGCCGCGATTGGCGATCGGCACAAAGGCGCGCGGAGCCGGCCCGGTGTAATCGGCGGTGGGACGGATCAGGCGGTTGTGGGCGCGCTGTTCGAAGATGTGGGCGGACCACCCGGTAATGCGCGCGAAGACAAAGAGCGGAGTGAACATGGCGGTCGGAATGCCCAGGAAATGAAAGGCCGGGGCGCTGTAGAAATCGAGGTTGGGAAACATTTTTTTCTCCCGCCACATCACGGATTCGAGCCGTTCGGCGATTGGGTAAATGCGATGGTCGCCGGCGGCCGCCGCAAGTTGCTTTGCCCACGGCTTGATGATCTCGCAGCGCGGGTCGGCTTTTTTATAGACGCGATGGCCGAAGCCCATGACCAGCTCTTTGTGGCGCAACATTTCCAGCAGGCCGGCTTCCGCCTCATCGGGCGTCTGAAATTTTTCCATGAGGTCCATGGCCGCTTCATTGGCACCGCCATGCAATGGGCCGCGCAGCGCGCCGATGCCCGCGGTCACGGCCGAATAAAAATCCGGCAGGGAGGAAGCCACCGTGCGGCAGGCAAAAGTGGAGGCGTTGAACTCGTGTTCGGCATACAAAATGAGAGCGGCGTCCAGGGCGCGGACGCACGGAGCGGACGGCGCTGTGCCGTGAAGCAACCTCAAAAAATGAGCGGCGGCGCCGGGAGCAGCCGTCGCGGTATCGATCCGTTTCCGGCTGGCGTGGAAATGATGCCAGTAAAGCAGCATGGAGGGGAACAAGGCCAGCAGGCGGTTGGCGATCTGCAGTTGCCCGCGGGCCGGTGTTTCAGGCTCGAGGGAGCCGAGCGCCGAGCATCCGGTGCGCAGAACGTCCATCGGCTGGGAGTCCGCCGGTAATTGTTCCAGGATAATTTTCAACGGCGCGGGCAGGTTCCGCAGCGACGCCAGCGCGTGGCGGTACTCTTCCAGTTCCGCCTGCTTCGGCAGCGCGCCGTAAAGCATGAGCCAGGCCGCCTCTTCAAAGGTCGCCTGCCCCGCCAGGTCTTCGACGGAGTAGCCGCGATAAGTCAGCCCGATGCCCTCTTTGCCGACCGTGGAAATGGCGGTTTCACCGGCCACGATTCCAGCCAGGCCGCCCGTTTTTTTGGCATTTTTCATGGTTTATTGTGTTTCGAATTAATTTCGTCGAGCTTCGCCTCGCAGGCCTTGTAATTAAGAAATTCGTACAAGTCCGCCCGGCTCTGCATTTTCCCGATCACGCTTTTTTGGGTGCCGTCGCGGCGGATGGCGCCAAAGACTGTCAAGGCCGCGGCGCTCATGGCCCTGAAGGCGGAAAGAGGGTAAAGGGCCATGCTCACGCCGGCCGAGGCCAGCTCATCGACGGTGAACAGGGGCGTTTTGCCGAATTCAGTGATATTGGCCAAAACCGGGACCCGCACTGCGCGGCAAAAGGCGGAGTATTCCTGCAATGTGCCCAATGCTTCGGCGAAAATCATATCGGCCCCAGCCCTGGCATAAGCGCCGGCGCGCTCGATCGCGGCCTCCAAGCCTTCGACGGCGGCGGCATCGGTCCTCGCCATGATGACGAAGAGCGGGTCGGTTTTGGCATCGACGGCGGCCTCGAGGCGGTCGCACATTTCCAGGGAACTGACCAAGTCCTTGCCCGGGCGATGGCCGCAACGTTTGTTCGCCACCTGGTCTTCCAAGTGAACACCCGCCGCGCCGGCCCGCGTCATTTCCCGGACCGTGCGTTGGATGCCCAGGGCGCTGCCCCAACCGGTGTCCGCATCCACCAGCAACGGAAGCTGGCTCGCTCCCGTGATGCGGCGGACATCTTCCAGGATGTCGTGCAACGAGGTGACGCCGAGATCGGGCAGGGCGTAAGAAGCATTGGCCACGCCCGCGCCCGAGAGATAGAGGGCGCGAAAGCCGGATTTTTCAGCGAGCACGGCCGCGTATGCATTGATCACGCCGGCGATTTGCAGCGGTGTCTCCGCCGCAAGGGCCGCGCGAAAACGGGCACCCGCCGACGTGCTGGCGCTTGATTTTGACATGGTCAAAACCTACCAGTTTCTCCGCCGGCGTGTCAGCTTAAAACGGCCAGCTCCGAGCTGAGCCGTTTGATCAGGGGCTTGACGGTCTTGCGGCTGAAATCGAACCGGCAGCCGGCCGTGTGAAACAACCCGGGCAAGGGACGCGAGCCGCCGAGGGAGAGCGCACGGCGGTATTTCTTGAGGGCTTGAGTTTTGTTCTTTTTTGAATTGGCCCAGACTTGCAATGCGCCGAGTTGCGCAATGCCATATTCGACGTAGTAAAACGGGTGGATGAATATGTGGAGCTGCCGGTGCCACAAATTGGTCCGCGCCTTTTCGTGACCGGTCCAGTCCACGTCACCCCCAAAGCGGTGCATCAATTCGACCCACGCTTTTTGCCGCGCATCCCGGCTGTGGCCCGGATGACTGTAGATCCAATGTTGAAAGGCATCGACGGTCGCGATCCAGGGAAAGATTTCCACGATGCCGGCCAGATGATCGCGCCGCGCCCGCCGGGCATCGCCCGGCTGATAAAACTTTTCGAGAAATTCGTTGCCGAGCAGTTCCATGCTCATGGAGGCGACTTCACAGAATTCGATTGGGGCGCTGCGGTAGGCGTAGAGGTCTTCGCCGCGCGCGGCCAGGGCATGAAAGGCGTGGCCGGCTTCGTGCAGGAGGGTTTGGACGTCGCGCTGCATGCCGACGGCGTTCATAAAAATGAAAGGGAGGCGGGACTCGGCCAGGGTTGATTGATAGCCGCCCGGGGCCTTGCCCTTGCGGTTGTCCAGATCGAGCAGGCGCAAATCGCGCATCAAAGTGAATTGCCCGGACAATTGCGGATCGAGCCGGGCAAAAATATCGCCCGTGTTGGAGATTAGTTGTTCGATCTGCTCGAAGGGACGAAGAGGCGGACGGTTCAGCGGATCGACCGCCAGGTCCCAGGGCCGCAACGCCGCCAGGGGAAGCTGCTTGCGCCGTTGGGCTTGCAATCGGCGCAGGGCCGGCACGACTTCCCCGGCCACGGCTTCATGGAATTTCCGGCAATCCTCCGGCGTATAATCAAAGCGGCCATGGGCGCGGAAAGCATACTGGAGATAATTGGGGAAACCGGCGTTGACGGCGATTTTCTCCCGCAGCTTCAAAAGTTGCTCGAAAATTTTCTCGATGGCTTCCGCCTCCCGCAACCGGCGGCCGGCCACCAACTCCCACGCCTGGCGGCGCACAGCGCGGTCCGGCTCCTCCAGGAAACGGCCCATTTGCGCCAGGGTCCGTTCCTGGCCGCGAAACGGCACGGTGAGCGAGCCAATCAATTTCTGATATTGCTGGGAAAGGCGCGATTCCTCCGTTTCCAGCGGGACATTTTCAGGGCGAAACAACTCGACGTGCAGTTGCGTGGCGCGGTCAAACACAAAATAGCGTTTCTTGGGCAACCGGGCGCGCATGGGATGCGCCAGAAAAATTTGGGCCAGCTTGAACTGGCGCGGTTTGAGTTGCGGTTCGATTTTCCCGACAAAATGCAGGTAGGCCGCTTCGGCGCCGGCATTTTCGGTGTGACACGTCATGGCGATGTAGCGCCGGGAAGATTCCTCATCCAAAGCGGCGGCCAGTTCGCTGCCTTCGAGCAGCCAGCGCTCGAACGCGGCGCGCGTACGACAGCGCGGGGCGCTGGCTTCGAGCCTGTCGAACAGGGGCGCGACCCGGCTCCAAACACCCAAATCAATTTTGCCCGGCAGGAAGCGGCGCGGGCGATAGACGGGCAATTTGGCAAATGGCAACAAATTCATGGCGGCAGTATGCCTGCAGCGCCGTTATAATGCGATGGGCGAATGAAGCGATTTGAGCATTACAAAAATGGGGAAAAATTTTAGTTGTCAAAAAAGGGCGAAAGGTTTTTTTTACTAAAAGCCCGTTGTTGGAACAAAGACGGGTTGTTGGGCATCACACAACATGGACTGTGTATCATAGGCAATAATCGTATATGACAAGGTTGGTAAATCTGGGTTTGTTTTTGGGGTGCGCGCTGGCGGTGGCGCATTATTATGGCGCGGCAAGTTTGGCGCAATTGGCGTTGGGGGTGGCAGTCGCCCTGGGCCTGATGCGCATGTTGAGCGGCAAAAGAACCTATTGAGGGGCGTGCATGGGCGGCGAGGGCCAGGGCTTCTGTCACACAATCGTCACATAATTTCCATTCTTTCGTCATCTGGATGGTGTAGATTTTAGACCGGTCCGTCCGGTCGGCAGAAGGGGGTGCGCGTTGCCGCCCGATTCAGTTGGAGCGGCTGGGACAGAATTGTATGCCAAAATATTTTGACGAGGAAGTCAGCAGCCTGAAGGAAAAGCTGCTCTACATGGGCAGTTACGCCGAAAGCGCAGTCAGCCAGGCTGTGCAGGCGGTCGCCGAGCGCGATGACAAGCTGGCCCTGCTCGTCCAGGCCAACGACGACATCATGGATCAGTACGAGGTCGAGATCGACGAGCTGGCGATCCAATTGTTGTCCAAGGCGCCGCCGGCCCAGGATGTGCGGCTGATCACGGTGGCGATGAAAATCTCGCAGAACCTGGAGCGCATCGGCGACGAAGCGACCACGATATCGCGGCGGGCGGTGGAATTGAACCAGGACGCCCGGCTGAAGGTGCATCTGGATATTCCACGCATGGTGACGATCGCGCTGGGCATGCTCAAGGAGTCGCTTGATTCCTTCGTCAATGAGCAGCCGGAAAAAGCCCGGGCCATCATCCCGCAGGACAAGGAGGTGGACGCGATCAACCGCCAGTTTTACCGGGAACTCTCCAATCATATGTTGGAGGATGCCGGCGCCATTTCCCGGTGCCTGAATTTGATGACGGTTTCCAAAAGCCTGGAGCGCGTGGCCGATCACGCCACCAACATCGCCCAGGAAGTGGTCTATTTGTGCGAGGCGCGCGACATCCGGCACGAGGCGCACAAGTCATGAACCTGTTTCTTCTACGGCATGCCAAAGCCTGCGCGCGCGGCCCGAAATGGAGGCCCGACGACACCCGCCCCCTGACGCGCGACGGCGAGAAAAGAATGTTCAACGTGGCGCGCGGCATCCAATCGCTCGACGTATCCATTGATCTGATCATGACCAGCCCGTATCTGCGGGCTTTCCGCACCGCGGAGATTCTGGGGGAAGTGTTCGAGTCAAAGAAATTATTTGAGACCAGGAACCTGATTGCCGAAGGGGAGCCAAAGGGGGTGATCGACGAAATCAACGAGAATTTCTCCGAGTTGGCGGACATCGTGCTGGTGGGGCACGAGCCTTTTATGACCCGTTTGATTTCTGTTTTGCTGTCGGGCAGGGAGGATTTGTCCATCGAACTGCGCAAGGGGGGCTTTTGCAAGTTGTCCATCAAGAAGCTCACTTTCGGCCCCTGCGCCTGCCTGGAGTGGCTGATGACACCGCGGCAATTGGCGCGTCTGGCCCGCGGAAAGCATTAGTCAAGAGTGTTTCAGCACAACATTGGCCACGACGTCGCCGACATCCCGGCACCGGTCCATCACCTTCTCCAGCAGCTCATACAAGTCTTTGACAATGACGATGGTCAGCGGCGGATGCGGGCTGTTGTATAGATCGGCCAACAACTTCAGCATCAGCTTGTCCGCCTCGCCTTCCGTCATGTGAAGTCTTACATTCAAGGTCTTGACCTGCGTGAGATGGGATTTTCCCAGGGCCTGGATCATGCTGGCCACCGTGTCAGTGGACTGTTCGGCCAGGGCGAGTTGCGCGGAAAAATCAAACGCGGCCAATTGCGCGGAGTACACGGTGTGGCGTTCGGCGAATTTTTCCACCGTCTTTGGAATTTTGTAGAGGGCCTTGGAAATGGCCTCGACGTCTTCCCGGTCCATGGACGTGACGGAAGCTCGCGCGAGCAGTTCCGCAATACGGGCGGTGAGGGCTTTGTCGTGGCGGCGCGCGACGGCAAAGGACTCCAGTCGCCGCGCAACCTCGCGGCTTTGCATGACCTCCTTGAGGGCGCGCACACTGTCCCGGCCCGCCTGGGCGCTTTGTTGCAACAACTCAAGAAACTTATCGTCCTTGGCAAACATTTTTTGGATTGAAAACATATTATTGGGCCTTGGTCACAACGGGGCCGCTGTCATCGACCCGCCGGGCCTCCAGCCGTTGAAGAGTGAAATGAAAAGTGGCGCCTTTGTCCAGTTCGGCCTCGGCCCGGATCGTGCCGCCATGAAGCCGGACAATGCGCTGGACGGTGTGCAGGCCGATGCCGCTGCCTTCAAATTGTTCCGCGCGATGCAGCCGCTGAAAAACGTTGAAAAGCTTGTCCGCGAATTTCGCATCGAAGCCGACTCCGTTGTCGCGGATGAAGATGGCCGCCGCGCCTTGGTCGGGTTCCGCGCCAATCTCGATGAGAGCGTGGGCGCGGGGACGGGTGAATTTGACGGCGTTGGAGATCAGGTTGGCAAACACCTGTTTGATCAATCCGGGATCGACCGTGGCGGAAGGCAATGCCGCAATGCGCCATTCAATGTCGCGATTTGCCGTCTCCGGTTTCAATTCGGCCAGGACTTCCTCCACGATGGTGTTGAGCTGGACCGTGGCGGGTTTGAGCTGGGAGCGGCCGATGCGGGAGAGCTTCAACAAGTCATCCACCATCCGGTCCATGTTTTGCGCGCCGGCGCGGATGCGGCCGAGATGCTGGAGGAAGGCGGCGGGTTCCTCTCCATTTTCCAACATTTGGGCGTAAGCCTCGATGTGCCGGATGGGCGCGCGCAGATCGTGCGAGACGGAGTAAGTGAAAGCCTCCAATTCCTGGTTGGCGGCGGCCAGCTCGGCGGTGCGGCTGGCGACGCGCTCCTCCAGCGCGGCGTTTAAAACACGCACTTCCCCGGCCGCCGATTCCGCGGATTGCAAGGCGCGGCGCAGTTGTTCCTCCCTTTGGCGCAACGATTCATCCTGCGTGTGAATCCGGGCCAGCATCTGGTTAAAGGCATCGGTCAAAAGACCCAGTTCGTCGTTGCCCTGCTTTTCGGCCCGCACCGAATAGTCGCGGTTGACGGCCACGGCCCTAGCGGTGCCGGCCAGTTGGAGAATTGGCCCGGAAATGCGCCGTTGCAACACGGCGGAGATGACCCGCCCAACAGCAAGGGAACCGATCAAGACCAGGGCCAGAATCCCGGCGTCCCACCGGGCATGGCGATAAGCCTGGCTTAGATCCCATTTCAAATAAAGGCACCCGACCATCCGGTTATCCTGGCGGACGGGCGTGAGAATATTCACCGCGCCATGCTCGATCCGATATTCATTGGTCTGCGGCGTGGTGGGAAAAAGGCGGGGGTCGGCGGACTCGGGATAGCGCGCCAGCATTTTGTAATTCCTGCCGTAGAGGGCGGCGAGCGAGATCGACGGTTCGCTGGTGAGTTTGGAGAGGATTTTACGGCAACCGGCCTCATCTTCGTAATCCACCGCGCCGCTGCTCTGCGCGGCGGTGATGCGGGCGATGGTGCCGGAATAGTCGGCCAGGGTGCGGTGGAAGGTCCTCACTTCGCGGCCAATAAACACGGCGGCGGTCAGGAACAAAACCACCGTGCTGGTCAGCATAATGGCCACGGTCAGCTTTTCCCGGATTGGAGCGTCTCTGAGATTCATCAATTGGGCGCGGTATTTCTGGCAGCAATCAAAGGCCAAGGGTTTGAACGGGGCAAGCGCCAATTATGGGAAGGCTCAAGGCTGAACCCCGGCCTTCTGTCGAGCTACTTTACAAATTCAGCAGCCAGCCACTTGGAAACAAAATCGCTTTGAGTCGCTTTGAGTAGTACGACCGGGTCAATCGTTGATTGTGTTGTAGGCGTTCTTGCATAGAGCTTTACATAGAATTTGTCCGCCAGCGCACTGGTTTGATTCGTGGTTAACTAAGCTAATACTGGTTTGACTCCCATGCAGGAAAGCTGAAGGCAAAAGGCAGAAGATCTGAAACCACATGAAATGACAGCCGAATTGACTTTCTGGTCCGGCCGTCATTCTCAGAACTTGAGACTTTAGCATTCCGCCCTTCCGACATGGCCTTCATTAGCACTTCATTAAAAGAAGCCTACAGTTATATTATCTTCTCGTCAATAGATATTTTAAGAATTCTTCAGAAAGCTGTGATTCTTGGAGGCAACTGATTGCAACACGTTGTGCATTCATGGATTAAATGGATACGGATGGGGAAATCAAATGGGCAACTTTTTTTCGAACCCAAAGGGCCTGTGTTTACATAGCCGAGGGCCAATCGACAATTGCCAATTGGGAAATCCCAAATGGAATGGAGCCTTTATTTCTTGACGGGAGATGACCGACGACGACATTAGCGTTGCGGATGTTCATCGTTAATAAAGCATCACTATCTAGTCTGGCCGCTGGCGCGGGCATTTTTGTGCTTCAAACGTCTGCGGTTTCCGGGAATCCCCTGATCGGACAAGTTTGGCAGCGCTCGAGTGACTGGATCGTCCCCCCGGCCAGCGCCGCCGGGACCACCAACGGTAACCCTGCCGCAGACGGGCAGGGCAATATCGTTTGGCAATACGAGTCCGTCCCGCTTGGTGAGGGCCTGGGCCAGCCGACCACAAACGGGCAGGCGCCAAGCCCGTGGTGTCGCGGCGTTCCCACCGAGCTTTTGTGGGATGTCTCCTGGTTTGGAGGGGCGGGCGGTTGGAGCGGTGGCGGTGATGTTTCTCCCGTGATCCAGCAGAACACAGTCATTCAATCACTCAACAACACGAGCGTGCCGCTGGTCCGATGGCTCAACCCGACGGCGTCCAACATCACCGTGGCGGTGTCGGGCACACTGACACTGAGCTGGAGCAGCACGAATCTGGCGCAGCCGACCGATTTCATCATGATGCTGCAGAAGCCGGATGGCTCGATGAATCCGCTGGTGCTGGGCAACCGCAAGCCAGCCAGTTTCAGCCCCAACCTGACGGAACCACCGTTAATCCTGGTTGATCTGCCGGCGGTTCAAATCCCGGCGGGGGGATCAGTCTTTTATACGCTGCGGTATGAGGATGCGACCAATCAGTCCGGCTGGGTCACGCTGGATGACAGTGACCTGACAATCACTCTCGAGGCTCTCGCCGCCATTCCCCTGCCCTCGAATGACACCGCCGTGACCGACGAAAACGAACTGGTGAATGTCGAGGTGCTGGCCAATGACCAGTGGGCGCCGCAGGCGTTGCCGCGGGTGTCCATCATCGCCGGCCCCGCGCAAGGCGCCGCCGTGGTCAGAACCGACCAATCCATTGACTACACTCCCGCCACGGATTATGTCGGCGGCGATGTCCTCACCTATCAGGTTTATGACGGCGCTGCGATCGCCACCGCCACACTGACGGTGACGGTGAACCAGCCCTACTATTTGTATGTCAGCACCAGCGGAAATGACACCAACGCCGGGACGGCATGGACTAATGCATTGGCCAGCGTGGAAGGGGCGCGCAACCAGATTCGGACATTGCGCGCGCAGAACCCCAATCCGCTGGTGAACGCGGCCGTGGAAGTGGTTTTGGACGATGGCGTTTATCCGACCGGCCACACCATCCAGTTTACGGCCAATGACTCGGGAACCCCTCAATATCCGGTGACCTACCGCGCCCGCGATCCATTGCTGGCCGCGATCAGCGGAGGGCAAACCCTGGCCTTGACCTGGCAGCCATACGCCGCTGCGCCGGGAGCGTACGTGGCCGGCTTGGGCGCGACGGGGTTGACCCAGTGCCAGTTGACCAACCTCCACACCTTGTTTGTGAACGGCAGCCGAGCCGTGCGCGCCCGCCTACCGGACACCGGCTTCTACAGCATTGTTTCAGCCGAACCCAATACGAGCGATACCTATAACAAGATGAATAGCTTCACCTTTGGCAACAGCAACGGCCAGCCGGACATCCAATCCACCTGGACAAACCTGACCAATGTGGAAGTCGTCAGCTACGCGACATGGACTGAGAGCCGCATGCCGATCGCGTCAGTGGATGCGGCGAACAGCCAGGTCCACATTCAAGGATCGCTGCCGCTCAGCTATGCGGATGATTATCTGGCGGATTACGGGGCCTATCTGGAACCGACCCAACCGTATCATGAAACCGGCGCCATCGATGGAACGATCCGCTACTACATTGAGAATGTGCTCGAAGGGTTGGACGCTCCGGGAGAATGGTATGTGGATCCCGCCGCCGGGCAGCTCTATTATCATCCGCTTCCAGGGGAAACGATCACCAACTCCACGTTCGTCGTCCCGATCGTGGACCAATTGCTAGAAATTACCAATGCGTCGAATCTTCGATTCGACGGCCTCACCTTCTGCGACGCTGACTGGGCCATGCCCGCAAGGGGACAGCCCGGTGTGGGCCAGGCAATTTCTCTTTTCACGCCGAACCCAATTTTGGTCTCCGCCGCCACCAACGTCGTTTTCGCCAATGGCCGGGTAACGCGGACCGGCGGTGGTTACGGCATTCAAATTCAATTTGGGGCCACGGGCGATGCCGTCGTCAACATGGAGTTTGTGGGCAACGGCGGCGGCGGGGTAATGATCGGAGGAACTCCGGGCCTCTTGCCGGACACTACGGTCGAAAATTATGGCCACTCCTATGTGGCCGACGACCGCGCATCCCTGAACCATATTCATGACAATAACGCGGTTTGGCGTGAAGCCGTCGGGATCATCGCCCTCCGCAACGGTTACAACCGCATCGCGGGCAACACCATCTCCAACACCACCTACGGAGGCATCAACGTCGGGTGGTTCGACACCGATCCGCTGGCCGTGGGCCACAACCAGATCGCGTGGAACACGGTATCCACATTCGGCACTTTACTCTGCGATCTGGGGGGAATCTATGTGGTGGGAAGCCAGCCTGACACCACGATCATGGCGAATCAAGTCTCCGGCGGGCTATGGACCTCAAATCACCTGCATCGCGCTGGCGTCAATTATCCACCGGACGGGACAAGCCCATGGAACAATCCCAGCGGCCCCATCGCCGGCATCTATACCGACGCCAACTCCAAAGGCCAGTTAATCGACGGGAACATTATCCACAACGTCAATCAAGGCCTGTTCATTCACGCGGTCCATGACGATATTTACATCAACAACATCCTGGCTGATACACAGCCGGAAATATGGGCCACAATTTACGCTGCAAACACACCAGACTTGACGGACGCGGGACCGCTTTGGATCGCCTCCAGCGTCATCGCGTGGACCGGGACGAACCCGGCGCCAGCTGTACTTTTCGACAGTTACGAGCCACTGCCATGGTTTCTCATGGACTGGGATGTTTATTCCTTCGGGACGGTCACAATCCAAAGCCCCCAGAATTACGGCCTGCCCTATCTCCAATCGACGGGCCATGACCAGGGTGCCTCGGTTACGACGGGTCCACTGTTCGTTTCCCCCGCCACCCAGAACTACCAGATTGGGTTTGCGGCCCAGTCGCTCCTCTCGTCGCAAGGCTTCAACGCAGACTGGCTGTTGCAATCCGCCGTGCCACCGCTGGCACAGTTCAGCGCCACGCCAACCAGCGGTTTTGCGCCGCTGCAGGTGGTATTCACGGACGATTCAACCGGCAGCATCACCAACTGGCTCTGGAATTTTGGCGACGGCACAATGCTTGACAACAGCGCGAACCGCAATGTGACCCATACCTACGCCGCGGGAGGCAGTTATACCGTCTCCTTCACGGTAACCGGGCCGGAGGGGACGAACACCAGCACACTCTCCGGTTTCATTGTGTCCTCACCCACAGCGGTGGTCAGCCACGTGAGCCTGTCGGATGGTCAGTTGATATTTGGCGGCTCGAATTGTCCGGCGGGAGTGCAATACCGGATTCTGACTTCCACCAATGTGGCATTGCCGCCGGCAAACTGGCGACCCGTGTTGACGAACATGTTTTCGGGCGACGGCAGTTACTCCTATACCAATTCGAACACCGGCTTAGCCGCTTTCTTCCGGCTCGTCTCACCGTGATGCGTTGGTGGCTGCGAGACCCGCCTCCTGCCATTACGGCTCCGCTTCGAAGATGCTCATGAAGATGACTTCTTTGATTTTCCAGAGGATCGCGAGGGTCATGGCCAGGGGCATCAGGCCCAGGAACAACAGGAACCATAATCCGCGCGGATTGTCGCCGGTGAGCATTCTCCCGACGGCGCGGGGCAGGATTTGGGCCTGCGACAATCCCAGGCCCACGGCCAGCCCCATGAACACGGCCAGGAACAGGGTGATGTTGAGGGTGGTGAACATTTTGGTTTCAACGCGCAGGTTTTCGTCGGGCAGCATGGCGCAGAGGCGGCGCAGGACCTGGTTGACTTGCATGAGGAGCAGCAAAGCCGCGAAGGCGAACACGACGACGCAAACGATGTAGAACGTGATGGCGGGAAATCGGCGCCACCAGAACAGGAACGGAGCCAGGCCGGCGTTGATGATGGCGAGAATCTCGGCACGGTTCAGGGCCTGGTGCCAGATGCGCTCCTGTTTTTGGAAATCGCGCAGTTGACGCAGGCCGTAATACAAGGCGACGCTGCCCAGCACCGCGGGCACAAAAGCGGCATCGCCCAGGAAGCCGAGCCAATCCGTGCGCGCCGTTTCCACATCAATGAGGAGAGCCACGGGCAGGCCCCAGAACAGGGTGGACAGGCCGCGCACCAGTCGCCCCAAGGCCCGCATCAGTTCGACTTTTGCGGCGTCCATTCCCTTTTTAGAAGGTGAGGTAGGTGTATTCCTTGAGGCCCCGCTCGTAATCGTCGAGCAGGCGCATGCCTTCGGAGGGTTTGAGCCGGTCGGATTTGATGGCGTCGTCGATCTGCATCTTCATCTGCCGCTTCAATTCGTTCTCGTCATATTGGACGGAGGTGAGCGCCTGGCCGATGGTCGAGCCTTCGATGATTTCTTCCACGTAATATCCGGACGGCTCGTCGGGATCGAGGAAGACGTGGACCTCGTTGACGCGGCCGAAGAGATTGTGCAGGTCGCCCATGATGTCCTGATAAGCGCCCATCATGAAAAAGCCGAGGTAGTAAGGCTCAGGTCCGTTGCCGTTGGAGCGCGCGGCATGGAGCGGGAGGGTGTCGCGCACGTCGGTCAGGTCGATGAATTTTTTCACTTCGCCGTCCGAGTCGCAGGTGATATCGACCAGGGTGCCTTCGCGGGAGGGCTTCTCATTGAGGCGGCTCAGCGGCATGACGGGGAAAAGCTGCCCCAGCGCCCAGTGATCGAGCAGTGACTGAAAGACGGAGAAGTTGCAGAGGAACTGATCGCCCAGGCTGTCCTCCAGCTTGCGGATTTCCTCCGGAACATATTGCTGGCCGCGAAAACTATGCACGACCGCCAGGCCGATTTGCCAGTAGAGCGTCTCGATTTTGGCCTTGTCGGGCAAATTGAGGAGGCCGAGGGTGAACATGTTGTGGGCTTCTTCGCGCCGCTCGGAGGCGTCGTGGAAGGCTTCGAGCATGTTGAGACGGGGCAGGTTTTTGCGGATGTCCAGCAGGTCATGCACGAGGGCGTGCTCCTTTTCGCCATATTCAAGGTCTGCGCCGATGCTGATTTTTTCGATGGTGCCAAAGGTTTCCACGACCAGGACGCTGTGGTGGGCGACGATGGCGCGCCCGCTCTCGCTGATGATCTGCGGGTGCGGGACGCCTTCCTGGTTGCAAACCTCGCCGATGTAAAAAACGATGTCGTTGGTGTATTCCTGCAAGCTGTAATTGGTCGAGCTGTCGGAAGCCGTCCGGCTGCCGTCGTAATCCACGCCCAAGCCGCCGCCGACGTCGAGGGATTCGACGGCAAAGCCCATTTTGTAGAGTTTGGCGTAAAAGCGGGCGGCCTCCTGCACGGCCTTCTTGATGGTCAAGATGTCCGGCACCTGCGAGCCGATGTGGAAATGCAGCACCTTGAAGCAATGCTCCATTTTTTCCGCGCGGAGAATCTCGGTGGCGGCCAGGAGTTCGGCGGTATTGAGTCCGAATTTGGCGTTTTCGCCGCCGCTATCGGCCCATTTGCCGGCGCCCTTGCTGAGAAGGCGGGCGCGGATGCCCACGAGCGGCTCGGTGCCCATCTGGCGGGAGACGGAGATGATGTGCTTCAACTCCTCAAGTTTCTCCACCACCATGACGACTTTCCTGCCCAGCTTGATGCCCATGAGGGCCATGCGGATGAAAACGGCGTCCTTGTAACCGTTGCAAATAATCAGGGAATCCTGCTGGCTTTGCATCGCCAGGCCGGCAAACAACTCCGGCTTGCTTCCCACTTCCAGGCCGAATTGGTAGGGTTTGCCGGCGTCCAGTATTTCCTCCACCACTTCGCGCAGTTGGTTGACCTTGATGGGGAAAACCCCGCGGTATTTGTTCTGGTAATTGAACTCGGCAATGGAGGCGGCGAAGGCCTGGTTGATCGCCTCGACGCGGTCGCGCAGAATGTCCTGGAACCGGATCAGCACGGGAAATTTCAGCCCGCGCCCCTTGGCCTCCTCGATGACGTCGGTCACATCCACCACCGCGCCGTTTTCGCGCAAGGGCATGGCGATGACGTGTCCGGCATCATTGATGTCGAAGTATTTTGCGCCCCATCCGGTGATGTTGTAAAGGGCGCGCGCCGCCGGGATGTCCCAGGGCGCGATTGGCGCGGCGATTTGGCTCATTTCTGTAACACTGCAATGGGCACTATATGGACACTGTTGCAGAATTCAATAGGGCGTTGCAAAAATCTTTCGCCGCGGATTGATAATCGGCCCGTTCTTTGTTTTGATGCGTTCATGCCCGAAGCGAATTTGGCGGCAATTGTGAGCGAATGTCAAAGACTCCTTCAGCCCGGGAAGTTTACGGACTGGGACGGAGCGGTCAACGGCTTGCAGGTGGAAAACTCCGGCACGGTCAGGCGCATTGCCGCCGCAGTGGACGCCTCCCTCGCCACGCTCAAGCTGGCGGTCGCGGCCGGGGCCGATTTGCTCATCGTCCATCATGGCTTGTTCTGGGGACCGACTGTGCCGTGGACGGGGCGGCGCCGCGAGATGCTGGCCTTGCTCATCCAAAGCAACCTGGCCGTGTACAGTTCGCACCTGCCGCTGGACGCCCACCCGCGCCTGGGCAACAACGCGCAATTGTGCGCCGCGCTCGGCTTCAAGAATCTAGAACCGTTTTTCTTTGAGAAAGGCCGTTTTATCGGCTGGCAAACGCGGCAAAAAATTTCCCGGAGCGAACTGTCTGAAAAACTGTGCAAAATCCTGGGCCGTCCACCCGTGTTATTGCCCGGCGGTCCGATGCAGTGCCGGAGAATCGGCGTAGTGACAGGCGGCGCGGGGGCCGAATTGAAAATTGCGGGCGGCGAAGGCGTGGACACTTTCATTACTGGCGAAGGCCCGCATTGGACCCATGCGCTGGCCGAGGACGCGGGATTGAATGTATTCTACGGCGGCCACTATGCCACCGAGACGTTTGGGGTGAAGGCCCTGGCCGCTGTCCTGTCGAAAAAATTCAGGCTGCCGTGGAGCTTTTTGGATCATCCGTCAGGATTATAATATTCGAGTCACATGCCGCTGCCCTACAAAATCGCCACGCTGCTCTATTGTTTCAACCAGAAGGATGAAACGCTGTTGTTGCGGCGCGCCCGCAAGCCCAACCTCGGCTTGTGGAGCCCTTGCGGCGGCAAGTTGCAGATGGCCGATGGCGAATCGCCCTACGCCTGCGCCTGCCGGGAGGCCGGGGAAGAAATTGGAATGAAGCTGACCCATCGCGATTTGCATCTGACCGGGATCGTCAGCGAATACGGCTACGAGGATCGCGAGCATTGGCTGCTGTTTTTGTTCGAAGTTCTGCCGCGCTTGACGGAGGTCCCGCCGCCGCATGAGGAAGGCAATTTTGCGTTTTTCCCCGCCGCGCAACTCCCGTCGCTGGCCATCCCGAAGACGGATTTGGAACAAATCTGGCCGCTTTTTTGGCGGTATCGCGGGGGATTTTTTGCGGCGCATTGCCGCAACCTTGGCGGGGACAAGTATGAATGGATCCTGGAGGAAAGCACCGATGGACGAGCCGATCATTGATTTGCAGAGCGACCACTACTTCATGGGCGAGGCATTGCGCCAGGCCGCGCAGGCCGGAGCCGACGGCGAGACGCCGGTGGGGGCGGTCATTGTGCGGGAGGGGCGGATCATCGCCCGGGCCTTCAACCAGGTCGAGTTGCTCAAGGACGCCACGGCCCACGCCGAGATGCTGGCCCTGACCCAGGCGGAGGAAGTGGCGGGGGACTGGCGTTTGACCGACTGCACTTTATACGTGACAAAAGAGCCGTGCCCGATGTGCGCGGGCGCGATGGTCCACGTGCGCCTGGCGCGGGTGGTCTATGGCGCGGGGGATGCCAAAGCCGGCGCGGCGGGGGGCGCGCTCAACTTATTGCAGTTCCCCACCTTGAATCATCAATGCCAGATCACGCGCGGCGTGCGCGAGGCGGAGTGCCGCGTCCTGTTGCAGGAATTCTTTGGCGGACAACGAAACAAGATCAAGAGCAAGGCCAAGCCCCGGCCAGGCCCTGTCCCTTGATCAGCTCACCGCGACGAGCGAGACTTTCTGATTCTGTTCGTTGCGCGCGACGCCCTGCGCGCGGGGGTCCAGGGCCGGTTTCCCATCGATCAGGAAATGATAGTGATGATGGCCGTGGCCCAGCGTGACCTGCCCCGTCCAGGTGCCGTCCGGCTGTCGTTTCAACGGCAGGGCGCCCGGGTCCCAATCGTTGAAATCTCCCGCCAGCGTCACTTGTTTGGCTTGGGGCGCCACGCAGACAAAATTGACCGGCTTGAGTGTTTTCTTGACCGAATAATGCGCGCCCGGGCGGCCCGGGCGAAATGCTGAATGAGGCACAGACATATTATAAGATAAAATCGTGCCATTAAAAAGCAAATGGGCGCTCAATAATCAAGCGGGAAGATGGAACGGTGTCAATTCCCAGCGCGCCATGATCGGGCTCTTTGCCATCCATTGGTCTTGAATTATGCGGCTTGAACCTTGACCTTTAAGCGATTGTGACTGACGAAACAGCTTCCCAGCCTGCCTCGCCGCGGCCCAAACGGCGGCCGCGTTATCCGGGCAGAAACCCGCGGAGTTTCGAAGAGAAATACAAGGAACATGATCCGGAGCGCTACGCTGATACGGTGGAGAAAATCATTGCCTCGGGCAAGACGCCGGCGGGAATGCATCGCCCGGTGATGGCGCGGGAAATTCTGGAGGTTCTGGCGCCGAAGCCCGGCGAGATCGCGGTGGATTGCACACTCGGGTTTGGCGGACATGCACGGGAACTTCTGGCCCGCATCCAGCCAGGCGGACGGCTGCTGGGATTGGACGCTGATCCGGCGGAACTTCCGAAAGCCGAGGCCCGGTTGCGCGCGCTGGGGTTTGGCGCTAATAACTTCACCGCTCATCGCAGCAATTTCGCCGGTCTGCCACAGATTCTCGCGGCTGGGGGGATCGCAGGCGCGGACATGATCCTGGCGGACTTGGGCGTGTCGTCCATGCAACTGGATGATCCAAGGCGCGGATTTTCGACAAAAAATGAAGGGCCGCTTGACATGCGCATGAATCCGTCCCGCGGCCAGCCCGCCTCGGCCTTTCTGGCGCGAGTTCGTCCGGATGATTTGGAAACTGTGCTGATTGAGAACGCGGACGAAGCGCGCGCCGCCGCCCTGGCGCCGGTACTGGCCGGGCGGTCTTTCGCCACCACGACCGCGCTGGCCGGCGCGATTCGTGCCGCCCTGCCGCGCTTGAACAAGGAGGATTGCGACCTCACGGTTCGCCGTGTCTTTCAGGCGTTGCGCATCGCTGTGAACGACGAGTTTTCGGCGCTGGAAACCTTTTTGCGCCTTCTTCCCGCGTGCCTGAATCCCGGCGGGCGCGCGGCCATCCTGACGTTTCACTCGGGTGAAGACCGGCGCGTGAAGAAGTCATTTGAGGCGGGGTTTCGCGACGGTGTTTATAAGGAAATCGCCCGCGAAGTGGTGCGTCCGGGCGCTGATGAGCGCCACGCCAATCCCCGCTCCGCGCCCGCCAAACTGCGCTGGGCCGTTAAGGCGCCCTTTATTCCGGACAATCCCGTTTGATTCTCCCGCAAAATCCCGACCTTCAAGAGTTCCTGACTGAAAGTTGAATTGGCACTACCCACATTGAAATTGATATAATGTGGGTAGTGCCGATTTAGAATGCACCTTTAATCATTGCTCATGTCAAAAAAAAACATTCAAAAGAACATTCAAACATTCAAACAATCAATATGGAAAGGCTTTCCGACAAAGCTTTCGCCGCGGGCCAAAAGAAATTTTTAGCCGGCCCGTTGACTCACGGGAAAAAGATACCGGGGCTCCCGTTGACTCATGGGAAAGAGACACCGGGGAGTTCGAGCAAGCCGGTTTTCGTTTGTCAGCAGGCGGTTTTGGCGGTATGCTCGACAGTGTGTGTTGCAATGCTTTCGACCTTAACTGTGATTTTACATTCTGAGAGATGACGCATGGCCGTAGCAAAAATTAAGAAACAAAAGAAAACCTCACCCGCCCCTGCGCCAACGGAGGCCAGCGAACCGCCGCCGCCTCCTCCCCCTCCGCCAGCCGCCAGCCACCAGGATTGGCTGCGATCGCTGGAGTCCATGTTGGAAATTACGTTGAAGAACCAGGGTCCGGACAAAGCGAATCTGCTTGTGGCGGGACTGATTGAGCGTTTGCGCGCGGCGGGAGTGCCAACGCCTTCACCGGTGAGCACGCCCTACATCAACACGATTCCCGTTGAAAAGGAGCCGCCGTATCCGGGCAATCGCGAGATCGAGCGGCGCATCAAGAGCCTGGCGCGCTGGAATGCCATGGCCATGGTGGTCAACGCCAATCAAAACGAAAGCGGCGTGGGCGGGCATATTTCCAGTTACGCTTCCATGGCCACCCTTTACGAAGTGGCCTACAATCATTTTTTCCGCGGCGGCGACGGCGGGAGGCTGGCGGATTTGGTATATTTCCAAGGGCACACCACGCCGGGCAATTACGCCCGCGCCTTTCTGGAGTACCGGCTGGATGAAGGGCACCTGCATAATTTTCGCATGGAACTGGCGGACGGCGGTGGTCTTTCGTCATATCCGCATCCCTATCTGATGCCCGATTTCTGGCAGTTCCCGACGGTCTCGATGGGGTTGGGGCCGTTGATGTCCATTTATCAGGCGCGTTTCATGCGCTATCTCAAGGCGCGCGGCCTGCTGGCCTCGGCGGAAGAGCCTCGCGTCTGGGCCTTTGTGGGCGACGGGGAGTCGGACGAGCCGGAAACGCTCGGCTCGATTACACTGGCCGCGCGGGAGAACCTGGACAACCTGATCTGGGTTGTTAATTGCAATTTGCAGCGCCTGGACGGCCCGGTGCGGGGCAACGGCAAGATCATCCAGGAACTGGAGGGCATTTTCCGCGGGGCGGGCTGGAACGTGATCAAGGTCATTTGGGGTTCGGCCTGGGACGATCTGCTGGCGCTGGATAAATCGGGCCTGCTGGTCAAGCGCATGGAAGAGGCCGTCGATGGCGATTACCAAAAATACAGCGTCGAGCCTGGCAGCTACATTCGCCGTCATTTCTTCGGCAAATATCCGGAGCTGTTGAAACTGGTCGATCATCTGTCCGATGACGAACTGACCCGGCTGACGCGGGGCGGGCACGATCCGAGGAAAGTTTATGCCGCCTACAAAGCGGCCGTCGAGCACAAGGGCGGCCCGACGGTGATTCTGGCCAAGACGATCAAGGGCTACGGGTTGGGCGAAGCCGGCGAAGGGCGTAACATTTCGCATCAGCAGAAAAAGATGAACGAAAAGGAGCTGCGGGAATTCCGCGCCCGGTTCGACATCCCGGTGCGGGACGAGGACGTGGTGGAGACGCCGTTTTACCGGCCGGCGAAGGATTCGCCGGAAATCCGGTATCTGCTGGACCGGCGGCGGAAGCTGGGGGGATTCGTGCCCAAGCGGGCGGTGATGGCGGAGGCGTTGCAGACGCCGGGGCCGGGGGCGTTTCCCGATTTTGCAAAAGGATCGGGAATGGCGGAATTATCGACAACGATGGCATTTGTCCGTCTGCTTTCCAATCTTATACGTGACAAGACCATCGGGCGGCAGGTGGTGCCCATCCTGCCCGACGAGGCGAGGACGTTTGGCATTGACCCGCTGTTTGCCCAGGTGGGCATTTACTCCTCGAAAGGCCAGCTTTACGAGCCGGTCGATAAAAGCAGCGGGCTGAGCTTTTATCATGAGGCGCAGGACGGCCAGATCCTGGAGGAAGGCATCACCGAGGCCGGTTCGATGGCGTCCTTTGTGGCGGCGGGCACGGCCTACGCCAATTACGGCATCAATCTGATTCCATTCTACATTTATTACTCCATGTTCGGGCCGCAGCGGGTGGGGGACGAAGTCTGGCTGGCGGCGGACAGCCGGGCCAAGGGGTTTTTGCTGGGGGCGACCTCGGGCCGCACGACGCTCAACGGCGAAGGGCTGCAACATCAGGACGGACACAGCCCGATCCTGGCCGGCACGGTGCCGACGTTGTATGCCTACGATCCCGCGTTTGGTTATGAAATCGCCATCATCGTGTGCGATGGAATGAGGCGGATGTTCCAGGATGGCGAAGAAATTTTCTACTACCTCTGTCTGTATAATGAGAATTATCCAATGCCTCCCATGCCTGCGGGCGTTGAGGAGGGCGTGATCAAAGGGTTGTACAAATTCAAGACTGGGCCGGAGGGGAAGAAGCACAAGGCGCACATTTTCGGCAGCGGCAGCATCATCCGGTCAGCGTTGCAGGCCCAGGAAATTTTGGCGGAACGCTATGATGTCTCGGCGGACGTGTGGAGCGCCACGAGTTACAAGAACCTGCGCAACCAAGCCCTGCTGGTGGAACGCTGGAACCGGCTGCATCCCGCCGAGCCGCCCAAAAAGCCCCACGTCCGGCAACTGCTGGAGAAGGAAAGCGGGCCGTTCATCGCGGTGTCCGATTACATGAAGATTGTACCGGACCAGATTGCCAAATGGGTGCCGGGCGGATTGACGACTTTGGGGACGGACGGCTTTGGCCGCAGCGACACGCGGGCACATCTGCGCCGGTTCTTCGAAGTCGATGCGGAAGCCACGACGGTGGCGACACTGCACGCGCTGGCCCAGCGGGGCGAAGTGGATAACGCGATCGTGGCCCGCGCCATTAAAGATTTGAATATTGACCCTGAAAAGCGGTTTCCTCAGATTGTGGCGTTTTAAACAAGATATATGGATCTGAAATTACCTCCGCTGGGTGAAGGCGTTGATTCAGGCAGCGTCGTGAGCATTTTGGTCAAGGAGGGCGAGCAAGTCCAAAAGGGCCAGGGGATCATCGAATTGGAAACGGGGAAGGCGGTCGCGCCGGTACCGGCCTCCGTTGCGGGCAAAGTCACCAAAATCATCGTCGCGGTTGGCGATACGATCTCGGTAGGGCAGCCAATCGCGTCCCTGGAAACCAGCCCGGCGGCTCCGGCCAAGCCCGCCAGCCAGAAGCCCGCCCCTGCCCCGTCGCCCCGCGCCACCCGGCCCGCGCCAGCTCAGCCTCCGCAGGAGGAGGAAACAGGCGAAGAAGTTGCCGAACCGGAGGAAGAAACATCCGGCCCCGAGCCGGCTGCGTCGCCCACCATCCGCCGCCTGGCGCGCGAATTGGGCCTCAACCTGAGAAGAATTCGCGGCAGCGAAAATGGCGGACGAATTGTCATGGCCGACATGCGCGCTTACGTTGAGCGCTTGCAGCGCCTGGCGGCCCAGCCCCGCGCCGCGGGTCCGGCCGGAGCACCGGCCAAACCCGAAAGAATTGACTTTTCCAAATGGGGCCCCATTGCCAAACGGCCCATGTCGCCCTTGCGCAAGACCATCGCGCAGCGCATGAGCGAAAGCTGGAACGCCGTGCCGCGCGTCACGCAATTTGACGAGGCGGACATTACGGCGTTGAACGACTTGCGCAAGAAGCACGCCGACGCTTACGAGAAAAAAGGCGCGCGGCTGACCCTGACTTCCTTCGTCCTCAAGATCGTGGCGGAGACGTTGAAGAAGCATCCGGCGCTGAACACCAGCCTCGACCTGACCGCCGGCGAAGTGATTTACAAGGAATACGTGCATCTTGGCATTGCCGTGGACACCGAGCAGGGCTTGATCGTGCCGGTGCTGAGGGACGCCGACAAAAAGGACCTGCTGACTCTGTCGAAGGAATTGAACGAAATCGCGGTGAAGACCCGGGAGCGGAAAATTTCGATGGAGGAACTGCAGGGCGGCACCTTCACCATTTCGAATCAAGGCGGGATCGGCGGCCTGCATTTCACCCCGATCATCAACCTGCCGGAAACGGCGATTCTCGGCCTGGGCCGCGGCGTCATGCGGGCGACGGTGCGCGACGGGAAGATCGAGCCGCGGCTCATCCTGCCCCTGGCGCTTTCCTATGATCATCGGGTCATCGACGGCGGCACGGCGGCGCGATTCATGGTGGATTTGGCGAGGGGATTCGAAACATTTGACGAAAAACAACTGGGCTGACGATGCCTTAACCCCAACTTATTGTGGACCCCATTAAAACAGAGATTGTTGTTCTTGGCGCCGGGCCTGGAGGCTACGCCGCCGCCTTTTACGCCGCCGACCTTGGCAAAAAAGTTCTGCTTGTCGAACAGGACAAAAAACTGGGCGGCGTGTGTCTCAATCGCGGCTGCATTCCCTCCAAGGCCCTGCTGCACGCCTCCCAAATGATCAGCGAGGCCCGGGAATCGGCCCATCGCGGCATCACCTTCGGGCCGCCGCAAATCGAATTGGACAAATTGCGCGCCTGGAAGAACTCCATCGTGGACAAGCTCTGCGGCGGGGTTAGCTTCCTGGCCAAAAAGCGCGGCGTGCAGGTGCTGACGGGGCGCGGCCACTTCGAAGGCTCGCAGTCCCTGCGGGTCGAGACAGCCGAAGGCCAGCAAATTGTTGCATTTGACAAGGCCATTGTCGCGGTCGGCTCCAAGGCCGCGCTGCCCAAGGCTTTTGACCTGGGCAATCCGCGCGTCATGACCTCGACCGAGGCGCTGGAAATCGAGGATTTGCCGGAGGATTTTCTGGTCATCGGGGGCGGATATATCGGCATGGAACTGGGCAGCGTGTATGCCAGGCTTGGCAGCAAAGTGGTGGTGATCGAAGCCCTGCCCGGCATTTTGGCCGGGGACGATCCCGACTTGGTGCGTCCGATCATGAAATACGCGGAGAAGAACTTCCGCGAACTGCGCCTTAATACGAAGGTGACGCAAATGTCCACCAAGGGGAAAAAAATCCGCACCGTCACCCAGGGGCCGGACAAGGTCGAGAAGGAAGAATTTTACGACCGGGTTCTGGTTGCGGTGGGTCGCGTGCCGTATTGCGGGGACCTTGGTTTGGAAAACACGAAGGTGGAGCAGGACGAGCGCGGATTCATCAAGGTCAACGAAAAGCAGGAAACCGCTGATCCATTTATCATGGCCATTGGCGACATTGCGGGCGGTGTTTTGCTGGCCCACAAAGCATCCAAAGAGGCGCGCATCGCCGTCGAAACCATTGTGGGCGAAGACAGCACTTCGGCGGGCGTCATGATTCCCGCGGTCGTCTTCACCGATCCGGAACTGGCCTGGTGCGGGTTGACGGAGGCCGAGGCGAAAAGCAAGGGGCTGACGGTGGAAGTCGCCAAATACCCGTGGGGGGCATCGGGGCGGGCGCTGACCTACGACCGCCCCGACGGGCTGACGAAATTAATCGTTGACCCGGAAACCGAGCGCATTTTGGGCATCGGCATCGTGGGGCACGGCGCGGGCGAGTTGATTGCCGAAGGGGTGGTGGCCATCGAGATGGGCGCCACGGCGCGCGACCTGGCCGAATCGGTCCATCCGCATCCGACTCTTTCCGAAACGATCATGGAAGCCGCCGAGGTGTTTTACGGGTTCTCCACCCATACTTACGCGCCGAAGAAGCGGGAAGAGGCATGATCATTGCGGCGGACGGCTGTTCCGCCGGTGATTTGCCAGCGTTCTTCGCGCAAATGGACATTCCCCTGGCAAAGGAGTATTTTACAGCATGGCAGCGCCCATACTGGAAATACGAAAGCCGGGCGGACCTTCGCGCGGTGTGACCCGATACACCGGACGCGCGATTTACTTGTACGCGTTCGATGTCGCCTACGACATGCTGAGGGAGCCGGTGCCGCAGTTGCTGGGACAGACGGTGGCGGAGTTTAGCGTGGATGCCAGCAAACGAAATCCGCGCCATCTCTTTTTCAACAAGCCGCGCATGATCCGCCTGCCGCCGATGGAACGCATCGGCCCCAACGGCCCGGTGCGGGTGGAACGCACGCTCAAGTTTTTGCCCGTCGGCGCCATCAGCATCATGATTTCCGTCCCCTTCCAAGTGCAGGCCATCGGGGATCTGGTGGCCTATCACGATTTGGAGTTTTCCAACGGCGTCCTGAGCGCGGAGGTGCGGCAACTGGCGGAGGAAGCGCGCCGCGAACTGGCCCGGTATTTTTTAAAACCGGTGCAGCAATTGGCGGAGGAGGAGGCCTACACGGTTTTTTGCGTTGACGCCCCGCTCGTCGCCGAGGACGGCCAGCCGCTGAGCGCGGAGGACTGGCTGCTGCAGCATCGCCGCGAAGTGGCGGCGTTGTTGACCCAGGAACCGGACATCCACCAGCTTTCGCGCCAGGAGGCGGACGAATCGACCGGGCGTTATTTGAGCTACTACGAAAACGACCTTGCCGTGCTGGACTGGGACGCGGCCTTGATCGTACACGAGCCTGGGCAGATGGACGAAATCCTGTATGTGCTGGAACTGGCCAACCTGCAACTGGCGGAATTGGAAGCCTACGACCGCATCCTCGATGCTTCGCTGGAGCGGTCCTATCGCGACTTAAACGAACGCCCGCGGCGCAGCAGCGGCGAAATAATGCGGCAACTGCGGGAAATCCGCATTGACCTGGCGCACTTCAGCGACGAGTTGTCCAATATCACCAAGTTTTTTGGCGACTGGCACCTGGCGCGCATTTACGAGAACATCGCCGCCCGCTTTCATCTGGGCGACTGGCACCGGACGATTGACGAGAAACTCAAGACATTGAACAACCTGTATCAGCTTCTGGCCCAGGACCGGACCAACCGCTATATGCTGACGCTGGAAGTGACCATCGTCCTGTTGTTCGTGATCGATTTGATCGTGTTGATCATGGGCCTGAAGCGGCCTTGAGCCGGACGGAGGCCCGCCCCGCAAATATTTTGCCGAAAAAGCAGATTCCCGGTTGAACATCCAATGTCCGCGATTACATTGGGGCAGGGTGAATGAAACCGAATTCAAAGAAGTAGCATGGCTTCTAATGCTGATTCCGTTTGGAATCGTTTTGGGGACGGCGTTCTTCTTTGTCTTCTGCATCTGGCGCCGGGCGCGCCAACTGTGCGGGCTGGACGCCGGCGGCGCAATCCGCGCCCTGATACGATTTCCAGAGTTATTCAACCGGTGGCGAGGAGAGCCCACGGAAGCTCCCCGCAGCCGACGGTGAATAACTCTGCCATGACAAAAAATTTGCGACCAAGTAAA
>Ga0224555_1000907_pt1 | contig 44511 bp, 47 predicted proteins | sample 714S23034metaG_FD_180687 | JGI IMG/M metagenome (GOLD analysis project Ga0224555, IMG submission 180687) | Peat soil microbial communities from Stordalen Mire, Sweden - 717 S2 30-34 | ecosystem: Environmental > Terrestrial > Soil > Wetlands > Peat | place: Sweden: Norrbotten County, Stordalen...
GATCCCTGCCGCTTCACTCATGTTTTCGTCAGCACGTGTTTCCGCATGGACGCACAAGATGGCATCAAGGCGCTTGATAGTTTGCAGCGCGCAACGTAAGCCCTCACGCGACTCCTGTTGAATGAATGCCTCCCCAAAAGCCGTGGCCCCGAGTCGCCAAACGTCTTCGAGCTGCTCCAGCCTGTCCATAGCCGCGTTGATGCCATAATCAACAACGGATTTTCGGGCCGCGCGCTGCTTCGTGAAATAGGATCTATCATCACACGTGGCCGGTTTCGTGTTTGGTTGGTCTATAACGGTGGTAACGCCCCCTGCAGCGGCCGCGCACGAACCGGAATACCAATCCTCCTTGTACGCTTCGCCCAAATCGCGAAAATGAACGTGCGCATCGATTGCACCTGGCAGAAGCAATCGGCCGCGTGCATCTATCGCTTGATCTCCGGAGCGGATGTGTCCGATCTTTGTAATTGTGCCGCTTTCGATGAGTACATCACGGACAACGATGTGACTCTTGTGAAAGACTTTTGCATTTCGGATGACTGTGGCGCTCATCGTCCGTCACTCAAGACAGCGCTCAACCACCTCGCCACCGGGACGAAGCTCGGAAAAGATCTGGCCCTCAAACACAAATATTTCTGCGCTGTCGCCTCGCGGAGTCAAGCCTGCCTTGACGTATGTTTGATCCAAAAACTTCTGGGCCGTCCAGCCATAATCTGTCGCAACTTGAGGCAAAAGCAATCCTTGCTGCAACCCTTTCTTTACAATAATACCGTGCTTGCCGATCACTATGTCAGAGGGGCCGAAAATCCGTACCGGTTTCGACAGGAACGTGATCTCCAGCGTGATCCGTGGTAACTCGTCTGCCCGCACGGGAGGAAATCGATAATCGTGTAAGGCCGCGCTGATTGCCGAGTCGATCAGCGCTTCCTTGATTGTCGTAGTTGGGTAGGGGTACCCAACACAGCCCCTCAGGACGCCTGAATGTAGGGTTACAAAAACGCCGCCGAGTTCCTCAAAAATGGCGGGAAGGCCTTCCGGCGCTTCTATCCGTTCCCCGGAGTTTACCGCGATCTCGATGGCTTGGCGTGCGAGACGCATACCCACGCGCGCTTCATCCAAATCCATGCTTCACATGTTAGTGAATAGTTATATTACGTTTGCCTTCGAGATAAACAGAGGAGAGGGGATGAGTGGCTGCCGGTGGAACTCGCTGAGGAAAGTCCTCCCACCCTCTGGACGTGTGAGCGGGGAAACGCGCATGGCGAGAGTCATGGCTCTGGCACAGAAACGGTACGTCCCTGCAAATATGAGTATGAGGTGAAGAACCGACGAGAGCAGGAGTTACGATGGAACGGCGAATCCTCACAGGTGCAAGCTAAAAAGGGTGAATGAGCAGTCCAGACGACACCCAGGTTAAGCGCTTAGATGAATGCCACTTGAAACAGAAGGAGGCTTACAACCCCCACTCCAGCCTTATTATTAAACACTTTTCTGGCACGCGAGAAAGCTTTATATCAATCTCGCACAACATATTGCTGCCTTTCAAACTAGAAAACCAAAGGCTAGAGGGGAAGAAATGGACTTGAGAGAGCTAGCAGAAGATATTCGTGCTCGTTTTTTGGAACAAGGTGTCACAGTTCGCACTAGCGACATTGAACAGCGACTGAACAGCCTCGTTTACGATTTTAAAGTGCCAATCGAAGAAGCAAGAAGGAGCGTGGTTTCTTATTTTGCTAAACTCCATCCCAAGGAAGGCGTTGCTTCCGAAACCGAGGTAATCTACGCAAAAATCGCAGACATAAATACCGAAGATATATGGATCAACCTCCGCGTGCGAGTCGTTCAGCTATGGGAGCCCAATTCACCATCAATAGCACAAGTCGGCCTCCTCGGCGACGAGACGGGAACCATCAAGTTTACAAGCTGGTCAAATGCGAACTTGCCTATTCTCAGGGACGGACAAAGCTACTCGATACGTAACGTGGTCACAAAATCGTGGCAGGGGCGTTTCAGCGTTAGCTTGAACAAAGCATCCGAAATTGCACCGCTCGATGAAGAGGTAGCAGTCGGTCGCGCAGAAGAGGAGATCTCTGGTGCAATTATTGATGTGCAGTCCGGCTCGGGATTAGTAAAAAGATGTCCGGAGTGCAATCGAGTCGTCGTTAAGGGGCACTGCGCAGAGCACGGCGAAGTAAGTGGAGTTTACGATTTGCGCGTCAAGGGTGTGCTCGATAACGGCGAGATCGTGTCAGACGTGCTCTTTAATCGAGAGATGACGGAAAGATTGACTGGAATCACGCTGGAGGCAGCTAAAGAAATGGCTATGGAAGCACTCGATCAAAACGTCGCGGCAGACGCGATGAAGGCCGTCGTCATCGGACGCTACTATAGGGTCCGCGGCAACAAAACCCCGCGATGGCTGCTGATAACAGATTTTGAAGAGCTGCCTAAGATGGACGAGGATGAGATTGATGCTGTCCTCAAGAGGGCGCAGGGGAGACTTTAATGTCATTGAGACAACGGGAGGTAGCACGGCGCCTCTATGCGAAAGAGCTCAATGAGTCGACGCTCGTTTACAAGGAACACGAAGATACCTACGCGCCACAGTATCTTTTGACCCCAACAGGCGCCAAATGTAATCGGGTTTTTGTCGTCGGTGCACTTACAGAAAAGGAAAACGTTGGCGTTGATTCTGACTACTGGCGCGCTCGACTGGCCGATCCGACAGGCGTTTTTCCCATATACGCCGGACAGTACCAACAACAGGCAGTCACCCAGTTGAGCGCAATAGAAGTACCTGCGTTCGTGGCTGTCGTAGGCAAACTGAACGTATTTCGCACTAACGACGGTCCGGTCAAGGTATCCATACGCCCTGAATTCATCAACGTTGTCGATTCCGAAACACGAAACAGATGGGTTTTAGAAACTGCCGAGAAAACCCTTGAACGGATCGAACGGTTGCAACTCGACAACGAAGACGCCGCAAAAGTCCGCGATTACTATGGAATAGATACAAGCCTTTACGTGGGAATCGTCATCGAGGCTCTTGAAGCACTTAAAAAAGAGTACGAGACGTGAGCACAATCGGTCGAATAGATCAGAAGTCGACGTCATCGCGCCCCCAATCGGAGCCTAACAATGCTATATGGTGTCTCTTCAGCGATTGAGCTTGACGTTAAAGAATTTATCGTAAGCGCCGCTGCGACCTTCAATGCTATCGAGCTAGTTTCTGAGTTTCCCCACGTCCACTATAGCACACCCAACGTGAGCCTGCTCTCTGAGCTTAAGCGGAGCTACGATCTCACGTATACGATGCACGCACCTTTCTGCAGCGTAAATCTTGCTAGCATTAATCCCAAGCTTCGTAAGGCGTCGCTCAACGAAATACTCAACTCGATCACGTACGCACGCGAACTCGGCTGCGAATTAGTCGTGGTTCACCCTGGTATCGTCAGCCACCCAAGAAGCTTGCAAAAATTCGAGCGAATTTCAAAGGAAAATCAACGCGACTCTTTTTTACGCATATGTGAGAAAGCAGAGGCCGAAAAAATTCTCGTCTGCATAGAAAATATGCCGCGGTTCCCGCCCGCTTTTAAAGAAACCTGGACTGGCGATGCTCTTGTAGAAATCGTCGACGAACTGAGATCAAGGTTCTTGCAGGTGGCCTTAGATGTAGGCCACTGCAACACCACTGATGTTCCTACACCACAAATGATTCATAAGTTCGGCGCGCGAATCAAACACGTGCACATCCACGATAACGATGGGTTTCGAGAAATGCACGCGGTTGTTGGGCAAGGATCGGTTCCGTGGCGAGCTGTCATTGAGGCACTAAACAAAATAGGATATGACGGGCTCCTAATAGACGAACATCGAACGATTGAAGGACAAAAGCGCGGAAAAGAGTATCTAGAACCAATCATTCAGTCTTTCTGCTAGATGATGAGGCGCTGTTAGCGTGTTCTTTAAGGAGCGACATTGCCTTTTCGACTGGTAGGCCCTTCTTTTTTGCCCCAATATTTGCTATGGGGGCAATATCGACACCCGAACTAAGTTCTATGTATCCGAGACGCTGTGCTAGTTTCAAAAAACCTTCCCCAACATCGGTTCGCACAATTACAACGGTGTGTCCAGGCGAGGCGCCAACGCTTCCAAACGACAAATCGGCGTCTTCGCTCGTAAAGTCCACACAGTGCTCGCACCCAGGTCTCTTTGACGTGCGTAAGCCTTTTAGAGGCAACTCGAGCGTAGTTTGATCTTTCAGTTTTACGATGAACTTTCCTTTGACATCGAAACTGCTTATCTCCCAGGGCTTGATTCCGTGGCTAATTCGCAACTCTTCGAGAAGACTATCCGTAAATATTTCTGTGCAAAACAGCCCGAGCGAAACTCGAATTGCGTTTTTGTATATTGACAAGACGTCGACGTTCGATTGCCGAATCCTTCTGACCGCACTAGTAACGCAAGGCGTCCCGACTATAGCAATCTTGTGCAGCTGTCTGTCTGCTATGGCTTCTCTGAGTGCCTTCAAAATAGGTGCCCACACATATCTTGATCCCGCCGCCCCAAGAACTTCGTGCGACGTTTGAACGAACGCGGGCTGAGATACTTGGCTCCATTTATCCACGCCCATCACGATCGCGCCGTCAATCGAGTTCGATTCGAAAGCGGCTGCGAGTACAGAGCTGACAACTCCGCCTGATTGGGCGTCAGCAACGCGAATCTTGGATATTGATTCGTATATCGATATGATATTACCAAACCCGTCAGAGCAGGTTTCATCAGCTCTCGGACAAGCATAATAGCAAGCCGCGCAAGGAACATCATCACGCGTCACCTTGCAGTAATCGTTCGACTTAGGATGGCCAGGATCGTCGTCAAAATAAAGGGCTTCTGTCGGGCATACGCCAACACATGCTCCGCATCCGCAGCATTTTTCCGTGTCCCAGACTTTCCGTTTCAAGTCTTTGTATGAGAGAAGGTCCATCTCGCCTCCGCAACTTATTCACAAGTATATAATGCGGCATATGGCCTATGAGAAAGAGGGGCGATCTTTGTGAATTCAGCGTCAAGAAGGCCCTCGAGGTCAAGGCCAAAAACCTGGCAGTACTCCTTGAGAACTTTTTTAATAGTGATTTCGTCGTCTGCAGTCAGCCGAAATTGCGACGCGCCGTTGCCGAGCTTGCTCTCGTCGACGTCGCCCCTGACGTAAATAGCGCCGCCGTGTTGTCCTGTCGCTACCCAATCGCCTAAAATCTCGGCTTTTTTAGCCCTGTTATGGATTCCCAAAACAATGATTATGCCGCCCGCCATGTACTCTCCGAGAAAGTCACCAGCGCGTCCACCGGCAACGATTATCGGAACGTTGGACTTGTAAGTCTTCATATGTATGCCGACTCTGTAGCCGACGTCGCCGCGGACAAAGATTTTTCCCCCCCTCATACTGTGACCCAAAATGTCTCGCCCGTCCCCATGTATAATAATCTTCCCGGAACTCATGGTGTTTCCGACGCCGTCTTGAGCGTTACCAAAGACGGTTACCGTTGGACCATCCATAAACATTCCCAAATCGTTTCCAGGGGTGCCATAGATGTCGATGTTGAGCTTGCCTTTGAGGCAGTCAGCAATAAACCTTTGGCCGTTTACGTCCTCAAGCGTCAACTCAGCTACGCCGGCCTGAACCGCCTGGAAGATCTCCTCATTGAGCTCCTTGTAATGCTTATAATTAGCTACTATGCGCATGAGCTTACCTAGCTGCCTGCCGGTTGGACACCGAGTATTTCCAACGTGGTGTGATCCAGACCATAGCCCCTGAGCCTGTCACGATTTCCTCTCAGACTTTCGATTGAGTTTATTCCTGCTGCGCCTAGGATCTCTTTTAGCTCAATCGACCAAGCCAGTAGCAAGTTCGAGACACGCTGCGCACCTTCAACGGGATCGAGTCTCGACCTTAGTTCCGGATCTTGCGTAGCTATCCCCCAAGCACATTTACCTGTATAGCATCGCTTGCACACGGTGCAGCCGAGCGCGATGAGGGCAGCGGTGCCTATCTTCACAGCGTCAGCGCCAAGGGCTATCGCCTTTGCGACGTCGCCGCTATTCCGAATAGTGCCACTGGCAATTATGCTTGTTTCATTCCGTATACCCTCTTCGCGTAATCGCTGATCCACACTCGCAAGCGCCAGTTCGACGGGAATGCCGACGTTATCTCGAATGACCTTAGGAGTGGCACCCGTGCCCGCTCGAAATCCGTCGATTACGATCGCATCGGCCCCTGCGCGACAGATACCACTGCAGATTGCAGCAACGTTGTGAACAGCAGCTATCTTAACTAAGACGGGTTTTTTGTATCGTGTAGCTTCCTTTAGTGCGTTTACGAGTTGCGCGAGGTCCTCGATCGAGTAGATGTCGTGGTGCGGGGCCGGACTTATGGCATCGGCCCCTATCGGAATCATTCGCGTTTCAGATATTTCATCCGTTATCTTGGTTCCCGGTAAGTGACCACCAATCCCCGGTTTTGCGCCTTGACCGATCTTTATTTCAACAGCGGCCCCAGCTTCGAGATAGGCAGGGTGAACGCCAAACCTTCCGCTAGCAACTTGCACAATGATGTGGTCTGCATATGGGTATAGCTTCTTATGGAGGCCCCCCTCTCCCGAACCCATAGTTGTGCCGCGCATTACCGCAGCACGTGCTAGCGCCTCGTGTGCTTCAACACTAATAGCTCCGTAGGACATTTGAGCTATCATAATTGGAATCTCAAGCTTAAGCGCTGGCGAAAGCTTGGTATTAAGCCTCAAACTATCGCCTAGCTCTTCAAGCTCGACGAATCGAGGCTTTCGACCTATATAAGTTCGAAGTTCGATTGGCTCCCGCAAAGGGTCGATTGCTGGGTTTGTTACCTGACAGGCATCAAGAAGCAGATTGTCGAAGATGACTTGCTCGTGAAGTTCGTTCCCAGTGCTCGCTAGGAGTATGGCGCCTGTTCTCGACTGCGTGAATACGTCTCTCCGAGCGTTCTCGGTCCAAATTGGGTGGGCACTCATAACTGAGGGCGTTCGACGAAGCGCTATGGCATCTTCAGGGCACATACTAACGCATCTCTGGCACGCAACGCACCGATCGTTAAACGCCTTGACTTTGTTATCCCGCCATTCTAGTGCGCCGAATGAGCAATTCTCGATGCACCTTTTGCACAGCCTGCACGCTTGCCTGTCAATGTCCACCCTAAACTCGGGAACGGAACTATACATCTCCATTCACCATCGCGACTGTCGGCTTTCCTGCGTGTGGCGCCCACACGTTGTCTGGATTCTTGCAGACAGCCTTAATCGCACTCTCCTCGCTCGCCATAAACGTCGTGCCATTTTTTCGAGCACAGATGAGCGGACGCAACTTGATTCGGTCCGAGAGCCCCACCATAGTACCATTGCCCGCCGTTCCGGTGAGTCCTGAACCATTTGCAATCACAATGCCAAACGGACCGTTGACCATTGCAGGACCGTAAGTCATTCTCAGTGCCTCTATTATCCGCCTCTTCTCAGGCGGCATTCGCTCGATCTGTTCCCAGAACGGAGGAGCTAGGACCTCGGATGCAAGTTCGATGGGCAGCTTGTGTCTCCTGACCAACAGATCCCACAAATAAGCCAAAACTTCAGAATCTGTAAAATAGCTGCACTTATACCCGTACGACTCAAGGAACCGTTTGTTAGTTCCGTAACTAGTAATCTCTCCGTTATGCACAATGCTGTAGTCTAAGATGCTGAATGGATGTGCACCGCCCCACCAACCGCGCGTGTTTGTAGGGTATCTCCCGTGAGCTAACCACATATAGGCCTTATAATTCTCAAGCTTGTACAGCCTTGCTACTTCGTCGGGGTAGCCGATGGCTTTGAAAACGCCCATGTTCTTGCCACTCGAGATGACTAACGCGCCGCCTGTATTGTTAATCTTCATCGCAAGGTCGATAATATAATTGTCGGCGTCGCTAGTGTACCGTTCCGGCACGTCGACAAAGAAGCGCCAGGGGATGTAATCTTGTGATATGCGTTCCACGTTGCGCGTTTCAATTTCTTCGTCTTTATAAATATTGACGTAGTCCTTCAGCATCTCAGCTATTTGATCTTTCAGTTCAAAATCCTTTAGAAGGATATGTAGGGCGTAGTAGTCTTTGTATTCGGGATATAGTCCATAAGCTGCGAATCCTCCCCCCAATCCATTGCATCGGTCATTCATTAGGCTAATTCCCTCAACAATGTATTTTGCAGAAAGAAGCTTGCGGTTTTCATTTACGATGCCTAATATGCTACACAAGTTTACTACCACCCTATTTTCTTATTTCTTCATTTTTATAAAATTTTTGTGTCGTCAACGTCTACTATAACAGCCAGAAGAGACATTCATCACTAGTGAAGTGTTTAACCTACAAAATTGTTTTAGGGCGCGTCCCTTTCTCTTCAGCTCCGCCAGCGGAGAATAAGGTTTTTTGGAAACTCGGTTCCGCTTATTCATATATATACCTATTGTGAAATATAGGTTATGTATGCAGCGCTAAAGACGGCAGTCGAGTACCAACCCAAAACGGCTTTTTGCCGCAAAAAATCTGAATAAACTAGAACATACGGGACATTTTTCATTCTTTAACTTGCAACGTAGAAAGGAGAGGACTTTCTCGGTTGTTGCTGTCGCTCGCATTTGTAGATTAAACGCACGTCGAGCGCTGGATTAAACGAATTGGCCGCTCGACCCGCGCCAGTCTCGACGCCTTTCACAGGTGAGCTTTTTTATGTGAAGCCAACTTTTTACTAGCTGACGCACAATATCTTGGGGGATCCTATGGTCGAAACTAAAAGCATTTTGATCGTGGACGACGATGAGACAATCCTAACAGTCCTGAAAGAGATTTTGCGGCTAGACGGCTACGTAGTAGAAACGGCTTCTACCGGCAAAGAAGCTATTGAGAGGTCGGATGCTGCTTTTTTCAACTTATGCCTGCTGGACATCAAGCTACCAGACATGGAGGGCACTGAGCTTATCACTGAACTGCATAAGACTAATCCACAAATGATAAAGATAATCATCACAGGGTTCCCGAGTTTTGAGAATGCGGTAAAGTCCCTCAATCTCGGAGCGGACGCGTACATTATGAAACCCGTAAATTCCAAGGAATTGCTGGAGCTAGTGTCAGAAAAAATCAAAGAGCAGCAAGAGGCAAACCAAATGAGCGAGGATAGAGTCTCCGATTGGGTGAAAGATAGAGTTCGCCAGATTGAGCGAGAACAAAATAGAGATTGAGACTTTAAGCTGGAGCCAGCTGCGTTAACCCAAACCTTCTAAGCAACCGAGATAGGTCGCAGCAAATCTACGCTCCATGTAGTCTTTGATTAGAAGTTTCCAGAGCCATGTCATCCCATAGTAACCGTAAACGCGCGGAGACTAAGAAAGCTAAAAATCTGTCACCGACTGAAGAAGAGATTGAGCAATTAATCGCCACGCTATCAGAAGTACAGAACCCAAAAACAAGGATGAGGGCGGCGGAAGCACTAGGTAAAATTGGAGAGCCAGCGATTAAGCCTTTGAGCTCAGCGCTGACGGAAGAAAGGTGGGAAGTGCGCAGTAACGCTATTTTGGCACTTGAGAAAATAGGACAGCCCGCAACACACGTATTCCAAGAGGCAATGACCGATCATGATTGGTTCGTACGAGCAACTGCAGTGAAAGCACTCGGCCAAATCAAGGATGCTCGAGCCGTCAAAGGCCTCATAAGTGTTTTGAACGACAAAGACTGGTTCGTTCGTGAGCGCGCAGCCGAAGCGTTGAGCAAAATCGGAGAGCCCGCGATTGACCCGCTGATCTCGGCTCTGAAGGATCAAAACGGACTTGTTCGTGAGCGCGCAGCCGAAGCGTTGAGCAAAATCGGAGAGCCCGCGATTGACCCGCTGATCTCGGCTCTGAAGGATCAAAACGGACTTGTTCGTGAGCGCGCAGCCGAAGTTCTCGGCAAAATAGGTGACGCGACGAGTATAAAACCCCTGATGGAAACTTTCCACGACGAAGAGCTTTACGTGAGAGCTAAAGCTGTCCTGGCATTTGAAAGAGTGAGAAGAAGAATCGCCGCAAGCGCTGAGCGCTAGAGCCCTCGCAAACGGTAGTCTAGCGTTTCAGAGCTACCTTGACCTTCAAGTTGCAGGAATAACTTAGTCTATTCGTTGAAATCGTGCGCGCCTTCATGCCGTATCTCATGCACACGAGATTGCAGGCTCGGTTCATCACCTATGAAAATCAAGGAGCTTCAAGAAATACTCGTGAAATCTCAAATCATTGCCTAATTCGGGATGAAACGCCAGTGCTAGCTTGTTTCCTTGTTGCGCAGCAACGCCGTACCTCTCGACACGAGCTAATACGTTAGTTGCGTCTCCGACCTGCGTAATCGCAGGAGCTCGAATAAAGATACCATCAAACGGAGAAGTGAAAACCGTCACCGTCAGTGGGACCTGAAAAGACTCCGCCTGCCCCCCAAACGCGTTTCTTTTGACCTGCATGTCTATAAGCCCCAAACCATCCACATGCTCGTTTTTATAATTAGACATGATGATTAAACCGGCGCAAGTCCCCATCATAGGGATCTCCTTGTTCCCAAGTATCTCCTTGTCAATCCCTTCAAGATGCAATATCCTTGAAATTGTGGTGCTTTCGCCGCCCGGAATTATCAAACCGTCACAGTGCGGGACTATGCCTTTGCGCTTTATAGTCACTATTTTGCAGTCAAAATCCTTCGAGGACTTTTCCAGAGCCGTTATATGCTCTGAAACCGCACCCTGAATGGCAACTACTCCGATAGTTAACATCGAACTGTTCCTTCCCGTCGGGTCGCATACGGTGTCAAAAACCCCCCGCGACTATGTTTTCCACAGCTTATAATGCAGCGCACGATGAAAGATCTTTTACAGCAACTGCGCACGTTCGCAAGAAACTCTATAATGAGTGGCATAAGGCTTATCATATAAAAGCACCGGAGGCAACGCGAACGTTTTGAGCTGAACAAAAAACTGTGACTTACGGACAATATTATGCATTTGCCAGCGCGGCAATCGATGACATCGATAGTTATTTAGCCCCAAAATGTTTTACGTTTTACAAAATGGCCAAAGATAAGATTTTCAATATTAGAGTCTCAGAAGATGACTATGCCAAGCTTAAACAACTAGGCAGCATTCGAGCACGTGAGATTTTGCTCGATGCCGTAAACGATCAACTTTTTGAGCAGGTTCCGAAAAACGAGATGGAGAGACTCATTTATAAGTACGATAAGCTGGATACAGATTTGGCCAACCTTGAACAAAAGGTCCGCATTATCGACCAAAAGGCTCTTTCCAAATTGGTTGATGATGATTATGCACAAGCTGCACTCAACGATTTTGAGGGTCTTTTTCAGCGCGTGGATCGATCCGTAGCAAATCTCAACAGAGAAAGGTTCGAACTCCTAAAAGTGAGGAGGGCCGGAGCACGCTATGTCTACGCCGGCGTCAGGGAGCTCGCAATTAAGCACCGACTGAACGACCTGCTCGACCGCCCAGACCCAGAATTGTACAACGAGTTAGCTTCAAGGCAATTGATCGATAACAAAGACAGATACAAGAAAAGCATCAGCGAACTTATCAAGAGCATTCAGGATAGAATCAAAGAAGAAGAGCTACTCTTGAACTCGCTGAGAGCGATGAGCCCGTACGTGATAATGAGAGAGAACATTCAAAGCCAGGTCGACGCTTTGCAGGAAGAAATGAAGGACGTGGTTTACGTTATCGAACACATAAAAGCCTTGGAAAAAAGATACGTACGGAACTTCTTAGAAAGTTTGAAGTATAGTAGCGAGAACGAAAAGTTTTCAGCAGCTAAGCTCTTAGAGAACGATGACTTTATGGGACGTTTCTATGACTCGGATCTCTCCTTATACGAAAAATTCGAAAAGTATCTTGTCTGTTGCGGAGTCGATAAAGCTCGAGCAAAAGCAATAGTAAAAAAGCACATGACGTGAACCTTTTGAGCGTTCGACTCAAAAAAAGGAAGAGAGAGAGCAAAGCGCTGATTAACTATGGACTCGACGGGAATCGAACCCGTGGCATCCACGTTTTTCTCCTAAGATGCGAACGTGGCACTCTACCCCTGAGTTACGAGCCCCGAACGCTAAATGTTGCGGAGCTTTAAATAACTTGCCAACTCCAGCAGATGTTCTAGATCGAAGTCTGCAATGATGTCAGGAATAAAGATACAGAAGGAGCGGACTTAGAATAGGATCTCAATATCCAGCTCCTCCGCCAGTTCTTTGTAACGATTTCTAATCGTTACTTCGGTTACACCGGCAATGTCAGCTACCTCTCTTTGTGTTCGCCTGTCACCGCATATAACTGAAGCTATGTAGATAGCTGCTGCGGCAACCCCGGTCGGGCCTCTCCCACTCGTTAGTTCTTTTTCCGCTGCTTGTCTCAGTATTTCGACCGCCTTGGATTGAACTTCACCCTTGAGTTTTAGGCCGGAACAGAATCTCGGTACGTAGTCTATGGGCGATGTCGGAGTCAGCTTGAGATCAAGTTCGCGTGAGATGAATCTATAAGTTCTTCCGATCTCTTTTCGACTTACCCGCGAAACCTCTGCAATTTCGTCGAGAGTTCTTGGAACTGAACACTGACGGCATGCAGCGTATAAAGCCGCAGCCGCAACGCCTTCGATGCTTCTTCCTCGAATAAGATTCTTGTCGACTGCTTTTCGATACACGACAGCGGCCGTCTCTCTTACATTTCTCGATAACCCAAGCGCTGACGCCATTCTGTCAAGCTCAGACAAGGCGAACGCTAAGTTTCTTTCGGTAGCATTTGACACGCGAATTCGTCGCTGCCACTTGCGTAATCGATAGAGCTGCGCCCTGTTCTTGGAAGAGATAGACCGACCATACGAATCCCTGTTTCGCCAGTCTATCATCGTGGACAATCCTTTGTCATGAATAGTATACGTCATAGGAGCGCCTACACGGCTCCTCTTCATTCGTTGATCGTGATCAAATGCCCGCCATTCAGGACCCATGTCCATGAAATCTTCATCAATAACTAAACCGCATTTGTCGCAAACAAGTTCCGCTCTTTCATAGTCTTGGACTAGCTGTCGCGAACCGCATTCAGGGCAGACCGCTTTCGATTCTTCATACTCTCCAAGCTCTTTCTGGCGCTCTTTTGTAACTTCTCGCGCTTTTGCTCGCTCTATTATCCTCTCTCTTTCTACTTCAACCATATATCCACCTTTGAGCTCAGATGTAGACCTTCTCACCACGGAGTTCTCGCAAGTTAGCGAGGGTAAGGTTCTTAAACGGCTTCACAGAAATATACGGCGACGTTACCGGACCAAATACGTCGTGTACCGCGCCAATTCTTTTCATTCGCTTCGTTAATACCGCAGAATCAATCGTTGGGAAGAATTCAGCTTTAAGAATAATATAGCCGTGACTTGATACGTGAAGTACAGTACCTAACTTTCTCAAACCTGACCTCAAACGTTACGTATTTATATTATATGTCAAACTATTTAAAGTTTTAGGAAAACTTATAAAATTTCATTGAGGAGCGACGTAGCATTTCGACGAATCGAGCGCAGCTCTTGGTCTTCGTTCAAACCAGCCCCGCGTGCGATCTGTTCAGCCTCGACATTCGTAATCAGCTCGGTCCCGTGGCAGTCTGTGTTAACAAGGATATTCGGGGCAATTTTGGCCACGTGGCCGTTAGTAGCGTTGTGACCGCATCGCGCTGTAAGCTCCAGATAGATCCCATTCTGATTCGCAAGCTCTACGTCTTCCTGGCTCACAAGACCTGGGTGTGCAATGATGTTGACATCGCTAATAGCTGCAGCCGCCTTGTTTGTTCCTGGCGCCACCGGCTCAGCAATGGTCTCACCGTGTACGATTATTATTTGTGCGCCTAACGCTTTCGCTTTCCGAACGAGCTTAGGAATTTTTTCTGGCACGACGTGGGTAATCTCCGCTCCAACGAGAACTTCGATCCCACTGGAGCCCTCAGCCGCTCGCTTTGTCGCGCGAATCACTGAATCTACGTTAGAGAAGTCTACGTGATCTGTTATCGCAATAGCCTCGTGATCTGCAACATACGCCCGTCTTATGAGCTCACTCGGCAGAAGCGCACCGTCGCTAAGAATAGTGTGCGTGTGAAATTCTATTCGCTTGTTCATGTATCTTCAAGAATCGTGCGAAGCTCGCGATGCTTTTATCGTGCGCGCAATTTGCCGTATCGCCTCTCGCTTTGCGCCATTGACGTCTATAAGCAACCGCCCTTTGTGTTCCCACCAAAGTCGTGGATACGCTTTCTCATCTTCATAGGTCGGATTCAATCCCAGTTCCTGCGCTGCGCGGACGATTTCCTTGATATCTGGCGCTCCTACCGAATCTCCCTTGGCTATGATCCGGCCTTCTTTTCGCGTTTTATGCGCGTCAATGTAGACAGGCCAAACGACGTTTTTTGTGGTCTTTGCCATTGTTGCATAGCATTCCGCGTTACAGATATGTTAATATTGTCAAAACAGGCATTAAAGACTATGCACAAACTGGAGATCGAAGTAGGCAGAGATATTCTCAAAAGGAATAAGGAGGAGGCAGATCAGAACTTAACGGTACTCAAACGATATAACATCCGGGCGTTCGACATACTCGGGTCAATCGGCTCAGGAAAGACGTCAATTATCGAGAAGGTTGTGCCAATCTTGCAGCGTCAAGGATTACAGATCGGAGCGATTGCAGGCGACGTTGTTGGCGAGGATGATTTTGTCCGAATGAAGGCGCTAGATATCCCAGTTGTTAACCTGAACACGGGAACAGAATGTCACCTCGATGCACATCTTGTTGGCCACGCCATTGAGAAGCTACCTCTCAAGGAGTTAGACATTCTGTTTATCGAAAACGTCGGGAATATGGTTTGTCCAACGGACTTTGAACTTGGGACTGATGCGAGAATTGTAGTAGTAAGTGTCACCGAAGGGGACGACGTCGTAAACAAACACCCCATGATCTTCAGGGTCAGCGATATTGGGATTATCAACAAAATCGACTTAGCGGAGGCCGTGGGGGCGAGCATAGCGCGTATGAAAAATGATATGGAGCGGATTGCCCCACAGGTCAAACAAATCTTAATGAGCGTAAGAACAGGAGAAGGGATAAGTCAGCTTGTCGATCGTCTTCTGAACTACTAGCTTTTTTGGTTGTTTCGGATGAGTAGCTATTGTTCCGCAAGGAGAATCGCGTTGATTGATCCGTCCTGGCCAGGTCGGTTGGTGACTTTCGCTTTGCCTAAGGTCGTTTGAACAACTGCACCTTTCGTGATTATGTTACGCCTTACATAGTTCCTGTTTGCAGCGTTGAGTTCGACCGTCTCAAGATCCGCTTTGCTCGTGTTGCCCGTTGAAGCATCAGTCACATTTACGTGAGTGCCTTTGAGAAGCCGTGTCTTTGCGTTGCCACCGAATCCCGAAACTTGCTTCTTTCTGGTCTCTCCAAGCTGCGTGAGCGTCGACTCTCTGCCCATCTCATGTTTCCTTTTGCCGGCAGCATGCTTGATTCTTCCTCCGGTGCTGCGACGTACAGATTTTCCTTGCCACTTCATGAGTTACCTGTTGCCTAATGTTTGATAGGCGCTCTTATAGAGGATTCCTTATTTCAAGCTTTCGTATGGCTGATTTCCGTCACAGCTTCTGAACTGTTTTTGCTTGGCTACGCTAGCAAGACGTCGATCTACGTCGCGCTAATCACATTAATCGCGTTCAAAACGTCGAACATTCAAGCGTCGAAACTAACCCAGAACTCGAATTAAATGTCGCTGGCGCGGAAATCCCGTGAGAATCGAATCACTCTTCCTGTTCTAATTCGTCTAAATAGAGGTAAGCTGATCTTTCTGACTCAGCAGCACGAATTCGGCTATTAGAGCCTCTAGTTGTATCCTTTCGTCTGCCCCTTCGCTGAGTCGAAAATCAATCTCCCCAACACTGTTAATGAGTTGCACTTTTGACTGGTCAGAGATATCGAGGCCTAAGAGCGCTTTGTTGATTTGTACTACAATTTCGCTTCCAGAGAAACCTTGTTCCATAAGAAGAGCGTCTAGCGATGATAGCGCAAGTTTAAGCTTGCCCCCAATGGAAGCGCGTAGGAGGTCGTCAATTGCTTGCGGATCGGGGGTCGCTGTAATTTGATAGATTGTTTCCTGATCGATGTGTGTTTTTATCGAAGCTGCCGACTGCAGTGTGTTAATGGCTCGACGCAGATCTCCCGCGGCCACATAACTAATTGCGTCCAAAGCTTCGTCGCTTATTTCTAACTGCTCTTTCTTGGCAATGTATCTCATCTGTGCTGTTAGTTCGGTTTTCCCAAGTGGTTTAAAACGATATACAGCGCATCTGGATTGTATTGGTTCAATTATTTTGCTCGAATAGTTGCACGACAAGATGAATCTACAGGACATGCTGAAGCTCTCCATAGTCCTCCGCAACGCCGATTGCGCGTCAGGTGTCAGCGAATCAGCCTCATCCAAAAAAATAATCTTGAAAGGTGCGCTGACGGGTGCGGTTCTGGCAAAGTTCTTAATTTTGTTGCGAACAACTTCAATGCCGCGTTCATCAGAAGCATTGAGCTCGGTGAAGTTACTCCTCCAATCATCTCCGTAGAGTTCGTGCGCCAACGCGATTGCCGCACTTGTTTTTCCTGTGCCAGCTGCTCCTGCAAACATCAAATGCGGCATGTTTTCTAATTTGACGTAAGATTGAAGTCTCTTAACGACTTGATCTTGTCCAACAACTTGGCTTAGCTTGCGCGGACGGTATTTCTCAATCCATATTTCTTCGATAACGATCGCCTCTGGATCCCCTTGCTTACTCGCAGGCACTGCGAAATAACGCAGTTAGCTTATAATTTGCTAGTATTGGCCCATAAGATCGGCCAAGGTCGAATCTACGACGCCTTTGGCAGCCATTGCCGAGAGTTTAATGTCCTGTGCACAACGATGACCGGTACATCCGTGAACTCTCGCGCTTGCGGCCGTCTTTTTCACGTTTTTCTCAGCAAGAGCTCTTTCAAGTACCGGCCTCATATAGATTCCGGCTTTTTGTTTCGCCGTTTTCGATTTGAGCGCCACGATTGTTCTGGCTTCGTATTTTAACGGCTAAGCCGTTCAAAATGGCGTGAATTGCCACAGCAAACGGAATTAAGTCGCTGCTCGTAGAGTCTGATGAACGCCTAAATTGTTCCATTATGTCCTTCTCCCTATCCCGCAGCAAGGACGGCAAACGAAAACCCCGACCCAAGATTGTAACCGATCGGTTAAACGGCGCGCCAAAACTCGCAGACGCTGATAAGGCTCTCGCGATTATCAAAGCACTGCAGACAACGCAGCTGCTACTAATTCGGCTATCAAGAATTACGGCTTTACTCGCAGTTTGCCAGCTGGTGCCAAAGTTGAGAGTTGCGACAACACTGCCCGCTTTGTTCTTCTGCCACCAAGCGATGCGACACACTTACGACTTCCGTGCTCTAAGCGAACGACGCGAAGCTTATCAAACGCCTGCAGAAGACGGCCGTGCTCGCAGCCGACCCTTTCAGGCGCGCACATCTATCTTGGCGTGATCGTATCTGATGTTCGTTCACTTATATTCGCTATGGTCGCCTAGCGATATTCGCATCTTCACGTTATTCCACGGTCTCAAACCTGCCCTCAAGCTTTCTAAGCACTTTGGGGAGAGTTGTGTACTCCATGTCCTGAAGTGGCAGCCTATGGGGCTCAAAAGGTCCATGCCGCCTCATATAATTCGCAATCAGATTCGCTTCGTCGCGGGCTGCATCGTACGCAGGATCGTTGAATAGATCGACAGGCCCGATAAACTTCCCGTTAGCTATTTGAAATCCTGCTGCGACGACACGCGGAGGGCCATCAAAGCGAGTGCACTTTGCGTTTTCAAAAGCGACCGGCATGATAGGGCCATTATGACTGCCTCGCATCCAGCCACTGACGAGATGGGGGAACGTCCAGGGTTCCAGCACTTCGCCGAGGGCTGGCAATCCAGACTGAGACCGCACAAGCGCCACTGGATCGTCTTTGCCCACGTATTCGCCCGCGATTTCAAACAGCTTTTCGGTGCTCACTGCTGCGGCCGGTTCGTCAGATGGCAATTTTCCCCCCTCTTTTGGATAGACCCGCTTTATGACGTAGCGGCTTTTTGCGCCGATTAGTGCGAGCATATCATACATCTCAGCCGGACAATCCATGAAAACGCGCGTGTGATCTTTAATATCCCATATCTCGAATCTGAAGCCCGTATGCATAGTAGGATCGATCACAAGTCCTGCAGTGTTGAACGGATCGGCAAACATCCTAAAAATTGGAAGGTTGAAAGCGCCAGGCTCGGTTTTGTCCATCATGAATGCGATGAGAGGCTCGCCCGTTCGTTCTGTGAACTCAATTTCAGTAGCACCTGGACCCATCCCGCGTATGTTCCCTGCAAAAGAGTCTTTCAACATGTCTTGGCCGGCCCCATACAACTTCAGGACTTTTGCAACGTCTGTGCACGCGGTAAAAATCTTCCAGGCAAGTCCGTGCACTTCTGCATCATTTTCGCCTTTGGAGTGTCCCATAAGAAGCTCAAGGTCATCGCCCACACCCATAACCCTGAAATCGAAAATCGTGCCTGTTTGCACAGCTTCTCCAAGAATTTCCTCTGCCTTTTCGCAGAGGTGTGGGTGTACAGTCGCGTGTCCTGGAAACCCTCCAACGTCCGCTTTTATCAAGCTTATTGTTACCTTAGCCATAATTGACCACCGATGCTGATTTGAAAAATGTCGTCAGCCAAACTTTAATATACATCCCGCATATTTAACATTCGCGAAAACAAATGGTCGGTTATTCTCCCTAAGTGCTACTTTGCTGATGTAGAAAGGTTTAAATTGAGAGATCTTATATTAAGAGCGGTGAGGTTTTCCTATCGCTAATTGTGTAACGGTAGTTGAGCTGTTAGAGTACAGTATCAAAATATGTAGAGGGCTCGTAGCTCAGTTAGGCAGAGCACCTGGCTTTTAACCCAGAATTAGGAGAGACACCAGGCGGTCAAGGGTTCAACTCCCTTCGAGCCCGTCTTCTATCGCTGGCTAAACGACAAACGCAACAAATCTCGACGTAGCTGATAACAGAACAGATTGAACGACGCTCGGAGAATAAAGATCTGCTTTGCAGAATTTCGAATCCATTCATCTTTGTCCCTCTAGGATGCAGTTTGGAGGTGCGCATGAAAAACCTGAACGTTCTACAGCATGAAATGGTGCCTGAACACTCCATCATGTCTGACGAAGAAGTGCACGAGTTGCTAGCGCGATATGGCATCGAGCTCAAGCAACTGCCTAAAATATTGGTTACAGATCCTGCGTGCAAAGAAATTAAAGCACAAAAAGATCACGTAATAAGAATAAAACGCCGGAGTCTGACGGCGGACGAAGCCGTATCCTACCGTCTCGTAATCGACACAAAAATGGGGTGAGAATTTGATAGACAGAGAGCCAATATCCAGAAGCTATTTCACAAGAGACAAGATTGCGCAACATCACATCAACTCTTTTGACGATTTTATCGAGAGAGGGTTGCAGAAAATCATTGATGAACAGGCAGCTATCGATACGGATGTCCCCGGCCTTCTTGTGAAGCTTGGCCGTATTCGGGTTGATACGCCAAAAGTGCGCGAAGCAGACGGCTCGCTCGAGGAGCTTTACCCCACGGAAGCGCGACTTCGAAATATTACGTATGCCGCACCAATTTTTCTTGAAATGACCCTCATACAGGGAGACATCGAAAAAGAACCTGAGGAAGTCACAGTTGGACTAATGCCGATAATGGTGGGTTCGAAGGCATGCAACCTCTCAAGACTCTCCGACGGTCAGATGGTCAAGCTGGGCGAAGATCCAGCGGATCCCGGCGGATATTTCATCGTCAGCGGATCAGAGCGGGTAATAATAACCCTCGAGGATCTCGCACCGAACAAAATCTTTGCTGAGTATGATGAACGCTATGGGGGACGCATAGAGGTCGCTAAAGTTTTTTCACAGCGCAGAGGGTACAAAGCGCTGGTTATGGTAGAAAGGGGGCGTGACTCGATTCTTGAGGTCTCATTCCCCTCAGTTTCCGGGCGAATCAACTACATAATGCTTGTCAGAGCGCTTGGTCTCGTGACTGATCAAGACATTGTCCAATCTATATCCGACGATCCTGAAATCATCAAATTCATGTTGGAGAACATCGAGGAGGCCGAAGACTTTCCGCAAGACGCAGAAGAGTCGCTTGAACCATACCACCAAAGAATTCAGGAATTATCAATGAAAAGGCTCGGCGAGAAAGTTGCTGCGGGCCAAGCTACCGAATATCAGGCGAAAAGGTCTAATTATGTTGTCGATCGGTATCTTCTGCCCCATTTAAATGATCCTCTTCTCTCCGAGGAAGAAGCCCGACTAGTCAAAGCGCACTTTCTCGGGAGAATGGCGGAAGCATGCTTCAAACTTGCTCTGCACAAACGCGGAGAAGATGACAAAGACCACTACGCTAACAAGCGTTTGAAACTCGCTGGCGATCTGATGGAAGATCTCTTTCGCGTGTCGTTTAGTCGACTTACAAGAGACATTAAGTACCAGCTTGAGCGAGCGGACATGAGAAACCGTGAACTCAATGTGTTGACTGCCGTGAGGGCAGACGTCTTAACAGAGAGGCTCACCCACCCCCTTGCCACTGGGAACTGGGTCGGGGGGCGAACAGGCGTGTCGCAGCTCCTTGACCGAACCGACTATATGGCGATGTTATCGCATTTGAGACGGGTAATTTCACCGCTGTCTCGAGCGCAGCCTCACTTTGAAGCCCGTGACCTCCACCCGACTCAATGGGGCCGCATCTGTCCGAGTGAGACACCAGAAGGCCCAAACTGTGGGCTCGTAAAGAACTTTGCCCAGCAGGTCGAACTTTCAACCGCTCTGGAAGACGAAACTACTGTCCTGTCTGCACTAGAAGAGCTTGGTTATACGCCCATCGGACAAGAAGTGGTGTCGGAGGTTAAAACTGATGAGTGAAGCGAGGATTTACCTTGATGGCGCCCTTAAGGGAACGCACAGCAATCCAAGACAATTTGTTGACCAATTTCGAACAAAACGAAGACGCGGAGAGCTTCCGCATCTGATAAATATTGCTTATCACGAAGACACGAACGAAATCAATATCAACACGGATTCTGGCAGAGCCCGTAGGCCACTTATAATTATCGAGCGGGGAGCACCGCTCATTTCCGAAGAGCACATCCAGAAGCTCAAGCAAGGAGAACTTTCTTTTGATGATTTGATAGAGAACGGACTCATTGAGTACATCGATGCCGAAGAGGAAGAGAATATCTACGTTGCTGTCGCGCCCGAAGATCTAACAAGTGAACATACGCACCTCGAGATCGATCCCTCGCTCATTTTGGGAATAGCTACGGGGTTGGTCCCATACCCGGAGCATAATGCATCGCCGCGCAACACAATGGGGGCGGGAATGATAAAGCAGTCGTTAGGCGCTTCGTGCGCCAACTGGAAGCTCAGACCTGACACCCGCTCGCACTATTTACATTATCCACAGCTCGGAATCGTAAAAACTAACGCAATGGAAGCGGTAGGCTTTGACGACAGGCTTTCAGGACAGAACTTCGTTGTCGCCGTCCAATCCTACGAGGGCTACAACATTGAAGACGCCCTCATTATCAACAAGAACTCGATCGAACGAGGACTCGGCAGGAGCCACTTTTTCCGTACTTACGAAGCTGAAGAACGCCGATATCCCGGGGGGCAAGAAGATAAATTTGAGATACCTGACGCGGAAGTTCGCGGCGCCCGCGGCCCGGAAGTTTATGCAAACCTAGACGAAGACGGTTTCGTCAATCCAGAAGCCGAAGTGCAACCCAATGATGTACTGGTAGGAAAGACGAGCCCGCCAAGATTTCTCGAAGAGCCGACCGAGCTTGGTGGCATTAGCACCCAAAAAAGACGTGAAACCTCTGTCACGATGCGTTCGAACGAAAGCGGCGTTGTAGACGCAGTCATCATTACGGAAGGCGAGAACGGATCCAGATTAGTCAAAGTTAGAACCAGGGATCAAAGAGTACCAGAACTAGGAGACAAGTTCGCTTCGAGACACGGACAGAAGGGTGTAATCGGGCTCATTGTACCGCAAGAGGACATGCCATTTACCGAAGACGGGATCGTTCCTGATCTGATCATCAATCCTCACGCGATCCCATCGCGAATGACCGTGGGCCACGTTTTGGAAATGATAGGCGGAAAGGTCGGGAGTCTAGAAGGAAGGCGGATAAATGGGACTGCGTTTTCTGGCGAACCTGAAGTCACTTTGAGGGCGGCGTTGAAAAGAAACGGCTTCTCGCATACGGGGAAGGAGGTACTGTACGACGGAATCACGGGCGAAAAGCTGGCCGCTGACATGTTTATGGGCCTGATCCTTTATCAAAAGCTGCACCACATGGTGTCAGAAAAACTGCACGCGCGATCCCGTGGACCCGTCCAAGTGCTAACGCATCAACCGACCGAAGGTCGAGCGCGCGAAGGAGGATTACGGTTCGGCGAGATGGAGCGAGATGTAATGATAGGCCACGGCGCAGCTTTGGCGTTGAAAGAGCGACTCGTCGACGAATCGGACAAAGTTGAAGAGTACGTATGTACTGCGTGCGGGATGATAGCCACCTTTGATAAACGTCGTAATGTGGTCTATTGCCCCAGTTGCGGAGCAGATACCGATATCTACAAAGTTGAAATGAGCTACGCTTTCAAATTGCTGCTGGATGAGATGAAGGCCCTTGGTATTGCCCCACGCATTGAACTGGAGGACGCGGTCTAATCGGGAGGATCACATGAGTAGCCCTAAACGAATCGGAAAAATCAAATTTGGATTGCTGTCACCAAAAGAATATCGGAAGATGAGTGTAACGAAAGTTATTACTGCCGACACTTATGATGATGACGGTTTCCCCATTGAAATGGGCCTTATGGATCCTCGGCTAGGAGTCATAGACCCAGGCCTTCGATGCAAGACATGTGGTCAGCGTGCGGGCGAATGCCCTGGCCACTTCGGCCACATCGAACTTGCCGCTCCCGTAGTCCACGTTGGATTTGCAAAGCTTATACGTAAAACACTTAGAGCCACGTGTCGCCGCTGCGGACACCTATTGCTCGACGAGATGCAGCAGCACGAATTCCTTCTCAAAATGCACGAACTGAAGGACAAGAATTACTCCACTGAAGAGACCGTTAAAAACGTTATCAAAGAAGCGCGAAAAGCAACCACGTGCCCCTACTGTGCTGAACAGCAGAAGGAGATAAAGTACGAAAAGCCGACTCGCTACGTTGAAGATAGTCACAAACTGATGCCGGCAGACATCCGCGATAGATTTGAACGGATACCGGATAGCGACACTGAACTGCTCGGTCTCGACGCAAGTAACGTACGTCCGGAATGGATGATACTAACAGTCTTGCCTGTGCCGCCTGTAACGACGCGACCTTCTATCACACTTGAAAACGGACAAAGATCCGAAGATGACCTGACGCACAAGCTCGTAGACATCATCAGAATAAACCAGCGATTTCAAGAGAATCGCGAGGCAGGCGCACCACAACTCATTATCGAAGACCTGTGGGAACTCTTGCAATATCACGTCACTACATTCCTTGATAACGAAGTGTCAGGGGTGCCGCCCGCAAGACATCGCAGCGGGAGGCCTTTGAAAACGCTCTCGCAAAGACTTAAAGGCAAAGACGGGCGATTCAGAGGGAGCCTCTCAGGTAAAAGGGTGAACTTCTCGGCACGAACTGTCATTTCCCCCGACCCCAACCTCAGTGTGAATGAAGTGGGCGTTCCTGAAACTATCGCCCACGAGATGACCGTGCCTATTATTGTGACGCCGCGGAATATTGACGACTTGCAGGAGTATATTAAGCGCGGCCCGCTTAACCACCCGGGGGCGAACTACGTAAAACGACCTGACGGGAAACGCGTGAAGGTTACAGACAAGAACGGAGACGAGATCGCTGAGACAGTTGAAAACGGGTGGATCGTCGAAAGACAGCTGAAGGACGGGGATATTGTCCTTTTCAACAGACAGCCATCACTACACCGAATGAGCATCATGGCTCATAGAGTCAAAGTGATGCCTTTCAAGACTTTTCGACTAAACCCAGCCGTATGCCCACCGTACAACGCCGATTTCGACGGTGACGAAATGAACCTGCACGTGCCGCAAACCGAAGAAGCGCGCGCCGAAGCACGCATCCTTATGCAAGTAGAGGAAAACATCCTCTCCCCAAGGTTCGGCGGCCCGATTATTGGCGGGATACACGACCACATTTCCGGGCTCTTCTTGCTTACCCAAAAAGGTACCAAATTTACGAAAAGCGTGGTCTACGAGCTTCTCAGGAAGTGCACTGTTGAAAAACCGCTCCCCACACCTGCAATTGTAGAAGAAGACGTAGCCTATTACAGCGGTAAGCAGGTGTTCAGTCAAGTACTCCCAGAGCAGCTAAATCTGACACTCAAGGCCAAGAAATGCGTCATGCACGCAGTATGCCTCAAAACTGACTGTGAAATAGACGCATACGTAAAGATTGAAGCAGGCAACTTGATTTGTGGCATAATTGATGAAAAATCAATTGGGGCCTTTAGCGGCGCAATACTGGATGGCATAATCAGGGAATACCATGATACTGGTTTCACAGAGGCGTCGCGATTTCTGGATAACGCTACTAAACTTGCGATAAGAAGCATCATGGCGTTCGGGTTCAGCTTCGGAATTGATGACGAAGATGTTTCTCAGCAGGCACAATTGGAAATAGAAGAAATCATGGAAAAAGCGGAAGAGCGCGTCTCGGCACTAATAAATGCTTATGAATTCGGAGAGCTTGAATCTATGCCTGGTCGGACGCTTAACGAAACTCTAGAGATGAAAATAATGCAAGAACTCGGTCGCGCAAGAGATAAAGCAGGAGAAATTGCGGGGAAGAACCTCGGATTTGCAGGCGAGCTAGCACTTGACAATTCGGCTGTCGTGATGGCTGTTTCCGGAGCGCGCGGGTCAATGTTGAACCTCACGCAGATGGCCGGCAGCGTAGGCCAACAGTCAGTGAGAGGTGAGCGGATCAAACGAGGATACTATGATAGAACGCTGCCTCATTTTCGAAAAGGCGACCTTGGTGCTGATGCGCGCGGCTTCGTCAGGTCGAGTTACAAGAAGGGCCTGACGCCGACAGAATTCTTCTTTCACGCTATTGGAGGGAGGGAGGGACTTGTCGACACGGCAGTTAGGACGTCTCAGTCTGGATACCTCCAAAGACGGCTCATAAACGCGCTCCAAGACCTAGAAGTGGAATATGACGGGACAGTGCGATCTGGAGAGAAAGTGGTTCAGTTCGTTTACGGGGAAGACGGCATTGACCCCACTAAGAGTAACTATGGGAAATCCGTCAACGTACAGAAAATCGTACAGGACGTCATTGAAAAACACGGGAGCGGGTGAATTCGATGGATCTTCAAGAAGCAATAAGTGGGCTCAAATTGCCTTTGAACGTAAGAAACGATCTATTTGCAGAGTTAAATAGCTTGCAGCTGTCCGAAAACGAAATCACTGAGATACTTCAAGCGACTCAAGACGAGTACGCAAGATCAAAAGTGGAACCTTGTGAGGCCGTTGGAACGATCGCAGCCCAGTCAATCGGAGAACCCGGAACGCAAATGACAATGAGGACGTTTCACTACGCAGGGGTAGCTGACATAAATGTTACGCTTGGACTTCCAAGGCTCATAGAAATAGTCGACGCTCGGAAAGTACCTGATACACCGATGATGACGATATATCTCGAAGCCGAGAGCGCGAATGACCGAGACAAAGCCTTGCAATTTGGCTGGGAGATTGAAGCGACGCGGGTAAGCGACATTGCAGATATCCTTACTGATACTGATGAGATGCAGATCTATGTAGAATTTGATGACCGGGTTATGCAACAGCGCGGTGTCGATTTGGACGCCGTTGTGACTAAACTTCAGGCGCTTCAGGATGTCGATGTTCGCGTTGATGGATCTAACGTCGTATTGAGCCCTTCAGTCAAGCGCTACAGAGCGCTGCTTCAAATCGTAGAAAAAGTTAGGACAATGGTCATTAAAGGCATCGAGGATATTAAACGGGTCGTCGTACGAAAAGAAGGCGAGGAGTACGTTCTCTATACAGAAGGTTCGTCTTTAAAAAAGGTGATAACGCTGGCGCACATTGACGCGACCCGAACGAGGACAAATAACATTAACGAGATGCATGAGGTTTTGGGTATCGAAGCAGCCCGGAACTCCATCATCGAAGAGGCAATGAGCACGTTGCGTGAGCAAGGGCTGACAGTTGATGTTAGGCATATAATGCTTGTGGCAGATATGATGACGGTTGATGGCGAAGTGAAACAAATTGGGCGGCACGGTATTGCAGGAGAAAAAACGAGTGTGCTGTCGCGAGCTGCTTTTGAAGTCACCGTGAATCACTTGCTCGATGCCGCCGTCCGCGGCGAGACAGACGAGCTTGCTGGGGTCACCGAGAACGTGATTGTGGGCCAGCATATTCTACTCGGAACTGGCGACGTTAAGCTAATCGCAAAAACGAGCAAAGTATAAATTCTGAGGCAAAAATGGAGTTAGATATCGCTAAATCCTTAAGAACGGCAATAAGAGACGGAACAGTCGCGGTAGGCGCAAAGAACACGCTTAAATCAATCCAGAAAGGCGACGCGCAGTTGGTTATCCTGGCCTCTAACTGTCCGCAAAGGTTTCGCGATATAATATTATCAAGCGCTGTGCCTAATGCAAGTCTCGAGGTCAACAGCGTAGAATTAGGATCAGTTTGTGGAAAGCCGTTCACGATATCCGCCCTTTCGATCGTGGATCCAGGATCTTCAGACATTATGTCTCTAAGGGAAAAGGAGATAAATAATGACAGAAGTTAAGCTCACAACAGAAGGGATACGCTACATAGCCTTGTTTGAGAGTTTAACCCAAGCAATCGCCCGTGATTGCTATGTCGACGACGAGAACGATCGCGTGATATTCGTCGTCAAGAAAGGGGATATGGGCCTCGCGATCGGCAAGAATGGCAACAATATAAACAGAGTGAAAAGATCGGTAGGGAAACACGTCGAAATAGTCGAGTACTCCGATGAAGTCGACGAGTTCGTTGCCAATGCACTTCAACCCGTTTTCGTTAAGAAAGTACAAGTCGTTGTAAAAGAGAACAGGAAACTTGCCTACGTTGAAGTCATGTCCAAGGATCGTGGAATAGCGATTGGAAAAAACGGGAGAAACATTCAAAAAGCAAAATTGCTTGCGCAAAGGCACCACGGCCTAGCAGATGTGATTATTCAGTAGTTCCTTCAAACGAGGAGTCATCATGGGAAAGGGCATCTATTCGGCACGCAAACTGAAAAAAGACCACAAAGCGCTTCGATGGAGTGACAAAAACTTCAGCCGTCGCGTACTCCATCTGGACGAAAAAGCGAACCCGTTAGAAGGCGCACCGCAAGCACGAGGAATCGTGCTTGAAAAAGTCGGAGTGGAAGCAAAGCAGCCAAACTCAGCTATACGCAAGTGCGTCAGAATCCAACTGATCAAAAACGGACGACAAGTAACCGCCTTCTGCCCCGGGGTAGCAGCGACAAACTTCATCGACGAGCACGACGAGGTAACCGTGGAAGGGATTGGCGGCAGAATGGGTGGCTCAATGGGAGATATCCCAGGTGTGCGGTTTAAGGTCATAAAGGTGAACAACGTTTCTCTTGAAGAAATGGTCCGCGGCAGAAAAGAAAAACCAGTAAGGTAGGGACATGCCAACAGATAACAATAGCTTACCCTTCGGCAAGTGGGAGATTGCCGACATTCACGTTGAAGACCCAGGTGTAAAGCGCTACGTTCACTTTGAATCACCAGCAATTCACACCGGCGGAAAACACGCGCGCCAGCAATTCAACAAGTCAAACTTATCTATCGTCGAGCGGCTAACCAACAAACTCATGCGCGGAGCAGGCAACACGGGAAAGAAAATCAAGGCCTATGACACTGTAAAAAAGTCATTCGAAACAATAAACACGCGTACAAAGGAGAACCCGGTGCAGTTGCTCATTCAAGCCGTCGAAAATGCCGGACCTCGGGAAGAGACAGTACGATTGAGATACGGCGGCATATCGGTCCCAAAAGCTGTCGACACTGCGTCACAGCGGCGGGTCGATTTAGCGCTTATGTTCATCGCGCAAGGCGCTAAAAAGACTGCATTTAAAAGTAAACGCACCTTTGATGATTGTCTCGCATCAGAGATTATAGCTGCAGCAAAGAATGACGTACGAAGCTTCTCGATAAGCAAGAAAGAAGAAAAAGAACGAGTGGCTAAGGCAGCACGGTAGTGTAGTATTTTCGGCGAAGCACATGGTAAGCAGACAAAAAATGGTTGAGCGCGTCACAACGCTCATGGACCGCCCCGAAAATATACGCAACATAGGGATTGTAGCGCACATAGATCACGGCAAGACTACGCTTTCTGACAATCTGCTCGCCGGGGCAGGCATGATTTCAAAGGAGCTCGCTGGCACACAACTATTCATGGACTTTGACGAAGAAGAACAAGCGAGAGGTATCACAATCAACGCAGCGAACGTATCGATGGTTCACGAGTTTCTTGGGAACGAGTACTTAATCAACCTCATCGATACGCCTGGGCACGTAGACTTCGGGGGAGACGTCACGCGGGCCATGCGAGCGGTTGACGGAGCAGTCGTCGTAGTCGATGCCGTTGAAGGCACGATGCCCCAAACAGAAACAGTTTTGCGCCAAGCGCTAAAGGAAAACGTCAAACCAATTCTCTTCATTAACAAAGTCGACAGACTTGTCAACGAGCTCAAATTGGATCCGCAGGCTATGATGGGCAAGTTCGTCAATCTGATCAATCATGTGAACAAGCTGATCAAGGGGATGAGCGAGGAAAAGTTCAATGAGGGCTGGAAAGTTAAGGTCGATGATGGTTCTGTTGCGTTCGGATCCGCACTGTACAACTGGGCCTTAAGCGTACCTCAAATGGAAAAAACGAAGATCACATTCAAAGATGTATATGAATATTGTGCAAATGACAAGCAAAAAGATCTTGCAGACCGCAGCCCGCTTCATGAAATAGTGTTAAATATGGTCATCACGCACCTCCCAAATCCGCTGCAAGCGCAAAAGCAACGCGTCCCTGTCATATGGCACGGAGACAAGAACTCGGATGAGGGCAAAGCGATGTTGAGTTGCGACCAACACGGTCCAGTACAGTTCATGGTTACCGACATATCTATCGACCCTCACGCAGGCGAAGTCGCGACAGGGCGACTTTTTTCGGGATCGCTCGAGCGCGGACAAGAGCTTGCAGTTTCGGGCATGCCAAACAAAAATCGAATTCAACAGGTAGGCATATTTATGGGCGCAGAGCGGATCGAAGTTGAGCGAATTCCAGCCGGTAACATCGCGGCCGTCACCGGACTGCGAGACGCGATAGTGGGCTCGACCGTTTCTTCTCTAAAAGGCGTTGCTCCTTTTGAAAGCATTAAGCACGCAAGCGAGCCGGTAGTTACGGTTGCTATCGAAGCGAAGAACATGAGAGACTTGCCCAAGCTCGTTGAAGTGCTACGACAAGTCTCTAAGGAGGATCCGACGCTGCGGGTGACGATCAATGAAGAGACTGGAGAACACTTGATATCTGGCATGGGCGAACTGCACCTCGAGATAATTGCCCACAAAATCGAGAGAGATAAAAACGTACAAATCACCACGTCAGAACCGATTGTGGTATATAGGGAGACAGTTCAAGGCCGCGCGGGACCCGTCGAAGGCAAGTCTCCGAACCGCCATAACCGGTTCTACTTCGAAGTGGAAGCGTTACCGCGCGATGTAATTGCTTTACTAAAGGAGGGCGCCGTCAACATGAATGCCCCAGAAACTGAACGGCGAGCGATCTTAATAGAAGCGGGCCTCGAAAAAGATGAAGCGCGAAACGTCGCCGATGTCTTCGTATCAAACCTTCTCTTAGACCTGACCAAAGGCATCCAATATCTGCGCGAAACGATGGAACTGATTATAGAGGGATTCGAGGAAGCAATGAAGACCGGGCCATTAACACGAGAACCCTGTGAGGGCATAAAAGTCAAACTGGTCGATGTCACCTTGCACGAAGACGCAGTCCATCGAGGTCCTGCGCAAGTCATACCTGCCGTTAGATCGGCGATATTCGCGGCCATCCTGATGGCCAAGGACGTGGTACTTGAACCGATGCAGAAGGTTTTTATCAGCGTCCCCCAAAGCCTGATGGGAAGTGCGACGCAACAAATACAAGCAAGGCGCGGTCAAATATTGGATCTCGATTCTGAAGGCGACACGGTAGTTGTGGTTGGTAAAACCCCAGTCGCCGAAATGTTTGGTTTTGCTGGAGATTTGCGATCAGCGACAGAAGGCCGCGCTATATGGAGCACGGAGTTCCTCGGATTTGAGGTGTTGACACAAAGCTTACAACTAGAGATAGTAAAAGAGATAAGGCAGAGAAAAGGCCTAAAAGCTGAGCTGCCAAAACCGCACGACTTCATAGGCTGAAAGGAGGAAAGAACAAAAATGGCTGCAAAGCCCCATTTAAACTTAGCAATGATAGGTCACGTTGACCACGGCAAGAGCACATTAGTTGGAAGGCTGCTGTTCGAGACTGGCAATGTAGGTGCGCACATAATTGAGTCATACAAGAAAGAGGCAGAGGCAAAGGGCAAAGGATCCTTTGAGTTTGCCTGGGTAATGGACTCGCTCAAGGAAGAACGCGAACGCGGCGTCACAATCGACATAGCACACCAGCGATTCGATACCGAAAACTACTACTTCACTATCGTCGACTGTCCCGGTCACCGTGACTTTGTAAAGAATATGATCACCGGAGCATCGCAGGCTGATGCTGCGATATTAGTGGTTGCAGCGCCTGATGGTGTAATGGCTCAAACAAAAGAGCACGTCTTCCTTGCACGCACACTCGGAATCAATCAGCTGATCATAGCGATCAACAAAATGGATGCTTCAGATTTTAGCGAGAAGCGGTTCAATGAAGTCAAAGACGAAGTAGGAAAGCTACTGAAAACAGTTGGGTACAAGGAAGAAGACGTTCAGTATGTCCCAGTTTCGGCGTTTAAAGGCGATAACGTAACCAAACTCAGTGACAACATGCCGTGGTACGGCGGTGAGACGCTGTTACAGGAGATCAACAAGTTCAAAGTTCCTGAAAAACCGGTCAAATTACCTCTCAGATTACCCATACAGGACGTATACACGATCTCAGGTATCGGGACGGTGCCCGTTGGCAGAGTCGAAACGGGCACAATGAAGCGGGGAGACAAGGTAATATTCGAGCCCGCAAATGTCCGAGGGGAAATTAAATCAATAGAAATGCATCACGAAGAGATCCCAGAGGCCACTCCAGGAGATAACGTAGGTTTCAACGTCCGGGGAGTTGCTAAGAAGGATATTAAGCGCGGTGATGTCACCGGTCATCAAGACACGCCACCAAGTGTCGCGAAGGAATTTACGGCCCAGATCGTCGTTTTGCAGCATCCAAGTGCGATAACTGCGGGCTACACGCCCGTGTTCCATGCGCACACTGCTCAGGTGGCATGCACATTTACGGAAATCAAGGCAAAGCTTGATCCTAGAACTGGTCAAGTAAAACAGTCCAACCCAGACTTCATCAAAACAGGCGACGCAGCCATCATACAAGTCCGGCCGACAAAGCCATTGGTGATAGAGAAGGTAAAAGAGATACCACAATTAGGCCGCTTTGCCATTCGGGACATGGGACAAACTATCGCAGCGGGCATGTGCATCGACATAATCCCCCGGTAACGTCACGTGATTGAATGCAAAAAGCAAGAATAAGGCTTTCAGGAACGAGCCCGGAAATGCTTGATCACGTTTGTGAACAAGTTAAGAGCATAGCCGACAGGACGGGAGTCAACCTGTCCGGGCCAGTCCCTCTTCCCACGAAAAGGCTCAAAGTACCGACGCGAAAAAGCCCCGACGGAGAAGGGACGGCCACATGGGAGCACTGGGAGATGCGCGTCCACAAACGACTTATCGATCTTGATGCTGATGAGCGCGCGCTTCGGCAACTCATGAGAATACAAGTCCCGAAAGATATCAACATCGAAATAGTACTGGAGGGGTGATGGTCTCGCCCATTCAAGCTGATTTTGCTTGAAAAATGTGCGAGCCGAAGCAATTGTACCGGACGAGTAGATGGCCGAGGTAGCCAAGTGGACTACGGCGCCAGCCTTGAGCGTTCCTCTTAGGTTCAATGAGAGCTGGTGAGGCTTTCGCCTCGCAGGGGTTCAAATCCCTTCCTCGGCGCTTCTATTTTCTAATGTGTTTTTCCCTTTTCCCACGGCTTGATGATGCACAGCCGTTTGTTCGTTTCATCTATTTCAACGATCAAATAACTTATGCCGCGTCTGTCGAGAAAATCTATGAAAAAGTCCTCGAAGTACGCAGATTTGTCCTCGTTAAATCTGGTCGCGGCAAAAACAAATGCCATTATATTCTGACAGAAACGCGAAGCTAGATAGTAATAGTCGTTATCCGAAATGTGGTATTTGACGGCTGATTTTTCTTTTGCCTTCTCACGTCTGAGCAACGCCATACTCTAGCCAGGGACGTTTCTGTACCTACCACCACGTTCTGCGTTTAAATACATATGTTCTCGACGGTATGCAGAACCAAGCATTTGGGTGCGAGCAATCAGCACAACGACGCAGGGTCGCCATCTCGTAGAACTATCGGAAAAGCAAGCCGTTACTCGAAGTACAAAAACGGCCGAATCCTCAAAGTTTCTGGTACATTCGAAGCTTTAAAACTAGCCCACGCCAGCATCAGTCGCAAAACCTATCCGATGGTTATTAAATACCAACGATTCATATTTAGTTCAAATGAGCGATAAAATCAGGTTTGTAATACCTAAAGGCAGCTTGGAGGAGCAAACAATCAAGTTCTTAAAGCTAGCAGATTTAGAAGTCATTCGAAAGAGTCCGAGGGATTACAGCCCAACAATCAAAGATTTCAGAATCAGTACTGTAAAAGTACTGAGACCTCAAGAAATCCCCCAATACGTTGCAGCCGGGTACTTCGACCTTGGCATAACGGGACTTGACTGGGTGCGCGAGACCGAAAGTGAGGTCCAAATCATCGCGGAACTGCGCTACAGCAAGACCGGATCGGAAAAGGTCAAAATAGTACTCGCAGTCCATGAACAATCAGCCATAAGATCGCCTCTTGATTTGAAGCCAAGCAGCAGGATTTCGACAGAATATCCAAATCTAGCAAAGCAGTATTTTGAGCAGATGGGAGTCTCCGTTGACATATTCTTGTCATACGGCGCCACCGAAGCTAAGGTCCCAGATATCATGGACGGCATAGTCGAGCTAACCGAAACCGGTGAGACCCTCAAAAGAGGCGGCCTCAAGGAGATCGACGTCATTCTTGAGTCATCGACCGTGCTTATTGCCAACGAGGGTAGCTACGTAGCGAAGCGACGCTCAATCGACGGCATTAAAACGCTTATATTGGGCGCCATAGACGCCCAAAACAGGGCTCTAGTCAAAATGAATGTGCCTGAAAAAAAGCTTGAAGAGATTATAGCAATCTTACCTACAATGAAAGCCCCCAGCGTCGCGAAGTTGTATAATGCAGACTACTACGCGGTTGAATCAGTAGTATCCAAAGAACAAATCAATGAGCTGATTCCCAAGCTGAAGCAGCACGGAGCGGAAGATATTTTAGAATTGTCCATCAGCAAGATCGTAGACTAGCCGGCTCTATCCGATGAAGATGAACAAGATGACAATAGCGCCCCGGATACGGATGGGCGTGTGCGCATTGCTAGTGCTCGTTGCATTAACCCTGACCGCGAGCTTAGCTGGTTGTGTGACTGAACAGCCAAACAACGGGAGCGCGCCTACAATCAATCCGGTCAACGTCACGCATACCTATTATTACACTTACAACGGCACGCCGTATCTCACAGGCATCATCAAAAACAACGGAACAGTGAACGTCGTGGACATAAACCTCCAAGCTGAGGGATACGCAAACAACACGACGTACGAGCAAGGCTACGCAGGTCCGGAAACAGGAGTCAATTCAACCATTCTCCCCGGGGAGACGGCACCGTTTATGATCAAAATGTTGCCAGTGGTATCCAGCGGTGCTAGCTCCACCCCCCTCAATCAAACACAAGTTACATCAACAAACTTGAAAGCAGCGACCGCTACGCGAAATATCACCTCCAATAATTCAAAAACTCAAACTAGCACGCAGGCAGCGAAAAAGTACAATTTACGCTACAGGATACTGCCACCCAACTATAAACTCTCAAACGAAAACCCGTATCTGCTGGCGATCGCAGACTACAAAACCTATGTCCTCAACCGGACAATTAGCGGCGTCAGCGGAGAAGTTTACAACGGGGGGACCGAGAACGTCAACTCCTCGGTTGTAGCGGTCGCACTTTATAATAAAGACGGGAATGTTCTAGGCGTTTTTGTAGGCAAGCCGCAAGGAGAGCTGACTCCAGAAAAGACGACGCTATTTCAAATCAATATACCGCGCAATTTTTCAATTTCGTTAGCAGAAGTAGCTAGAACCCAAGTATATGCGTACGAGTTCACTAGTTGACGCTCATATCTGGCTAACGAGAACCGCGTCGTCGACGACCTCGATTCTTAGTTCTCCCTCGTAACGTTTTGTCTTAAAAACCGACTCGCACACACGAATGGGCAAAAAGACTTCTATGTTGTCTTCATCCCTCGTATAAGTTCCGACAACGCCTCCACGCGTTGCTTGTTCTGCTCCTGTAGTTTCGACCAGCTTTATCGTTTCTTCTTTGATATTGGTAGAAACGCTCCCTGATGATTTGTTTAGTGGAAATGCGCGCCCTATGCAAAACGTCTCTATGCATTTTGTAGGCATTACTATCGTTGTAGAACCTTTGTCACAGCGATAGCGCACTTTACCCATCAACATGATGCTTTATGCAACCCCATACGATGAAAGCTGCGCCCACGTATTTATAGCAATCTCAATGAAAGACAACCAAATGCGAAAGAATTGAGCCCAAAGTAGGCCCCGACGGGAGCGCCTTCGAATCGGTTCCACCCATCACTAACTAATACGTAAATCCTTATCAAAGAAGTGAAGTTCGAATTTTGGGCCAAGTTTCTTTAGAGCATCTTCTGTTTTGTGTCTCGTTTTTTCCGGCAAAATCAAAACGATTCGGTCAACGTCCAAGCTCTTCAGCTGAAGCCATTTCGCAATGAGCTCGTCCGTTATCTCTACCCCGACCTCTACTTCCGAAATTAGTGTGGGTGTATCGCTTGCTAGAAATGGTTTGACGCTATAAACGTCGTAGGCGAGGAGGTCTGGGTATACTTCATCGATGCTAGCAACGTTTTTACCCGCTATATTCATGACAACTTTGTATTTTTTAAATATGGTCTTGCCAGCTTTCTTAACCAATTCGTCGTGAATGGCCTCTGGTTTCGAAGCGCTCAACGCAGACATGTTTGCCATATTAAGCTCTGTCACTACATACGTTTTTTGGCGTTATTCTCCTTCAAATTCTCCTGATGAATGCCACCTAAGTTTCTCGCTTGACACACACGGCAAAGCGATGTGCGGCACGCGCATCTCGGCCCAGCAATTTTCTATTGTGCGCATCTTTTTGACTTAGGATGGCGTAACAAAAAAATTTCACTACATAGGTATTTATCGAAATCTTTGAGAGTTCACTTTGTTCTTCGCAGAGGTGTCCTTAATGCGCATAGACGAAATGAATAAAAAAATACTGTATCTCTTGCAGCAAGATGGGAGGATGACATACAAAGACATCGCCAAAGCGATAAACAGGTCAGAATCAACAGTACGCGACAGGATATCTATAATGGAAGACGAAGGCGTAATAAAGGGATATTCGGCAATTGTTGACCGAGGAAAAGTAGGATTGCATTGTTGTGCCCGCCTCTTTGCAAAGGCCCGTTTGGAAGAGCTCGACTCTTTGTCGAAAAAACTAGCAGAATTCGAGAATATTTTTCAAATAGACCACGTCAGCGGCGACCATAATTTGCGGTTCACTGTTGCGGCTCACGACTACTCCCAGCTCAAAAGGGTGATCAACACCCAGATAGCAAATCTCCCGCTTGAGATAATTCAGATAGATATTATAATGAAATCGCTCAAAGAGGGGGGGCCTCTCAAACTCCAGTAAGAGCACCGAACACCTTATTTGCAAAGTCGCAGAGGCGCTGCGCAACTGCTTTTCTGATGGCCCGCTAAGGCCTAGCGGCGGCAGTGGGAATACATTGTGTTAGGCGGCGCTAACCACGTGAAGAAGCACAAGTACAAAATGCCAAGAGGCATGCGATACTCCTCACTGGTCGAAAGAGCCCAATTTTATTGCAACGAGTTCAATGCGAAGGCACTACGTCATTGGCAGCCTTTCCGAAAAAACACAGTAGTCTCATTCTTGGTTGGCAAGTACACGCGACTCTACCTCAAACAATTTGAGGACATTAAAAACGACGTGGTCGTGATTGATGATTACTGCAACCTTCGAGGTATGCGAGAATACCTCTTGAAATATCTTCCCGAAGGGGTCTATTATGACACGAATCACTATGAAGATCTAGACATATGCAGAGGCTGCCCAGAGTGCTACAAGGCCGACAAGTGTCTTGCTTGCAAGCATTACGTCGGACAAGAACTTGTTTTTGATTTGGACCCCGAAAACGTATATTGTCCAGTCCACGGCGACCTAGATCAGAAGATGAAGGCGCATCAGGGCCGCATGCTATGTTTGATAGAGTTCAGGATCTTGAGAAAGCAAACAATTTTGATGTATCGCGAGCTTAAACAAACGTATTCCAAACTGCGCATTGTCTATTCGGGGCGCGGCTTTCACATCCATGTGTTAGACCGTGACACTACATACTTAACGCGTGCAGAACGAAATTCATTAGCAAACGCGTATGCACAAAGGTTCCCAATTGACGAATGGGTCACTACCGGGAACATCAAACTAATACGACTTCCCTATACTCTGCACGGGATGATATCAAGAGTCTGCGTCCCAATAGAGCCCAGTGAACTGGAGTTTTTTGATCCAGTCAACTACCGACCAGCCAGGCCTCGTTTCTTGACGTTTGAATGAAACTAAAAAGTCAAGCGACGGGAATATATTCAAACAACTCCAAGGTTATTTTCCGCCTTTCACTTCTTCGCCTTTATATTACCCCTCCTTCTTTTCCGTCTTGCCCTTAACTTCTTTGCCTTTGTAGTATTCCTCTTTCTTTTCTTCTTTACTGTTCATGCGCACCAAGTAAACTGACATTTTTCAAGTATAAAAAAAATGCGCCAATTTTGCACCCGTTAGAACCGGAGGGCCTGCCAGAATGCCTGAAAAGCGCTTTCAGCACGTTCTTGGGCCTCCCAAAACTGTGGGCTTCCGAACATCGTCTCATCCAAATCCCAAGAAGGTGGCGGCTTACGATGTAACTCAAAATCTGCTGCACTTTCGTGGCGTAGCTGCACTAAATGAATCTACTCTGGCAAAAAAAGAGAATGCGCGCGAGGTTTATCAGGCACTAGAAAGTTGCAGTTCAAAAGCTGACAGCGCTTGCCTGTACTTATTTTTCCATTTTTTTACCTGTTTCTGATCTATGTTTGCATTCTCTTTGGCTCTTAGACCTAATGTAAAAACGTTCCACGCATCTTCAACGATACGACGAACGTATCCTATGTTAGGCCTGGACGCCAATTCTGTTTGAATCATATCGATTGCATGCTCAAAGGAAGAATATAATTCGTTGTACCTATCTTCAAAGTCCTCACCGACGACACGAGCCAGCAGCTTAAAGAGACTCTCTAGGTCTCTTTCATCTGGGGCCTCCTTTCGTGCCAGGTTCTGCAGTTGATTAAGTATCGTGACTAGAGCCTTGTGCATTTGGCTCGGCGAGTATTCATAAATAACGTCAAGTTTCGTGTATCGTGCCAGGGTATCAACGTTTAAAGTAAGCAAAATGGAGTCGCTGAATGACGACTCGTAACCGTCGAATATCAATATCGTATCCTTCCATTCGTCAAATGAAGCTATAACTTGCTGGGTTTTTCTTACGCGCGTCACATTAAAGATTCGAGGGGCGCCGCGCCCATATACGACCGGCCCGGTCTTGTACCAATAATAAGGGAGCTGCAGTTCAAGTCTTCTTTTTTCGCAATCTTTGTGAATTTGAAACAGAATCCTGTAAAATCGTGATGGCGTCAGTGTGTGATGCCCCTCCTCGCGTTTTGGCGCTGCGCCTTCCAACTTCGCTAATATCTGCGGAGGAACACACGGCGTATGTTGGAACTTGTCAATAGTGTGCAGCATGGTGTAAGCCAACAAGGGGTTCTTGCCGACCTCATGGACGTAGTCGAGCTCTCTCACACCATTAATCTCTAGTGCGTCATGTGCCAAAAAAGCTCTCTTTCCGAATCGGAGGCTGAGTACAAAAAGTCGTTCGAAGCTGCGCGAGTCCTCTCGACCTCCCCTTGGTTTTTATGAAATACCCAATAAAAGTGCACGCAAGACTTTGAAGGAAGAAATGAATCTCAATCAAATCGTAATATTTGATCTCTACAAACGCACCCTCTCACACTGCAGCTCGGCAGATAGGCACTGAAATCTACCAACAGCGAAACAGCGCAGACACGAAACACAGGACGAACGCTGAATCGGCTCTCTGATTTACCCTTTAGACCTAAATGCTACTGAGACACAAGCTGAATTGATTACGGAACAGGCAATTCGACGCGAGTTAAACGAGCTTTTATTCAAACGAAAAGAAGGTGCCTATGAATTATCTGACGAACCGCGCGATACATTATTCTTGAGCCGAATTACGAGTAAGAACTTCTGAGCCCTAAAGTTTCGATCGTTATTTACTGTCCATTTCGTAGATTTCTGACTCCTTTGGCAGGATTTCTGTTTGTCTTTTTCTCTTTCTTTCCATTTTTTTCTTCCACTCTTCAGGGGTTAGCTGTTCCTCAGGTTGTGTCGAATCCATGGTGAAAAGTCAGCGTTTCGATATAAACTGCTTGTCCTCCACAGGTGGAGCCGCAGAGAAGAGTGTCAGACGCCACAGCTATTTTTAAGATCGAAGCCTTTCTTCGGAAAGCTTAAAGTATTGCCTGCATTTTATTGTTGAACTCGGAGCCAAGCAATGTCACCAAACGTAAAAGAGAGTGATTCCGGAGATGATTTACCGGACCAGGTCGCATCGCAGTTGCGGATGATAGAAGTAATGCACGACCTCACCCTTACAAATCTGACAAGCATCGCGAAGATAATCATTGCAAACGTCAAAAACAAGAGCCAAGCACTGCAGGTCTGTACGGCAATCAATACGTGGATTGCTATTAACGGAATGCAAGGAAACGTAACCGTGCCCGAACCTTTGGTAAGAAGATATGTTAGAAAAGTAACGTCGTAGCGCATGTGACCACAAAAAAGCTCACTTAATCACGTCGACCGATTTACAAAGACAAAGACACAAATTTCTTTGACTAGAGCGAATCCTGGATTACAGAATAGCTGTTAACCACCGCACTATGCTGAAGGTACTCTTTCTCGGTACAAGCGGCTCAATGCCAACGGTCGCTAGAAATCTTCCTTCCATCCTGATAAAGCGAGATGGCGAAACCATCCTCTTTGACTGTGGCGAAGGAACGCAACGCCAGATGATGCGTTGCCGCACCGGAATCCACCTATCCTCCATATTTATAAGTCACTGGCACGCTGACCATTTCCTTGGTTTGCCAGGATTGATTCACACTATGTCCTTTCTGAACCGGAGCGACAAGCTAAACGTATATGGGCCTCGGTGGGGGGGTATTCCATACTTGCTTGCACTTATTAATCCCCAGTTTCAGGTAGATTTCGTGGAAGTCGCGCCAGGAGATATGATAGAACTAGGCTCATTCTCTATGCGCGTCTTCGCTGTTGATCACGGGATAGGCGCATGCGGTTACGTTTTTGAGGAGCACGAACGGCCTGGTAAGTTTGACAGAAGAAAAGCAGAAGAGCTTGGATTGAAGCCTGGACCACTGTATAAAACCCTCCAAAACGGCGAATCAGTGCTTATCGGAGATCATGTCGTAACGCCAGAACACGTGATCGGACCGAAGCGTCCAGGCAGGAAAATCGTCTACACAGGAGATACGCGTCCTTCTGATACGGTTGTGCAAGCTGCGGAAAACGCCGACTTACTTATTCACGAAGCAACGCTAGCTGGAGACCTAGACGCATACGCAAATGCCGTCGGCCATTCGACGGCATCCGAAGCAGCTCAAATAGCGCGCAAAGCGGACGTGGTTAAGCTAATTCTAACTCACATAAGCTCTCGGTACTCAAATGCGGCGCCTTTGTTGGCAGAGGCGCGACTCATCTTCCGCAACACATATGTTGCAGAGGATCTGCTTGAGATAGAGGTGCCGTACAGAGATCAGCTCGACTGAGAGACGATTCGATGCAATTGGCGAACACTTCAAGCGGTAATGCGCTGCAAATACTTCAAGCTTCGAACACCTTCTTCGAGTGTCCTCAATTCCAAAACGAAAACACCCTTGTAAAGCCTTAGTCCGCGCATTACGCGGCTCCAGTCGATGTTCCCTAAACCGAGGACTAAGTGCTGATCGGTTTTGCCGTTATTGTCGTGCAGATGAACGTGGTCCACAGGCATTCGCAAGAAGGAGTCTATCGCGTCAGCCGTGTTTGCGTGGCCAACGTCAAAGGTGAAGCCCAGGCTATCGACACGCATATCTGCGATTTCACCGGGAAACCGACCGAGCAGAGATTCCACATTGACCATGTTTTCGACGGTCGCAGTGACGTCATACTCTCTCGCACACCGCGTGAGCTGGGACAGCGCCTCATTATTCCTGCGCAACGCCTTATCCTGGCAGAACGCCGCGAGGGGCGATACATAACCGGGGTGGATCACAAAAACGCGTGCATAGTTTGCCACCGCCTCTATCGCCGCCTTGATCTGCCTAAGAGTTTCAGCCCAAATAGGCTCATTAAGGCTTGCTATGTTCAAGTCAGAAAATGGAGCATGAACGCTAATCTCAAGGTCATACGAGAACCTGAGATAATCAATCAGAGAGATCGTGTCGTCATCCAACTTCTGCGGCCCCTCCGCGATTACTTCCCAGCCTTGGAAGCCGAGATCCTTAAGATCTTCGAGCTGCTCAAGATCGACTTGGGCGGACGAAAAATAGATCTTCATTTATTGCGCTCGTCTGTGATCGCTTCTATCACTTTGTCAGGCGAAGGCGCTACGACGCGGACGAAGATCGGGCCAAGCGGATCCTGCGAAAAGTTTACCTTTCCAACCAGCGCCGCTTGCTTGTTTAACGTGAACTCAAAAGAGTTGGATGACACGCGTTTCATAAGCTCCACGTTTGCCGCGGATCGAATTCGCTGGACTCGCAGAAGGCTGGCAAATGTCTCCAGCGTGTGACTGGTTCCCCTTATCAAGTTGTTGGAGCACTCCAATGCTGCATCTGGAAATATGTTCCGGATGGCGTATTCGACTTTATCCTGGGCCTCTGTTTCGTGGATTAGCGTTTGCACGCTTATCTCGATACCAGACGCTGGGATAAGCGACGAGAGTCGTTCAATCACGTCAGACACAGCAGACTTAAACTGTTCAAGGCCCCCCTCATTTGATACACGACAGTCAGCCGCGCTTAGTGCTTCTTCGAGGCCCCAAGCTAACTCGCGTTGATCTTTTTCTTCAAAGCCTTGAAAATCGAGGGGGTCATCGGGGCGGCTTCTGCTCTTAACCCGTTCAAATCTAACTTCTGGGCTCGCAGCTACGGCGATGAGTTTAAAATTCGTGTTGAATTCTTTTCTGTAAGCATCCACCTCTGCGACTCCTCTAAGACCATCTATCACGACCTTCTGTGATGGGAGCGCGCGGACTGCCGGAATGCACATTTGGGCGATTGCGTCCATGCCATATCGAGCACGCAGTTCGTTTGCAATTGCGCCGACATTTTGTTCACTTAACTCGATTCCCCGCTCGCGCATATAAGATCGTACCGCATCACCCATAGCGACCACGATAAACCCTTGGGCCTGCGCTACAGCTGTTGCTTCGGATTTACCCGACCCAGGAAATCCTACAAACCCGATGATTAACAAATCGCCCCCTCGAGGAGCCGCGGTAGCTCAACATATGTCCTCGTCGCCTTTCTCACGCGTTCGAATTCGAAGCGGACGCCGACATTGAGTTGCTAGTTCAACGATCTCGTCGCGCGTCAAGGTGGTCAGATCTCTTCGAAAGCACATTTCAGCTCTGCCCTGCTGAAGTGCGTAACGGACCCCAAACTGGTTGACCATTTCAGTGATTTCATTTTGGCTAAGCAACCCTTTGAAAAGCGTAGTTCTCACTTCAAAATCCAGAATTTTGTGTGCAGCTAAGGCTGCACAGCCTATGCCAATTGACCGCTTTATCTTCTCGACATATGCACTCGCCTGTCCTATACCGATGATTCGTGCGTATTTCTCTGGATCGGAGAGAGGCGCCTTGAGATCGATAAAGAGCCCGTCGAGCAACTGAGCGTCGATCAGCGCATCCAAGACCTCGGGAAATGCACCATTTGTCTCGATTCCTATTAAAAGACCTTCTTTTTTTGCCCCTTCAGCTAACAACTGAAGTAAGTTCGGACGCAGCGTCGGTTCGCCGCCAGAAAAAACTAGTGCGCTTATATAATCTTTATTTCGCTGAATTTCACGTAGCAACCCGTCTACATTAATTGGCAGCACGGCGCCCCAGATCTTGTAGTTTTGGCAGTAACAACATTTGAAGTTGCAGCCACAAAGAAATACTACCATTGAGGCTTTTCCAGGCCAATCAATAGTCGAGAACGGCACTACTATGGACTTATCGAAATTATCCAGGTTCAGTTGCACAGAACACCAACTTCAACCAAAATATACGTAATGTACTTTGCTCAATGTCAGCCAAATAGTATGCTTGGAGGAGATTCTACTCGAATCTTACTTAGAGCATAATCGAAATGGTTCGGCCCTACTACAGTTTCATCAATTATCGCTTGGTGCAGCGCAATCTTTAGAACCTTCTCGACTAGATCCCTGCCTGAAAAGCCCTGTGTCTTGCTTGCTATTTTTGCAAGATCAACCGTTGCGTGCAGTCTAATTGGGAACGTCTTAGCGGAGTTTACGAGAATCTGCAGTCGCTCATCTATGTTAGGGAGAGTGAACTGAATCTCTTCTTCAAATCTACTTCTCACAGAAGAGTCAAGCGCACTGTACCGGTTAGTAGCTCCTATGGTGCAGATCCCTGACCTATCCTCAATTCCGTCCATCTCTGTCAGAAGGGCATTCACTATTTCTAGGACGTCGCCACGGAGTTCTTGGTAGCTTCGGTCCAGCGCTATTGCATCAAGCTCGTCGAAAAACAAGATACACGGTGCGAGATCTTTTGCTCGCGCATAAAGGAGATGTATCCTCGCGGCTCCCTCACCTACGTGCTCGCCTATCAGCTGAGTCGATTTAACGGTAAGCATCGGCGCATCTGTTAGACCAGATAACGCCTTCGCCATCATTGTTTTTCCAGTTCCAGACGGCCCAAAGAACAAAATGTTCTTAGGGGCCCACCTGCCGAAGCTTTCCGGGTCTTTCAAGTACTTTTCAATCAGCTTGCATTTCTTTTTTGCCCCGGGCTGTCCCACGATGTCGTCAAACAAGATGCCTGCAGCCACCTGGGGGATGCTGTTCTCTGTCTCTTCTACGACAACGACGGTTGATTTTCCGATCGTCCCGTGCTTAGGTTCGACGTTGATGATTTCAAACGCAAAATCCGGATACATCCGACGATCAAACAAGAAGTCGCCCTTCTTTACCGAAGCGCCAAACCATTGCTCTTTAGCGTAATGATCGAATACTCTGGGTTCACTTACCTCTGGATATTCAAATTCGCTCTTCATTGGATAGCCAGCGGGCTTTAGCACGATGAACTTAGCGGCGGTCGTGGGGTTCTTAATTGGCGAAGCGTTCATTTTTTCTCTCTTGAGTGAATTATTATAAAAGTCAAAGATTAAATCACTTATGATGTGCATGCAGAGCGTTAGAGTATTTATTGCGATTGACCCCGATAACGAGACGCGACAAAGACTTCTCACTATTCAACGCGAGAGCCTAAAGATGCGCGAGTTCTCATCAGTGAAAGTAGTCGACCCATTCGCGATGCATGTAACTTTAAGCTTCCTCGGAAATATCGCG
>Ga0224555_1000908_pt1 | contig 44490 bp, 40 predicted proteins | sample 714S23034metaG_FD_180687 | JGI IMG/M metagenome (GOLD analysis project Ga0224555, IMG submission 180687) | Peat soil microbial communities from Stordalen Mire, Sweden - 717 S2 30-34 | ecosystem: Environmental > Terrestrial > Soil > Wetlands > Peat | place: Sweden: Norrbotten County, Stordalen...
CCGAGAGCTTGTCGCCGAAGACCCCGGCGGCCTGGTACTGCGCGTAGTACGTGGTGGCGATCCCTTCCTGGGCGGCGGAGTAGTAGTCGCCCGCGGTGCCGACCTCGATGTAGCAGATGGCGTGCGCGCCGCGAGCGTGCAGCGCCGCAACCGTGGACGCCGGGTTCAGTATGCCGTCGAGGTCGTAGACCTTTGGCGTCGGGGCCGGGCTACCGTCGGGCAGGGTGTCGTTGGTGCCCATGTCGGTGGCGCTGGTGAGGCTCAGCGGGTGATCGATCTCCCACTGCCACGGTAGGACGCCAGCACCTGGTCGCCACCAGGTGGAGCTCCCGCCCTTCGCCCTCACTCTGTTCGAAGGCCTTGAACTTGGTCCAGCCCCGACTTCGTTAATGGCTGCGACCGTGAACGTGTACGACGCTCCATTGCGAAGTCTCGAAATGGTGCATTGGGTCGCAGCCGTTGTACACCTCTTGTTGTCCGGATGTGAGATTGCAACGTACTTCGTAATGGGTGAACCTCCGTTAGACGAGGGCTTCGACCATTTCACATTTACTTTGGCGTGCTCAGCGGTCGCGTGAACCGAGAGGGGTGCGGCTGGACGCAAAACCTTCTTAGTAGTCCCATTTGCTGGAATCGACGTTGCCAAGACGAGGGCCATTAGGGCTGCACCAACGGATACCGGCCGTTTCCAACGTTTCTGGCTCATTGCTCTACTCCGCTTCGTTGTATAGATCGCGCTAGTCGGAAGCTCGTAGGTAGACGGGGCCTTCGGGTTTTCCCTACGTTCTACTATCCATTCCTCCGCGTAAATATCTGGCTCTCCTGCTTAATGTGTGGGTCTGATTTCACCAGTTGAGGGAACTTGATCTGTTGGTCTGAGTAGAGCCGGTAATGATGGTGCGGTGCCACGAACCACCCCCGACTGGTCGCCCGAGAGCGAAGAGGACTACGAAGTTGCTCGTAAAGAACTGAAGAAGCGGTTTTCCCAGTGGCGTGCGGTGGTGGGCGTTGCGGTCGAGAAGGACGCCGGGGAGGCTCTCATCCACTACAAGTGGGCCTATCTCGACGGACATCTGACCCGCTGGACCTGCGAAGACCTCGACGACGTTCATCTCGAGTTGCATCCCGCCAAGGTGATCGTCGACGACGACGATCTCGCAGACGTTCTTGATGAAGCCAAGGCCTTCATCAGTTTCTTGGACGAGACCGGGTTGCTCGATCCCGACAGCGAGCCGGCCGACGTGCTGGTCGACCATTTGGATGCGATCGAGGAGCAGTTCCGCCACAACATGGCCGACGCCTCGCGCTACAGCTTTGGCAAGCGTATGTGGATGACGGCGCAGTCCGAAGGAGTCCGCCTCGACGATCGCGCATCAGTCGAGGCTTTCATCACCGACTTCAACTCCCGACCAATCGCTCAACGTGACGCCATCTTGGGCCCGGGCCTTCTCCCGCGACCCCAGGCGACGGGCCGCTTCACCCCGCCGGGGACGCAGCCCAAGGCCCGTTCAACGAAGCGTCGCAAGCGCCGGCGCTGAGGAGCGGCTCCGTCCTGGTAGCGGCGGACAGTAGCCGCCGCGATCAAGGAGACAGAGCGCGATGAGGTTGTCGGTGGACCTGAATCCGTAGGCCATTCGGGTGAGCAGGCGCAGCTTCGTGTTGGTCGACTCCACGAGTGCGTTCGACAGCCCGTCGTTGGTCAGAGTCGCCACGATTGAAGCGCGGTGGCGAACGATCCGGCGGTAGAGCTCGACGAAGGCCGGTATCCGGCACCGCCTCGCCCAACTGCACCACGCGTCGAGCGCTTGAATCGCCGCTCGGCCACGAAGCTGAAACACCAGACGGAATTGCTCTTTCAGTAAGTAGGCCCGGTACAAGGTCTTGTTCACTGACGCCACCCGGCTGAGACTTTGTTGCTGTCGGTCACTCAGGTGATCGGGATTCTTCAGCAGCGCGTAGCGACAGCCCTTCAGGTGAGCGATGAGACTGGGTGCGCCGATTGTCCTCGCGGTGCGCCAGATGCCCTTTCGCACCTCGTCGAGCGCCTTGGTCGCCCAGGCCACCATATGGAAGGCGTCCGCGCACAAGGTGGCGTTCGGACAGCGCTGCGCGACCACGGCGGCGATCCATTCGGCAGCGTCAGCACTGACCAGCCTGATCCGAGCGCTGCGCTCCTCACCCAACAGATCGAAGAACTGTTCGAGGGTCGCCTTGTCCCGGCCCACCGCGGCCCAGACGAGCCGTCCGCTGTCGTGGTCGACGACGACGGTCAAGTACTTGTGTCCGCGACGGTAGCTGATCTCGTCTATCCCGATGCGGACGAGTCCCTCGAAGGGGTCTTTCGCCGCGCGGGCGTCGGCGACGACTCGGGTGATGATCGCGCCCACGCTGCGCCACGAGACTCTCATCACTTCAGCGACCGCGGACTTCGACGTGTGAGTCACGAGCCAGGACACCTGGTCGTCGAAGTGGCGGGTGTGACCGGCGCCGTGACGGGCCCACGGCACTTGGGCGACCGTGGGGCCGTGCTCGGGGCATGTGACCCGTGGGGCGTCGGCTTGCAGGTAGCAGAGTGCCACGCCGAGATCGAGCGCTCGCCAGTTCCTTCTTCCCTGACCCTGGTCATAGCCGGGAGCCCGAAGTCCACAGAGACCACATCGACGCTTCGTCGCCCGTCGCGGACGCACGTGGATCACGACTGCGTCAGCCTCTTCGTCGAACTCCACCGATTCGATCACGGTCGCCCGGTCGACACCGAGCGCCCGACGCCATACGCTTGCGTTGAGCACGCCAATCTCCTCCGTCAGGTTTCTTGAGCTTCAAGTACTCAGAAACCTAGACAGGAGTTGGCGTTGCTCGTTTCACGGCCTCGGTTGGCACCCACACATTGGTCAGAAGAGCCAAATATCTACTTACGGAATCTTGGCAAACTAACTGGCGGAATTGCTATGTCAGCCTAACCCGAACTCAGGCCACGTCCTCATAAGCGTTGGCCGCCAAACGGGGTCAAAGCCACATCTGACGAGTTTGTTCTTCGGTATCGGCGAGCGGGTTCGACGGTTTCGAGCGATGTGCTCACGGGTTACAGTGCCAAAGAGGGATTGTTTTGCAGGGTAACGCCGTTGCTCTGTTACTGGCAGAAGAGAGCACCCATGGCTGAATTGATCATGCTGAAATTTGACAGTCCCTACGGCGCACAAGGCGCCCTGTCGGAAGTGCGCGCGCTCGAGGAGTTGCACTACGCGTGGTTGGACGATGTTGCGACGGTCGAGAAGCACAAGGGCGGTTTCGTGGCGCTTCACACGCCGCACGGTTCAGCTCTTCGAGGCGCTTTCTTCGGCAGTCTGATTGGCCTCCTCCTGTTCTGGTGGTTCCCCCCGGCGTGGTTCTTCAGTGGGTGGCTTGGCGGCATGGGCGGCGGTGCTCTCATTGGCGAAGCGATGAAACGATCGGGGATTGACGAGACATTCGTTGACCAGGTCAAGTCTGAATTGACCCCGGGCACCTCGGCCCTGTTCCTCATTGGTGCCAGGAGCGACACTGACGAGATGGCAAGGGCCTTCGAAGAGCATCATCCCACCAGCGTGATTCGTCACACGCTGCCCGAACCCACGCTCGAGAATCTCAGAAAGGAATTGGGCGAACAGGAGAAGGCTTGACGTTCTCGTACGCCGTACTCGCCAGCGTTCGAGCCGATTAACCACGTGTTGGGAGTGCGGGCAGCACAAATGATGCTTTGACAGTCCGACGCTTCGCCATAGGCGGTTTATGTCAATAGGAATCTTGCGGAACTTTGCGCACACCGGTTCAACCGGTTTGAGCGTTTTCGTGAGTCGCCATCCGTCGACCGGCCAGTCAATCTGCCAATACCATGCAGCTGGAGGGGTGGGTTCAGTGGGCCGTCCGGATCCTGGACCTGGCACCTCGGGATTAGAGAAGCAGGTTCTCACAGCCGCGAAAATTTGGTCCAAGAGCCGAGGGTCCCGCGCCACTTCACCGCGCTGGCCTTCGAGGTCCGCCCGCTCACGCCTGGGCGGGAGCGCGAATCGTCAATATTCCCAACGGTTTCTGATATGACTTTCGACACTGGCGGTGTTGGCGTGCTGGTGCTGGGCTAACGCACATGAGCAGTTCGTGGCTGGTCGCGGGTCTGGAGGAGGGGCCAGCCCCGGTGCAGCCTCGTCGATGGCTCGCGCTCGCGGTCCTATGCGTGTCGCTCTTGATCGTCTCGCTCGACACGACGATCCTCAACATCGCCCTGCCCGACATCGTGCGTCAGCTGCACGCCTCCGAGACGCAGCTCCAGTGGGTCGTGGACGTCTACGCCTGCGTCTTCGCGGGCCTGCTGCTGGTTGCGGGCAGCGTCGGCGACCGCATCGGGCGCAAGAGGCTGTTCTGTGGCGGACTCGTGATCTTCGGTGCCGCGTCGGCCGCCTCGGCGTTCTCCAGTGACCTGACGTGGCTCGACCTCTCGCGCTCGCTGATGGGCGTCGGTGCAGCTTGCATCATGCCCGCGACGCTCTCGATCATCTCGGATATCTTCCGTGACGACCAGACCCGTGCTCGGGCCATCGGGATCTGGTCGGGTACGACGGGACTGGGCGTCGCGATTGGTCCGATCGCCGGTGGCTGGCTCCTGGTGCACTACTGGTGGGGCTCGATCTTCCTCATCAACGTGCCTTTCTCGGTGCTCGGCATCCTCGGTGCGCTCTGGCTCGTGCCCGAGTCCAAGGACCCCCAGCGCCGACCCATCGACTGGCTCGGCGCCGTCTCCTCGGCCGCCGGGCTGACGCTGCTCGTCTGGTCGATCATCAACGTGTCGGTCAATGGCTGGGGCGCCTTCTCGTCCTGGGGCGCGGCGAGCATCGCCGTCGTGATCCTGGGCGGCTTCATCGCGTGGGAGCGGCACACGACGTTTCCCCTGCTGGTGATCGAACCCTTCGGCGACCGGCGATTCTCGATGGCGATGCTCGGCGGCGCGCTGTCGATCTTCAGCTTGATGAGTGCCCTGTTCCTGCTGACCCAGTATCTCCAGTTCTCGCTGGGCTACTCGCCGCTGGCGACGGGCGTGAGGATCCTGCCGATCGCCGTCGTGCTCGGCGTCGCCGCGCTGTCGTCGTCCCAGCTCGACAAGTGGTTCGGTACAAAGGTCGTGATTACGGCCGGGATGCTGATCGTGGCCGGCGGTTTGTGGCAGCTGACCACCGTGACGGTGACGTCGGGCTACTCCCACGCCCTGGCCGGCATGATGCTGCTCGGCGCGGGCGCCGGGTTCATCATCGCGCCGGCGACCTCCTCGGTGATGGCGGCCCTGCCCCGTGAGCGCGCCGGCGTCGGCTCGGGGATCAACAGCAGCGCCCAGGAAGTGGGCGGTGCCCTCGGTGTCGCGGTCATCGGCACGGCGTTGTCGTCGAGGTACCGCGCAGAGATGGCGCCCTTGCTTGTCGGTCACGCCGTGCCACTGGCGGCGAAGAATGCCATCCTCGGATCACTGGGTGGAGCACTCACCGTGGCCCACATGGCGGGAGGCGCGATGGGCAAGGCCTTGGCCCTCGCCGCTCGGCTGGCCTTCGTCGAAGGGATGGACCTGGCGCTGGCGGTGGGGGCCATCGTGCTCGCTGTCAGCGCGGTCGTGGTGGCCGTCGCGTTGCCCGCTCGCGCGAAGAAGCGGGCTCAGCCCAAGGGGCAGGGGCAGTAGCGGTGGCGCCGCGTCTGCTGGGCGAGCTGCTGCGCCGGCTTCGGCCGCGCAACGCGCCCGTCGCCGCGGTGGCGATACTCGCTCGTGCCGAGAGCGAGCGGACGGCGATCCTCGCGGTCGCCAAGAACACCTCCGTGTGCGTGGAGCTGCTGGCGCGCGAGAGGACGGCGAATTCAGGGAGTCAGCGCAAAGGTCTTGCGAATCAACAACGGTGAGTTGATCGATTAGGAGGTTGTCATGGCAGGTGGTCCTGCATGACGCAACGATAGAAGCAGACGGTGTTTCGTTTGCAAGCGGAGGGGTGAATCGCAACGGGAAGATCGGTGCCGAACTTCGGTATTGATCTGTGGACAATATTTCAGAAGAAGCCGAACTCATAGGGACTTGCATGCCGTCGTACGGTCCAATGAGCTGCTGTCAAGCACTGGGCATTACATGGGCACGTAACACGGAACAGTTGTGGTTACGTCGGGTCACTACAGGTCAACATTTGACAGCGTGAGACCTCTTCGACGTCATGGGTCCCAACAGAAACCCATTGCACCACTGATGGGGCTCGAACCCGTGCCACTGAATCGCTACGGGTTTCGCGTTGACTTGATCCACCGGGAAACTGACATTTTGCACGCCATGCGGTCCATTTCAGTTCGCCGACGTTCGCTGGCGACCATAAGCGGTTGCAATATTGGGTGTTCAGTTCGCCGGCGTTCAGGCGTGACCGCACGTAATCGCCGGCGTTGCTAAAGGCGTTGCTAAAGGCGTTGCTAAAGGGAATGCCCTTGCATACTGTGCAAAGGGTCAGGTTTCTGATGTATTAGTTCCGATGTTGGGCTCTGCTCATAAGAGGCGAAGATAGGATTTCGTGAATAGCCGTACCCTCCTCCGCAGCGTTCACGGTTCATCGGCGACACGTCAGGTCTCTCCGCGCACAGCTGGTGATGGAAGTCTTAATCGTCCGTATTTTCTAGGTGCCAATTGTGCAAGGTGCGGACACCTGCTTGAAGGGGTGGCGGCAACTTAGTGTCGTCAGTACGAAGAGGTCGAATCAGGCGATATTTCGGGCGGCCAGCTCTGCGCATTCAAATGGCACGGCCACTCCACGAGCATTGAAGCCAAAATAACTTTACGTCAGAGTACTGGTGCGCCGAAGTCAATGAATCCGGCATTCCTGCAAGCAGAGCTTGCATCGCGAGCTCTAACATCCATGAAACCTTGATCATCTTCTCCGAACGGATCGGGGGAATGTAAAGGATCGTCATTGGTGATCACGTGAGGCTGATCGGTCGAAGCAACGTCCGGAGTGTCACGGCGATGAAAACGGTGAGGCCTGCGCGTAGTTCCTGACGCGCAACACTGCCGGGTTCGGTAAACGACCGCGACCTGCATCCTGACCGCCTTGCAGTCGCTTAACTGCAGTCCTGCTCAATTCGACGGCATGCGGCCGCATTCTCACCGTCGCCTGTTGTACTTCGACACCAGTGCGGTCTTGGTTCCCACGCGGCATTGGCGGTTACGGCCAGATGAGGGTCTTGCCCTTGTACAGGCTGGCGACGAGTGACACATCCTCGGCGGAGGCGAGCTTGGGTACGGTGGCTATGACGCCGTAGGTACGCAGCGCGGTGGACTCGGGCCGCCACTCGGCGTACGTCTGCACACCGAGGCCCTGGCTCGGCAGGCTAGCGGACAAGGTCAACTTTCTCTCGAGCGCCCATACCGCGTCCTCGTGCGCTGGCACGAACTCCGCGCCTGCCGTCTTCGCGTAGGTACCTTCGATCTTGACGCATGCGGACGGGTGCTTGATGCAGTAGTGGAGGGCGCGCAGGTCCGCGCGCATGAAGTCGGCCACGGCCTGGCGGTGTTTGCTGAGGAACGTGGCGTTCACCGTCATCACGTTGTAGGTCCCCGCGATTTTGAACTGCTGCGGCGTGAACTCGTTGAACGGGTCCCTCGCGGCCTTGAGCATGAGCGCCTGGTTCGATTGGTAAGCCTGGAGGCCCTGGACCGTCCCCTGGATCACCTGGGTTGGGTTGTAGTTCGTATCGCCGATCAGGTTGATTGCCGAGATATTCGCGCCCGCGGCGGTGAGCATCTCCCGGATCGCGACCGGTAGAACCGTGTAGTAACCGAGGGTCTTGCCATCGAGTTCTTTAAGTGAGGTGATCGACTTATTCGTGATGATCGCGTAGTCGCTCGTATCGCCGGAGGTCTCGATGCCCACCATATGCGCGCCGCTGGCGACGGCCTCGAGGGTGTCGGCCGCGCTTCCATCGTTCGTCACTTGCGCCCTCCCCGACGAAACCAGTTCGTTGACGTCGGTGGCGTTCGTGACGAACTCGACTTTCAGGCACATGTCGGCGAAGTAGCCAAGCTTCTCAGCCCCGAAGACATCGATGATACCGGCGGAGGCGTCGAAGCCGAATGGTGAGACGTAGGTGATCGCCCCTACCGCCTTGTTCGCCGCACACTGGGACGCGTTCAGCAGTCCCGTGTTCACGTTGTGTTTTGCAGTTGTCGCACCCACTGAATCGGTCGTCGCGGTGATGAGCGTCGCGGTCATGCCAAGCGACAGTGCGCACAGCGCCGCCCGGGCCATTCCTGTTAGGCCTCTTGATTTCATGGGACGTCCTCTCGTCTTGTTATGTAGTTCTTTACTCAATCTCTTGCCGGTTTGAAACAGCCTGTCATGAAGGGTGCAAGCTCGCTCTTCTCGGACACGCCGAATCGGACGTTCGGCACACGGCCTCACTGGCTGCTCATCGTCACGGTGGAATATTCACTGTGACCTCGCCCGGCTCGAACTTTGCCAACTCAGCAACCGTCGCTGGAACATGGCGACAACGAACGTTACGCTAATACCGAGCAACGCGAGCACGACGACCGAGGCATAGACGGCCTGGAGGTCCGCCTGGTTCGCTGAGGTCTCGATCAGCGAACCGAGACCGGTTGTTTGACCTGCGGCGGAGAACTCCGCGACCACCGCGCCGATGAGCGACAGTGGCAGGCAGATCCTCGCGGCGGCGAACAAGTACGGCAAGCTACTCGGCAACTCCAGACGCCACAACACCTCCCACCGTGACGCGTGCAGCGTGGTGAAAACGTCGAGGACCTCCGGGTCCAGCGAGCGCAAGCCGACCAGGGAGTTGACAAGGAACGGGAAGAAGACGATCACTCCGGCGATGATGTACTTCGGGGTGAATCCGAAGCCGAAAGCGACCACGAGACCGGGCGCGATCGCGACGATCGGCGTGACGTTCAGCACGACGGCGAGCGGCATCAGCGCACGCTCGAGGATGCGAACGTGGCTCATGAGCACTGCGAGCAAGAACGCGGCAGCCATGCCGCACGACGCACCAACGACCGCTTCCCGCAGCGTGACGAGCATGTCGTGCCAGTACAAGCCCGGTTGGGTGCGGAGCTGGTCGACGATCTGGGAGACGGTCGGAATAATGTACGGGTTGTGGACCGCGTAGAGCTGCCAGCCAAGGACGATGAGCCCGAAGCCGACGATTGGTGGCACCCACATTTGCATTCGCAAGGCGCGCCATCGACTCCTTCTGGTGCTCACTCGCGCGCCTCGCCAGTCGTTCCGCGGGTTGCTCGTCATTCGGGCTGACTCCAGGTGCGGCGGAGCTCGCGGCGTACCTCGACCTCTACCGTATGAAATGCCTCCGAGTTCCCCACGAGGCTGCCACGCGGCCGCGGGAGATCGACGGGAATAACTGCTCGAATGCGGCCCGGCTGTGGTGACATCACCACAATCACGTCGGAGAGTTCGACCGCTTCGGCCACTGAATGCGTGACGAATAGGACCGTCTTTTGGTTCGACTGCCACAGCTCCAACAGCCCGCGTCGCTGTGCCTCGCGCGTGAACTCGTCAAGCGCCGAGAACGGCTCGTCCATGAGCAGGATCATCGGATCAAATACGAAGGCGCGCGCGATCGCGACCCGCTGCTGCATGCCGCCTGAGAGCTCGTGCGGCCGGCGGTCTAATACGCCGCCCAGCCCGAAACTCTCGAGCAGCTCACGAGGGTCGATCGGTCGTCGGTCGCCCCCACCGGTGCCGTGCTTGTTGACCTGGAGCGGTAGTTCGACGTTCTCAATCACCGTTCGCCACGGCAGCAGCGCCGGCGTCTGCGGCACGAGGCCTATGTGCTTGGACTCGGCGGCGTGAATGACGGTCTCGCCGAAGATCGACACCGAACCACGATCTGGGGTGAGCAGGCCGGCGACGATACGCAGCAGCGTGGACTTGCCGCAGCCGCTTGGACCGATGAGCGTCACGAACTGCCCTCGACGGATCCGCAGGTTGACGCCCTCGACGGCTGGCGTATTTTCGTTGCCTGTGGCGAAGGCCTTCCAGATGTCGCTGATCGAGACCCCGTCGTCATCCGCCGCGGAGACATCGTTGGTCAACTGAGCCGCGTGCCCGCTCACTTGCTCTGCGCCGCTTCTTGGCACGAGGTCGGCGGACAGCCACGCTGTAGTCTGCATCTATTTTCCATCGGCACCATCTTGTCAGCACGGGTAAAACTCAGCGCGCGTTACCTCTCGTCATGTTTCTTTTCGCCGTCTGACGGTGGATTAAGGCTAGGCCGATTGTCACAAGTTTGCGGCCAAACCACGTAGCTTCACGTAGCTATGGGACTTGTAGCGGATATTTATGGATATGCATACCGCAGTGAAGGCTTCAATCGAACTCGCCAGCGACATCGATCCCGCTATCACAGCACGCAAGCCTTCCATACGATTGACGAGTTCTGCTACGTGTTGGCGGTCTTCTTCGTGGTCAGAGAAGATCACTACGTCCGCGTCGAGATCGCTATCCTGGTCCTCCATTGTTGCGGCGGGCAAATGGTGAAATGCCCCAACAATCCTGCTCTCGGGAAGTGCGAACGCGATTTGTGCCGCCATCGAGCCACGGGCAGGATATAACGGAACAAGTTCGCGTCCCTCACGAGCGAGGGCGTTGACCATTGAGACAACCGTCTTACCGGCCAGCTGACTCTTCAGCGAACGTACCGTGGCAACAGCCGAATCCCATGGGGTCGCCACTATTACGATTCCGCTGAGCGCCGCGTCTTCATTCGTCGCTCCAGAGATGGTGCCTCGGCCGCGAGGTAACAAGCTGCCAGCGACTTCGTGAGCGCGGCTCGAATCGCGAGATCCTAGGACAACATCACAGCCCGCGTTCGCCAAACGAATGGCTACGCCGCGTCCAGCAGGACCGGTCCCTCCGAGTATTCCAATCGTTGTCATGCCTCTCCTTGGCTGCAATTTGCTGCGAAGATACCGAATGGACTCGGCAACTCACGGCCTGACGGTGGTCCAACCTCGATGATCGCCGAATAGTTGAAATTCGGATCACTACGCACTCTGGGCGAAGCAGCGAATTTGCCGCCGAACCGATCTTCAGGCATCGGTGGTCAAACCCTTCATCCCCAGAATTGTTACTGTCAACGCTGCCCGGCCAACTCTATCGGCGTTTCCCACGTTCACGGGTTTTACACCTCGATCCACGTGCGCCCAGTTGCTCGGGTGCAATGACCGCAACTGTAGAGGAGTGATCATGACGTAACCGAGCGATGGCAAAAAAGAAACCATTGTCTCATGTGGATAGCGCAGGAAAACTGCGAATGGTTGACGTCACGGGCAAGCGTTCGACGCTGAGGCGCGCGTACGCCAGTTGCGTGGTCCGCACCGTGGTCGACATCGGCGCTCTTGCACAGAGGAATGACGGCGTGGACCCCGTGCACGCGTCACGGCTCGCCGGTATCCAAGCCGCTAAGCAGACGGCGAACATTATCCCCCTCTGTCATCCACTGAATCTCAACGATATTCACGTCGACATCGTTGCGAAGTCGCAGTGCATAGAGATTTCAGCGACCGTAGCGGCGCAACATCGGACGGGAGTAGAGATGGAGGCGCTCACGGCGTGTGCCTTTGCCGCCCTCAGTATCATCAGCTCGTTAGTGGATTTGGACCCGAACGCACAGATCGACGACCTTGTCTAGCTACGTAAAAGCGGGGGCAAGTCTGGTGATTGGGGCCGACTAGTGGATGCCCCGCGAGGCAACCTCTCACGGTGAACGGATTGGTGTTGTTTTGACTCGTCCGACGCGGTCGCTGCGGACGTCACCGGCGTTCTTGGTGCCAACTCACCCGGCTCCCACACCGGGCTCGATCATCACCGACGACGTTCGCGCGACGTCGTCACCCTCAGCCGCCTGAAACAGCCGGGATGACGGCGATCTCGTCGCTGTCGTTCACGAGCGTATCGGGGCCAGCGTCGTCGCCGTTGACCCAGATGCGAGACACTGCGACTATTCGTGAGAAGTCGGCTCCGAAGCATTCTTCGGCCGCAGCGACGACGTCGCCGACGTGGCGACCGGGGAGGAAGACCTGGGAGACACCAGCGGCTTCGCGGGCCGGCCCGAAGAGTAGTAGTCGAGCCACCGTCTAGCCGCCGATCATCGACATGGAGCGCTGAGGCGACAAGAAGCCGGGCTCGTTGATGCCGTGTCCGGGGAACTTCCCCCAGACCGCCGATCGAAGGCTGTGCGCGATCGCATCATCGGATCCGCCGTGACGCAGGAGATCGCGCACGGTAGTTTCACCGTCAGAGAACAGGCAGTTGCGAATAGCGCCGTCGGAGGTGAGTCGCAGGCGGTTGCAGGTGCCACAGAACGGTTCGGTGACACTTGAGATCAGGCCGATCTCGCCGGCGCCCACCCCGTCGACGAAGCGGAATCGTTCGGCGGGCGCGGGACTCGCGGTCCGCTCGATTGGCTCCAGCTCCCATCGCGCCGAGATCAGATCATGGACTTCACGACCCGGCACCAACTGCGCACGATCCCAGTTGCCCTCGGCGTCCAGAGGCATGAATTCAATGAAGCGGACCGTGCGGCCGGTGTCGCGCGCGAACTGGGCGAACGACAGAATCTCGTCATCGTTTTGACCGCGCAACAGGACCACGTTGATCTTCAACGGCAGGAGTTTCGCTTGTTCTGCCGCGTCCATCGCATTGAGCACGACGTCGAGGGTCGCCCGGCGGCGAATCGCGGCAAAGCGCTCCGGGATCAGCGAGTCGCAGCTGATGTTCACTCGCCGAAGCCCCGCCTGGGCGAGGTTTTCGGCGTGGCGCGCCAACTCGGTTCCGTTCGTGGTGAGAGAGATGTCCTCGAACCCCAGATCGCTCAAACCCTGCACCAGGGACACCAGTCCCTTTCGAACGAGGGGTTCGCCACCCGTGAGACGAACGGCATCGACCCCGAGGCCTTTGGCCACCTCGGCGAAACGAAGGATCTCGTCAAAGCGCAACAACTCATCACGCTCCATGAAGGTCATGCCCTCTTCGGGCATGCAGTAGACGCATCGCAGGTTGCACCGATCGGTTACTGAGATCCGCAGATCGTTGTGGACGCGGCCGTAGCGGTCGACGAGAGGACCACTGGTGGGCATGACCTGGACCACGAGCTTGTCCGACTCCATCGCACGCAACGATTTGGGTGTGATGCCGACCGGTACCGACGTCGTCATGAGCCCGCCCCTCCGGTTGATTGGTCATCACTCAGCTCGGTGACATCGGCTGGGTAGAACAGTAGTGCTCGAACTGGGGTCCCCTGGGCTACGCCTCTTCCATCAGGCAGGATCAACAGGGCGTTGGCGTTCGCCATGGCATTGAGTTGGTGGGATTCCTGGTCCTCGAGGGGGCGGGCGAAGTAGTGGCCCTCGCCGTCGAGGGAGACGTGGCCTCTCACGAAGTGGATTCGGCCGTCAGGAACTCTCGCCAGATCGACCGTGGACGTGGCGCTCACCAGTGCGCGAAACAGATTGGTGTGTCCCGCCATCCGTCGAACGGCGGGACGTACGAGCAGTTCGAAACTCACCATGGCCGACACCGGATTCCCCGGGAGTCCGAACACGGGGAGGTTCGTCTGGGCCAACGTTCCAAAGGCGAATGGTTTCGCCGGGCGGATCGCGACCTGCATCCAGCGCATCGACCCACCGCTGACGTCGTCGAGCACGATACGCACGATGTCAAAGTCGCCGACACTGACCCCGCCGCTGGTGATGAGGGCATCGCACGATTCGGCGGCTCGACCGAAGGCCTCGAGAAGAGCCCCACGGTCATCTGGAACGACGCCGAGGTCGACTGGCTCCCAGCCTTCTTCACGAATAAGTCCAAGCAACGAGTGACGATTGGCGTCTCGGATCCGGCCGGGGGGCAGCGGCCCGTCATCGACAAAGAGTTCGTCGCCCGTTGAGAGCACGCCGAGGCGAGGACGACGATGGACCGGCACCGTACCGATCCCTTGTGCCCCGAGGACACCCAGGTGGGCGGGCCGAAGAGTCGTGCCGGCCAGGGCGAGTACATCGCCCGCGGCCACGTCGTAGCCGGGGTGGCGAATGAAGTTGCCGGCAGGAATCTCGGTCGTGACGACAACGGTGTCATCGTCATCATTCGGCTCACAAAGCTCCACCATGGACACCGCGTCCGCACCGTTGGGGATCGGTGCGCCCGTCATGATGCGAACGGCCTGGCCCGGTGCCAGCGTGCCAGCGAAGACGTGTCCGGCGCTGACGGAGCCGACGATTTGTAGGGTGACGGGGGCGCCCTTCGTGTCGTCGGATCGGAGCGCGTAGCCGTCCATTGAGGAGTTTCGAAATGACGGGACGTCATTGACGGCGTAAACCGTTTGGCCCAGGACGCATCCGAGCGCCTGGTCGATCGGCGTCACGTCAATAGGGAGCGGTGAAACGCTGTCGAGCACGATGCCCTGTGCTTGGTCCAATGGAATCATCATGTCCACTCAGGACGTCTTCGTGGGTCGCTGCACCGGGGGGACGCTGGCGCCAAAGGGCGACGCGTCATGAGCGCACGCGCTCCATTCAGAGCCTCCCTCCCACGTCTCGTGCTTCCAGATGGGCAGGGTGTGCTTGAGCGTGTCGATGCAGAACCTCGCAGTTTCGAATGACTCGGCGCGATGGGGAGTTGACGCGGTGACGACGACCGCAACGTCGCCAACGTTGAGCATGCCGACCCGGTGCAGTAGCACGAGTCGGCCCAGATCACTCCAGCGTTCGCGTGCCTGGGTGGCTACTTCGGTGAGACGTGGAACGACGTACTCCAGGTAGGCTTCGTACTCCAGGGACGTCACGCCGGGTCGGTGTTCGGAGTGGTCACGCACCAAGCCACAGAACGTCACGATGCCGCCGCAGTGCGCAAGACTTGCCCACTTCCACGCCTCGTCAACCGGCAGTGCCTGGTCGGACACGCCAATCCAGTCGCCGACACTTGGCGGGGCGAGGGGCGGATGGGTCACGAGGCAACCCTATGGATAGGTCCGGTGTCGTCGCGCAGCGAACGAACCTCGGCGTTGGCACGCCGGGCGATGATTTCGGCACAAATTGCCACCGCAGTCTCTTCCGGCGTCCGAGCGCCAATTGCCAGGCCGATCGGCGCCATGATCTCGTTCAGCCGAGCAGGAGCGACACCGGCTTCGGTGAGGCGCTTGACGCGTTCCAAATGAGTCGTACGCGATCCCATTGCGCCAAGGTACCCAACCTTGGTTGACAAAGCCGCGACGATCGCGGGAATGTCGAACTTGTGATCGTGGGTGAGAACGCAGACTGCATCGCGTGCGCTGAGGCGTCCGGCCACCGTCATCAGGTAGGCGTCCGGCCACCCCACGATGACTTCGTCCGCTTCGGGGAAGCGTTTCTTTGTGGCAAAGATCTCGCGCGCGTCACAGACCGTGACGTGGTAACCGAGGACTTTTGCCACCTTGACGAGTGCCGCAGTGAAATCGACGGCGCCAAAGATGATCATGCGCGGTGGCGGGGCGAAGACGTCGATGAACACCGTGACATCGTTGAGGCGAGATTCGCCAGCTGAGCCGTAGTGGCGGGCCACGCTCTGTCCACTCGAAAGCGCCCCAGTGGCGTCGCCGGCTACCACGGCATCGAGCTTGTCGTGCCCCAGCGATCCCCGAACGCCAACGGCTTGGCTCACCAGCAAGGTCGCACCAAGTTGTGGGAGCAACGTGTTCCGGCCTCGGACGACGTCGGTGCGTTCGATCACCGTGGCGAGGGCCACTGGATCTTCATCCCTTATGCACTGGGCCAGCGTGGTGAAGATCTCGTCCACTAGTCGACTGGCTCGATGAAGATCCGAATGGTGCCGCCACAGGTCAAGCCAACCGCAAAGACTTCGTCGTCGGAATAGCCGAATGTGCAGAGGCGTGGCTCGCCCGACTCGATGACGCCGAGTGCCTCAGCAACCACCGCGCCTTCGACGCAGCCGCCAGAGACTGAGCCAACAACCTCGCTCGCCTCGTTGATCGCCATGGCCGCGCCTGGGTCTCGAGGTCCAGCGCCAACGACCGCGACGACGCGCGCCAGTGCTACTCGCTGGCCGGCGGCCTGCCAACGCTCGATGTCTGCGATGAGGTCCTTCATCTGTCTGAATCCTCGCCTCTGGTCTCGGTCTTTTCGATGGGTCGTCAAGTCTGTAGACTGTAAAGACTAGTGACGGTCAGTTTGGAATTGTTCATTGCCTCGGAAGTGCCTCGCGCACACAACGGCGAGCGATTGTCGGTGGTCGGCGCGGCGTCCTTTGGTTATGCACGAACAACGTGGGTCTGCTTGCGGCGAAAGCGTGAGGACTCGAGGGCGGTGAGGGCCGAAGGTCCCCAAGCGCTCGGAACGCTTCGGTGCCATTTACTGTGCCAACTGATGAGTCTGCAGCGACCGGTCGCCACGGGTATTGGCGAAACGATTCCCACCGACGGCCGCACTGAGACCGACGTGACCATGTACCGCATTCGGCACCGCAATCCCAGTAAAATGGCGCAATGTTGGCGGGTAGGCTGCGCGTTGTGAATGGCGCTCGGTGGTCGCTGTCGAACCGCATGAGGTGGTGGCCATGAAGGAAGTTCTCGATGACGTCGGTGTGCGAACCGCCGACGAGACGGGGATTGGCGTCGTGGCCGCGGTCAGGGCGCATCGGGCGGACGCCCCCGTCTCCTCGCTGCGCGACGGGTCGGGCCGACTCCATCGGGTGATCGAGTGACTGCCGCGATACTGCTCTGCGCTGGAGGGTCGACCCGCTTCACTGGGGACCAGCACAAACTCCTGGCGCCGCTTCGAGGTCGGCCGTTGGTCGCATGGGCGCTCGAGCATGTCAGCGCCGCTGGTTTCGACGAAGTCATCGTGGTACTCGGGGCGGTCGACCTCTCAAAGGTGCTCGGGACGGTCGTCATCGTCAACAACCCTGAGTGGGCGTCGGGTCAGGCGCACTCACTGCACGTCGGTATTGCTGCAGCCGAGCAACGGGGCCATGAGGTGGTGGTGGTGGGTCTGGGTGACCAGCCGTTCGTGCCCCCGTCAGCGTGGTCGGCGGTTGCCAACGCCAGCAGCCCTATTGCCGTGGCAAGTTTCGCCGGTCAGCGCACCCCACCGGTCCGGCTCGCACGTGGCGTATGGCCCCTGCTCCCGACCGGGGGAGACGTCGGAGCTCGTGAGTTGATGTTGGCCCGCCCGGACCTGGTGATCGAGATCGCATGCGATGGCGATCCCCTGGATATCGACACCGTGGAGGACCTGGCCCGATGGAGTTGAACACCGATACCCGCATCTAAACTTCTCCGAATCAAACCCCTGGCGCCCAACGGGCGCGAGCGCCGCACCGGTCTCAGTCTCGGTGCGACCGCATTGGCGCGGGTTCGACTCCCAGTCTTGCGGCACCAGTCTTGCGGCATAGGGTCGCTGACGTCCGAATCCGGCCATGCCCTCGGCAGGATCGCTCGTTGACCGCTGTGATCGAGTCCACGACGAGCTGCGCATCTCGGTCACTGACCGCTGCAACCCGCGGCGCGTGTACTGGATGCCCGAAGAGGATATGACGTGCCTACCCAGGTCCCAACCGCTTGCTTACGAAGAGATCACCCAGTTGGCCCGGGTCGTGCGACCTCGGCGTGGCGTCGATTCGGCGCAACGGCGTGAGCCCCTTATCCCGGAAGATCTTCCCGTGTTTATGCCGCACAACGTCGTCTCATCACCGGCGGCCCCCGATATTTTCTTCGAGTCCTGACGAAAATCGAACTTTAACCTGGGATACACTGACTGGAATTTCCACAGAGCGAGCCGGTGCGTCAGTATTTGGAGTGATCAGAGTGACGTCACTCGGGGCTGTCTCGAACTGGGGAATTTGGACTTGACATTTGATAATTTATGAGCGATAGTATCCGTAATCTATTTTTGGGGGGCGTGGAATGGGACACAGTCATAAGCATGGTGCAAGGTACGGGCGCATAGTCGCGATGGCGCTGAGCCTGGCGCTCGTTTCGTCGGGCTTCGCCGTGGCGACATCGGGGGCGAGCAGTTCGACCGCGAAGAAGCCGATCATCATCGGTGCGGTGATCGACGAGACGAACACGATGAAGCCCTTCGACCTCCCGGCGCTGCAGGCGGCCAAGATCTACGTCAGTCAGCTCAACGCGACCGGCGGAGTCGGCGGGCGCAAGATCGAGTTCAAGGTCTGGAACGACCAACTGAATGCGGCGTTGACCCGCTCGGACGCCCTCGCGGCGATCGCCGCGGGCGCCAAAGTCTTGTGGGTCAGTTGCGACGTCAACTACGCCACCCCGGCGATCCAGGTCGGCCTCGCCGCCAAGGTGCTCACCGTGGCGCCGTGCATCGGCACGGACCAGATGGGCCCATCGCTCTTTGGCTCGGCGGGCAAGTTGGCGTTCAGCTTCGGTAACGCGCCGCAGTCCGACGGCGCCGTGCTGGCCCGGCTCCTCATCAACCACGGCTGGAAGACCGCCACCGTGGTGACCGACAAGTTGCTGGCCTACTTCGTGACTGCGTGCCAGGACTTCTCCTCGGCCTTCGTCAAGGACGGCGGTCAGGTCGTCTCGCAGAGTTCGTTCACCACGGGTGATGGCACCGCGGCCGCGGTCGCGGGCAACGTCGCGACGTCGGGTGCCGACGCCACCGTGCTCTGCGCGACCACGACGCCCGACCTGCCGACCTTCGTCACGGCGCTGAGGACGGCGGGCAACACCAAGCCCCTCGTGGGCCTGTGGTCGATGGACGGTGGGTTCTGGGAGCCGACCAGCCCCACGGTCTCCAACAACATTTGGTGGGCGACCTTCGCGTCGGTGTTCGGCGATGACCCGAGTACTCCGGTTCGCGCCCTCGAGGCGAAGATGAGCGCCAAGGGGGAGACCCCGCTCACCGGTGGGTTCGTCACGGGCCCGTCGGCCGTGCAGGGAATCGTGCTCGCCATCCAGCGCAACCACGGGAGCCTTAACGGCACGAAGCTCGCCGCCATCATGGCGAAGTTCCACAAGGTCAGCACGATCTCGGGATCGGTGAGTTTCACGCCCACCCAGCACACCGTGGTCGGACGCCCGTACCGGATCATCGAGGTCACCAACGGCAAGCCGCACTTCGTCCAGATGCTGTCGCCCGGCCCCCTGGGCTCCTAGACGACGGCGATCCGGCGGCAGGGACCGACGAGGGACGACAGATTGGTGATCCGTGTGAGACACCTCGACGCAGTAAGAAGGGTGAGGCCATGAGTCACCTCGCGGACGAGCCGGTGGAGGACGCACCTGCCACCAGGATCCCGGTGGCCACGGACCGCCTCGTCTGCAGTGGGGTGTCGGTGGCCTTTGCCGGTGTGCGCGCGCTGGACCAGGTGAATTTCTCGGTGAATCGCGGTGAGGTGGTCGGCCTGATCGGGCCCAACGGTGCCGGTAAGACGACCCTTCTCAACGTGCTCACCGGTTTCACGGGAGTTGTCACAGGCTCGGTCCATCTCGACGGACGTGACATCACTCGCCTTGCTCCGCATCGACGGGCACGGCTCGGACTGGAAAGGACATTCCAGCACGGGCGTCTCTTCTCGGGATTGACAGTACGAGAGAATGTTGAGCTCGGGGCGATTGCGGTACGGGTATCGAAACGCAAGGCACGTTCCACCACCGCCCGGCTTTTGGCGGCGCTTGACCTCGAGAAGGTGGCTGATGTGCCAGTCGCCCAACTCTCCCACGGGGACCAGCAACACGTGAGCGTCGCACGCGCGGTAGCGGCTGCGCCCAGGTATCTCATGTTCGATGAGCCGGCCGCCGGGCTGCCCGAAGGTTCATTGACCCAGCTCGGGCTGGTCATCGAATGGGCGATCAAGGAGAGCGGAGCCGGCATCGTTCTCATCGACCACAACGTGGACTTCGTGCTGAACTTGAGCGACCGAGTCGTGGTACTGGACTACGGTAAAGTCCTCGCCGAGGGATCCTCGGATGAGATTCGTCAGAACGTGAACGTGGTGTCTGCCTATCTTGGCGAGGCAGGGGTCGAGAACCTCGCCGCCAGCCAAGCCCCATGATCGTGCGTCCGAGTTTGCGTGGTGTGGTGCAGTGATCCCGTTGCTGAGACTTGACAGTCTCCAGGTCACCTACGGCCGTGTGGTTGCGGTCAAGAACGTCACCCTTGAGGTGAACGAGGGCGAAGCGGTCTGTCTGGTCGGACCGAACGGCGCCGGCAAGTCGAGTACGCTGCTCGCGGTGATGGGTGCAGTTCGCTCGCGGGGTGATGTTTTCCTGCGCGGTACATCGACCCGAGGCCTACAACCCGAGGCATTGGCGCACCTCGGTGTGGCGATGGTTCCAGAGGGCCGCCACCTCTTTGACACCATGTCGGTTAAGGACAATCTGGCCTTGGGAATGTTGGCTCGCCGTCGGGGCAGAACGCCCCGGATCGATGAGCGATGGGTTGCGGAGTTGTTCCCGATCATTGGAGAGTTCGCTTCGCGACGCGCAGGGTTACTCTCCGGTGGCCAGCAACAGTTGGTGGCCATCGCGCGAGCGTTGCTCTCGGATCCGGACCTCCTCCTGCTCGACGAACCTTCGCTCGGACTGGCGCCGGTGGCTGTGGACGCGGTGTTCGAGGCCCTGGAGCGAATACGAGCGGTGGGCGTCGCCATCCTGTTGGTCGAACAGCGGGCCCAGCGGGCCACCGACTTTTGCGAGCGTGGCTATGTTCTGTCCGACGGAGAGATCCGCCTCGAGGTGACCGAGGGAACGAGTGAGGACCCCGAGTCCTTGATGGCGGCATACTTCGGGAGATGACTAGAGCCTTGAAGATGAGCAGCGCCTTGAACCGGGGCGCGCACGTATGAGTTGGATCGGCCATCTCGTCAATGCCGTATCGCTGGGCGTTGTCTACGGACTGGTTGCCGTGTCGGTCGGTCTCGTGTTCGGCGTGCTTCGTCAGGTGAACCTGGCCCAGGGAGAGGTCATCGCGCTCGGTGCCTACTCGCTGTGGATGACCCGGGATCTTCCTGTCGTCGTGAGAATTGTCTTCTGCATTGCGCTGTGCGTGGCCATGTCACTAGTCATCCAGGTGATCATCTTTCGTCCGCTTCGCGGTGCGTCGGCCCTGACCACCCTGATTGTCACCTTCGGCCTGAGCTACGCCTTGGAGGGGGTCTGGACCATTGTCTTTGGCACGAATGGACAACCGGTGTCGATGCTTTCCTCGCTCAACAATCTCGTTGTGGGAGGCGACATTGGACTGAGGTGGATAACCCTCGTCGAGATGGCTGTCGGAGGGATCTTCTTTGCCGTCCTCGTTCTGGTCCTCTACGGTAGCAAGATCGGAGTGATGATGCGCGCCACCGCCGAAGACTTCCGCACGGCGCGGCTCGTAGGTGTGCGGATCGATCGGGTCGTCACCCTGGCGTTCGTGTTCGGAGGCGTGAGCGCCGCGATGGTCGCCATCTTGTTTACGGTCCAGACCCCACTGGTGACCCCGACCTTAGGGTTCAATCTCATCACCCTTGGCCTCGTGGGGACGGTGCTTGGAGGTATCGACCGCCTGGGACGAGCGACCGCCGGAGGATTTGTCGTCGGCTTCGTGAACTCCCTGCTCGGGGCCATCATTCCCCAGGAACTGCTCGTCTTTCTCCCCATGTTGACCTTCATGTTCGTGATCGTCGTGCTCGTGGTGCGTCCGGCGGGCCTCTTCACCCCCAAGGGCTCGAACATGGAGAGAGTATGAGATCGAAGTTTCGTCTCGTGGCCGAGCTGGTCGGCCCACTCGCCGCGGTCGCCATCGTCACCGTGTACGGCAGCACCATGTCGATAGCCCAGCAGGGCAACGTGACCAACATTCTCGTGACCGCCACCATCGTCGTGGCGTTGTACGTGTTCACCGGTAACTCCGGGGTGATGTCATTCGGCCAGGTCAGCTTCGTCGCCGTGGGGGCCTTTGCCGCGGGCATCCTCACCAGCCCAACACTCTCGCGACAGGCGAACATGCCGAGTTTGTTCAAGTTCCTCGGCACCACGCAGATCTCCAATTTCGATTCGTTGCTGCTTGGTGCTGGCCTGGGTGCCCTGTTCGCGCTTCTGGTGGGTGTTGTCCTGTTGCGCTTGAGCGGGCTCAGTGCAGGTATCGCAACATTCGCCGTGTTGGAGATCACCTACGACGTCCTCAGTTACTGGGACAAGATCGGTCCGGGCGTCATGCCGGTGGTGCTGGTGCCGGTGACCACGACTCTGGTAATGGGGGCATTAGGCCTTGGTGTGGCGATCGCGGTCGCCTTCGCGTACCAGCGCACGCGTTCGTGCCGGTTGTTGCGAGCCACTCGGGAGGACGCCGTGGCGGCGCAGGGGATCGGGATCTCGATCTTTCAACACCGCCTCATTGCCTTCACCATCAGCGGAGCTATCGCCGGATTCGCGGGTGCACTCTTCGTACACGAGCTCGGAAGCATCAGCACTGGTCAGGTTTACATCGATCTCACCTTTGCCACTCTGGCGATGCTCGTGGTGGGCGGCACGGGGAGTCTTTGGGGCGCCGTGCTCGGAGGGATCGCGCTCGGGGTTCTCGAAACGTTCTTGAGCAACGCTGAGAACGGTGTGGCGATCGGATCATTGCACGTCACGCTGCCCAACGGACTGAGTGTGGTGATCGTGGGCGTCATCATGGTGGTCGTGCTCATCTTCGCTCCGAGGGGCATTACTGGAAGTCACGAGTTTCTGGAACGTTTCTTCTCCCACGGACCGGCAAAGACGGGCACCGGCACCGAGTCCGAGAGCACTGCGAAGATGCCTGACGAGGAACCACCAGAAGTTCCCCTATCGCCGCGCCCGACATCGTAAGACGAAAGCCACGCGGCGGCGCTCAGCGTTCGAGCGTTCCTAGTCTCACCGCCGACCGAGGAGATGGCGAGCCACGATCTCACCCGATCCGGCGCCAAGTCCGGGTCCTGGGTGGGTACTAGCGCCGATCTGGTAGAGGCGTCGGATGGGCGTTCGGTGCCCAGCGAGCCCGGGACGTGGTCGCCACAGGAGGCTTTGGTCCAAGTCGCACGACCCGCTGTAGATGTCGCCGCCTCGCAGGTTGGGGTTGGCCGCCTCGATGTCGGCGGGTGACAGGGTGACGCGTCGCAGGATCGACGACTCCAGGTTTGGGATATGGCGGACCAGCCGGGCCTGGATGCGATCGGCGTAGCGCTCGCGCAGGGACTCCGTCCAGATCCCACCTTCAACATCGATCTCATCGGCGGCATCGCCGATCGGGCGGGTGGGGAGTTCTTGGAGTTGGATCCAGAGGATCGAACTCCCATCGGGCGCGCGCGATGGGTCCACCGCACAGGGTTGCCCGCACACGATCGTGGCCGAGTGCGGGAGTAGTCCGCGATCGGCCTCGTTGACCGCACGCGACACGCCATTGAGACCGGGCGTGAGGTGGACAACCGGGGTCTGGCTCAGCCGGTCGTCGCCGTCCCAGCGCGGGGGGCTCGACAACGCGTAGTGGATCTGCATCCCTGCTCGGCCGAAGCGGTACCGGTGGCCCTCGGCGAGCGCCGCCGGGGCCAGATCACAGTCCGCGAGCAGTGTCTCGTACAACTGTGGTGGGGTGACGTTGCACAATACGGCGCGCCGCGCAGTGACGATGCGGCCACCAGCCACTTTGACCCCTACGGCCCGCCCGCCCGATACGAGCACGCGCTCGGCTTCGGCGCCGGTACGGCAGTCCCCGCCTTGGTCGTTGATGATTGCGACCAGCGCATCGACGAGGTGGCTTCCCCCGCCTCGGGCGACCGGGAGCCCGGCGGTTTGCAGGACGCTGGCGATGGCGCGGTTCATGAAGCCCGAACCACCGGCGTCCGGCCCGAGACCGGTATGCAGGACCCACGGTGCGAGGAGACCCTGGACACGCGGCGAGGTGAAGGCCTCTTCCAGCCACGCCCGGCTCGTGGTGAGCAACTCTCCGCTGTACTGGATCAGGCCACGGCGCCTGAAGCGACGCAGCGCCCGCAGCGCGAGTGCTGCTCCAGCTCGCCCCGCCAATTCGGTCGAGAGCATGGCGAAACTGATGTCGGCGTTGCGCTGGAAGTCGTCGAGTTCGCGCTGGAACGCCCGGCCATCTCCCGGGGCGTGGCGGTCGAACTCAACGGTGTTGGCTTCGGGGGACCGGCTGAGGAACGCAGCTTCACCGTCGGGGAAAAGGGTCGCGGTCACCAGGTCGGCCGTGAGGTACTCCAGACCTCGGGATCGCAATTCCTCGCTCAGTTTGGCGTAGCTGGCCGACAGCACGAACAGAGGGTGCCAGGCACTGAAGACGTCGTGCGTGAAACCCGGTACCGTGATCTCCGCGGTCCGTATCGCTCCGCCGAGTTCGTCGTTGCGCTCGAGCACGCACACCCGCCAGCCCCCACGCGCCAACGTGGCCGCGGCAACCAGGGAGTTGATGCCGCTGCCGACGACCACTGCGTCGTAGTCGGCGTGGCGTAAAGCCTGCGAGATCGCGGGCGTCACTGGGCACACTCTTCAAGTCCGAGCGCAACGGCAAGCGCCATCGACGTGCCGTAATATAAGGCGCGTCGGCGCGCCGTGGTCATTGTCCACTGGGGCGATGAGTTACGTTCGGCGCTCAAGTCAGTGGCCTCCGATCCCGCTTGCGTTCAACTACATTATCAATTATAGTTTATGAGGTACCCAAGTCTTGGAATCACTGAATGGAACGGAGCACGCTGAAATGAGCCTTCCCCTACGAATCGGGGTCATGCAACTCACGATGGAACCGGTTGAGGAGATTCTTGGACACGCCGAGCGGCTTGACCAGTTGGGATTCGACACCATCTGGCTCGCCGAAGCCTATCCGTGGTGGCGCAAGCACTCGATGGAAGCGCGCTCCTCCACTGCGTTGTCGGCCCTCATTGGCAAGGTGACGACCAACCTGGCCGTGGGCTGGGGGATCATCTCGCCGTACACCCGCCACCCCATCCAGGTGGCGATGGAGGCCAGGGTCACCCAGGAGATCGTCGGTCCCGGTCGGCTCCTCATCGGCTTCGGTGCCTCGAAGATCTTCATGAAGGAAGCCGGTATTGGCGAAGAGCAGCCAGCTCGTCCCCTTACGGCGATCCGCGAGAGCATCGAGATCCTGCGGGGCGTCCTGGGCGGGGAAGAGTTTGATTTTCACGGGAAGGAGTTCGTCGCGGTCGTCCCGCCGATGCGTCCAGATGCGCTGGCCCCCCGGGGTTCGGTTCCCATCTACGTGGCGGGCACCGGTCCGCGCCTGCAGCACATGGCGGGTGAAATGGCCGACGGCCTGCTCACTCCGAGCATCACGACGCCCAACTTCGTGCGCTACGCCCGTCTGAACTTGGCCAAGGGCGCCGAGCAGGCCGGACGGGATCCCGCCAACATTGATCTGGGCTGCACGATCGTCGCATCGATCAACGAAGACCGGGCCAAGGGCCGCGAGGGCGCCCGCGAGATAGCCGGTATGTATCTGGCCAACAAGGTCGAGAACATCCAGGGATCGGCGGACGTCCTGCTCGAGAGCGCCGGGTTGACTAGAGAAGAGATCGTCCCGATCGCCGAGGCCATGACCGCTGGTGGCCGGCTGGCCGCTGCGGCCGCGGTCAGCGACCGGATCCTCGATAAGACGGTGCCGATTGCCGGCAATCCGGCTGACTGCATCGAGGCCATCGAGAAGTACCAAGATGCGGGTTGTACCCATATCATGCTCGAACTGTGGGGGGAGAACCGCAACGCACAGCTCGAACTGTTCGGCTCCAAGGTCCTCCCACACTTCCGTCGATGAAGCCGCCCGTGGATTCGATGGGCGAGGACCTTCGCCAACTGCTCGTTTCGCACGTGAACGTCGAGCGCCTCGTCGAGACGGCGTGCAGCTTGGTGGACATCCCGAGTCCGACCGGAAGCGAACAGGCGGTTGCCGAGCGGGTTCGAGAGATCTGTGAGGAAATGGGTCTGGCCGTCTCGTTCCAGGAGGTGGAGGCCGGTCGCTCGAATGTCCTGGCTACGCTGGTGGGCGGCGGCGGCGGTCGGACGCTGATGTTCAACGGCCACACGGACACGTCGTACTCGGGGCGCGAGCCGCACTTGAGGGGCAAGCCAGGTTTCCAGCCGGTCGCCAGAGTCAGTGACGGACTCATCTGGGGACTCGGCATTACCAATATGAAGGGCGCCATCGCCTGCTATCTGGAGGCCGTGAGGGCAATTCAGGATGCCGGTGCGCAGCTACGTGGCGACGTCCAGGTGGCCGCGGTGGTGGGTGAGATCGAGGCCGCTCAGTGGGGCGAGGAATTTCGGGGTTCGCAGTATCGTGGATACTCTGCGGGAAGTCACTACCTGGTGGGCCACGGCGGTTGCGCCGATATGTGCATCCTTGGTGAGCCAACCGAGCAGCGGGTGGTTCTCGGTCACTACGGAACCCTGTGGGGCCGGATCTCTACGTCCGGACCATTTGTCCACACGGCGTTCTCTGGCGACCGCTTGGAGGAGAACTCGATCGTGCGGATGGGCGGAGTCCTCGAGGATGTGCGCCGGTGGATACCGACGTGGGAGGAGCGGACCTCCTACGGGGGAAAGCCGGGTGTGGTCAACATCGGAGCGGTACGCGGTGGAAACGCCTGGCGGCTGGCTCGCACCCCCAATCGGACGGACCTGTTCCTCGACATCCGTGTGCCACCGACGATGCGCATGCAAGAGGCCAAGGCGGCCTTTGGCGACCTCGTCGCCGACCTGCGCCGCCGCCACCCCGAAGCCGGCATCGATTCCGAAATCTTTGTCACGTCGCCCGGGGCGGAGATCGCCGAGGATCATGAGCTGATCGCCGCCATCGATAGCGGCCACCAAATGGTCTTTGGTACTACCCCCGAGCGTGACACCGTGCGCTGGTCCTCGGACGCGTCGGTACTGACCCGTTACGGGATCGAGTCCGTGAACTACGGGACCTCGAGTGGCCTGCCGAGCCCCGATGGGGAGAACCTCGAGGTCGAAGGACTTGTTCGAACCGCCCAAGTGTACGCGTTAGCTGCGGCACAGATCTGTGAGGTGCAATGAAATGAAGTTAATCATGTTTACCGACTCCGTCGGCACGACTCACCCCGGGGTGGTTCGCGATGATGAAGCGGTGACCATCGAAGGTTTCTCCTCGATCCGAGAGGTCTTTGAACGGGGCGAGGAGGGCATGGAAGCCGCCCGCAACGCCAACGGGGCAACCTTCAAGCTTTCCGACGTGCGTCTGCGCACGCCGCTCATCCCGAAGAAGCTCATCCACACCTCAGGAAACTTCCGAGAGCATGAGGAGGAGTCCAAGAACGTCAACTGGTCCCACGAGATCGCCCCTTGGATCGTGTTCTATCAGAATGTCGACGCGATCATCGGGCCCGATGATGCGATTGTCTATCCCGAGCACCTGACCAAGGAGCTCGACCACGAGCTCGAATTGGCTGTCGTCATCGCTAAGAGTGGGAGCAACGTCGACGAAGAGGAGGCCGAAGATTACATCGGTGGCTACCTGATATTCAACGACATCACGGCGCGCGACATCCAGCGTACCGAGATGCGTTCTGGCGTGTTCTCGTTCTGCAAGTCGATCGAGACGTTTTGCCCCCTGGGACCCTGGATAGTCACGCCCGACGAGGTCGGCGATCCGCGCACCTTGGCCATGCGTTTGCGGGTGAATGGCGAGATCCGCCAGGAGTCGCACTCGAGCAAGATGACCATCTCGATCCCCGAACTCATCGCCCACCATTCACCGTGTGGTTACAGCGCGGGTGACATCCTGACCACGGGGACCGTGTCGGGAGTGGCGGGTTTCAAAGAGGACGCGCAGAACTGGTATCTGAAGCCCGGCGACGTCGTGGAATGCGAGATCGAGCGAGTAGGCGTCATGAGCAACCCCATCGTCTCGTGGCAGGAGGCGCACGGGGAGCCCGCGCCGCCCTTTAGAGATTGGTGAACAATATGACCTGGGCCGTTGACACACTGAAACTTGATCGAGTGCGCAAGATGATGGCGGACGCGGATCTCGATGCCATCGTGGCGAGAACTCCGGACAACATCTTGTACCTCACGAACTACTGGTGCATGAAGGGTTATGACGCCGTCGTGTTTCCCAGAGAGGGCGAACCGACCCTCATCGCCCTGGAGCCCCAGATGGCCGACGCCGAGCGCGTGTCGTGGACCTCGGACATTCGCCCCTTCGCCGGCTACGACCCTCACGACCCGAGACCACCCCAGGATCGGGCGCGCGACCTGTGCCTGGCCGTGCTCAAGGAGCGGGGACTCGAGCGCCGCGTGGGGCTGGAGCTCTCTCAGGGGGTCCAGGCGATGGACCGCATGGTGGGCGAGCCGACAGTCTTCTCCCAACAGTGGTTCGACGCGTTCAGGGCCGGACCGGGTGAGGTCATCGACGCGTCAGGTCTACTGGCACGGGCGAGGATGATCAAGACCGACCAGGAGATCGAGCGGATGCGACTGGCACAGGAGTTGGCCACGCTCGGGCTCGAGCACGTGAACGAGCACCTCGCGCCCGGGATGCGCTGCAGTGAGGTTGGTGCGATGTTCGAGGGATTCGTGCACTCCACTGGCATTGGCTACAAGGGTCAGGTCGAGATGGCGCGGGCTTTCACCCTGGTCTGGTCGGGACCCGGTATCCGGACCTTCACGGCAACCGGTGATCGACCGGTCTACGAACACGAGCCCACGTTGATGGAGATCTGGGTCTGTGCGGACGGGTATTGGACCGATCTCACCAAGAACTTCTGCCCCGGCACGCTCGACGCGCGTTACGACCGCCTGCTCGACATGTTGCTCGGCGTGTACCACGAGGCGATCGAGTTCGCCGTCGCCGGCGCCCCCCTCAACGAACTCGACCTCTTGATCCGTGCCGGACTCGCCAAGGGCGGCTATCCCGGCCAACCGTCGCATCCGATCGGACACGGCGTGGGAGCACGAGCGCACGAGCCGCCGTTTGCCCACCAGGCGGATGCCTTCACCCTCGAAAAGGGGATGGTGCTCGCAATCGAGCCCGGTGCGTACTGGCCCGAGGGCGGGGGACTGCGACTCGAGGACAACTATCTCATCACCGAAGGCGCGGCCGAGCGGCTCGGGACTTTCCGTGACGATTTCCGGATCGCATGATCGATCCAGCCAATCTCTGGACGGGGGACCTGAATCGAGAGGCACTCGGCGAGACGTGGAAGAAACCTTCGTCACCGATCGGGTTATACGATACGACGCTTCGCGACGGAGAACAGGCCGTCGGGGTTGTGCTCGGGACCGACGACAAGATTGCGATTGCTCGGGCACTCGATGCGCTCGGTGTGGATCGTATCGAGGCTGGGTTCCCCAGGGTGTCGCCCGAGGACGCCGAAGCGATGAAGGAGATCGTCTCGGCCGATCTCTCCGCGGAGATTTGGGGTTTTGCGCGAGCGTTGCTGGTCGACGTTGACGCCGTGCTGGAGGTCGGCGCGCGAGCGACCGTTATCGAGTCACCAGTGAGTGACCAGAAACTGTCGGCCTATGGCATCTCACGTGAGACGCTCATCCAACGGGTCGTGGACTCGATCTCCTACGCGGTGGGAAATGGACTCCAGGTGTGCTTCTTTGCCGTGGACAGCACCCGCGCCGACTCGGGTTTTATCGAAGAAGTCGTTCACAAGGCGGTGGACGCCGGCGCTAGCGAGATCGCGATCGTGGACACACTCGGGGTGGCAAGTCCTGAGGGTGCGGCGCTGATCGTCGGGCGAGCACGTAAGTGGCTCGGACCGGACGTGCCGATCCACTGGCATGGTCACAATGACTTCGGACTCGCGACCGCCGCGGCGGTCGCGGCTGTACGCGCGGGCGCTACTTGGGTCCAGGGCACGATCAATGGCATGGGTGAGCGTGCTGGAAACGCCAGTTTGGGCGAAGTTGCGATGGCACTAGAGGCGCTGTACGGCGTTCCGACGAATCTGCGGATGGAACGAATTCTTGACACTTCGACCCTCGTGCAAGAGCGTTCGGGGTACGTTCTCGAGCGGTGGAAACCGCTGACTGGTGAAGCACTGTTCGCGCGGGAGAGCGGGGCCGTGGCGAGTCAGTTTCACGACCCACCCGCTATCGAGCCGTACGCGCCGCAGGTCGTAGGGGCGTTCCGGAAAGTGGTGCTTGGTAAGAAGAGTGGTCTCGACTCGATTCGAATCAAGTTGGCCGAGCTCGGGCTCGACGTGAACCAGGAGCAATGGCCCGCGCTTCTCGTGGAGGTCAAGCGCCTCGGTGTTCGCAAGCGTGGCTTGGTGAGCGACGAGGAATTTACAACAATGGTGGCACTCGAGACTAAGGAGTAGATGATGGGCAACGTGCCGATGAGGGTATGTATTGTCGGATGTGGAGCGGTGGGGAGTTTGTTTGCTGCCCACCTTGGAAGTCTCGAAGATGTCGAGGTGTTCGCGTTCGATCTGTCGAGCGAGCACGTCGCGGCGATCAACCGGTCGGGACTTCGTATCACGGGTAAGGCCGACATTCTGGCTCGGGTGACGGCAAGCGACGATCCCAGCACCATCCCCCCGTGCGACTTTGGAATCGTTGCCACCAAGTCCTACGTCACGAAGTCGGCAATGGAGGCAGTAGCCAGATGTTTTGGACCCAACGCGAGCGTTTGCAGTGTTCAAAATGGAGTGGGCAACGAGGAGATCATCGCCAACTACGTAGAGCGAGTGATGCGCGGTACGACATTTCCCGCTGGGCATGTCGTGTCGCCCGGGGTGGTCGAGATGGACACTACCGGTGACACGTGGATCGGTCCCTTCGAGGGGCACGCGGCCCCCATGGACGAGGTCCGGCGCCTCGCCGATGCGCTCAACCGGGCCGGGATGCCGACGATTGCCCTGGAAGATGCCAGGGGGGCACAGTGGACCAAACTGATCTTCAACGCCGCGACGAACCCCGTCGGTGCGCTCACCGGGCTCAGCCACGGACGTCTCTGCGAGATCAAAGAGGTGCGCGCTTTGGTGAGCGGGCTGGTGGCCGAGGGTGTGGCCGTGGCCGAGGCACTCGGGATCACGCTGGACAGCGACCCAGAGGACCTGATCGACCACGCGGCACTCGTCGCGTACGAGCACCGAGCGAGCATGCTGCAAGACGTCCAAGCGAGACGTCCGACGGAGATCGATGCCCTGAACGCCGGCGTTGCCGTCTTTGGAGTTCAGACCGGGGTACCGACACCACTCAACAACGCCATCGTGGCTCTGATCAAGGGTGTCGAGCAATCGTTCGCGCCCGACGTTGCGACGACTGAAGGGGGTCCGTCGTGACGTCCCAGACCGAGATCGAGCGTCGTTACGCGAAGGTACGTCAAGCCATGGCGGAGGCGGAGGTGTCGGCCCTCATTGTCTGTGGGAGTGAGTACACCGGTTTCGACGGCGCGGTGCGGTACCTGTCGGGGTTTCGCATTGTCCACCGGTTCGCGTACGTCGTTCTCCTGGACGTCGGAGAGCCCTGCGCGGTCTTTCCGAGCGAGGCGCGCTACGTGGGCGCGCACGCGGAGAGCTGGGTCGAGGAGAAGGTGTTCGCCGAGCACCCCGGTGCCTGGATGCGCCAGTACCTCGAGAGCCACGGCGTTACACGGGTGGGCGTCTACGGCCTCGACTACGTGATGCCGGTGCGCGACCACCAGGCCCTGGTTGACGGCGGACTCGAACTCGTGGGGTTCGACGATCAGTTCGATCTGGCGCGAGCGGTGAAGAGTGCCGAAGAAATGGTCGAGGTTCGTGACTCGATGGCGGTCAACGAAGCCGGTTTCTGGGCCGTGCACGCCGCCTACGAGCCTGGACGCACGCAGGCGGAGCTGATGGCGGCGGCCGAGGCGGAGTTTGTTCGTCTCGGGGCCGGGCGCCACACCATGGACATGGTGCTGTGGGGACGCCACGGCGCCGCCGAGCCGGAGTTTCGGATTCCCGAGTTCGTGGACCCGATCCGTGATGACGACCTTCTCCTGTACTCGCTCGAGGTGGCGGGATCGGGCGGATACTGGGTGGAGTTCGCCAGGCCCCTGTGTCGTGGCGCACTCGCCCTTGACACGACCCGCATGCTCGATGCCTACGGGGAGTACTTCGAATTGGCGCAGAGCACCATGAAGAAGGGGATGACGGCCCACGACGTGCATCGCGCAGTGTCGCGGCCGTTCCTCGACCGTGGCATTGGGCTGGGCCACGTCACCGGGCACTCGATCGGGATGACCATGATCGAACACCCGAGGATCGGCGAAGGCGTCGACGTCGAGTTGGCCGAAGGCATGGTGATCTCCATGCACCCACACGCCATTGCCGGCGACGGGAAGTCCTGCATGTACATGCAGGACACGTGGTTGGTGGGAGTCGACGGGCCCGAGCTGCTCTCTGTCATCCCCGCCAAGGTCTTTGACGGCATCGAGAATCGCGCTGGATGAAAGGGACCAGCGCCGCGACTGTGGCTCTCCCTTATGACGCGGTAGTCGTCGGCGCCGGGCACAACGGTCTGGTCGCCGCCGTGATATTGGCGCGCGCAGGCTGGAAGGTCGTGGTCGTCGAGGCAAATGACCGACCAGGCGGAGCACTCATGAGTGGCGAGGTGACTCGCCCGGGGTACGTTCATGACCTCTTCGCTACGAATCTCAACCTATTCGTCGGTTCGCCGTTTTATGCGGAGTTTGGTGACGATCTGGCCCGACACGGCCTGCGCCTACGGACGTCTGACTTTCCCTACGCCAACGTCTTTCCCGGGGGAAAATCCATCGGAGTGAGCGTCGGTCTCGAGGCGACCCTCGAGCGACTCCGCCAGCTGAGTCCCGGTGACGCGCAGGGGTGGCAGCAACTGAATGATCTGTACCAGCGAATGGCGGGAACCCTCTTCGGCGTGTACGCCTCGCCAGTTCCGTCCTACGGAATGGCGAAGGTGATGGCTGGTGCTGCGCGTACACTCCGCCGCAAGGGGCTGGCCGACTTGGCCCAACTGCTTTCGAGCTCGTGCCGTGAGCTTGTCGACACCTACCTCGTCAGTGACGAGGCCAAGGCGCTCATCGCCTGCTGGGGGCTCCACCTCGATTTGGGACCCGACGTCAGTGGCGGAGCGGTGTTTCCATTCCTCGAGGCCTTCTCTGATATGGCGGTGGGGATGTCGGTCGCCGAGGGCGGCGCCTCGCGTCTCGTGGATGCACTCTGCGGTCTGCTGAGCGAGTACGGCGGTGAGCTGCGCACCGGTGTGGCCGTCGAGCGTATTCTGGTGGCGGAGGGTCGAGCCGTCGGTGTCGAGCTGGCTGACGGGGAGCGCCTCCAAGCGGCGCGCGCGGTGGTGGCGAACGTCTCACCCACCGCCCTCGTCGGAAGTCTCCTGGCACCGGGTGACCTTCCCGTTCGCGACACCAAGGCGCTCGAGCGCTACGCGTACGGCCCGGCCACGATGATGATTCATCTCGCCTTGTCCAAGCCGGTGCCGTGGGAAGCCGGCGAGGAGCTGCAGCGCTATGCCTACGTCCACGTCGCGCCGTACGTGGACGATCTGGCCCGGACCTATACCGACGCGTTGGCGGGCCGGCTGCCGGCCGAGCCGCTGCTCGTGGTTGGCCAGACGAGCTCGGTTGACCCGACGCGAGCCCCGGGGGAGGGTCAGGTGCTGTGGATCCAGGTGCGAACGCTGCCCACCCGTATCGGCGACGACCCGGCGGGCTCCCTGGGCGGCAAGAGTTGGGATGAGGCGGCCGAGCCCTTCGCTGATCGGGTCATGGCGAAGCTGGAGCGTTACGCGCCCGGTCTCGGTGCGGTTGTTCTGGACCGGACGGTCCTGTCGCCAGCTGACCTGGAACGCCACAACCGTAATCTCGTGGGGGGCGATAGCATCACGGGCAGCATGCATCTTCGACAGAACTTCGCTTTTCGTCCGGCACCCGGGATGGCGCGCTACCGCACTGCGATCGGGGACCTGGTACTCGTGGGCGCCGGGACGTGGCCGGGTCCGGGTCTCAATGCCCAGTCGGGCTACCTCGCGGCGCGCGATCTCCTGGTCCGTGCTCGTTGGCGCGGCGCGCTCGGACCAGGGCGGCGTCGGTGAACGTCGAGGTGGTCGCCGTGAGAGTTCGACCAGCTGGTGTCACCGCCTTGGCGGCTGGGCCCGATGGCGGGGGTGGAACCGGGGGTTCGCGCTCGACGGGGCTTGGAAGGGTGGTGGGAAATGGTTGAGCACGCGGAGGAGGGTTTGGAGCACCGGCTGGTCTTTGACGATGAGCCACAACTCGGTGAGCACCGTACGTTGGCCGAAAAGGCGTTCATTTCGCTGCACCGGGCGATCCTGACGGGAGGACTCGAGCCAGGGGCTCGGCTTCTGATCGACGATTTGGCAGAAACGCTTGGCATGAGTGCGATGCCGGTGCGCGAAGCGGTGCGACGCCTCGGTGCCATGGGCCTGGTGGTGAACGTGCCCCACAAGGGAGCTCGGGTCACCGAGTTGTCCGTGCAGGATCTTCGCGAGGTCTACGAGGCGCGACTCGTCCTAGAGCCGCTCGCGATCTACCGAGCGGCGATGGTCTTCACCGACGAGGACGCGAGACTGGCGCAGATCGCCCTCGACGTCATGAGTGAGCAATTAGCTGGCTCGATTGAGCAATGGTCTGCCCACAGTTCATTCCATCTCGGCCTGTACCGGGTCAGCGGGTCGAGTTGGCTGATGCGACTGATCCAGCCACTCTGGGAGAGCAGCGAGCGCTACCGCCTGGCGCTCGCACCCAAGGACGTAGAAGGCGCGCGCCGTGACGCGCACGAGAAGATTCTCCAGGCGTGCCTGAACCACGATGACGGATACGCCGCGTTCGAGCTCTACAACCACCTGGCTACTACGGCCAACGCGACGTCGAGCGCGATGGGCGGCGAAGAGTTGTTCCGGTTGCTCGAGGGCGGAGTGTGGGTATCGCCGGTGAAGTTGCCGGAGCAGTTCGTTGACCAATAGCTCGGTGGCGAAGAAGTTGAACGAGGGTCGGGGTGCGATGCGGATATGCGTCGTCGGCGCCGGCGCGATCGGTAGCCTCTTCGCCGGTCACCTGGGCCGCACGAGCGAGGTGTGGATACTCACCCGGCGAGAGGAGCAGGCCCGCGAGCTGGAAGCCGAGGGGCTGCGAGTTTCGGGGAAGTCCGAGTTCATCACCCCCGTCAGGGCAACGGCTGATTCCGCGAGCCTGCCCGTCTTCGATCTGGCCATCGTCTGTACGAAGGCGACGGATCTCGACGAAGCGATGTCCCACCTCGCCGGGCTGTCACCCGAGGCGGTGATCATGACCACGCAGAACGGCCTGGGAGCCGAGGAGATCGTGCGGCGCCACGGTTCCTGGCCGGTCATCTCGGCGGTCACGTTCATGAGTGGTACCCGCCACTCCGATTCTCACGTTGAGTACGAACTTGATGCTCCTACCTGGCTCGGGCCGGGCGAGCAAGGCCCCTCGCGTGACACCGCCTTCGCGGTGGCCGAGCTGCTGGTGGATTCAGGCCTCCACGCACAGGCGATGGACGACGTCCGGCCCGCCCAATGGTCGAAGTTGATCTTCAATGCCACCGTGAACTCGATCTCGGCCTTGACCGAGCTTCCCCATGACCACCATTTCCGCGAGCAAGACGAACTGTGGAGCCTCGGCAATCTCGTGTTGCGGCTCGTCGACGAGGGTAAGCGAGTGGCCAAGGGAGCTGGAATCGAGCTCTACGAGGATCCCTGGGAGATGAACCTGCACGCCGTTGGCCGTGGCGAGACGTCTGACGGGGCCTACCGGCACAATCCCTCGATGCTCGACGACGTACTGACCCGCCGACCCACCGAGATTGATTTCATCACCGGCCAACTGGTCCAGGCGGGTATCCGTTACGGGGTCGAGGTTCCTCTACATCTCGCTCTGTACCAACTGGTCAAGGCCAAGGAGTCCGCGTGGGCCCCCGGCACTGAGTGGTCGTGAAGTTAAAGTTGACAGTTGATCAAGTAGAGGCTAGGGTCACTGGCGTATCGCGGCAGCACGTTGAATTTGAAAGAGAAGTCGGTTTTTTTGGCGTAACTGCCATTTCGAATATCGGTTGTCGGTGCCAGTTGGGGCCGCGAATGGAAGGTGTTTTGACTAATGCTTCTGAAATCGGTTAACTACGTTCGTCCGGAATCGGTCACCGAGGCTCTTGACATCCTGTCGTCCAACGAGGGTGCGGCACCGCTCGCCGGGGGCCAGAGTCTGACCAATGTCCTAAAGCACCGGGTTGCCTCGGTGGACCTGCTGGTGGACATCAGCGCCCTGAGCGAGCTGCGCACTATCACCCGTGCGGGGGACGGCTCGCTCGAGGTCGGCGCTTGCGTCACCTACGACGAGATCGATCATTCGCCCGACGTTCGCGCGGGTCACGCCATACTCGCCCGGGAGTCCTCGCATATTGAGGACCAGCAGATCCGTAACCGCGGCACGATCGGCGGGAACTGCTGCTTAAGCGATCCGACCAACAACCTGCCACCACTTCTGGTCGCCCTGGACGCCACCATGAACATTCGTGCGGTGGGGGGCACGCGTCACGTGGCGGCCGAGGACTTCTTCAAGGGCTACTTTCTCACCGCTCTGGAGCCCGGCGAATTGCTCGTGAGCATTACGATCCCCCCGATCCCTGTTGGGGGCGGGGCGGGGTACGTCTCGCTCAGCGTGGCCACGGACTCCAAGACGATCGTGCGCGCGGCCGCGCGGGTGCGAGTGGACGGCGTGATCGAAGAGGTGCGAGTGGTGCTGGCCAGAGTCGCCTCGGTGCCCATCCGCCACCACGCGATGGAAGAAGCGCTGCGAGGAGTTGCGCCGACCGCCGAGTTGGTGCGCGCGGCGGCCGAGTTGATCGGAAGTGACGTGGAGCCCATTGCGGATGGCCACGGCAGTAGCGACTATCGACGAAAGATGGCAAGAGTCGTGGCACGACGAGCGGTGCTCGCGGCCATTGAAGAAGGGGGTCGCAAGTGACCGAGCAGGGAACCACACACGTGATTGAGGTCACCATCAATGGGCGGCTCTACAGTCGGACCGTCGAGGCGCGCCAACTCCTCGTTCACTTCTTGAGAGACACCCTTGATTTGACGGGAACTCACATCGGCTGCGATACAGGCAGTTGCGGCGCGTGCTCGATCATTCTGAACGGCAAGCTGGTGAAGAGCTGCATGATGCTGGCGCCACAGGCCGATGGGGCAGTGATCGAAACGGTTGAGGGGCTGGCTAACGACGGCGAACTCAATCCGTTGCAGGAGAGTTTCAGCAGGAACCACGGCCTCCAGTGCGGCTACTGCACGCCGGGGATGCTCATGGCGGGCACGTATCTTCTGCGTGAGAACCCCAACCCGACCGAGGAAGAGATTCGTCGGGGCATCAAGGGAAATATCTGTCGCTGTACCGGATACGTGAACATCGTCCGGTCGATCATGGACGTTGCGGGCGGTCACGGGGCCGAGCAGGCCGATGGCATAGTTGGGGAGGAACAGCGGTGAGCGCTACTTCAGGTAGTAAGGCGGCAACGCGTGAGCGGGTCGAGTCGTGGTCCGGCCAGAGCATTCCTCGTAAGGAGGACGGTCGCCTGGTGCAAGGTGAGGGCTCATTCATTGACGATCTTGGACTACACGGCCAGGGTTACGCCTGGTTCGTGCGCTCGCCCTACGCTCACGCGCGAATCGTGTCGGTGGACACCTCAGCCGCCGTGGCGTTGGAAGGCGTGTACGCCGTACTGACCGGGGAAGAGGCGAGGGAGATGTGCGTGGTTCCCTTCTTCCAGATTGCCCCCGGCGACGGCGCTCGGATCGAGGAGTGGCCACTCGCCGTTGACAAGGTTCGCTATCAGGGCGACGCGGTCGCGGTCGTGCTGGCGGACTCTCGCGATACGGCACGAGATGCCGCGGAGCTCGTAGAGGTCGAATACGAACCACTGGCGGTGGTGGTGGATGGAGTCGAGGCGGTGGAGCACGCTGCGCCGGTGCTGCACGAGAAGGCCGGGACCAACGTCGCGTGGCACGGGGTATACGACTACGGCGACATTGACTTTGCGTTGGAGCACGCCGACCACGTCGTCAAGATTGATCGGCTGCACTTCCATCGCTTCTCGTCCACGCCGCTCGAATGCAACGGCGCGGTGGTCGACTGGGACAAGGGAAGTGGCGTCATCGACGTGAAGTCGAACATCCAGATGCCGATGTTCGCGGCCATGGTTATTGGTCCGTCGCTGGGCGTCGCAATCAACAAGTTTTCATTTTCGTCGCGTGACATCGGTGGGGCCTTCGGGAACAAGATCGGCTTCTACCCCCAGATCGCCGCGCTCGCGCTGCTGTCGAAGAAGGCGGGGCGTCCGGCCAAGTGGACCGAGTACCGTACCGAGCACATGTTGTCATCAACGCACGGCAACGAGCGAACCTTCCTCGACATCGAGGTCCCGGTAATGGCCGACGGCACGATCCTTGGCGTCAAGGCCCGCGCCGTCGACGACGTGGGTGCCTACCTGCACTACGAGCCGCTCGGCGCCGTGATCTGGTCCCAGGTGCTTACGGGTTGCTACAAGTTCAAGAATGTCAAGGTCGATTTCACCTCAGCACTGACGAACAAGTGTCCGGTAGCGCCAAATCGTGGCTACTCGCGCATGCAGCAACTGTGGATGCTCGAGAGGGTCATCGACATCGTTGCCCACGAGCTCGACTTCGACCCCGTGGCGTTGCGTAAGTTGAACTTCGTGCAGCCCGAGGACTACCCCTACCAGACGCCCAACGGCTGTGTCTATGACTCTGGGAACCTGCCACTGTCGCTCGACATGGCGCTCGAATTGGCTGACGTCGAGACGTGGCGTCGACGCCAGAGTGAGATGGGAACTGGCACGGGAAAGAGGATCGGCATTGGCATCGGCAGCACCCTCGACTCGGGGACGAATAATTTCGGCCAGGCCCGCATCGTCAATCCGGACCTTCCGTTCTCCGGCAATGGTGAGGCCGCCTTCGCCAAGCTCGATCTCTACGGTGAGGTGAACATCAACGTCGGCACGACGCCTCAAGGCCAGGGCCACGAGACTACTTCGGCCCAAGTCGCGGCGGACATCTTGAATATGTCGCCCAATGACGTGACCGTCACCATCGGGTTCGACCAGGCCCACAACGCGACCGTCGGGTTCTCGGGTACCTACGCCAGCCAGTTTGCCGTGACCGGGCTCGGTGCGGTGATGGGCGCGACGGCCAAGCTCCGGGACGAGATTCTCGAAGTGGGTGCCTTCGCTCTTCAGGCGCCGAAGGATGATCTCGAGTTGCGCGATGGCGCCTGTTTGGTGAAGGGAGACCCGAGCCGCTCGATTCCGTTCATTGGCATCGCCAACCTCATCTACACCAACAATGCGATGCTGCCGAGCGAGTTGAGCAGCAGGATCGACCTCAACTGCCGTTACGTGTACATACCGCCCTTCGAGGTGCCCGACGTTGAGCGCAAGATGGGCAACTTGACCTTGACCTACGCCAGCCAGATCCACGTCTGCGTGGTGGAGGTGGATGAGGAGACCGGTGTCGTAGAGATCCTCTCCTACGTGGCCGTCGACGACTGCGGCAAACGAATTAACCCCCAGATTGTTGAGGGCCAGGTGCACGGCGCGGTTGGCCTCGGCATCGCTGCGGCTCTCTATGAGGCGTTCGAGTACGACGAGGACGGTCAGCTCCAGGAGCCATCGTTCTACGAGTACCACGTCGGGACCGCCATGGACATCCCCGACATCCGCACGGGCAATATCGAGTCACCCAGCCCGTTCACCCCCAACGGTGCCAAGGGCATGGGAGAAGGCGGAGGGGCGGCGGTGCACACCATCTGCAGTGCACTGCAAGATGCGCTCGGCAAGGATGGCGCGATCGTTTTTGACAGCCATAACACCTGGGAGCGGGTCTACCAATTGCTGCAAAGCAGTCAAGGCAACGAGCCTCGTGGTGTGCGCGTGATCTCTCGTGAAGGTGGAGCGGCGTGAATACTGTGACGAGTGGGAGCCGGGCATGATTCTGACCAATGAATTCACGGTGGGTTTCGGGATTGAAACCGTCTGGACTCACATGATCGACCTTGCGAATATGGCCGACTGCCTCCCCGGGGCGACGATCGAGGAGTTCGAACCACCGAACGTCTACAAGGGCGCGATCCGGGTGCGTATCGGGCCGATGACGGTCGATTACAAGGGTCAAGCCACGCTGGTCGACATCGACGAGCAGGCCCGGACGTCGACCATCTTGCTCAAGGCCCGCGAGACGAAAGGCCAGGGATCCGCTGTTGCCACGCTCCGCAGCCGCCTCGAGGCGACTGCGGAGGGGACTCGGGTCGTGACGGAGACGGACCTGCAGATCACCGGCCCACAGGCTCAGTTCGGCAAGGGAGTTCTCGAGGACGTGGGAAGCCGAGTGCTTGATGAGTTCTCCAAGCGGCTCGAGGCGAAGATGAGCGAGGAGACCACCGCGGGGGAGCCGGCCGGCAATGGGGTGGGAAACCACCCCAGGACGGGCGGGCACCATGGCGCCGACGACGAGGTACTCGACTTGGGGCGAGTCGTGGCGCAGACAATGGTCCTTAGAGTCGCGAAGATTGCCGGAGTGGTCGTTGCGTTGGCAGTGGCGCTGAAGCTGGTTCGGCGTCGCGGACCACGGAGTTAGTTCGCGCGCGCTTTGCCGATTTGACAAGTCAGGCTCTTGACGCGCCGCCGTCCTCGCCGACGGCGAGGCGCTGGTCGAGCACAAGGGCCGGTTGGCGAACGTGCGCGCGCTCGGCCTGGACGAGACGGCCTTCGTGCGCGCCGCCCACTGCTACCGCACCAACTTCGTGACCTCGATCGTCGAGGTGCAGCGTGGTCAGTTCGTGGATCTGGTGCCCGGCAGAGGCGGCCCGGAATCGAGGGAGTGGCTGATGTCCATGAGTCCGCAGTTGCGCGACGGCGTTGCGTTCGCGACCCTCGATCTCTCGGGTGCCTACAAGGCCGTGCTCGATGCCTGCCTGAGCCGAGCCACCCAGGTGGCCGACCCGCTACACCTGATCAAACTGGCCAACGAGCGCGTCGACGAGACGAGGTGTCGGTTCCAGAACGAGATGTAACAACGGAATGGCCGCAGTGAGAACTTGCTGACGGTCCTTATGCGCTGAGGAATTCAGTACCCGCTCATAAAGCCAAAAGTGCGTTGGCGAACGAGTGCTCACTCCGCGGTGATGCAGGTGTAGCCCGACACGGCTAGCGCCGATTGTGATGTGAGCCGACCTTCCGTCGAGAGAATTCGCCCGAACGACCTCGTCATTTGGAAGTCGATGAACAGTTGAAGAGCTACGCGATCTCGGGCTTTACGACCAATACGGGGCAGTCTGCCTGCATCAAGATATCTTGCGCGTTCGATCCAAGCAGGAACTTGCCAACCAAGGAGCGCCTCCGCAACCCGATCACGATGAGATCGGCTTTCGACTCATTGGCAACGCTAACCACGTCCTCGGCTGGCGTACTTCCTCGCGCAAATTCCTTTACTTCGTGGTCGATGCCTTCTGCCGACAGTTCCGCGTCGATTCTTCCGAGTTCCTCATTGTCGGCGAGAACGTCGACAGCACTCTCGCTCGCCCCCCCCTCGCTTGAGTGAACGACGATAAGGCGGCCACCGCGTTGGCGAACCTCTTCGATACCGCGTTTCAGGGCTTCGCGCCCCTCGGCGCTCCGAATGAAACCAGTGACGACGATCATTAAGCGACCTAACTTTCTACTATCGGTGTGACAACGCAGCCAGAATCAAACTCACCAGAAAATCATAATTCTTCCAAGCACCGATTGGAGTTTCTTGGTCTAATCCAGCTTTTCGGTCTCCTATTCAACACTTGCAGATCGACCAGCTCTCAGTCGGCCTAAGAACGGCTTTTCTCAGAGCGCGGCCTTTTGAGGTGAGGGTCTACTCGGCGTTGCTCGGGAGACGTACGAGCGACAGGTACACGAACAGCTCGTCTGGCCCTCGTGGCCGGAAAGCCATCGTTCGATTCGTGTCTCGAGAGCGTGACCGCATACTCCGACGTCCTTTAGCCGTTGACACACAATTCGACTTCGTTCAAATAGCAGTCGCAGTCGCGATAACTTGTGCTGAACCGCTCGCTAAGTCGTGCGGACCCTCAGCCTCAACAGGAAGTTGAAAGGCCGGCTGGCGTGCTCGTCAAACGAGCTCGACAACCACCTCCGCGATCGCGCTGCTGAAGTTCACCGCTCACAACTCGCCTGCTTGGAGAAGTGATCGGCATCAAGAGCCCTCTTGATCAGGACTTCACCTGGTGGCCCTATCCACTGCTGACTCAAACAAATGGTCACACCTGATTGAAAGCGTCTTTGAATCGCCGATACCGACGTCGGACAGTCGCACCACCCTTGATTATCAACTAGTAGGTCCTATTCGTCAACGACAGAGACGTCTGACTGAAGCCCACACGCTTGAATTGGTTGATCGCTACGAGAGTGGCGCCACCGTTTACGAACTGGCGAAGGAATTCCGCTGTAGCCGACAGACGGTGTCAGAGCGGCTGAAGAAGGCCGGAGTCACCATGCGTCATCAGTCTCCGACTCCAGAAGTCGTCGACGCGATGGTACGGCTGTATTTGTCCGAACTTTCGCTCGCGGCGGTGGGCAAGCAACTCGGGTTCTGCGCGAATTCGGTGGCGCCTTGCCTTCGGAAGCGCGGAATTCAAGTTCGTGACACGCATGGGCGAAGTCGGTAGCGCAAACATTTCGCACGTGGACCCGCATCCTGGCTGAGCACCATAAACGCTTGAAGCTTGACAAATTGTTAGGTAGCTGACAGACTAGTAAGGTGCCTAACAAAACTGATATGTCAAATCTGGAAGCCGCCGGTTCGTGGGCTAAGAAGTATTTTCTTGCGAGCCGCGCTTTGATGGAATCTGTCCTACGCCCGTACGATCTCGGAAGCACCCAGTGGTATGTCCTTTATCTACTCGCCAATGAAGGGCCGGTGAACCAGCGAGATCTGACGCGCACGCTCGAGATTGAACGAGCGACACTCAGTGCCGTGATCAGTGCACTTGTGCGCAAAGGACTCATCGAACAAATGCCAGACCTTGATGACCAGCGTCAGAAGGTGCTGCAGATCACGACCGCTGGAAGAAAGCTGTGGGCGACGCTTCCCGATCCAATAGAGCTCATTGCCGCAGTCGCTTTCGATGGAGTCGATGTTGAGGAGATCGCGACTACAAATCGGATCCTTCGGGAAGCCACTCAGCGCCTCATTAAACATAAAAGAGGGAGCAAATAGATCATGAAAATCTTAGTAACAGGTGGTACAGGTCTCGTTGGATCGCGACTCTTGAAGCGATTCGTAGAGGCCGGTGTTGATTGCCGTGGGCTCGTGCGGCCGAGCAAGGAACTTCCTGAAGGAGTTGCGTCTATCGAAGGGGATATTCTCAACCCTGACTCGTTGGCGGCAGCCGTTGAAGGCGTGTCGGCCATCATTCATCTCGCCGCACTGTTCCGAACAGGTGACGAAGACCAAATATGGAAAGTGAATCTCGAAGGCACGCGCAACCTCATTGCCGCTGTCAAGGAACACACTCCCGATGCTCGCTTTCTGATGGCGAGTACCTCCAATGTGTACGATCCGGACATCTCACATCCGGGACGTGAAGACGACCACGTCTCTCCAACACTTGCGTATCCCGCCAGCAAGGTCGAGGCAGAGAACGAACTCCGCAAGAGCGGACTGAATTGGAGCGTCCTGAGGCTTCCATTTGTCTATGGCGACAAAGACGGACACTTGGAATCAGTTCCAGAGATGCCCGCAGGTATGAAGTGGCACCCCGCACAAAAGCTAAGTGTGCTTCACCACGAAGACATAGCGACCGCTTTCGATCTTGCGCTGACTGGAGCCATGGACGGACGCATTGTCAATATCGCAGATGAGGCGCCACTCACCATCTACGAAATTGCACAGATTGTTGGCTCCACTTACGAATCATCTGCGGAACCTCTTACCAACCCATGGAAGGGCCACATGGACGTGACGCTCGCACGGAGTCTCGGCTTCCAGCCAAAGCTGCCGACTATTTACCAGGCAATCCGCGAGGGGAAACTCTAACAAGGAGATTGCTCAGACATCCGGTAACAGCGGTCATGATAATAATGCCGCCTCGGTTGCCGCGAAGGCAGGCTCGAACTCGATTGGAGTGAGATTGTTCAGCGCACGCTGGCGACGTTCGTTATTGTGGCCATGCTCGGTGAATTTGTTTTCGTAGCAGTCATGAGGAGAACCTTGAGGGACGCTACTAAGACTTGGTGGAGGTAAGGGGACTCGAACCCCTGGCCTCTTGCTGACGAGAATCATGGAAACTCCCCAGAGTCGATCATCGAAATTCCCCACCCTGTGAGAGCGGTAGTGGGCCACTAGGTCCACCAAAAAGAGGTGGGCCCCTTCAAGGCTGGTGGTGCTTACGCCAAC